>WBZQ01001961.1_pt1 | contig 13707 bp, 8 predicted proteins | sample 5204251 | NCBI WGS metagenome assembly WBZQ01 (sample SAMN12412402, study PRJNA552823) | activated sludge metagenome | isolation source: activated sludge from nitrification reactor of wastewater treatment plant... | place: USA: Virginia | collected 2017-09 | reverse complement strand
TCGCGAGCTACCGGGTCGGGACCCGAGAAGTGTTGCGAGCCGTTCCCAGGTCGTCGCCCGGGTTCCATCCGCGGCGAGGGCACGGCGAAGAAACCGCTCGGCGGCCTCGGGATCCTCCCTTCGCTCCTCCACCTGAGCCAGGAGCTCGAAGGCAGAGGCGAACGAGGGATCCAGCCGGACAGCAGTCAGAAGCTGTTCCCGAGCGGCCAAGAGCGCCGCATCGTCGCCCTTCTGAAAGAAGACCTGGGCAAGCTTGTAGGGAGCCAGGGCGGGAGACGACAGCTCCGGCACACGCGGAACTTCCGCCCCGCCGTCCCGGCCGAGACGGGCGAGGAGCCTTTCATGAAGCGCGTCCGTCTCGCGTCGGGCGGCCTCTCCGACGAGTCCCCGATAACGGTCGAGAAGCTCTTGGGCATGGGGCGCGTCGCCCCACTCGGCCCAGCGCTCGGCAGCCACAAGCACCAACCGTGGAAGATCGGGACGGGTCGCCGCAGCCTCTTCCAGGAGCCGCAGCGATTCGACCTTCGCGTCGCGGTCGGGCTCTTTCCAGAGCAGGTTGGCAAGGGAATGGAGCGCCTCGAAGCTCGCGGGGTCCCCCGCGAGAGCGGCCCGGTACGCAGAGGCGGCCGCGGCGGAATGGCCCAGCCGCGTCTCCAGGGCTCCCAACGCCAAGGCGGCCTCGACGTAGCCCGGCGAGAGCACGAGCGCCCGCGCAAGGGCCGCGCGAGCCGATACCTCGTTACCCCAGGCCGCGTGGCGCCGGCCCTCGGCGAACGCGGCGCGGGCCTCGGGTCCCGGCGAGGGAGCCGAACGGACCCTGAGGACCCGCGCTTTCTCTTCGGCGTCGAGTCGCCGGATGCGATCTCCGATCCAGGAGGGCGCCCGAGCGCGCCGCCTCTCGAACGCGGCCAACGCGTGTCCGTATTGAAGAATCACGGCCTTCGCGTCGCCCCGGTCCTCGGCGGCTCGGGCGAGAGTAAGGCGCTCCCACGGCGAGATGAGATCGGGAAACCGCGAGGCTCCCTCCGCCAGGAGACGCCTCGCCTCGGTCTCATCGCCCGCCGCCTCCGCAAGCTCCGAGGCCCGCAGGCTCAGAGCGCCGGGGTCGGCGTCTTCCTCAAGCCTCGCCCGCCGGTACTCCTCCCGGGCGAGGCTCAGAACCGCCTCCGCGGTCTCGCCCGCCCGGGTCGCGCCGAGGCCCGCGATTCGCCGTTCCGCTTCCACAAGGTCCGGACACGCCAAAGGGCGCCGCGTCTCGCCCGCGTCGGGCTCCAGTTGCCCAAGCGCGGCAAAGGCGCAGAGGCCTGTCAAGATCGACACCAAAACGCTTGGGCCCCACGACTTCCAAACGGCCTTCGAGCGCCGCTCCGCCCGACCTACCGCCCCGCGCAAAGGACTGGACAAGACCACGAGCCCTTCCGACGCCCGTCTTTGACTATCGCTCCGCGCGCGCCGAAAGGCCGATCTTGTTGAAGCGCAGCCGCACCGAATGGGCCTCCTGTCGGTTTCCGGTCAGGCGCTCAGCCATGCGCTCAAAGTCCCCTCGCGTCTCGCGAAACAGCATCCGAAAGACCGTCCGTTCAAGCTCCCGCCGAAAGGCCTCGATGCTCGTCACGCGCGGCTTCGGCAAGACCAGCATCTCCTCGCGCGAGCCCGAGTCGGCCACGTCAGCCTCCGATTCGGCCAGAAGATCGAAGAGGAGCGCTGGGTCAACCGTGAAGAGAGCCCGTCCTCGTTGGTCGAGCGTGGGACCTCCGCCCGCGAAGACCGAGGCGGCGAGGAGGTCGGTCAACACCATCTCGAACTGGCGGAGATTTCCAGGCCACGGATGGCGCGTCATCGCGCTCCAGCCTTTCCTCGCGAAACAGAAGAGGGCGGGAGCCTCGTTAACCAGGAGCGCGGGATCGTCGAGCGCCAGCTCGAAATCGGCGTCGGTGTCGGGCTCGGCACCCCCGGCGGCGCGGATCTGCGACACGATCTCGCGAACGTGGGCCGGATCGGCAAAGAAGCGGCGCGCGACACCCCTCGCGAGGTCTTCAAGGTCCGACAGACGCTCCGCGAGGCGCGGGAGCCGCAGAGCCAGCGCCGGGTTGAGCCGCATCAGGAGGTCCGCGCGGAAGGTGCCTTCGATGACCTTGGCCTTCAGATCGGAATTCGACGCCGCGACGATGCGGGCCGTGTGCGGGATCTCCGATGACGACCCGATCCGCCGGATCACGCCGTCGTTGAGCGCCTGCAGGAGCGACTTCTGAGCCTCGAGGCTCAGGTTCTCGATCTCGTCAAGAAAGAGGGTTCCGCCTGCCGCGGCCTCGAACACGCCCGGCCGATCGGCGACCGAACCTGTGTAGGAACCGCGCACCGAACCGAAGAGAGCCGCGGGGAGAAGCGACTCGGGCACGGTCGCGCAGTCGAAAGCCACGAAGGGTCCCTTTCGGCCGGACAGCGGGTGGATGACCTCGCGAACCAGGAAGTTCTTTCCGGTGCCGGTCGCTCCGGTCACAAGGAGCGGCATCGGCGTCGGCGCCAGAGACGCGATCCGCCGCCGAAGCTCGCGCATGGCCGTGCCGCGGCCCCAGTAGAACCGACCCGTCGAAAGCGGCGCGTCGCGCTCGGCAAGAACGCGGCGGACGAGGCGCACGAGGTCCTCACCCGTCGTCTCGTCCTCACCGACCGAGTACGTGAACGCGTCCGCGCGGAGCTTTCGGGCCTCGTCCTCGAACGGGATCTCCTCGTGCGCGGTTGTCAGGACCACCGGGAGGTCGGGATTCAGGAATCGCAGCCGCTCCAGGATGTAGAGGCCCTGACGATCCCGGCGAAGCGCCCTCTCCCGGCGCGCGGCCGTTCCTTCGCCCAGCGGCCGGCGATCCGGCAGGAGATCCTCGTCCGGGATCTCGAACCGCAGATCCAGGACGGCAAGGTCCGGACCTCGGGATCCAGAGCGCATCGCGGCCTCGGCCTCGCGCCACGAGCGCGCGTACGGCCGCAAAGGATCTCCCGCCGGGACCAGGCTCAGCTCCGGGGCCAGGCGCGCGAGGAGCTCGGCAGTCCGAGCCTGGTCGTCGATCACGAGGACGCGTGTGTTTGGCGATGCGGCCGAGGGTCGCCTCATGAAGGGCCGGCCTCAGAAGCAAGCCGCCTTGCCAGAGCGGCGGAGGCTTGCGAAAGTGCCACAGAGGCCGCATCGAGCTCCAGAAGCTCGGCAAAGGCGAGCGTGTCTAGAGAGGGGAGCTTCCTCCTCAGAAGCTCGATCGCGGCCTCCAGACCGACGAGCTCGGGATCGCGCCCGGCCGTCTTGGGAAATAGGGCTGTCGTCTCCCGTCGCCACGAGTCGAAGATCTCGACCGCGCTCCTAGAGCCCGAATCGGTCTTGCGTGTTGTTTCAAGGTCCGCCCGAAGCCTCTCGCGGAGCGCGTCCACATCCCCTTCCAAGGACGCGGTCGCGCTCCACCTCACATACTTGCCCAAGTCGTGCTTCAAACGGAGCGCCGCCGCCTTTCTCTTTTGGGCATTGGATTCAGACATCGCGGGACCGGCGCGATCTTGCCACACGGGGCGGACCGGGCCGCGAGATCACGAGACTCCCGGCTCTAAGGCCTCCACAGGCCCGGGGGTCTCCGCAACCGCGGAGGTCGCGGACAGCCTCTCCCAATCGACTCGGCCGGGGCCCGAGAACGGGCGCTCCACGACGCGCGGAGGTCGCTTGGAATCGGATTGGCAAAGCAGGTGTCGACGCGGCAGGCGCACGTCGTTCACCGTGAAGGCCTCGGCGGCCACGAGAAGCTCCGCGCCATCCGGCGAGAAGCCCACAAAGGTCGTGTACCGGTCCGCCACCGTCGCGGTTCGGCTCTCCCGGCTCACGAAAAGGATCTCCGGCTCGGCGCCCGCCGCGGGCTCCAGGAGCCGCGCCGTTCCAAGCTCCAAGAGCCTCGTCCTCCGAAGGCCGGCCGACGGCGACTCATCCCAGACAAGCCGGTTGCCGGTGGGGTCGAAGGCGAGCGTCTGAGGGTCGGGCCCCTGCACGGAAAGCGGCTGGATAAGGGGCCGTCCGTCCGGGCGCGAGACCGTGAGCACGACCCCCTGGCCGGGTTCGACGCCTCTCGGGTCCTGCCAAACGAACGCGGCCCGGACACCGAAAGGACTCACCACCACAGACTCGGAGACGGGGCTTTTCGGGAGGGACTTGGTCAGTCGCGCCACGAGGCGGTCCGCGGCACGCCGTCGGCCGGGGTCCGAGGTCGACGAGGCGATCTCCGAAGCGGCCGCGAGGGCCTGTTCGCGAAACTCCGCGCTTACGCGGGCCGCCGATCCGTCCCCGGGCTTGGCAAGTTGAGCGTTTCGCGCGCGCGACTCCGCAAGCGAGGCCAGGATTCGCGCTCTTTCCAGAACGAATGCCGGTCGCTTGGTCGACGCCGGGAAGGACTCCAGAAACTCGGCAAGCTCCCGCTCGCGCCCGATCCGCGCGGCTTCGTCAGCGGTCGCGAGCTCGAAGCGCGGACCCGAGCGCGTCAGAAGGTGAAGGCGCGCCTCTTCCGCCAACCCCGCGGGTGGGTTCAGCGCCATGACACGTCGCCAAGCGTCGCCGTCGTAACGGAAACCGCGTCCTCCGGGATTCGGCAGCAGGCTCACACCCCAGCCGCCGGCAAGCCTCACCGACACCGGGACGGCGCCGTCCTCCCGCGGTTGGCTCGCCTCGGCAAGCTCCTCGGCCACCGTTCCCAGGAGTGCCCAAGCCTCGAAGCTCCTGGGCTCACGCCGGACGACCTCCGAGAGGACGGCCAGCGCGAGCACGGGGCGGTCGCGCTGCCCGGCCAAGAGCCGCGCGTGCGCAAGGAGCTGTTCGGCGCGGACCGCGGGATCGTCCAGGACGAGGACGTCGCGGACTTCCGTCCAACCCCGGCTTCCGTCATGGGTCTTGAGAAGTCCCGCTCCCGCTCTCGTTTCCAGGAGCGTCGCCTTGGCGCTGGCCGGGAGTCGGCAGACGGTTCGCGCCCTCGCGCCCGGGGCCTCCCGGAGCGCCGACGCCCGAAGCGCGACGACCGTGCGCGGGGTCGTGCCGGCCTCTTGTGGGCCGTCGGTTCCCAATCCCCCACTCGCGGGCGGGTCTGTCGTCCCGGGGAGTTTGTCGCTTCGGAATGGCGTCGGCACCGCCGCCCGGCGGGCCGCATGTCTCTCTCCCCCATGCCCCGGCGAATCGGGCCGGTCCGCCGTGAGCGCCGCCAGGACGATTGGCAAAGACAGCACGAAGACAACGGCAACGACTCGCGCCATCACAGGCACGAGACGGTTGGGAATGAGACGTCCAAACTTGGTCAACATCGAAGCCTCCTCATCGCGTCGGGAGTCGGTTCCCGGCGCGACCCGGGAGTTCAATCGCCATGCCGGAGTGCCTTCACACGTCCACGAGCGCGCAAGCCCGTTCTCGCACGCGAGCGCGGCCTGGCCTTCCGCCGGCCGGATTCCGTTTCGGAGTCTTCTGATCCTATTTGGAGTTTGGGAACACGACGGGCGCGGGGACCATGGGCCGCTCGCCGCTCGGAGGGCGGCTCATCGCGAGCGCGCGAAACTCCTCCAAGAGCCTCGAATCCCACCAGCCCTTCCGCGCCTCGGCCTGCATGATCGCGAGCGCCTCCTCACGGCTCAGCGCCGCGCGGTAGACCCGGGCGGTCGTCAGCGCGTCGTAGATGTCCGCGATGGTCGTGACGCGCGCGGTAATGGGAATGGCCTCGCCGGAGAGCCCGCTCGGATAGCCCGAACCGTCGAAGCGCTCGTGGTGGTGATAGACGACATCCAGCGCGTAGGACAGCGTCTTCATGTGCTCAATGAGCTTGCGGCCCTCGACCGGGTGGCGCTCGATCTCCAGGCGTTCCTCGGGCGTCAGCTCGCCGGGCTTCAGGAGCACGGCGTCGCGGATCGCGATCTTGCCTAAGTCGTGGAAGAGCCCGCCCCGCTGGACCGCGAACAGCTCGCGCCCGGCGAGCCCGATGCGCTCGCCGAGAAGACCCGCATAGAACGAGACGCGTTCGCTGTGGCGGGACGTGTAGGCGTCCCGCGCGTCGATCGCCTTGGCGAGGGCCACGATCACACGCTCGGCGTCTTCCAAGGCGTCCGTATAGGTCTTCAGGTTCAAGAGCGCGCGGACGCGCGGCAGAAGCTCGTCGGGGAGAAAGGGCTTGGAGAGAAAGTCCGTGACCCCGTTCTTGAGCGCGTCGATGCGCTCACCGGGGGTTCCGCCCCCGGTCATCATCACGACGGGCAGCAGCCGGGTCGCGGCGCTGGCGCGAACGACGCGCAGCACATCGAGCCCGCTTCGACCCGGCAGGTTGAGGTCGAGAAGAATGAGATCGGGAGGCGATTTTCGGAGCCTCTCTAAGGCCTCTTCGGCCGTCCCGGCCTCTTCAATCGAATGCCCCTCCCGCGCGAGCAGAAACGCCAACAAGCCCCGAACCTGGCCGTCGTCGTCGACGATCAGGACCCGTCCGCCTTGCTCGCCGGCGGCGAGGTTTGAAGCCACCATCGCGTTTCGCGAGTGTAGACGACGCGCGCGGAGATTCTGTTGTGTGTTGTACGGAGCGGAGCTCTCGTGAACGTGGTCAAGGGGCGCTGCGAGGCTCACCCTGGAAATCTGGAGCGAGTCCCCACGCGCGCAGCTTGGCGGACTCCAGGTAACCGCGATGAATGAACTGGATGAGGCCGTTGCGATCGATGAAGAACGTGGTCGGAATCGCGTCCACGTCGCGGTAGGGCGACGGCAACGACGCGCCGTCGGCCGACACGATCGGAAACGGAAGGTCTCGGCCGCGGGCAAAGTCCTCAAGGACGGACCGCGACTCGTTGCTGATTCCGATCACGAGCACTTGATCCGCCGGGGCCGTGCTCGCGAACTCCGCCAAGTTGGGAAGTTCCTGCTGGCAGGGCCCGCACCAGGTCGCCCAGAGATTGAGGACAACGCGCCGGCCCCGAAGAGCCCTGAGGGAGAACTGCTCGCCCGAAAGCGTGGTCAGCGTCAAATCCGGCGACCGCACGCCTTCCCATCGCCCCGCCGCGGCGCTCCCGGAGCCCGAGGCACTCGGGCTTGTGGCACGCAACTGCCTCTTGGCCATCTCGAGGACGTTCACGCCGCTCTTCAGCTGGCCGACGCCGATGAAGACCGCGAGCCCCGAAAAGGCAAGGCCCACGAGAGCGCGAGGCCTTCCGGCGCTCCTCTCGCGCGGTCGAATCAGGTGAAGGACGCCGACCACGAGCCCCACGGCCGCTGGAATGAGGCCGATAACGAAGAAGCTCTGCAAGAGGCCCGTGATCCCAAGGACCAGCGTCACGACCGCAAGGTTTGTATCGTCGTCTTCAAGGCTCGGATTCGCCACGCTCATGTCAGGACTCCGCTCTCGTCTCGATTTCCGGTTCGGCGATCTTCTCGCTCGACAGACCGTTGTTTCGAGCCGAAGGGAACACGAACGACATGATCACCGGGATGCCCAGGAGCACGCCGACGACCGCGAGCCCGAGCGCCGGCGGAACATGCACAAACTCCTCGAAGCACATCTTGACCCCCACCAGGACCAGCACCGCCGAGAGGCCGTATTTCAGCAGGTGAAAGCGATCCATGAAGTCCTGGAGGACGAAAAAGAGCGCCCGCAGGCCGAGGATCGCGAAGATGTTGGACGTGTAGACAATGTAGGGATCGCGCGTGACGCCAAAGACCGCGGGGACCGAATCGAGCGCGAAGAGCACGTCCGAAAACTCCACAAGAACAAGCGCGAGGAGCGCGATGCTGGCCTTCTTCCGCCCGTTCTCCACCACGAAAAACCGGCCCGCGTGCTCCTTCTCGGAGAGCGGCATCACGCGCTCCAGGAGCTTGAAGAGACGCCCGTTCCGCGGATCGGCGCTCTCTCCGCCACCCAAGAGGAGCTTGACGCCCGTGTAGATCAGGAAGACCCCAAACACGTAGATGAGCCAATGAAACCTCACCAGAAGGGCGGTCCCGGCGGCAATCATCAGGCCCCGAAGGACGATCGCGCCGAGGATTCCCCAGAACAGCAGGCGGTGTTGGTACTTGCGATCGATCCTCAGGCTCTGAAAGATCACGAGAAAGACAAACAGGTTATCGACCGACAGCGACTTCTCGACAACGTAGCCGGTGAGGTACAGGATGCCGGCCGTCCGCCCCTCGTGGAGCCAGACATAGCCGCCGAAAGCCACCCCGAGCGCGATCCAAAAGAGGCTCCAAAGCAGGGCTTCCTTGAGCCGGATCACATGGGCCCGCCGGTTGAAAAGGCCAATATCGAGGGCCAGGAGGCCCAGAATCAGAAGGTTGAAGGCCGCCCACGTCTCGAAGGAGCGCTCCACGATGGCGGCGATTCTAGGTTGGCGGGGCTCATTTTCCCTTTCACCAAACTAACGGGCGGGCACTTCCGTAAGAGATCCCGAGGGGGCAAGCCGAAAGCCTCAGATCTCTCGACAGCGATTCCAACTCCTCCCCTCCTTCCTCCTTGGACCGATCCGATCCTCCCGACGCGCTTGCCCCCTCAATATCCTCCGGAACCTCTCGCAAACACACCCTGAGCCTGAACCTAGACTCCCTCTGATGCCGGTCGAACGACTCGTCGAGGTCACCCGCGGCGAGCATGTGGAGTCTTTCCATGTCGGTGCCGTGGCGGTCTGCGATTCAGAGGGAACGCTTCTCGCGAGAGCGGGCGATCCCGGCTTGACCGCCAACCTCCGGTCGGCCGCCAAGCCGTTTCAGGCGCATCACCTGCTGGTTTCGGGCGGCGCCGACCGGTATGCCCTGACCGACGAGGAGATCGCGCTGACCTGCTCGTCGCACTACGCCGAACCGTTCCACGTGACGGTTGCGGAAACGCTTCTCGAAAAGGCGGAGGCGACGGTCGAGGACCTCCACTGCGGCGCCCACTGGCCCGGCCATGAGGAGACGGCGGCGGCGATGCGCGCCTCTGGGAAGACGCCGACCGCGATTCACAACAACTGCTCGGGCAAGCACGCGGGAATGCTCCTGGCGTCTCGCCTCGGGGGCTTCTCGCTCTCCGACTACTGGCAGCCGGGCCGTGCTCTCCAGGAACGGGTTCTGGATTGGATGGGCCGCTATCTCTCGCTGCCGAGGGGCGCGATCGGCCAGGCAGTGGACGGTTGCTCGGTCCCGTCCTTTCAGGTTCCGCTTCGAGCGGCTGCGGCCGCCTATGCGCGGCTCCTGGAAGACGATCCCGAAATCTGGCCCTTGTCGGACCTGGAGAGAACCGCCCGTGACCGTATCACGCGAGCCATGCGAGCCCACCCGGAGTACGTCCGCGGGACCGGGAGCCTCACGACGAGCCTGATGCGGTTCTTCGGAGGAAGCCTGCTGGCCAAGGAGGGCGCCGAGGCCTTCTACGCCATGGCGCTTCGCGCCGACGACTCGGAGCGGGTTCGCGAGGCCCTCGCGTTGCCCAAGGGTCCACCACGGGCCATCGGAATCGCCCTGAAGATCGCCGACGGGCACGACAGGGGTCGCCCGCCCGTGATCCTCGAAACGCTTCGCCAGACAGGCATTCTCCCCGAGGCGGTTCCAAGGGATCTCCAAGAGGCCCATCACACGCCCGTCTTCAACGTCCGGGGCGATCTTGTCGGGGCCATAAGACCCGTGTTTCGCCTGGCGCCGCCATGACGTCCGAAGGCCTTCTGTATGCTGCCGCCGCCATGTCCGGTCCGGGATTTCCGAGGTCTTCATGAACGTCTCGAGGCCCGATCGAGCGGCGGAACCGGCTCCTTTGCGGCCGTCGCCGCTCACCCGCCATCTCCTTGGCCTCACGGCCTACCACCTGGTCCTCATCGCCGGAGCCTTTTGGCTCTGGACGACGTTCCCGTCCATCCCGAGGCTTCTCACACCCGGTGCGTTCCGCGAGCCGGGGCACGCGCGCTCCAGCCTTTTCGAAGGAGCGCGGGCGAGCGTCCCCGGCGCGGTTGCGATGCTCTCCGACGGGGAGCGCTTCACCAAGCTCGGGTTGGCAACCGCGCTCGCGATCCTCGGAGCCCTCGCCATCACGGTCCCGGTCGCGTGGCTCTACGTGCTCACGCGCCGGCGCAAGGGCTTCACGCAATCGGTGGTTCACACGCTGCTGATTCTTCCGATCACCGTGGCGGGCGTCGTGACGCTGGTACAGGACAGCCTGGCGCTGGCATTCAGCCTGGCGGGCATCGTCGCGGCGGTGCGCTTCCGCAACACGCTCGAAGACACCAAGGACGCGGTCTACATCTTCACCGTGACCGGCATCGGCATCGCGGCCGGCGTGGGCGACATCGTGATCGGGCTCGTCATGGCGATTCTCTTCAACGCGGTCGTGCTGGTGCTTTGGTGGACCGAGTTCGGCCGCGCTCCCGCTCGCCTGGAGGGCTCACCGGCCGTTCGCAGCCTGGAGCGGGCGCGCCAGCTTGCGGATCAGGGCGGCGAGTTCGTGACGACACTCGACAAGGAGGTCCTCGCGAACCTCTCGCCGGTGCAGCTCGAGTCTCTCGCCGCGCGCGCCTGGAGGCGCCGGCAGCTGAAGGACGATGGCCCGGTTGCCGACCGAAGGTTCCCATTCGACGCGGTGCTGCGACTTCACGCCACCGATCAGGAGCCCGTTCAGCTGGCCGCCGAGTCGTTGCTCTTGGAGCAGGCCAAACGCTGGGAGCTTTCGGCGATCGTTCCGGATGACAAGGGGCGGGTCGTTCTGGAGTACCTCCTCAAGCTGCGCAAAAGCGTGGACCGGAACGCGTTCTTAGCCGCCCTGAGGGCCAGGTCCGGTCCTTCGCTCTTCGGCGTCGAGCTCCGCTGACGAGGCCAAAGCGAGATCGCGTGCCTTCCGCTCACGAGTTCCGCTGCGATGTGCCGGGCGGCGACGCGTTCGCCCGCCTTCTCGGAGAGCCGCTCCCAAAGGACCTCCGCGCCGGGATTCCCGCGCGGAGCTTCCACCGCGACGTCTACCTGGACACGCCAGACGAGGCGCTTCACCGCAAGGACGCCTTCTGCCGCCTGCGGCTTCGGGCCGACGACCGGAGGATCCTGACATTCTCGTTCCGCGCGGGAACCGCCAACGAGCTCCAGAGGTTCGACGCCGAGGTGAAGGAGCTCGACCCTCGGGGCGCCCTGCAAGGCGATTCGGAACCGGCGCGACGCCTTCGCGCGCTGGTCGACCCGGCGCTCCTCCGTCCCTACGTGGAGCTCGAAACGGAACGGGTCGTGAGGACCGGTCAGGGCGGCGTGCTCCTGGGTTCGCGTTTCGATTTCGTCTACGACTCGTGCGCGGTGCGGGCCGCCGGCCTGAACCGTTCCTTCCAGGAGCTCAAGGTCAGGCGCCTGCGCGCGGGCCGGCCCACGATGGAGGAGATCGAGTCCGCGCTCGAGAACCGATACGGCCTCACGCTGATCCTCGCCCCAAAGCTCCTCCGCGCCCGGAAGCTCTTTTCGACGCTCGAAAGCGAGGCCCTCGCGCGAGCGGTCGGCACCGGTCACGCGATCGCGATCCTCGCGACCGAGGAGGGGCGGGTAGCGTTCCTTCCAAAGCCGGACGGCCACGGTCTCTCGCTGCCGGTGTCTCAAGGCAGCGGCGACGAGGCCTGTCGGCGGCTCTTGAAAGACACGTTCGGGAGCGCAGTCTCGGAGCTCCGACTCCTCGGGACCGTTCCGGGGACGGCCACTCGACCGGCCCTCGAGGTTTGGATCGCGGAGCGCCTCCGGAAAACAGCCGATACGCCGTCCGATTCCTCGATCGTCTGGCTCTCATGGGAGGAGGCGTTCCGCCGCGCGGGATCTCCCGCGCTCCAGGATCCGGACACCCTCGCCGCCCTGGGCGTCGCCAGCCGTTCCCAGCTTCCCACGGGCGTTCCGAGCGGCACGCCGCGCCCGCCGGTGGCCCATCCCGCGATCACCGCGTTTACCGAGCCGGTGCGCGACGGAAACGGGGAGAAGGCCCCTCTCTTAGACAGCGAGCTCAGCCAGCTGGAGTTCAACCAGAGGGTTCTGGAGATGGCGGAAGACGCAGCCGTTCCGCTCCTGGAGAGGTTCTCCTACCTCGCGATCGTCAGCGCGAACCTGGACGAGTTCTTCATGGTTCGAGTGGGGGGTCTGAAGCAGGCGGCGGGTGAGGTCGAACGCGAGAGGAGCCCGGATATGGCTCCCCGGGAGCTCCTCAACCTGGTCGGGATCAGGGTCCGGCAGATGGGGGCCAGGCAGCAGGCCGCGGTCCGCGCGTGTCTCCGCCAGCTTGCAACTCAAGGCGTGCGCGTCCTCGCGTGGGAGGCCCTCCCGCCGGCGGCTCAACAGGCGCTGCGGCAGAGCTTCCGGGAGCAGATCTACCCGCTTCTGACCCCGCGCGCCGTAACCATGAGCCCCGGACACCCCTTCCCGCTGATCCCGTCGCTCGCGCTGTCGTTCGCTCTGCTCCTTCAGGACATGCAGACCGGCCCCGCCCACATCGCGACGCTCAAGGTTCCGGCCACGCTTCCCCGCTTCGTCGCGGTGCCGGGCACACGCGACCTCCTTCCCGTCGAGGAACTCGTGCGGGCCAACCTCGCGACGCTCTACCCGGACCGCTCCGTCCAGCGGGCCGCACTGTTCCGCGTGACGAGAAGCGGCGATCTGGACCTCGACGACGAAGCCGCGGGTGACTTCCTGCAGGCGATCGAGGAGGATTCGAGAAGCCGCGCCCACAATCCCGTGGTCCGGATCGAGGTGGAACGCTCGATGCCGCGTCCCGTGCGCGACCTCCTGCTTCGCGAGCTCCAGTTCGAGCGTGGAAGCGGCGGCGCGAGCGCGGTGTCCGAGGCCGACGTCTACGAGGTGGATGGGTTGATGGACCTCGGCGCGCTCCGCGAGCTGGCCTCCAGGGTGGTTCCGGAGAACGTCCCGCGCGAGGCGCTCCTCTTTCCGCCCTTCCACCCGCGCCATCCGTTTGAGGCGCTCCCTCGTGGCGAGGGCCGCGAGGCCGGAGACCCGGAAGACCTCTGGGAGGCCCTGCGCCAAGCCGATCGGTTGGTTCACCACCCTTACGACGACTTCGCCGATACGGTCCTCCGATTCTTCGCTTCCGCGGCGCGGGACCCCAAGGTCCTCGCGATGAAGGTGACCCTCTATCGGGCGGGCGATCGTTCTCCGATCGTCGAATCGCTCCTTCAAGCCGCGGCCGCCGGCAAGGAGGTCGCGGCCTTTGTCGAGCTCAAGGCACGCTTCGACGAGGAGCGCAACGTCACGTGGGCCAAGCGCCTGGAGGAGGCCGGCGTCCATGTGATCTACGGCCTCGTCGGCCTCAAGAACCACGCGAAGGTCGCGATGGTCGTCAGAAGCGAGGAGGGCGGGCTGCGTCGCTACGTCCACATCGGAACCGGCAACTACAACGCGCAGACGGCGCGCTTTTACACGGACTTCGGGCTCTTCTCGGCAGATGTGGAGCTCGGCGAGGACGTGGGCGGCTTCTTCAACGAGCTGACCGGGTCCTCGCATGCGCCAAAGGCGCCGTTTCAGAGGCTTCTCGTCGCGCCGAGGACGCTTCTTCCGGGGCTACTCTCGAGAATCGAACGGGAGGCCGACAACGCCCGCGCCGGCCTCCCGGCGCGGATTTTCGTCAAGCTCAACGGCGTCGCCGACTCTGAGGTCGTGCGCGCCCTCTACGAGGCCTCGCGCGCCGGGGTCGAGGTGAGGCTGATCGTTCGCGGGCTCTGCACACTCCAGCCGGGCGTTCC
>WBZQ01001959.1_pt1 | contig 13720 bp, 9 predicted proteins | sample 5204251 | NCBI WGS metagenome assembly WBZQ01 (sample SAMN12412402, study PRJNA552823) | activated sludge metagenome | isolation source: activated sludge from nitrification reactor of wastewater treatment plant... | place: USA: Virginia | collected 2017-09 | reverse complement strand
ATCACGGCCGAAACGGTACGGGTGCTCATGACCGGAACGTGCGCGAAAAAAGTAAAGATCAGGGTAACGCCATTGCCAGTCGGGCATTCGTCGGCAATCCTTCCCAGGGGGACATCCCGGGGGAAGTCCCAGGGGACGTTCAAGGGGAAAGCAGGATGGCCGATACGTTCGACTATATCGTCACCGGCGCCGGGTCGGCCGGCTGCGTCGTGGCCTCACGCCTGTCGGAATCAGGCAAGCATCGCGTCCTTCTCCTGGAAGCCGGCCCGCCCGACACCAACCCCTGGATCCACATTCCACTCGGCTTTGCCCGCACCTATGTGAACCCCAAGGTGAACTGGAAGTTCGAGACGGCGCCGCAGCCACAGCTCAAAAACCGGCAACTCTATCTGCCGCGCGGCAAGACGCTGGGCGGGTCAAGCTCGATCAACGGCATGGTCTATATCCGCGGCAACCACCGCGATTACGACGAATGGCGCCAGCGCGGTTGCGCCGGCTGGGATTGGGATTCGGTGCTTCCCTATTTCAAGAAGGCCGAAGACCAGGCGCGCGGCGCCGATGAGTTCCATGGCGTCGGCGGCCCGCTGCACGTCAACGACCAGCCATTCCACACCGAACTGGCCGACGCCGCGCTGCGGGCATGCGAGGAGGCCGGCATCCCCCGCAATCCCGACTTCAACGGCAAGGTCCAGGAAGGCGCCGGCTATTACCAGACCACCACGCATCAGCGGCGTCGCTGGAGCGCGGCGCGCGCCTATCTGGAACGGGCCAAGGGGCGGCAGAACCTGGAAATCCGTACCGGCGCGCACGCCACGAAAGTGCTGATCGAGAACGGGCGCGCGGTGGGGGTCGAGTACCAGTCGCCACGCGGGCGCGAAACCGCGCGTTGTAGCGGAGAGGTCGTGGTCTCGGGCGGCGCCTTCGGTTCCCCGCAACTGCTGCAATTGTCGGGCCTGGGACCGGCAGAGCACTTGCGTGACATGGGGATCGAGGTGGTCCGCGACATGCCGGCGGTCGGCGCCAATTTGCATGATCACTTTAACACCAACCTGAACTGGCGGGTCAGCAAGCCGATCACGCTGAACGACCTGGAACGGAGTTGGCCGAAGAAGATCACTGCGGCCGTGCAGTACGCGCTGTTCCGGTCGGGTCCTATGGCCTCGAACGGGATCCATGCGGGGGTGTTCACGAAATCCGATCCACGACTGGAACGACCCGACCTGCAGATCAACATCTTCGAATGGAGCACGTTGAAGCGTGACTCGACCGGCGTCATTCCGCATCCGTTCCCGGGCTTCACGCTGATGCCGGTGCATCTGCGGCCCGAGGGGCGGGGGACGGTGCGGCTGAACAGCCCCGATCCGCTGGCCCCGCCCAAGGTGCTGTTCGATTATCTGCGCACCGAATACGACATTCGCGCGCTGCTGGAAGCGATCCACCTTTGCCGAAAGATCGCGGCGCAGCCGGCGCTGAAGCCCTATATCGTCGAGGAGATCACGCCCGGCGCCACGGTCACGTCGGATGCCGATCTGACCAATTTCGTGCGGGAAACCGGCGTGTCGAACCAGCACCCGACCAGTTCCTGCGCTATGGGCACGGGCGTCAATACAGTCGTCGATCCCCGGCTGCGCGTGCATGGGATCGAGGGGCTGCGTGTGGCCGATGCCTCGGTCATGCCAGTCGTCGTTGGCGGGAACACCAACGCGCCCACGATCATGATCGGGGAGAAATGCGCCGCGATGATGCTGGAGGACGCGGTAGCGCCGGCGCCGCGGATGGCGGCGTAGGGATCACATCCCCAGTACATCCATCATCGAGTAGAGGCCCGGCTTCCGCCCCGCCGCCCACAGCGCGGCGCGGACGGCGCCGGTCGCGAAGGTGCGGCGGTCGAAGGCGCGGTGCGTCAGTGCGATGTGTTCCGTGCCCGAGGCGAAGATCAGCGTGTGCTCCCCCACCACCTGGCCGCCGCGCAGCGCCGCGAAGCCGATCGCGCCGGTCTTGCGCGCGCCGGTATGGCCGTGCCGGCCGCTTTCCATCACGTCTTCCAGCTTCTGCCCGCGCCCCTTGGCGACGCCGCGGCCCATGCCGATCGCCGTGCCGGACGGGGCGTCGACCTTCTGGCGGTGATGCATCTCGACGATCTCGGCGTCGTATTGTTCCGCCGGCAGCGCCGCCCCCATCCGCTCGCACAGCGCCAGCACCAGGTTGACGCCGGCCGAGAAGTTTGAGGCATAGACGACGGGGATCGATCGCGCCGCGACCTCCACCGCCGCCTCGTCGGCCAGGGACAGGCCCGAGGAGCCGAGGATCCAGGCCTTGCCCGAGGCTGCCATCGTGGTCGCGGTGGATTGCGCGGTGGCGGCGTTGGTAAAATCGATCACCACGTCGGACGCCGCGGCAAGATCGGCCAGCGAGGCGAACGCCGCCGCCTGCGCCGGCAATGGCCGGGTCGATCCTGGCCGGCCAAGGCCGCCGCTGAGCGTGGCGCCCGCGGCTGGGACTTCCTCGGCCAGCAGATGGCCCATGCGGCCGGTGATGCCGGCGATGCCGATACGCTGCGTCATGACGGTTCCCCCTGTTCGTTGCCTGGTTGTCGCGCGTCACAGGCGCGCGGACGCGCCCCGCTTGGTATCATGTCAGGTCGCGAAAAGCCTGCCCCACCGCGTCCCCTCCGTCATGGCCGGACTTGATTCGGCCATGACGGATCGGAGGCCGAACCGTGTTACCCCGCGCAATGCGCCATGATGCCACGCACGTCCGGCAGCGCTTCCAGCTTCGCGATTTCGGCGATCAGCGCGCCGGCGGTGTTGCCGCCGAGGACCGGCTCGACCAGGGCGACGAACTTCTCCTCCAGCCGGCGGCCCTGTTCGGCGGTATCGGCCGCGGGGACGCCCGAATCGTGATCAGCCGAGACGGTGCTGCCATCCGTCAGCGTCAGCTCGATCGCGGCGAAGGTGCTGGCGATGCCCTTGCGGAAATCGATCTCGACCCGGTCCCGCACCGCCACCAGCGCGGGATCGGTCGCGACCTCGGCCGAATAGGTGGACAGACGTCCCGTATCCACACCCGAAAGGCCCATGGCGGTGGCGAGCTTGAGCGAGAATTTCGCCTCCAGCCCCGTGGTCGGCGCCTGGATGTTGCAGATGCGGTCGGAGGCTTCCTCGATCTGCATGCGGATGCGGCTGATGCGGTCGGGGGTGATGTTGTGCTGTTCGCGCAGCTTGCGCGCCGCGTCGATCGAGGCATGCACCATGTAGCACGCCGCGTGGTACTTGAAGAGGTTGTTGCGGATGTACCAACCCTGCGGCGGTTCCGCCAGCGCCTTCTCGGGGTTGAAGTTCGGGCTGTGGGTCTTGGCGAAGCCCTGGGTGCATTCCAGCACATCGGTGCGGGAGGTGAAGCCGCGCGCGGCCAGCTTGGCCGCCATCAGCCCGTGATAGGACGCCTTGCCGGCATGCAGAGGCTTGCACATCGTGCCGAACATGGATTTCAGGCCGGCGGCCTGGGTGCCGGCGATGCCCAAAGCGGTCGCGAACTGATCGGCGTTCAGGCCCATCAGATGCGCGCAGGCCGCGGCGGCGCCGAAGCTGCCGACGGTGGCGGTGGCGTGGAAGCCCAGCACGTCATAATGGCCGGGCGACATGATGCGCCCGACGCGGCATTGGAGTTCATAGCCGGCGACGAAGGCGGTCAGCACCTCGGCCCCGGTGGCACCCCGTTCCTCGGCCAGCGCCAGCAGCGCGGGCAGGATGGCGACGGTCGGGTGGCCCGGCATGGCCAAGTTGACGTCGTCATAGTCGAGCGCGTGGGAGGCGGCGCCATTGACGACCGCGGCGGCGGCGGGCGGCAGCTTGACGCCGTGGCCCATGATGGTCGCGGTGCCCTTGCCGCCGGCTTCCTGCATTTCCGCCAGCAGGATTTCCGTGAGTTCGTCCTTGGCGCCGGCCAGCGCGCAAGCGACGTAGTCCAGCACGCATTGGCGTGCCCAGGCACGGATGTCCTCGGGGATGTCCTCCAGGCGCAGGTTGCGCGCCTGTTCGGCGAGCGTGCGGGTCAGGTCCTGGGACGCTGCGGTGTCGGTCATGGCTGGTTTCCTTTGCAATTAACGGCCCCGGTAGACGGGCTTGCGCTTTTCGTTGAAGGCCAGGATGCCCTCGCGCCGGTCGTCGGTCGGGACCATGCGGTTATAGGCCTCGATCTCGAACATCATGGCACTGTGCAGGTCCATCCCCGCGCCCATGTTGACCGAGTGCTTGACCTGGCGGGTCGAGATCGGCGCGTTGCCGGCGATCGTGGCGGCGGTTTCCAGCACGTCGTCGAGCAGCGCCTCGGGCTTGCACAGCCGGTTGACCATGCCCCAGTCATAGGCATCTTGCGCAGTGAAGGGCTTGCCGGTCAGCAGGATTTCCTTGGCGCGCCGAACACCCACCGCGCGGGGCAGGTTCTGGGTGCCGCCGGCGCCGGGCATGATGCCCAGCGTGACCTCGGTCAAGGCGAAGCGGGCATTCTCGGCCGCGTAGATGAAGTCGCAGCACAGCGCCATTTCCATGCCGCCGGCGAAGGCGGGGCCGTTCACCGCGGCGATCACGGGCACCGGGCAGCCGACGATGGCGCGGACGGCACGCTCGAAGATCAGGTGCTGGTCCTGCCACTGCTCATCCGTCATCCCGTTGCGTTGCTTCAGATCCCCGCCGGCGCAGAACGCTCGGCCGGCGCCGGTCAGCACGATGCAGCGCTGCGCCCTGGGGTTGGCACAGAACCCGTCGAACACGTCCAGCAGGTCGATGCCCATCTGGGTGTTCATCGCGTTCAGCACCTCGGGCCGGTTCAGCGTGACCAGCGTGGTGTGTTCGCGGGGTTGTTCGAGTTTCAGGGTTTCGTAGGATTTCATGGACGTGGCCTGGCGGATGTCTGGGCGATCCTACCAACGGTGCTCCGACCAATCCAGCCGCCGTCGCGCGGGCTCACGCGGGTGATGCCGATCAGGGGCGGGATCGTTCGGCCGTCCGGGGACCCGCCGCCAAAGACCACCGGTCGACCATGACCTTCACGGTCGCCGCCAGCACCAGGACACAGAGCGCGGCCTTGGACACCGGCCCCATCGTCCCCTCGATCAGCATCGCGTGGACGACGCTGCCGAGAACGACCACCACCGCCAGGGTCATGTGGCACAGGCGCCAGACCATCGGCCTCAACCGCAGCCGCCGGCGCAGCGCGACGACGAGAGCCGCCGCGAACGCCGCCCACATGGCGACGACACCCCAAGCGGAGAACGGCGTCGGCGAGTCGAACAGCAGGGCGTCGATCACATCCGGCGGGCTGGTCACCCACAGCGCCGCGACATGGATCACCACGGCCGCGACAAGCCCGGCCCCCATCGCCGCATGCAAGCGCCGCCCCCGCCGGATCGGCAACCCGGGCAGATACCCCCCGGCGAGCAGGGGCTGGACCAGCAACAGCCCCAGCGCGATCACGCCGGCGAAACCGCCCGCGATGTAGATCGGGCCACGCCAGGCCAGCCACGGGCTGGTCGCCGCGACCGCGACCGGCACGACCAGGGCGGCCGCGAGCGCCACCCAGGCCAGGACCGCGCGCAGCCGCCGGAGGTCGATCACACCGGACGCAGGACGAAATGCGCGCTCAGGCTCGTGTCACGGGCGCTGGCCATCAGGGGGCGGAGGAAGACCGTCTCGAAATTCTTGCCGTCCTGCGCGGCGTCATACGCCAGGTGGCCGTGCGGCTGGCCGAAGGCGGGGACGATCTGGGGCATTTCCAGACGGAACGCGCCGTTCGCGTCGGTCAGCGTGGCGCCGTGGCTGTGCGGATCGCTCTCATACCCCTCGGTCGTATGCGCCCAGACCTGGATGCGCGCGCCCGGGATCGGGGCACCATCGCCGGCGCGCCGGACGGTGCCGGTCATCCAGAAGCCGCCACCACCGATGCGCGCCACGATCGGGGCTCCTGGCCGGTAGTTGTTGGCGCCGCCGCGCATGGTGGGCGTTGGCGCCAGCCCTTGCGCCCGCGCCGGGACGAACAGGCCGGAGGCACCGGCCGTCAGCGCCGCGACACCGGCAACCAGAAGCGTGCGGCGGGTCCGCGGCTCTTGGCTCATGCGAGTTCTCCTGTCCCACGCGGCGATGGATGGGCCGACCGGACGCGATGCGATGTCAGACAACCGGTGGTTCGGCCCCGTGTGCCCGTTCATGTAGGCAGGCGTGGCGGCCTCGCCCAGGTGGTGGGGCCGAGCATTTTCGGCGGGTGGTGGTCCTGCCCGGCCGATCACTCCATCGCCTGCATGATCAGCCGAGCGAATGTATCGACGGCGGTCGGGTCGGTCCAACGCAGGACGGCGACGAGGTCCTGGTCGGGTGCGACCCAGGTCAGGTTGCCGCCGGCGCCCGAGGCGAAGAAGCTGCTCGCCGGCGCCGACTTGTATCGCCCGCCGTTGGTGTTCAGCCACCACAGCAGGCCGTAGTTCGGGTTCAGGGCGCAGGGAGTCAGCGACTCGGCGACCCAGGCTTCGGGGATGATCCGCTTGCCCTTCCACTCCCCCCGCCGCAGCATCAGCAGGCCGATGCGGGCCTGATCCTCGGCGTGGATCAGCACGCCGCCGCCCCAATGCGTGCCGCCCGAGACGCTTTCGATCATGCGGCCGTCGATCTCGACGGATGAGGTGCGGTAGCCGTGCCATGACCAGGTGTCCGAGGCGCCGATCGGCCGCATGATGCGTTCGGCGAACACGTCGGGCAGCGGGCGGCGGAAGACGCGCAGCAGGGCCAGAGCCAGCCGATTCACGCGGACATCGTTGTATTCCCAATGCGTGCCCGGCGCCTGCAACGGGCGCGCGTCGCCCTTCTGGCCGCGGCCTTCCACGGCGAGCGAGCGGTTGCGGTCGATCTGGTCGGACTTGCCGAACAATTCGCCTTCCCATTCGGACGTGTTCTGCAGCAGGTGCCGCCAGGTGATGGCGCCGTTGTGGTTGCCCTCGAACCCACCATCGTCGACCAGGCGGCGGACCGGGGCGTCGAGGTCGGGGATCAGCCCGTCGGAGACGGCGATGCCGGCGAGCAGGGACAGATAGCTCTTGGCGGCCGAGAAGGTGAAGTCGACCTGGTCGGTCTCGCCCCAGGACGCGATCTTGTAGCCACCGCGCAGGACCAGGCCGTTGGCGGGGCCGCGCGGGCGGATGGGGCCGAGGACTTCGTTGAACGGCGGTTTCTCGAAATAGCCGCTGTCGAGATGGAGCTTCAGGTCATAGGGCCAGGCGATCTCGTTCTCGCTGGCGAAGCGGGCGGCTTCCTCCAGCCACATCCAGTTCATGCCGGCTTCATCGGCCATCGCCTCGGGCCATGGGGCTGGGGCGGCGGGCGGGACGATGGGGGGAAGGCGCATGCGGGGGCTCCGGGTGCGAACAACGTGATCAGGCGCGACGGATCACCTCCTCGGCGAAACGCTGCTGCAAGTCCAGCGTCGCCTCGATCGTCGGGCGTTGCAGGTAGAAGATGCAGTGCTTCACGCCGATCGCGCGCATCGCGGCGATGTCTTCCAGCATGTCGTCGGGGGAGCCGCTGAACATCTGCCGCCCGACGCCATCCGGGCCGGAGCGCGCCCGCCAGGAGGGCGGCAGGAACCAGACATAGGCGATGTCGATCGCCGACGGATCGCGGCCGGCCTTTTCCACCGCGCGATGCATGCGATCGATGCCCCCCTTCAGCCGATCGACGGTGTTCAGCAGCACGGCGTGGTTGTTCGACACCGGGTACCAGCCATCGCCCAGTTCCGCGACACGCCGCAGCGAGCGGGCGCTTTCGCCGCCGACCCAGATCGGCGGGTGCGGCTGGCTGACCGGTTTCGGCTCGAACTGGACATTGTCGAAATTCGCGTATTTGCCGGCCATGGCCGGGCGGTCCTCGGTCCATAGGGTTTTCCAGGCGCGGATGTATTCGTCGGTGACGGCGCCGCGTTCGGCGAAGGGGGGCGTCCCGAGCGCCTCGAACTCCTCCTTCATCCAGCCGGCCCCGACGCCGGCGATGACGCGGCCCTCGGACAGCACGTCGACGGTGGAGAACAGCTTCGCCGTCAGCACCGGCGGGCGGTGCGGCACGACGATGACGGATGTCAGCAGCTTCATCCGTTCCGTGCAGGCGGCCAGGAAGCCCAGGATCGCCAGCGTGTCCATGCACTCCCCGGTCGGCGCGCCGGGCCAGACGCCATCTTCCGTGTAGGGGTAGCGGACGCTGGTCGTGACGGGCGCGATCACGTGGTCGGCCACGCCCAGGATGTCGTAGCCCAGCGCCTCGGCCCTCGTGGCCAGCGCCAGGATGTTCGCGCGTGTCGTCATGCAGCCGCGCGGGCCGATATGGATGCCGAAATCCATGGCGTGCGTCCCCCCGTTGTCAGAGTCCCCGGCATCGTGTGCTATCCGCGCCGACCACACAACGGAGGAACCCATGCAGATCGGATGCAGCGCCCCTACCTCCGGCCCCCTGATCGGACCGGACAGCCTGATGCGCATCGCGACCGAGGCCGAACGCCTTGGTTATGATTATGTTACGGTCAGCGATCATGTGATGATCCCGACATCCATCGCGTCGCGCTATCCCTACTCGGATTCGGGGGAGTTTCCGTCCGGCGCGGCGGCGGACCGGCTGGAGCAGTTGACGGCGGCGACCTTCATCGCCGCGGTGACGTCTCGGTTGCGGATCGTTACCTCGGTCATGGTCGTGCCGCATCGGCCGGCGGTGCTGACGGCGAAGATCCTGGCGACGCTGGACTATCTGTCGAAGGGCCGCATCACGCTGGGCATCGGTGCCGGCTGGTGCGAGGAGGAGTTCATCGCCATCGGCGCGCCACCCTTCGCCGAACGCGGTGCCGTCACCGACGAATACATGATGGCCTGCAAGGAGCTGTGGACGAACGACACACCGTCCTTCGACGGCAAATACGTGAAGTTCAAGGACGTTCTGTTTCCGCCCAAGCCGGTGCAGCAGTCGATCCCGATCTGGATCGGTGGTGAGAGCAACCCGGCACTGCGACGCACCGCGAAGTATGGCGATGCCTGGTACCCGATCGGCACCAACCCGCAATTCCCGATGGACACGCTGAACCGGTTCAAGGCCGGCGTGGCCAAGCTGCGGGGCATGACGGAAAAGGCCGGGCGCGATCCGAACGCGGTAGGACTGGCCTATCGCGTGTCGTCCAATCCGTCAGCCCAGCCCAAGGGGATGGTGGACGGCGAGCGCAAGCTGTTCACCGGCGGTCCGGCCGACTGGATCGGCGACATCAAAGCGCTGGAGGAGATCGGCGTAACCTGCTTCGACGCCGGCCTGTTCGGCCCCACCCTGGAAGCGACGGTCGACAACATGCGCCGCTTCCGCGATGAGATCGTGTCAAAGGTGAAGTGATATCGGGCGCGCCTATCAGCGACCGCTATGCGCGCGGGGTTGGTGTGGCGGCTGCGCGCGAGATCAATACGATACCAGGCACCCGACCGGCCATCCAACGGTCAATGGTTCGGGCGCCTGGTATGACCGACCATCCCAGCCACCCGGAATCCACACGGGGCCGAACGTTTTGTCCGACCCCGCTTGATCCCGACACCTGGCGGTCGGGAACGCTCCACCCACCCTGAATGGGGCGGACAGCTTGGTCAGGCGGAGGCCTTGTCCATTTGCGACAGAACGCGCGACTGGACCGGGGCCGGGGGCGGTTCGCCGCCGCCGGCGCGTGACAGCGGGGCGCCCTCGGTCAGGATAAACTTGAAGAACGCCTTCACCCCCCCGGGGTTCGACACTTTCCGCGCGTTCTTCGGCACCACGCCATAGGACGCGATCACGATCGGCCAGACATTGTCCCCGGGCAGGTCGACCATCTTCCCAACCAGGTTCGGGGTCTTCGCCCAATCGATCGCCTGCACCGCCGCGGTCAGCGACTCCGGACCGGCCACCACGGACTTGCCCGAGGCATCGCGCTTGGAGACGATCGAAAGCTTGGCCCGGGCTGCCGCGCCCAGTGGCAAATAGCCGATCGACCCTTCCAGGCTGCGGATCGTTTCAGTCATGGTTTCGCCGGTCGCGGTCATGGACCCGACGCACCACCGCTTGGGGAGCGTGTTGCCGAACTTCGCCTGCCAGTCCGCGTTGGCCGCCAGCAGATAGGACGTGACCCCCAGCGTGTCACCGAACGTCGCGCCACCCGGCACCGCATGGTGCACCGGGCTGATATCCAGGTCCGGCAGCGCCAGGCCCGGATTGGCCGCGACAATCTTGGGGTCGTTCCACTTCTTGATCTTCCCCCAGTAGATCGCCCCCAGCAACTGACCGGTCAGGGCCAACTGGTTGGTCGCCACGCCCGGGATATTGACCACGAACACGATCGAGGCAAAGGCGAGCGGGAACTGGAACAGATTGGCTTCCCCCAGTTGCTCATCCGTCAGCGGGATTTCCAGGACCGCGAAGTCAACCTCGCCGGCGAGGATCTTGGAGGTTCCCAGCGGGCTGCCGATCGCCTGGTAGGTGATCTCCAGACCCAGGGTCTTGGCCTGCGCTTCCGTCCAGCGTGTCATGATCGGGCGGATCGTATTGCCGCCGGCGCCGAGAAGCTTACCCTTGGCCGTTTGGGCGAAGGAAATGCCAGGCGTGCAGGCCGCCGCCATGGCGAACGACATCATCATTCGTCGGCTGATAGCCATGTCTCAATTCTTCCTCTCGTGGCAACGGACGAGATAGAAGGCGGCCTACATTTGCATCGCCGTTTCAGCATACTGTGAAAATCACTTCAGTTCTGCTTCAGTTCGACCAATCGGACACAACGGTTTCCGCCACCGGCGCGACGCCGCCGTCCCTTGCACCATGGCAGGCGTGTCGAAGCCGCCACTCCACCCCACACGTGCGGATGGGTGAGCCTGCGTCCGGCCGCACGCGGTGGCTGTCGTGATGCATCGACCCCACCCCGGCCCCGCCTGGGCGAGACGCGCGGTGGCCGCGAACCACCGCAAGCCGTCAGCCGCAGACCGGATCGCGGGACCGGGTGATCCGGGCACCAGGGCTTTGATTTCCCGAACAGATCCGGGACCACCAGAGCGCCGGCTGGCGTGACCTGGCCAGAATACCGTTACAGGGAGGTCGGCGGCTTCGCGCCCGTGTGTCCCGCCATGACCGTGGGGTTCATGCGCCGCTTGCGTCCACCGATCGCCCGGGGGCGACGCGCGGGGCACCCCCGTGCCATCTCATCCCGGTCTCAAAAAGCGTCTGTGAGAAAATATTCCATATTTTGACGCATTCTGGGTCGTGAATATCGTATCACCCAGATTCGTGCATATCGTTCGGCCCGGATCGTCATGTTCATCATTCGTTCTCTATAGCCCAAACCGCCACGACGAAGCAAGCGCTACGTCCGCGGCTCTTGCCCGGGCCGCCTGCGTCGCGAATCCCGTCCTGGTCGCCTCTGAACCCGAAAGTCCTTGGCTGGCCGTCGGGCACCCAGCCAGGCGCGGAGTCCCTGGCGATGGGCTGGTCAGGCCAGCTTATGACGTTGGGGGCGTGAGCGCCCATGACCCCAGGACGCAACCAGCCCGCGCACCGCTTTCCATCCGCCCCGTCCCGTGCGACCCTTCCCCCTCGTCCAGGCCGGTCCCGACGATGACCATTTCCACTGTCTTCATTTCTGCTGTGTCCAGTGAGCTGCGCGGCTACCGCCAATCCCTGGCGGCGGCGTTGCGCGGCGCAGGCCTGACAGTCATCCTGCAAGAAGAACTCCGTTACCAGGCCGACACGCTGTTGGGCGTGCTGGACGACGCGATCCAGCAAAGCCATGCGGTGATCTGCTTGATCGGCGATGGCAGCGGCGCGGCCTTCCCGTCCGACAAGGAGGCCGAACCCTATGCCCATCTGCTGCCGCCCGAACAGGAACGGGCGTCGCATACCCAGTTCGAAATCCTGCTCGCCCGCCATCACGGGCTACACCCCCTCGTCTTCTACCCCGACGACACGCTGACCCTGCCGCCACCGCATCCCAATGACGATCGGGCGCTGCAAGCCCGCTTCAAGACCTGGCTGGAAGCCGAGGGCGTGCCGCGCCTAACATTCGACGGCCATCGCGACCTCGCCGCCAAGGTCCTGGCGCAACTGCACCGGATCGAGCACCCGGCCGGGCCGATCACCCACGGCCTGCCCCCGTCCCTCGGCGCCCGTTTCGTGGGGCGGGAGGACTTCCTGGTCCAGGTCCGCAAGACCCTGGCCCAATCCAACACCACCGCCATCACCGCCGCGATCTCCGGCATGGGCGGGATCGGCAAGACCCGCGCCGCCGCCGAATATGCCTGGGCGCACCAGGCCGACTATCCGGGCGGGATGTTCATGATCCCGGCGGCGACCTCGGACTCCCTGCTGACCCATCTGTCCAACCTGACCACGCCCTTGGGCATTCCCGGCATGGACACGCGCCCACCGGAGGAGCGACGCGCCGCCGTGGTCAACTGGCTCCGCGCCCATCGCGACTGGCTGCTGATCCTCGACCACGTCGACACCGACGACGGCATGCAGGCCGCCCATGACCTGCGCGGCGATCTTCCGGCGGGCCATGTCCTGCTGACCAGCCGCCTGACCGCCATCCCCACCGAATTCCACGGCCTGAGCCTGGGCGTCCTGTCGCCCGAGGCCGCCACGCGCTTCCTGCTGGATTCCACCCACGCCAAACGCGCCTCCGCGCCCGACGACGAAGCCCAGGCGCGCGGGCTGGCCGAGGATCTGGGCCACCTCGCCCTCGCCCTGACCCATGCCGCCGCGTATGTGGAGCGGCACCGAATGTCCCTCTCCGCCTATCGCGCCGAACTGGCCCGCATCTTCGAACACGTGCTCGGCTTCAAGAGCAAGACCGTGAAGGACCACGCGAATTCGACGCTGGCCACGCTGGAGGTCTCGCTAGGACGAGCGACGCCGGCGGGGCGGGCGCTGCTGGAACGGCTGGCGTTCCTGGCGGATGAACCGGTGCCGCGCTTCCTGCTGGAGGTCCCGGTGCCGGGCGACGACGCGGACCAGCGCGAGGCCGAGGCCGATCTGGCCGACTACTCCCTGGTCACGCGCGACGCCGGGTCGGGCAGCTTCACCACGCATCGCCTGGTGCGGGAGGTGGTGCGCCGCCGCCTGACGGAGGCCGAGGCGCGCGACCGGCTGGACCAGGCCCTGCGCTGGGTGGACGACGCGTTCGAGGGGGACTCGCAGGACGTGCGCACCTGGCCCCGCCTGCTGCCCCTGGCCGAGCACGCGGAGACGGTGGCGGACCGGGCGGAGGCGGCGGGGATCGACGAACCGACCGGGCGGTTGATGGCGGCGCTCGGCACGCTGTTCCACGCGCGGGCGCAGTATGCGCGGGCGGAACGGCTGAAGCGCGCGGCGCTGGCGATCGGGGAACGCAGCCTGGGGCCGGATCATCAAGCAGTCGCGACCCACCTCAACAACCTCGCGCGCTTGCTGCGAGCGACGAACCGTCTGGCGGAGGCGGAACCGCTGTATCGCCGCGCGCTGGCGATCGACGAGGCGAGAATGGGACCGGATCATCCCAATGTCGCGACCGGCCTCAACAACCTCGCGGGATTGCTGCAAGCGACGAACCGTATGGCGGAGGCGGAACCGCTGTATCGCCGCGCGCTGGCGATCTCCGAGGCGAGCCTGGGGCCGGATCATCCCAATGTCGCGATCCGCCTCAACAACCTCGCGCTCTT
>WBZQ01001958.1_pt1 | contig 13720 bp, 20 predicted proteins | sample 5204251 | NCBI WGS metagenome assembly WBZQ01 (sample SAMN12412402, study PRJNA552823) | activated sludge metagenome | isolation source: activated sludge from nitrification reactor of wastewater treatment plant... | place: USA: Virginia | collected 2017-09 | reverse complement strand
GCTCGGCGTGCCGCGACTGCTTCTTCTGGATCGAGCGGCGCGGCGAGTGCGCGCACGGCTGGCCCGACGAGGGGCAGCGGCGGTGGCCGCTCGACGCGCCCCAGGCGGATGGGACGCGGCCCGCGGAGGTCGCGTTCTGCAAGGAGTTCGAGCTGGCCTAGCGCGCCCCCGCGGCGCGCGCTGGCTAGAGGATGATCCCGCCGCAGGCGGACTGGAACGTCTGGAGCGCGGCCATGAGGCCGATCGAGAGATCGCCGTCGCAGATCGACGACATCTTGCCGTTCGGGCCGGCCAGCTGCACGAGCTGCTTGAGCCGGAGGATGAGTCGTCTCTTTCGGTCGAGTATCCCCTAGGCATCACCAAAAAATGGGAGTGGTAGATGTCCGAGTCCCCCGAGCTCCTCGCTGCTCTTGCCGAGCTTGCGAAACACCGACAGGCCGCGCGCAATTTCGAGGAACGGGTGCTCGATGAAATCAATCTCTCTGCGAAGCGAGGTCACTACACGTCTGAAGTGACAACGGGCCTACAGCTCGCATTGAAATGGTTCCGTTCGACCTTCCACGGGTTGCCTCTCAATGGCGCCTAGGAAAAAGAAACCGTATCGCGACGCTTACGGGCGATTCGCGAAACGGCCAAAGCCGAGAAAGAAAAAGGCAGGCTCCCGGGCGAAAACTGGCCGGAGTAGTAGAGGTTCGACTCCTCGGTCTGCCGCTAAGCAGAAACCCAAAAGCAAGTCACGCTCGCGTCGTGCAATCAATCACGAGCTCGTTCTTCGTCGTTTCGCCGGCGCGACCCGTCTCTCCGTCGAGGAATCCGACTGGTCCATCATCCCGATGGGGGAGGGCGAGGAATGGCACAGCTACCGCATTCGATTCGCGCCGCTTCCCGACGCCGGGCTCGTGAAAAACTCGCTCATTCGCGGTCTCGATTCGCTGTATGCCGCTGGCTATCGCAATCGGACCCGCGTCAATCTCGACATGGTGCTCATTTCTGAAGACGACGACGACGGCGAGAGCGCCCATCCTGTCGGTCCGCGCACCATCGTGTACGTGAACCATCTCGCGTCTGCGAAAGACCAAGTGGCCTTCGAACTCGAGACTGGTGAATTTCAAGAGCGCTACAGGCGACTTGGCTATTTCGAAGCCGTCGAGGGGATAGATGTCATCATTGAAGAGCCGCGCTGGCTTGCCCAAAAGCGAAGGAGACTCGCGAAGTGAACTCGAAATCACGGGTGTCTTCGACATCGAGACGGAAGCATGGGACAAATTCGTACTCGGCGCGCTCCTGCTTGCCGACGGAGAGTTCGCTGTCTACGACCACAAACACGAAGACGAGCTCGTCGATGCCATCCTCGCCGTCGAGGGTACCCTCTGGGCACATAACGGCGGTCGATACGATGTTCTCTGGTTTCTTGAACATGCTCGACGCCGCGGCCTCACCTGCGAAGTTTTCGCGACATCAGCAAGAGTTACTTTGGTCAAGTGCGGCACGCTCTCTATACGCGATTCAGCGGCGATTATCCCTCTTAGCCTCGCGGACGCGGCGCGCCTCGCCGGTCGAGAGAAAAGCAGCACTGGCTTGCCGTGTACATGCGTTAGACCTTGCGGGGGATATTGTTCTATTCGTCGTTCGATGCCACGACCCCTCCGTCGGGCCCTCACCGAGTACCTCGAAACCGACTGTCGCGTCCTCATCGAAACCCTCCAAACGCTCCAAGACTACGCGTCGTCGTGGGACCTCGACCTCAAAGGCACCATCGGCGCGTCGGCGTGGGCGACCGCGAAAAGGCAGCTAGGCCTCCCCAATGCGAATTGGGGCAAGACTGGCCGTGTCTATCGCTTCGCTCGCGAGGGCTATTACGGTGGCCGCACACAGGTGTTTCGGCCAGATGCTCCAGCAGGCTATCGCTACGACATCAACTCGGCTTATCCCGCCGCTCTCTCACGAACGAAGCTTCCCATCGGAGAATGGTCGACCCTCGACAATGCCCAAGACGCACAAAAGGCTTATCTCGCGGGCGCACCGGGGCTCTACCGGGCACAGGTGACTGTCCGTGAAGACGAGTTCATTCCGCCCTTGCCTGTCCGAACGTCAACTCGCGTGGCTTACCCTGTCGGGACCTTCGTCGGGGTGTGGACCGACCTGGAATTGGCAGAAGCAGAAGCTAGTGGAATCGTCATCGAACGATTCAATCGCGCTGTCACATGGAGCGACGCGGGGCTCGCGCTTAAGCCGTTCGTAGACCGCATCTGGGACCTCCGCCACCGAGCCGGCAAGAGCACGCCCATGGGCAAGTGGCTCAAGCTGTACGCCAACAGTCTCACCGGGAAGCTCGCCCAACGTCCTGAGACCGAGCAAGTCATGCTCTCCCCCATCGACCCGAAGGCGTGTCCCGCCGATGGTATTTGCCTGGGCATCCTCTGCGGCCGCATGTGCTGCAAACACGCCTGCTCGCGTAAGTGCGGACGCTGGGACAATCTCGACGCTGATGGGACCCTTTGGACGCGCCCTCTTTGGCGCATCGGGCAATGCGCGCACGTTCATTGGGCCGCGTACCTTACCGCCGCGACCCGAATCGAACTCCGTCGCCAGCTCGTCGCCGATGGGCAAGACGGGCTCTCGGCCGTCTATTGCGACACCGACTCGGTGTACGCGACCGAGGCCCGTTTTAACAACATCGGCCCCGGGCTCGGCGAATGGATGGAAGAGGGCACGTTCCGAAACTTCGTCGCCCTTGCCCCCAAGACCTACCGATACGAGGACCCCGCCAAGAACACCGCCGCGGCGCGTTCCAAAGGGATTCCCGACGCGGTCGGTGTGTGGGATGACCTCGTGGCTCACAGGCCCGTGGCCCTCGAGCGCGGCGTCAAGCAGCTGCGCACGGCAGCCCGAGGGGAGTCGTTATTCGAGCGCCGGACCATGACACGAGCGCTTGCTTACGACGGATTCCACTATGGGGACAGGGTGTTACAGGCCGATGGCCGGACCTATCCACAAAAATTGGACGAACTAGAGTCCTAGGGTCGATGCTATCCCCATGCCCACGGGGAAAGAAGCCAAGCGCGCCTACCGCATTCGCCTTCAGCAAGAGAAGTATCTCGCCGGCAAGGGCAAAGCCCCCCACCAAGAGCTTCTCGATTGGTATGCCGATTACGCGCGCAGAAAGCCCGGTATTAGACCTCTCCCTGGATTGAAAAAGTCGCCCGCCGCGAGGCCCAATGTCCCCCCGCCCGTGTCCTCCCTCGCAACGAGCGACGTGGTCACTCCTCCCAAAACTCACGCCGACAGTCAACCAAACGACCAAGAGGGTGTGACCCAGCCCTCGCTTTACCTCGTCCCCCCTCCGATATCCGTAGGCGGACCGGACGAAGCCTCTGGCGGTACGCCTCCGCCCGTGACAGGGGGCACTGAATCGGGTGGTCCTCCTCCGCCAGGGGCTTCGTCGGGTCCGTCTGAGACGCAAGACGAAGGGCGCAAGGAGCTCATCAAGCATCTCGCCGGTCTTTGGATTGGCACGATGAAAAAGGCCGAGCCGTTCATCATTGAACATGGTTTGCCGCCATTGCCCGAGATGATTTACCCAATCCTTGAAATGGCATTGACCGAATGCGGCGAGAAATACCTTCCCGCGGGTGTCAATCGATTGCCCCCGGAAATCGTCGTCGTCGGTTGCTCGGGGTGGCAGGGCGTCATGGCGGTCATGGCGCACAATCGAAAGAAGAAAGCCGAGAAAGCAGCGGCCGAGCCGGACATCCCCATGGCGAAATCACCGCCCCCGCCCGAACCTGTCAAAGAAGAGGAGCGCAAGCCCCCGGCGCCCGCGCCCGCGCGAGTGTATTCGGACGTGGCCGCGCTGTTCGGCGCGTGACCGGCGTCAAGGTCAAGACCTGGAATCAGGCCGTCGGTGCCCTCGGCGTCCCCGGCACGGGCAAATCGACGTACGCCTTGGAACGCGTGCGCGAGCAACGCAAGCAAGTGGCTTGCTACGTTGTCGCCCACGACCCCCAGGGCTCTTACGAAGGACCGGACATCGCGCGTCACGCGTCGCGCGAGAGCGCGGCGCAAGGTTTGTCGACCCGTCCCGACCTCATCCATTGCCTCGACGTCTCTGACGGCACGCAAGCCATCGAGCTCGCTCAAACGGTCGGCAAGGCGTCGATGGCCCGCGCGCAAAATGGCCAGGTATTCCCCGTCATTTGCTTGCTTGATGAAATTGTTCTCGTTGGCGATGCGGACCCGAGGCGACTCGGCGACATCCTGAAAGAGGCCATCACACAACGTCGTCACCACGGCGTGGGCTTCGTCTGGACGACACAGCACCCGGGTTTTGTGCACTACAGCTTGCTCGCACTCTCGACCGAGCTCGTGTGCTTTCGAATGTGCGACGAGGACTCGTTACGGAAGTTCAAGCGGATTGGGATGCCCGAGGATTTGCGTGTGCAGATTCCCGAATTGCCCGATTACGAATACGTGGTTTACGAGCCAGGCAAAAGGAGAAGCGATGCTCAAGCAGGCGACCCGAATGGTGCTCAAGGAAAGCGAGAAGAGGCTGGCCGCGCTGAAAAACAGCTCAGCCTCCCCGGAAGTGACAGTCGCCCATCTTCTGGACCTATTCGAGCAACTGGTCATGGCACTACAACTGGACCAGGCGAACGAGGACGAGGTGACGCTCCGGGCGCTTCAACACAAGGTCAATCAACTCGAGGTTCGAGTTAGCGACCTTTCGAACATCGTAGACAAAGAAGTGCTCCCAGCCCTGCCCTCACAGCATCAATAGCTCGCTTACACTTCAGACATTTTTGCGTCGTCATTCGACAGCACCAACGCGAGCGCTCTTAGCGCATCGACGAATTTTTCCGCGGCCTGAAAGAGCTGCAGCGTGGTTTGGTCGGTTTTCTTTTCGGCGCATTCCTCGGCCGATGCGACGAGTAGAAGCGAAGCCATTCGATACTCATCGATTCGGGCGTTGACGGTGTTGTTATCGGGGATGGCCATCGACCCCTCCGACAATCGCTTGCCTCGGTCCGACCACCAACTTCACCCGAGGGCACTTCACGAGCACGAACAAGCTCGGCCGCAGTTCCTTTTTCGTCGTCTTCGTCATAGGGGCACCTCACTCCCCCAAACTATCCCCTCCTCCGGGCCCCGTGTTGCGCAAAAGAGCTCCCGCCTGTCCGATTGCGCAAATCGCGCACGTCCTTGCGCAATTTGCGCGCCTGTGAGTAACCTGTGGATGCCGCGAGGGCCCGATAAGCCCTGGCACCCACTTCCCAGGAGAATCCATGCGTATCTACAAGTCCGAGTCCATCAGCTTCGCAGCGGGCGGTCGAAAGGTCGTCCCCCTGGCCTTCCTCCCCGATGAGGGGCCTATGGGCGGTCACCTCGTCATTTCGCACCTCATCATCGATTGCACCTACCAATTCGACACCGGCTCGGGCGTCACCGTGACCGGCGCCGGCTTGGCAGGTGTCATCGACGTCCTTCGCGTCTATGACGCGGAAGGCGACCGCGTGAACCTGAAGGGCCCGCACGTGCGCGCCTTCCACATCTGGGATGAAGGCGACTTCGCCGTGGCCGACCCGTCGGCCATCGCGCAATCACAGACCGACTCGACGGGGACCTACTACCACGTCGTGTCGTTCGCGCCGCGCCGCGCGCGTCGTCGCTACGACTACTGCCTGCCTGTCCGCAACCTGAAGGCAGGCGGCGGCATCGAGATTCAGATGCCGAGCGCCGCGGGCATCGGATTCTCGGGCGGCACCCCGACGGTGGACGCTATCACGTACACCGTGTACGCGTACTGCCGTGAAGAGTCCGACCTTGAGGTCAAGACCCGCACCGAGCGTCGGTACGTCACGCTCGTCAACCGGACCGACAACCAGATTCCCATCAACGGGAACGCGATTCGGTCGATGTTTCTTTTCAAGGCCGCGGACCACGCGACCGGCGGGACGGACATCAGCTCCATCACGGCCGTCACCTGCACGGCCCTGAACTACGACAACATCGACCCCCTCTACCTCCGCCTGGCGGAAGGCCTCGAGGCCCAACGGAACGGTGGCTCGGGCAAGACCCGTTCCACGGCCGACCCGTTCGTGCAGACCACCGAGCGCGCCATCGCGCTCGTGTGGCCGCGCCTCGACGGCAAAATCACCGAAATGCCGCGCAAGGAAGGCGAGCTCATGCTGCGCCTTACCGGCTCCTCGGTGGATAACATCGAGGTCGTCATGGAGCTCGTGACGGCTCGCTCCGTCAAGAGCCAGGCCGGCGAGCTTGCGCTTACCGCTGGCGCGACCAAGGTGCAGACGCTCGTCAAGACGGCGTCGAAGACCGGCCGCGACGTCAACGGCTGGCGCAAGGCCGGCCTCGCCAGCATGATGCCGGCGAAGCTCGTCGTGAGCGGCCAGGAATAACCGACTTCGCTTCTGGGGGTGCTCTTCCCACTTCGGGGTGAGCGCCCCCAGGGCGTTTCGACCCTGGAGGGACCCATGACGAAACGAGGTGACCAATGAAGAATGCAATCGTGCTCGCTGCTCTTGCCGGCGGCGCGTATCTGCTCTACACGCGCAAGGCAGTCGCATCGAGCACGAAAAAGCCGTCCGATGCAGCGGCGCAACTCGCTGTCATTCGGAACACGCCTTACAGCGCTGTTCTGGCGCTCACGCCTGGTGGTAAAGGCGGTGCTGCTCCTGCCCCGCCCTCGAAAACGGGCTCGGTGGAAATGGATAACGCGACCGCGGCGTGGGAAGCGAACTTCGGCATCAACTCGCCCATCATTCAAAAGGCGAAAGCCACTGCGGCGAAAGCCCAGACGCACACCGACCCGAACGCGGCCGTTCAGCTCGGTAAGAGCCTGGTGAAGAACTACGCCGGCAAAGCGGCCGAAGAAGCGTGCAACAAGCTTCCCGGCAGCTCGGTGTTTGGGGACTACTGCGGCGACGCTGGCGCGTACGTCGGCGGCAAAGTGGCCGATGGGGCCGAATATGTCGGCGGAAAGGCCAAGGACGCCGCGGAAAAAGTATGGAGCTGGCTGACATAAGTTAGCCACAAGAACGTCAGGAAAAAGGAGAGACCATGAAGCTCTTGGAAAGCGGAATCACGGCAGTCGTCTCGAACGTCGCCGGCCAGGCCATCTCGAACGCGCTCGCGAAAATCGAGTACGTGAAGACGATGCCGTATGGCTCGACCATCACGTCGCTCGCCGGTGCGACGGCGGGCGCGTATCTAGCGCAGTACGTCGGCGGAGCCCAGGTCGGGCTCGGTGGCGCGCTCCTTTACGGAGCGGGCGGCCACTACCTCGGGAACTACGTCTCGAACGCGATGCCCGCGAGCATCAAAGGAAAGGCGGTCGTCGGTGGCTACGACCTGGCTTCTCTCGGCGCTCAAGCGGTGGCTGTCATGGCCCTGGGCTACGTCAAGTCCAACGTCGGCGCCGTCGGCAAGGTCGCCGGAAAGCTCGATTCAGTCGGCTAAACCGATGAGCATCTCTAGCCTACAAAGGCTCTGGGATGCCGAGGGATTGGGAGCGCGCGCGGGGGCAAAGACAACCCCGCGCGTGCTTACAATTTCCGGCAAAACCGTCAAGGTCATCGACGATGACCCAAGCGAACTCGCCGCGTCCGCGGGGGTCGATGTCGAGACCTACGCGCTCGCTCGCGCGCTCACGTCGGAGGGCTATGACGGGCAAGACAAAGGCCGCGCCGCCGCAGCTGTGGCCATGGGCTACACGATTCAGCGGCTGGCGCGCGGTCAGGTCGCCAAGAAGGCTCTGGCGTCGCAATACGCAGAAGCCAACGGGCGGTTTGGGTCGCAAATCGGTCGGGCATTCGCGACAACGATTGACCCGAAGGCGTTCTACCTCGAAGTTGCCAAAGCCGTGCGGCAAAGCACGGTGGCCGACATGTCGAGAGGCGCCGTGCAGTTTTTCTCGCCGCGCGTCCAGAATGGCGGCACGCAAGGCGGCAACTCGATTTCATCCGCGTCGGAGATTCTCGAGAAGTGGCATGCGTCTAACGCCTTTATCGGTCGCGACGCGATTCCGACCGTGGATGATTACGAGCTCATGTTCCTACGGCCCGAGAGCGACTCCACCAAGCGGCGCATTGCACTCCAGGAAGCGCTCGTCGTGAACGAGCTCGGGCTTGCTAAGAAAAACCGACCTGCCCCGGGAAATCCAGACGGGGGTGGGAGTGGAGTGCTTGTGGCGTTGGCGCTGTTTGCTGGGCTGAGGTTTCTCGGTTGACGCTGGGAATCGAAAGGCCGCCTACGCGCGTCTCCGTCGGAACCGTTGTTTCTAACGCGACCGAGTTTTTCACCAATCCTATTCTCGGAGTTCTGAACGAGAAATGGGTGTATGCGTTCGAGATGGGCGACTCTGACATCGACTCGTGCGTCGTCGTCGATGGCGGTGGACGAAAGCACGTGATGGGCGTCGGTGCGCCACTGCAGGGCCCGTTTCCGGGACCATTCACCTTTCGGCCTATCAACGGGCTCATCGTCAACTACTCGACGAACGCGCCGGCGCCAAACCAACCGACTGGTTACGCGCCGCGCGGGGTGCGCTGCTATCTAGAGGTGTTGGCTCATTACAAGCCGATTGTTCATACCCAGAGCAAGAGGCCCAAGATAAGCGTTGATTGGCCAAACGCCATCGTTCCGGGCGTAACTTTCGACGGGGAAAGATTCTATCAGTCGTTCACGATTAGCTCTTATTTAACGGTAGCGAACGCGGCGTTATGTCGCCTTCCTGTGCTAGGTCGGAAGAGAGCTCAGATTGTCATTCACAATTCGGCCTCTGCCGTCGATAGCATCATCGTGAAAATCGAAGGGGCGCAATTCGACCGAAGCGCTCTCAATAACGCCGGTTTGTTCTCTTTCCCTATCGACTCGTTTTCAGAGACGACTCTTGCTCCAGGCACATACGTCGAGACTTCGGTCAACAACATCTCGTATGGTCAAATCATCGTTTTCTATAAAGCGCAGACTGGCGGAGTAGGCAATACAGGCCTCCTTCAAGTTCACATGGACGCATTTGACGAATGACGATTCCAGACTTCAATCAGGAGCGTCCTCCCCTTCGATTTCAGGCCGATGGTCGCTACACTGCGACGACCGGGACGCAAGTTTTCGCGCAAAGCCCGATACTCGGTATTTGCCCGGAGAGATGGGCGTACGGGTTTGAAATCGGAGATTCCGATTTCGACTCCGTGCTGATTGAAGATGCTGAGGGGCATTCCTACGTTCTAGCGACGGGATGCCCTGTGCAAGGACCGCTAAAAGGGCCGTTTCGTTTTATCGCGAGAAACAATCTCGCGTTTATTCCGAAGTCGGCGTCGGGTAGCCAGTCGAGGTACGTGTCGGCGTCCCAATACTTGAGCCTTCGATGTCAGCTCGAGGTGATTATTCACTTTCGGCCTATCGTCCATAGCCAAATCAAGCGGCCTATGAAACGTGAGAGATTTCCCGGCACGGCGTCCGACTCGACCGTCGTCAACGTAGGCGTCACCTCGACCTCGTATCTCGCCGACACCGGCAACGCAGTTCCGCACTTCGCCACGATGGGAAGGAAGCGCGGTTCGGTGGCCGTAAAGAACGCCGGTAACGACGACATCATCGCCAAGCTCGGCGGCGCGAGGCACTTTATCCAGGGGTCGCTATGGAATGGGAGCGCATACCCCAATCTCGAAGTGTACTACCCGACAGCGACAACCGACGTCACGGTCCCGGCTGGTGGCGGAAAGCTCCTCGAATGGGGAGAAGAATTCGACTTCATCGTTCTGAACTTCAAACGCGCCGGCGTCGGAACGACTGGTATCCTGACGGCCATCTGTGAAGCGCGCGACGACTAAAAAGGAGAGCGCCGATGGACATTCCTGCCCTTGCCGAGATACGTCCCCCCGAATTGCACACTTTTGACGGGCAATCCGGCTCGTCTTCCTTTTTCAGCACGCGTCTTCTAGGCGCGTACAACCTAGAGGAATGGGTTTGGGGTCTCGAGCTCGGAGATTCTGACCTCGATGCTTGTCTCGTCACAGACGCGCGAGGTGTGAAGCGAATTCTGTCGGCAGACACGCCGGTGATGGGTCCTCTCAAATCGCCTATTCGATTTGAAACCCTTTACAACATCCCTGTTTCTCAGCAGGGCGACCAATACCGCTTCATTGGCTCGTCGGTTGGCATCCCTTGCCGGCTCGGCGTGCTTGTGCACTTTCAGCCCCCGTTTGATTTCCTAAAAACCCGTCCGCCGCGGATTTTGTTCGCGCCCGAAGGGGTCGAGACGACGGCGGCCCTTGCGGTCACCGATACGTCCTACACCTACGCCACGACTCAAATGTACCTCTTCCCCATGTTCGGACGGCGTCGCGCGACGTGGTGGATTCACAACAAGACAGGCGGGCAAACCGTGACGTTCAAGCTCGTCGAGCGGAAATTCGCGTCGATGACAATCACGGATTACGAGGAATACGCTTTCTCCGCGGCGACCGACATCGCCGTCGCCGCGGGTGCCTCATGCGGCGTGACGCTCGAGAACGAAGGGTGTGACTTCATCGCGCCCTATCTGAAAGTTGCTTCGGGCACGGCCAACGTGCGCATGCGACTTCGGGCCAACGACCGATGAAAACGGCGCTCGTTGTCGGTGGGCTTGGCGCTGTGGTCCTCGCAGGCTACCAGTCGCGCAAGCTCGCGTCGAACGACCCGGGGGTGCCGGAGCGCCTTCGGATGGAATCGATTGAGCTCACGACGCCCCGGAAGGATTGGACGGCCATCGCGCTCGCCATGAAATTTTCGATGGTGCGCGCGCATGGCTACGACGCCGACGCTTTGCACATCTCGAACGGTAAGCCGATGCCGTACATGCGCGCGATGGACGCCGACGTCATTGCCGCGTACTGGCGAGGGCTTGCACAGCCTTACTACCAAAAAGCCGGCGTGTCGCCATGGCGCGAGCTCGAGAAGTGCCTGGGCAAGGTCGGCAAGATGATTGCCGAGCGGGTCGGTGTGCCGGTGCCAAAGGCTTCCGCGACGCTTCTTTTGTCCGACCTCGACCCGACCGACTTCTGGATGCAACCGGAAGAAAGCTACGCCTTTTGGCAGGGCATCGTTTCGGTCGCGGAAGCCCTCATCACGGTCGATGCGACGTACAACGAGACCCGCGCGTGGTCACAGGCGCGCGAGGCTCTCTATGAGGCTGCGGTCGAAGCGCCGGCAACCATAGCCGCGGCGACCGGGGAAGTCGTTACGTGGGCCGCGTCTGTGGGCGCGGGCCTCGGGGCTGGTGTGATTGGCGGTGTCGGGCTGGCCCTCCTCAAAAACCCGCTGTTTCTCGCCGGCGTCGTCGCTATTGGCTACGCCTATTGGAGGTTCAAATCATGATGGGTCCGACGTCGCTACCCTCTGGAATCAAGCTCGCACAGTCCAAGCCAGCCGCCGGGCCCGTCAAGTCGATGACGACGAAAACGCCTGCTCCGGTCGCGGCCGGGCTAAAGGCCATGTCGAGCGTCTCTGTGGCCGGGACCAAGCCGGTCACTCTGATGGCTCCCCCTCCGGTCAAGCCGATGGCCGCGCCAGGGCAGACGGCGGGAGGTCTCGCGACGCGAGACGCGAAGCCAAACACGTTCCTCGAGAACACCAAGCCCGTCGCCCCGCCTGCCGTCGTCACGGCGACCATCCCTGACGAGGTAAAGCTCTTGGGCTATAACCCCGCGACCGTCGCCAAGAACGCGCTGGAAGCTCTCTCGTCGTCCAAAAACGACTTAGGCCTCGGGTCGGCGCCCGCCGGCAACCCGATGGCCATCGTGTCGAATGCCAAGCTCGACGGCCTTTTCACAAACGATGTCTTTTCGGTGCCAGAGCGCCAGAACCCGACGCCGGCTGCTCTTCAGAACCAAAACCCGGCTCAGGGTTCCGAGCGGTCGATGGCGGGGAACGTGCCGGCCATCGAGCAAGCCGTCGCCAATCAGGTCAAGTCGAAGAAGATGATTCTCGCCGCGGCGGCCGTCGTCGGCGTGCTCTTGCTCCTGAGGAGCTAACCATGGTCGCCACGGCGAAAGCAGCGCTCTGGGGAGGGCTGGCGATTCTCGCTCTCCTTGGTAGCAAACCGAAAAAAGCCACGATTGCCATCGACAGCTCGAACATCAAGCCGACGGGCAAACGCGGCCAGGCCTACGACTTCGACCTCGCCAAAGAAGCGGGTCGACTCCGCATGGACGTCACAGCGGATACGCACGAAGCCGTCTTTTTCGACATCTCGGGGCGCCTACTCGGTGACGAGAAAGAAATCTCGGAAGCGCAAGCCAAAATTATCGCGCGCGAAGATGGGACGTGGGACACCTTCGCGCTCTACTTCGGAGGTGCGAAATGAGCGTGCGCTTGATGGGCGCGTCGGGTGGGGGCATGACAGACCCTTATACGCCGACGTCGGGGACGTTCACGATAACCGGCGCCATTGCCGTCTCCGGCGCTTTTTCGTTCGGGGCGGCCGGAACCATCACCGTCGATTCGATAGGGACGGGCACGACCGCCGGCGTCACGCTTCGAAACACCGCTGTCGCGGCCAACGGTGCTCAGCAAAACAGCCCGATGGATGTGCTTTCAGCACAAGGCTGGAAAACCAACGCGACCGCAGCAAGCCAGGAAGTCGCGTTCGGGACCTACGTGTTTCCAGTTCAGGGGGCCGCGGCGCCGACAGGTAGCTGGCGCCTCGCGTCCAATGTCAACGCGGCGGGATGGACGACTCGTTTCAGCGTCTCGACCGACGGAACTACGACGTTCACAAACGACGTGCTATTCGCCGCAAACAAGCTCTTTGTGCTCGGCGCAAGCTCCGCGTCGAGCCCTTACATCTATTACGACAATACCTATCTCAATCTCACGTGCGCGGCGTCGGGGCAACAGGTGAGGGCATTGCCGTTCCTCGCTGCCGGCTCGGCAGCGTCCGACTTCGTCATCTTCACACAGACGACTCGGTCAGCCGGGTCGCTATTCGAAATCAACCGGAACGGCACCGTGATGTTCAAGATTCGCTACGACGGCAAGGCACAGGTCATTGCCGCCAACACCCAAACCACAGTCGGCGCGGCTGGCGCGGCGAGCGCACTTCCCGCCACGCCGAGCGGCTATGAACTTCGCGAAGTCAACGGAACCGTCATGGCGTTTCCGTACTACGCTGCGAGCTGATAGGAGAAACCGATGCCCAGACAAATCACAGAGTCCATTACCGACACCGACCTGGGACTCTCGGGTCCGAACGTCCCCGACCTCGTCTTTCGGCTGGAAGACGGCCAAATCACCGTGCAAGGGACGTTCATTGTCACCCGTTCGGTGGATGACCAGTACAGGGCTCTTCTCAAGAGCTCTCTTCCCGCGCTCGTGACTGCAGGAGCTCTGACTGCAGGGGAAAGAACGACGCTCATCGCGCTCCTTCAGAAGGCGCGGACGGGTTTACGGACGGCCGCAAACCTGGCACCCTAAGAGGCATGCCCAAGAAAAAACCCTCCGCCAAGCGTTCTCTCGCCACCATCACGAAGCTCTCTGATGTTCGACAAAAACCCGAGCCCCTGATGGTGTGCCGTGTCGGCCATCAGGTCGCCGGTGTCGTCACGAACTTTCACCCCGATGATGTCTACGTCCGCATCGGCTGGCGCGGCCAGGAAATCGCCCGCGTCGGGCCCGTGTGCCCGATGTGCCTCGCCGCCCAGCGTGGCACAGTCGCCCAGCGTGG
>WBZQ01001957.1_pt1 | contig 13724 bp, 14 predicted proteins | sample 5204251 | NCBI WGS metagenome assembly WBZQ01 (sample SAMN12412402, study PRJNA552823) | activated sludge metagenome | isolation source: activated sludge from nitrification reactor of wastewater treatment plant... | place: USA: Virginia | collected 2017-09 | reverse complement strand
AGGAATTGGCCGCATTGCGCAGGATCATGAAGAATCCCCACCTGGACCATCCTCTGCTATCGAAAAATACCACTTACACAGTGCTCCGTATTGCACCTGAAGTTCTTGCGGGCGAAATCGCAGCGGCGCAAGGTCAATTCGATCAGGCCATTGCATACCTTGAAAAAGCAGTGCGTCTAGAGGATGCACTGGTATATACCGAGCCATCAGAATTTCATCTCCCGCCACGGTTAGCGCTCGGTGCTATTCTGTTGGAATCAGGGCAACCAGCCGAAGCGGAAACGGTTTATTGGGAAGATCTGCGGCGTAATCGCAATAATGGCTGGGCGCTTTATGGATTGATGCAGGCATTGCGTGCGCAAAATAAGGATGGCGAGGCGAAACTTATTGAGGTGCGTTTCAAAAAAGTCTGGGAGCGTGCTGATGTGACACTCGATTCATCCCGCTTCGGTCGTCAGAAACGCTAAGCAGGTATATGGCAGAGTTATAGTAAATACCTGGGAATCCGCCAGACTGAATGTAAACCGGGTATACTCGACACATGTGATATTTTCTGCGGCGGGTGGATCAGCTACGGCAGGCACTGTTGATTCCCAGCGATGCCTACCCTATGATCCATGTCATATAATAAGGCTAGGACATTTAAGGTGTTTACTGGAATCGTAGAAGCAATCGGTGAAATAAAGCGGGTTTATCCGATAGAAAATAGTGTTACGCATGGTTTGTGCTTAAGTATTTCGCCGGGTAGTTTGGATCTGAGTGATGTTAAAGTGGGTGATAGCATCGCTGTGAATGGTGTGTGTTTAACGATTACAACATTGGAACAAGACCTGTTTATGATGAATGTTTCGCAGGAAACATTAAATTGTACCGTAGGGCTCGATCAAGTCACTATGCGAGTAAACCTAGAAAAAGCCATGCGTTTATCAGATAGACTGGGTGGACATCTGGTAAGTGGGCACGTGGATGCCATCGGTATCGTGACTAAATTTGATTCCGTTGGAGAATGCTTTGAATTAACCATCCAAGCGCCCCAATCGATACTCCGCTACCTTTCCCATAAAGGTTCCATAGCTGTTAATGGCGTCAGCTTGACGATTAATGCGATTGCAAGCAACGAATTTTCTATCAATTTAATCCCGCATACTTTGGCAATGACCACTTTGAATGAGCTCTCGCCGGATATGTTGGCACGTTATGTGGCAAAGTTACTCGATACTCAAGATGAAATAGGGTCGAAAGTATGAAAATCAGTGCCATTGAGGACATTATTGCCGATCTTAAACGCGGTAAAATGGTCATCCTGGTCGATGAAGAGGATCGGGAGAATGAAGGGGATTTAGTTCTGGCCGCCGACTTTGTCACTGCCGAAGCGATCAATTTCATGGCGACTCATGGTCGAGGGTTAATCTGTCTGACATTGACCGAAGAGAAATGCCATCAATTGGATCTGCCTTTAATGGTTTCAGCCAATCGCGCACCTTTAGGCACTAATTTTACATTATCGATAGAGGCCGCGAGTGGCGTTACGACAGGTATATCTGCGGCTGACCGGGCACGTACCATCGAAGTAGCCGTTAAAGCGGACGCGAAACCTCAAGATATTGTACAACCCGGGCATATTTTTCCACTGATGGCACAAAAAGGTGGTGTATTAGTCCGTGCCGGACATACAGAAGCAGGATGCGATCTTGCCAGATTGGCAGGTGTGACGCCAGCTTCGGTAATTTGTGAAATTCTCAACGAAGATGGCAGCATGGCACGGTTACCCGATTTAATGAATTTTGCCCGTAAACACCAACTCAAAATTGGTGCTATAGCCGATCTCATTCAATACCGCAGCCAAACTGAGAGTCTGGTCATGCGTGTCGCTGAGCGTTTAATTCAAACGTTGTATGGTGAATTTCTGCTGATAGCCTATCGCGATGAAATAGCCAATACCGTTCATTTGGCTCTGGTTAAAGGCGAAATCAATCCAGCAATGGAAACGCTGGTACGCGTTCACGAACCTTTATCAGTAGTTGATTTACTCGATATACATGATTTTAGTCATTCCTGGAGTATTCATGAAGCTATGAAACTGATTGCTGATACTGGCCAAGGCGTGATTGTTTTGTTGCATCGTAAAGAAAGTTCACTTAAATTGATTGAGCGCATTGAATTAAAGGAATCCCATTTGTCCAGCGTGACCAAGGCCGACCTTCGTCATCATGGGATTGGGGCACAAATTTTAAAAGATCTTCACGTTGGAAAAATGCGCCTCTTGGCGGCCCCCAGAAAAATGCCGAGTGTGACTGGGTTTGGTTTGGAGGTAACCAGTTATGTGGAATCGCAGTCGCGATAAAATCTAAATTTGATTGATGCAATCACGATCAATTTCAATCAATAAACAGGAGTTAACTATGCCTTACTATGACAATATACTTGAATTTGAATCTAATCTGGATGGCACTGATCTGCGTGTCGGTATTGTCATGAGCCGTTTCAATATTGATATCGGGGAAGGTTTGCTGAGCGCATGTACTGCAGAACTCAAGAAAAATGGCATGAAAGATTCTAATATCCTGCTAGTAACCGTGCCTGGAGCTTTGGAAATACCGCTTGTATTAAAGCGGATGGCAATATCGGATCAATTTGATGCCCTCATAGCTTTGGGTGCAGTAATCCGTGGCGATACTTATCATTTTGAAGTAGTTGCTAATGAATCAGCACGAGGTTTGATGATGGTGCAAATTGAATTAGAAATTCCCATTGTCAATGGCATATTGACGACTGATAATGACGACCAAGCAATTGCTCGTATGAACCAAAAAGGCATTGACGCTGCGCAGGTAGCGCTGGAAATGGCTAATTTACAGATGAAAATTGATGAGATCGAATTATGATGAGCACTCTTTCAGAAGCCGCTTCCAGTGCGGACAAAAAAATGAATAAACATAAAAGCCGGCGCCGCATTGCGCGTGAACTTGTATTGCAAGGCCTTTATCAGTGGAAAATTGCTGGTGGTACAGCTGATTTTATAGAGCAACAATTGTGTGAATCGGATAAATTCAAATATGCCGATACCCAATATTTTTCGCACGTCCTGCACGGAGTATTGCAAGATGTCGAAGCAATAAGTAAGTATATTCAACCCTGCCTGGATCGTTCTATAGACGAACTAAGCCCGGTAGAGATGGCAATTTTACTATTGAGTACTTTTGAATTAACCCATCATCCGGAAATTCCTTACCGGGCAATCATCAACGAAGCCATAGAATTGGCCAGAACTTACGGCGGCAGTGATGGCTACAAGTATGTAAATGGTGTATTAGATAAATTGGCAGTTCAATTACGTGCTATCGAATTAAAAGCGCATAAGTTGGCAAATAACCGGACATAATTTTTCCGCGTGAATGCAGAGTTCGATATCATTAGCCGCTATTTCAGACGACCTGCGCCGAATGCAGTGCTGGGAATCGGTGATGATGCCGCGCTTATCGCAGTTCCAGCAAATAACGAATTGGCCATATCCACAGATGCTTTAGTATGCGGTACGCATTTTTTTGTTGATACCGATCCCTACAAGCTCGGTTATAAATCGTTAGCAGTCAATCTTTCCGACATGGCAGCAATGGGTGCAACTCCGCGCTGGGTGTTATTGGCTCTTACACTACCTGATGATTTAGTCAAACATCAAACTTCGTGGCTCACTGAATTCAGCGCGGGTTTCTTTGCGCTTGCTGATGAATATCAGGTGGCATTGATTGGCGGGGACACAACCGCCGGACCGCTCAGTGTCTGTATTCAGATTATTGGTGAAGTGCCAGCAGGTAAGGCATTGCGCCGTAGGGGCGCGCAAATAGGCGATGATATCTGGATTTCCGGACACTTGGGCGATGCAGCTTTGGTGCTCAATCACGAGTTAAAGAAAATTTCTCTCGCTGAGGATGAAATTACACAATGCTTGCCGGCTTTGCTAATGCCGGCAGCGCGTGTTGAATTAGGGCAGCGATTGATCGAATTGGCGCATAGTGCAATTGACATATCTGATGGTTTACTCGCCGATTTAGGGCACATCTTGACCGCTTCGGAAAAATCAGCCTGTATTGCTATGGATAAGATTCCATGCTCTGCAATATTAAAAAAATACCTATCCATGCCACTTGCAACCGAATGCCTGCTGGCAGGCGGAGATGATTATGAATTATGTTTCACGGCATCCCCAGTCAATCGCAATAAAGTTGCCAGCCTCGCTGAAGAGCTGGATATCCACCTTACGCGTATTGGTGAAGTTTGTTCGGGTAAGGGCGTAATCGTGAAGGATGGTGAGGGAAAAATCATTACATTGGAGAGCTCAGGATATGAACACTTCAGCGCCCGAGGCTGATGATTCGCACGACAGCTCAGCGGTTCCGTTTAAGCCCAACTTAAGTTTGGTCTACAGTCATCCTGCATATTTCATCGCATTTTCCGGCGGTATCGGATTGATTCCTGTGGCACCGGGCACAATGGGTACGCTTGCAGCCTTTCCGTTATTCTGGGCAATCAATTATTATCTCAGTCCGCTGTATTTTTTGTTGCTGATCGATATCATGTTCATTGCCGGTATTTGGGCATGTGGACTCAGTGGCAAGGCTTTGGGTGCGCCTGATCATGGCAGTATGGTATGGGATGAGACAGTGGCATTTTTGCTGGTTCTATACTTTACACCCACCGATTGGGTGTGGCAGCTTGCTGCATTTATTTTGTTCCGTTTCTTTGATATTGCCAAACCCCAGCCGATTCGATATTACGATAATCATATCAAAGGGGGATTTGGCGTGATGTTTGACGATTTGTTGGCAGCTTTCTTTACGCTATTGTGCTTGTCCGTATGGAAAGGCTGGGTGCTTACGCAAGGTTACTTTTTAGAGTAACACCCGTAGTCCCTCCTTGTTAACAGCAGCGGCTCATTCGGCCTTTGCCGCCATAACGCGCTTCCTGGCGTTCGCGGAAAAATTCCTCGTAGGACATGATGGATCGATCCGGATGAGCGATCTTCATGTGTTCAACATAGGTACCATAATCCGGTACGCCAACCATTAAGCGCATGCTTTGTGAAATACGTTGAATAGCGTGGGTCATTGCGTTAAACATCATTTATTCCTCCAGTAATTATTTATCGGGTGTCGCATATGCGGGTAACAATTCAAAAGGTGCTTCTTGGACAGTGGGGTGGTGAATACCGCGTGCTTGCAGCACGGTACGAACACCAAAAAACAGCATGCTGATCAGCACTGCCATGAATAAGGCGGCTAGCGATGTATTGACATAATCATTGAAAATGACTTGCTGCATTTGTTCAATCGATTTAGCAGGTGCCAATACAATGCCTTGCGCGACCGCTTCCTGATATTTTTCCGCGTGCGCAAGAAAGCCAATGCGCGGATTGTCATGAAAAATCTTTTGCCAGGCTGCAGTCAGCGTGCAAACGCTCACCCATACCACCGGTATGGCGGTAACCCAGGCAAAGCGGTCTTGTTTCATTCTAAACAGTACGCAGGTAGCGAGAATCAGTGCAATACCTGCCAGCATTTGATTGGCGATGCCGAATAGCGGCCACAGCGTATTAATGCCTCCCAACGGATCAACCACGCCTTGGTACAGAAAATAACCCCAACCGGCAACACAAAGTCCGGTGGCGACCAGGCTGGCAGTCAGGGAATCGGTGCGTTTCATTGCAGGAATAAACGAACCGAGCAAATCCTGCAACATGAAACGTCCCGCACGCGTTCCCGCATCGACTGCGGTCAAAATAAACAATGCTTCGAACAAAATGGCAAAGTGATACCAAAAAGCCATCATGGCCGTGCCGCCGATAACTTCCGATAAAATCTGCGCCATGCCAACCGCCAGCGTCGGCGCACCACCAGTACGCGATACGATGCTATGCTCGCCGACATTCTGCGCAGTTTGCGTGATCATCTCCGGCGTGACATAAAATCCCCATTGTGTGATTGTTTGCGCAGCCGATTCAGCCGTGGTGCCGATGATTGCCGCAGGGCTGTTCATGGCGAAATAAATGCCGGGCTCCAATGCCGCTGCCGCAACCAATGCCATGATGGCGACAAATGATTCCATCAACATGGCGCCATATCCGATAAAACGCGCATCGGACTCAGTTTGAATCATTTTTGGCGTGGTGCCCGAGGCAATCAGCGAATGGAATCCGGAAATCGCGCCACATGCAACGGTAACAAACAAAAAAGGAAACAGATCGCCCGACCAGACCGGACCCGAGCCATCGATAAATTGTGTCAGCGCGGGCATTTTCAGTTCAGGGGAAATAATGATGACGCCGATTGCCAATCCGACGATTGTGCCGATTTTCAAGAATGTCGACAAATAATCGCGTGGCGCCAGCAACAACCACACCGGCAACACCGCGGCAATAAAGCCATAGCCAATCAGCAACCAGGTCAACTGCTCACCGGTTAAGGTAAATACTTCGCCCCACACCGGATCTTCCTGAATATACTGTCCGGCGACAATAGACAGCATCAATAAAACAAAGCCGATCAGCGATATCTCACCTATTGCGCAAGGACGGAAATAGCGCGCATAGACTCCCATAAATAGTGCGATTGGGATGGTGGCCGCCACCGTGAACGTTCCCCACGGCGATTCCGCCAGTGCTTTAACGACGATCAATGACAGTACCGCCAACAGGATCAGCATGATAAAGAAAGTACCGAACATCGCAATCATACCGGGCAATTGCCCAAGTTCGGATTTGATCAAATCGCCGAGCGAGCGGCCATTGCGCCGCGTGGAAATGAACAACACAATGAAGTCCTGCACCGCACCGGCAAATACCACGCCAGCCAACAACCACAGCATACTCGGCAAATAACCCATTTGCGCCGCCAAAATCGGCCCCACCAACGGCCCCGCCCCCGCAATGGCTGCAAAGTGATGGCCGAACAGCACATACTTATTGGTCGGCACATGATCCAGACCATCGTTGTGCTTATACGCCGGCGTCATGCGCGTTGCATCCAGTTTCAGCACCCGGTTCGCTATGAACAGGCTATAAAAACGAAATGCAATCAAATACACGCACACCGCCGCAATCACGATCCAAATCGCTCCAATCGACTCACCGCGATTGAGGGCAATGACGGCGAAGGCGGATGCGCCGAGAAGAGAAAACAATATCCAGCCTAATTTATTAATCAAAGTGTTCATTTTATCTCTCCGAAAAATGTGAAAAATGCTTATCAATCTTGTTTTATTGAATTTCTTGTACCAGCACTCAGTCTTATTTAACTCGTTACATTACCAAAAAATAACAAACTACCGTAATCACTGCCACGCCGATAAAATTCAATGCCAATCCTTCGCGCGCCATGTTGGCGACAGTGACGTGACCGCTGCCAAATACGATGGCATTCGGCGCGGTGGCGACTGGAAGCATGAAGGCGCAACTTGCGCTCATCGCAGCGGGCACCATCAGCAGACTCGGTTCGAGACCGGCGCCAAGCGCGGCTGAAGCGAGGATGGGTAACAATAAAATTGTGGTTGCGGTGTTGCTGGTGGTTTCGGTCAGGAAAGTGACGATTAAGGCAATGGTGGCAATCATCAGCAATGGATGCAAGCTGGCAAGCATTGTCAAGTGCTCGCCGATGGCATGCGACAAACCGGATTCCATGAAAGCTTGCGCAATGGCAATGCCTGCCGCAAACAGGATTAGAATGCCCCAAGGCACGCGCTCGGCCGTTTCCCAATCGATTAATCGGCCGCCGCGTCCGTTCGGTACCAGAAACAACGCAACCACGGCAACCAGCGCCACGATAGCATCGTTTGCACCTTTGAGATCTAACCACGCGCTCCAGCCGCCGAAGGGTTCAAGGCGCGTAATCCATGCCAATGCAGTCAATGCGAAAATAATCAGCACGCGGCGTTCTTCCGGCCGCCAAGCGCCTGCGGGCGGAATCGTCAAGAGACCACGGTAGTGGAGTTTACGTGTTAGCCACAATCCGGCTATCGGAATAAAAATCAGTACTACCGGCAATCCCCAATTCATCCATTGCAAGAAACTCACGGCTGTGCCTGTAAATTTCTCGTATTGTTGCATGAACACCAGATTCGGCGGGGTTCCGATCGGCGTGCCCAAACCGCCGATGCTACTGCCGTAAGCAATCGCCAGGAGCAGTGGCACCGCCATTTTTTTATCCGGGCTTTGTGCTATAACCGCCAACGCAATCGGCAGCATCATCAACGTTGTCGCAGTATTTGAAATCCACATGCTCAGCGCCGCAGCCGCCACCATAAACCCCAGCACAATACGGCGGCTGCTATGACCACCCATGACATTGACCATGCCCAATGCAATGCGGCGATGCGCACCGGAGCGCTCCATCGCTGCTGACAAAATAAACCCGCCCAACATCAACAGAATCAATTCATTGCCATATGCCGCCGCAATTTTTTCTTGAGGCAGCACACCTGTCAAAGGAAAAATTGCCAGCGGAATAATCGACGTAGCGGGAATTGGAATCGGTTCAAAAATCCACCACACCACGCACAAAATTGCCACCGCTCCGGTCCAGCACGCTTGCGTTTGCCAGCCCCAGTGATTCATGCTGAATGCCACAGCCGCAGCCAATAGCGGGCCGGCAATCATTGCCCATCGGCGATTAAAGTTGGTAGTCATATAGTGGTCACACTAAGTGGATTCAGAGCATTCCAATAAACAGGCTTAATACCGGTTGTTTTTGATGCACGCATCATGCCGCAGCACCTTTGGCGCGTCAATGAATGTTTAATCAATAAAAATCATACGTTGTGTTTTTTTCACAGCTTTAGAAAGTGAGCGTGACTAGTATTGATTGAGTGGCTCAAAATGAGGGAAATCAGTTTTATACTAATTTTCGTTAAGAAATATTTTTTTAGTCAATAGAGGAAGGCAAGATATTAAAAATGATTTCTAAAAATGAGCTAGGGTCTGCTGGCTATTGAAGATATGGACTTCATATTTGACACTGCGCATCAGTACAGGTGATTGAATTATATAGAATTAAATGGAATTGTCACTTCCATTCGTGCCAAGGGTCACCAGATCGTCCACGGTCCAGAATATTCCTTTAGGACGGCATCTCCGTTTTGTGCAAAGAAAGTGGTGGCGGCGGGATCGTTCAGGAGGATTTGCCCAGCCGAGAGATGTACCAAGTCATCATTAGTATCGAATAGCTGCCAGCCGTCTTTGGGAATCAGCGAGGCCAATTCGCGATAGATGCCTGAGGGATCGCCTTGCTGCAGAATCGGGTAGATCTCGGCGATCTCCTTATAGCGGAACGTGTTGTATAATGCTACATCGTTTTTAGAGGGAGCGTTTTTTTCTGCACGGTCCGAGATTATGTCTACCATCTCTGGCAAGATGAACATCCGTTTGCAGCGTCCTTGGAATATAAGCTCCGGACCATGTTGATGTTGTCGGCGATACCGTCCTCGATTGCCTACGGGATCGCTGAAGTAGAACGTCGAAGAGCGTCCGGGCACTGAAGACGAGAACTTGTAGTTCATTCTTGTGAACAGACTCATAATATGAAGCGGTGGATTTCCGTTTCCTTTCTGCATTTGTTTTTCCAATAAAATGAAGTTTGCGATGCCTCGACAGATGCTCACTGATGACTTCTGGCCAACGCTCCAGAGGATTCTGCATTAACAAGCGATTTATGACAAGCGCAATCTGTGCAGGACGGTAGGAGATGTGCTGTATCGGATGTGAGCGGATTGTGGATTGCCCTTGGCGAGACTTTCTGTGAGAGTAACCAGTCAAGAGCCGTAAGCCATTGATAAAATCCGTGCAGCATGTAGATATCTATTGCTAGCTATGTAAAATGTCAACTGATCCTAGTGTTTTTTGCTTTAGTTACGTTTGCTAGTTACCTAACGATTATGGGCAAAAGCTCGCTGGAGACGCTTAATGTCCGCAGTACACCTGAGCAAGCGGAGCTTCTCATTATGGATGAGTCTGGAACTAAAATTTTTGAAGGCAAAACACCGACTTCACTGCCGCTAGAAAAAAGAAAAGCTCCTTTTGCAGCAAAAAATACAATGGGGAAGTCTTGAAAGAAGGCTATACGGAATTGTAGCAAGACATTCCATTTGTTTTACGTGACAAAATATCCAGATTCCCATAATTTATGGTTTTTTGCACAGCAAATATAACACCCAGATTCTAATATACAATCGCGATATTTAATTTATTTAATTAATTCTAAAGGAGTTTTTATGGCTTCAGGACAAGAAGTTTTAATGCATAATCAGGTAACCGTTGAACAAGCCAATGCATTTATTTTGGCGAATATTGAGCAACCTGAAGTTATTTTTGATACTGCAAAAAAATTTGGCATCACCACTCAACACCTCAGCGACATCACAGGATATTCAACAGAAATTATCAGCGAATATTTCTTGTCTTCCGGATTGGATAACAAAGTACTCGAAGATATCAAAATATTGTTAAACTCAGAATTAGGTGATCTGGCCAGTCTTGTTGGGTTTAATGATCATAGCGATGCGTTATCGACAGCTTCCCTTGCTGACAAGGTAAAACCTAACATTATTTCTGAGGATTACAGCGGTTTTTTTGAACCTGTATTCGGTTATCAAATCGATGATGGCTTCTATACCCCGGATGAATTGGGTGTTTCGCATTTGGGCAAAAATGTTCCTGCAACAAGCGAAAGCATCGAATCCTTATTCTATGGCACGTTGATAAACCTATATGCTGCACTAGATGATGCCGAATTAAGTGAGCTCAAAGGTTTTTCTCATAATGGCAGCAATGTTGACGAATACCGGTCATTACTTACCGATGCGTTGAATGATCCCGCTAATCGCAGTGATCAGGATCTAGCCAATCTGATCGCTGGCGACGCTGAAGTACTGATTGGTGAGTTTTGGTACGGCGATGCCATTGTTAATGGAATCCACGACCTAAGCCTATTAGGTTTAGGTGGTATTGCTTAGTCAATTGCATCAAATCCCATTTCATAAATATATACTGCATCTTTGCGGGATGCGGTAATACTTTAAAACACGCCAAACTCGTTCTAACAATCAACTATTCTCTGCACAGCAAGCGTTGATAAAAAGCCAGCCGTTTGGGATGAATTTTTCCTTGCTGCGCAGCTTGAACCACTGCGCACCCTGGCTCTTGGTTATGCCGGCAATTGCTGAATTTGCATTGACCTATGTAGGGGTGAAATTCGATAAAGCCCCAGGTGAGATTTTCTTGTGGAATGTAGTTGAGTCCGAATTCCTGAAATCCCGGAGAATCGATGATTGCGCTATTTGCATCCAATGCATAAAGCTGAGAGTGCGTGGTGGTATGAGTACCGGAATCGAGCGCTTCGGATATTTCCGCAGTAGCGCGCCGGGCTTGCGGAATCAGCGCGTTCAGCAATGTCGATTTGCCCATGCCGGATTGCCCGGCCAAGACACTCAGATGATTTTGCAAATAGGGACGCAGTGCGGAAACATCCTGTAAGGCACTGATAGGCAGTACGCGATAACCCAGGTCGCGGTATAGAGACAGCGTTTCCATTGCTGTTTGTGTCGGTTCAATCAAGTCGGCTTTGTTCAGCACGATTAAAACTTCGATATTTTCACTTTCAGCCGCGACCAAGCAACGATTAATCAATTCCTCACTAAAACTCGGAATCGCCGCTATTACGATAATCACTTGCGTTACATTGGCAGCAATGATTTTTTCCTTGAATGCATCGCTGCGGTACAACTTTGAAGTGCGCGGCTTAATTGCCTCGATCACGCCCTGTCCTGCGGTAGTAAGTTGATATTCCACTTGATCCCCACAAGCGATGCCACCTTTCTTGCCGCGCATAACACAGGAGATTATTTCACCGCTTGATGTTTCAACCGAAAAATGCCGGCCAAATGCGGCAGTCACTAATCCGGTTAAGCGCTCTGTTTGTGGCCGGACTTTTTTACGAGAAATACTCAAATTGAGAAAAGCTTATCGATTTTAGCCGCACAGATAAAATCATTTTCCGATAACCCGCCAATTGCGTGCGTGCTATATGTAACTACGCATTGATTGTAACCAACCAACATGTCAGGGTGGTGATCCTCGCGATGAGAAACCCATGCCGCCGCATTCACAAAGGCCATAGTTTGATAGTAATTTTTAAACGTGTAGGTTTTGCTAATTTGCTTGTCTTGCTGTTGCCAGCCTTCCAGTTGCTGCAAAAAAGCAATTACTTCAGAACTTGAAAGCGGCGGAACGCCACCCTCACACGGTTTGCACTGCTTGGAGGTTAAATCACATTCGTTATTGCTCATGCTTGCCCCTGACTTTGTAAATGCGCCACACGGATCGATGCTGGCGGATGTGAATCATAAAAAGCGGAATGCAACGGATCCGGCGTAAGCGTCGCAGCATTGTCCTGATAGAGTTTAACCAATGCATGAATCAAATCATCCGCCGATGAATTTTGCGCGGCATAAGCATCGGCCTCAAACTCATGTTTGCGTGAATAAATACTGGATAAAGGATGCAGTAAGAAGGTAAATACCGGCATCACTAGGAAAAACAGCAATAAAGCCATCGCCGTTGACGGCACAGTTGATACCGTTACCCCTAAGCCTTCGTAAAACCAGCGTTGTTCCATCAGATATCCGAGCATCCATAAAAAAGCCAGGCTCATCGCAAACGAAATGACAATGCGTTTGATTACATGACGGTGCTTGAAATGTCCCAGTTCATGCGCCAGAACTGCTTCGATCTCAGCCGGGTTTAAACGCGATAACAAGGTATCAAAAAAAACAATGCGCTTGGTTTTGCCAAAACCGGTGAAGTAAGCATTACCATGGTTGCTGCGGCGCGAGCCATCCATGACGAACAATCCACTCGTTTTAAAGCCACATTTATTCATCAATTGCTCAATGCGTGTTTTGAGTGTGGCATCTTCCAACGGGGTAAATTTATTGAACAGCGGCGCAATCCAAGTAGGAAAAATTGCCAAAACAAACAAATTGAATGCAATCCATGCTAACCATGCATAGAGCCACCAATTTTCTCCCATTTTTTCCATCAACCAGAGCACACCAAAAAGTAAAGGTGCTCCGAGCAACAGGCCTAGTGCCGCTTGTTTCATCAGATCTGTGAGAAACATAGTTGGTGTCATTTTGTTAAAACCGTATTGTTCCTCGATGACAAAGGTACGATAGTAGCTTAATGGGATTTCAACCACACTCATGATAAAAAAAGTGCTTATAATCAGTGCCATGCCATGTGCTAGCGGATCAATCAACCAAGCTGACCAGAATTCATTCAGTAAATTTAAGCCGCCACCCAACGTGAATGCCAGTAAAAGTACAACATGTAACAGAATGCCGGGATACCCTGCGCGAGTTTTTGCGCAGGTGTAATCTGCAGCTTTTTGATGATCAGCTAAGCTAATCTGGCTGGAAAATTCTTCCGGTACTTTCTTCTGGTGAGCTCGAACATGACGAATATGTCTTGCTGACAACCAAATCTGGGTCAGTGTCGTCAACAATAATGCAATAAGAAAAATCAATGTAAATGTGTGCATAATTGATAGTTAAATTAACAAAAGAATGGTATGAAATAAACGCTGTTATCAATTAATCGGTTTGCTATTAATTGTATAAAAGTGACGGACTAGTACCAATATGACACAATTAAGCGCATTTTATTCAAAAAATATCGAAAT
>WBZQ01001956.1_pt1 | contig 13728 bp, 6 predicted proteins | sample 5204251 | NCBI WGS metagenome assembly WBZQ01 (sample SAMN12412402, study PRJNA552823) | activated sludge metagenome | isolation source: activated sludge from nitrification reactor of wastewater treatment plant... | place: USA: Virginia | collected 2017-09 | reverse complement strand
GACCGCGAGCCTGTTCCCGGCGGCGCCGGACGCGCGCGCGATGCTGGCGCTCGGCGTCGCCGGCGTGAAGCAGCACATCCGCGCCATCGGCCTGTTCAACACCAAGGCCGAGAACGTCATCAAGACCTGCCGCCTGCTGCTCGAGCACTACGCTGGCGAGGTGCCGCGCGACCGTGCCGCGCTCGAGGCGCTGCCGGGCGTCGGCCGCAAGACCGCCAACGTGGTGCTGAACGTGGCCTTCGGCGAACCGACCATCGCGGTCGACACGCACATCTTTCGCGTCTGCAATCGCACCACGCTCGCACGCGGCAAGACGCCGCTCGCGGTGGAGCAGGCGCTGCTGCGCGCCACGCCGCCCGAGTACCGCCTGCATGCCCATCACTGGCTGATCCTGCACGGGCGCTACGTGTGTACCGCGCGCAAACCGCACTGCGCGGAGTGCGTGGTCCACGATCTCTGCGGCTGGCGCGGCAAGGACTGAATTGGCCGCGTGCCACGCGGCGCTGGTAGAGTGTCGCCATGTTCGTCGAATCGCGCGACCAGTCCCGCCAGTTCTTCTTCGCCCTGTGGCGCAAGCTCGCAGCCAGCGAGCCGCTCTCGCCGCTCGAGCACCTGGTGGCGAACGTGCTCCGCGCCCATCCGGAGTACCACCGGCTGCTCGGCGAGGGCGAGCGCGCGAAACCGCCATCGTCTGGTCTGGAGCTTCAGCTTCCGGCGCCCGCCCGAGCACGAGACCTGGGAGGCGCTGGTGGCGGCCGACACGGGCGAGCTGCTCTCGTTCCAGGACACGAACCAGTACGTCACCAAGCAGATCAAGGGCGGCGTCTATCCGCACACGAACACCGAGATCTGTCCTGCGCCCTCGCAGTGCGGCGTGATGCAGTCGAACTGGCCGATGCCCTTCGCCGACACGAACCAGCCGGCGCCGAACAACTTCAGCAACAGCGCCGGCGTCTTCGAGTACACGGGCGGCATGGCCACGACGACGCTCAGCGGCAAGTTCGTCGACGTCGTCGACGCCTGTGGCCCGATCAGCCAGTCGATGGTCTTCGGCCTGTTCAGCCTGTGGGGCACGAACGGCGACCACGACTGCACCTCCGTGGGCTCGGCGGGCAACACGGCCGCCTCGCGCTCGTCGTTCTACGAGCTCAACCGCATCGCCGAACAGGCCCGTGGCTGGTTGCCGGCCAACGCCTGGCTGCAGACCCCGCTGACGGCCAACGTCAACCTCAACCAGATCTGCAATGCCTTCTGGAACGGCAGCACCGTCAATTTCTACAACTCGGGGACCAGCACCGTCTCGCCCTTCGCGAGTTGCGGCAACACGGGTGAGATCGCGGCCGTCTTCGACCACGAGTGGGGCCACGGGCTCGACTCGAACGACGCGGGCGGATTCAAGAGCAACTCGAGCGAGGGCTACGCCGACATCGCCTCGATCTACCGCCTGAACGCCTCGTGCGTGGGTCACGGCTTCTTCCAGGCCTATGGCACGGACATCGGCTGCGGCACCGCCAGTGACGGTCTGCCCAACACCAACGACGCGCGCATCGGCAGCCACTGCGACACCAACTGCTCGGGCGTGCGCGACGCCGACTGGGGCCTGCACGCCGACGGCCTGCCGGACACGGCCGTGGGTTACGTCTGCGGCTCGTGCGACTCGGGCTCGGGTCCCTGCGGACGCCAGACGCACTGCGCCGCCACGCCCACGCGCCAGGCAGCCTGGGACCTGGTGGCGCGCGACCTGCGCAACCCGCCCTTCAGCCTGAACGCCGAGACGGCGCTCATCATCGGCACGCGGCTCTTCTATCAGGGCAGCGGCAACATCGGCGATTGGCACGCCTGCACCTGCGGCAATCCCTCGGGCGGCTCCTCCAGCGGCTGCGGGGCCACCAACGGCTACATGCAGTGGCTGGCCACCGACGACGACAACGGCAACCTGAACGACGGCACGCCGCACATGACCGCGCTGCACGCGGCCTTCGACCGCCACGGCATCGCCTGCTCGTCCCCCACGCCCGCCAACTCCGGCTGCGCCGGCGGTCCGACCTCCGCTCCCACGCTCACGCTCACGCCGGGCGACAACGCCGTGGGTCTGTCCTGGACGGCGGTCAGCGGCGCCACGTCGTACTGGGTGTTCCGTACCGAGGGTCACGCCGGCTGCAACCTGGGCAAGACCCTGATCGCGACCGTGAGCGGCAACACGAAGTACATCGACAAGCAGGTCGTCAACGGCCGCGCGTACTACTACAACGTCGTCGCCAAGGGCGCTTCGTCGGCGTGTCACGGCCGCGCCAGCACGTGCAAGACCGTCACGCCCGTGAACGGCACCGACGCCATCGCGCCCGTCGTGACCATCACCTCGCCTTCCGAGGACATCGAGACCGCCGCCATCAGCAAGACGGTCGTGGCCAGCGCCCATGACGACGACTCGGTGACCAAGGTCGAGTTCTGGGTCAACGGCGTGCTGAAGTCGACCGACACTGCGGCGCCCTACAGCGCGGCCATCAGCCTGCCCACCGTCGGCGTCTACAACGTGGTCGCGCGGGCCTACGACCCGACGGGCAATGTGGGCTTCAGCCCAACGCGCCAGATCATCCGCCTCGACGCTTGCGACCTGTTCAACGCCGGCGACGGCACGCAGCGCGAACTGTGTTGCCTGGAGGCCGCCGCCAAGGGCGTGCGCCTGCCCGTCTGTCCCTGAGTCCGGGTCGTTCACCGAAGCGTCTGCTGCGGCGCACGCTACCGAGCCTGTGCCGGCTGCGGTCTCCTGCGCCTTGCGACGACGCCTGACGAACGACGCGGACGCCACCACTCCCTCGCCCGGCCGCCACGCTTTGGCGGTCGGGCCGTTGGCGCGTGAGCAAATCGCCTGTGCGTGGGCTCTCTTCTGCGCGAGGGGGACCGCGGACGGGCGCAGGCGGCGGCGAGCCGACGGCGCCTCCCTCACCGGCGGCCCTTTGGGGGAGGTGTCATGTGTGGCATAGCAAACTTCGGCGACTTCTGCCTGTCGTCGTGTGTCTGGCTCCAGTCGCGGCCGGCGGGGAAGACATGCGCTCGCTGGACGAGATCGCCTTCACGCACCCGGACCTCGTCATCACGAGCAGCCATGTCGCGCTCGACGACGTCGTCGACCGCCTGCCCAACCGCGCGGCCTGGCGCCGAGCGCGCGCGGCCGGCGACGGCCGCTTGATGGCCTTCATCGACCCGCGCTCCGGGGCCGCCAGCAACATCATCGTGTCGGAGCCGCTGATCCCCGGATCGGGGCGCGGCAACGCCGTGACGCTGGCTACGCTGACCGAGCGTTTGGGGCGCGCGGTCGAGCGCGTCGACGAGCGCGTGGTGGCCGAACTGGCGCGACGGTTCGTGCTCGAACGCGCCGACGTCCTGGGCATCGACCCGCAGCAGCTCGGGCCGGCGCGGGCCGCCTCGGTCTCCGACGTGTTGTGGCAGGTCAGCTTTCCGCAGGAAGTCGACGGCGTGCGTGTGCGCGACGCGTTGCTCGGGCTGACGATCAGCCACGGCAACGTCATCGTCCTGGGCACGCAGCAGTTCGGCCGTGCGCGGCTCGACACGCGGCCGACATTGACGGCTGAGCAAGCCATCGAGGCCGGGTTCGTCGGGGCCGGCGGACGCTCCGCGGTCGACGCGCTCGTGCGCGAGCCCCAGCTCGCGATCGTGACGACCGGCGCGGCCGGCGACCTGCCCGACGCCGCCTACGTCGGCGCCCCAGGGGCCGGATACGGGCATCGTCTGGTCTGGGTCTTCCGTTTCCGGCGCGTGCCGGAGGCGGCCAACTGGGAGCTGCTGGTCGACGCGCAGAGCGGGCAATTGCTCTCGCTCCAGGACGCCAACTCGTATGCCGTGCGCGACGTGCGCGGCGGCGTCTATCCCTTGACCAACACGGAGCAGTGCGCCACGCCGTCGCAGTGCGGCGTGATGGGCCTGGGCTGGCCGATGCCCTTCGTCGACACGGGCCTCTTCGGACCCAGCGCCTTCACCGACAGCGCGGGCAAGTTCGCGCACGTCACGGGCACGCCTGCCACGACGCTGCACGGCAAGTACTTCGGCATCAACGATCAGTGCGGTGCGACCAGCGTCCTCGTGGGTCGCTCGGGGAACATCGATCTGGGCGGGGTCAACGGCCAGCACGACTGCCCGAGCGGCGGCAGCCCCGGCAACACGCCGGCCGCGCGCACGGCCTACTACGAGCTCAACCGTATCGCCGAACAGGCCCGTGGCTGGCTGCCGACCAGCACGTGGCTGCAGGGCCACCTCACGGTCAACACGAACATCGACCTCGACAGCATGCTCTGCAACGCGCTCTGGGACGACACGGACCTGACCATCAACTTCTACCGCTCGGGCGCCATCGTCAATCCCGATCCCAACCATCCCGAGCCCACCTGCCGCAACACCGGCGAGATCGCCGGCTTCCTGGACCACGAGTGGGGCCACGCCCTCGACCAGTTCGACGCCAACCAGGTGTTCAGCAACTCGACCGAGGCCTATGCCGACGTCGCCGCGCTCTACCGCACGAACGTCTCGTGCATCGGGCACGGCGTGATCGCCGCGTTCGGCAAGCCCATCGGCTGCGGCCTGGCCACGGACGGCGGCCCCAACCGCAACGAGGCCAAGGTCTCCGGCGTCTCGCACTGCGCGCTGAACTGCTCGGGCCTGCGCGACGCCGACTACCTGCAGCACGCCGACGGGCTGCCCGACACGGCCCTGGGCTTCGTGTGCGGCGCCTGCAAGTCCGGCGGCGCGCCCTGCGGCCGCGAATCGCACTGCGCCGCCGCGCCCGTGCGCCAGGCGGCCTGGGATCTGGTGGCCCGCGACCTCCGGAACCCGCCCTTCAACCTGAACGGCGAGACGGCCCTGATCGTGGGCACGCGCCTGTTCTATCAGGGCAGCGGCGGCGTCGCCGCCTGGCACGCCTGCACGTGCGGCAACCCCTCGGGCGGCTCGTCCAGCGGCTGCGGCGCGATGAACGGCTATATGGCGTGGTTGACCGCCGACGACGACAACGGCGATCTCAGCGACGGCACGCCGCACATGACCGCGCTGCACGCGGCCTTCGATCGACACGGCATCGCCTGTGCGTTGCCCACGCCCGTCGACTCCGGCTGCGCCGGTGGCCCGAACTCGGCCGTGGCTCTGAGCGTCAGCGCAGGCAGCAACGGCGTCAGCCTGGCCTGGCTGCCGGTGTCGGGAGCCGCCTTCTACGAGGTGTTCCGTGCCGAGGGGCACGGCGGATGCAACGCCGGCAAGACGCTCGTCGCTACGCTCCCGAACGCGAACATGGCGTACCTCGATTTGCAGGTGACCAACGGCCGGACGTACTTCTACAACGTCGTGGCGCGCGGGACGTCTCCGGCCTGTCGCGGCTCGGCTGGCGTGTGCCAGAGCGTCACGCCGAAGGACACCGTGCCGCCGACGGTTGCGATCACGACGCCGGAGGGCGACGTGTCGGTGTTCGGCACGAGCTTCGGCGTGGCCGCGAACGCCTCCGACGACGTGCGCGTGGCGAAGGTCGAGTTCTACGCGAACGGCGCCCTCAAGGCCAGCGACACGTCCGCGCCGTACGGGTTCGCGCTCAGCATGCCGACGGCCGGCACGTACTCGGTGGTGGCCAGGGCCGTGGACGCGTCCGGCAACTTCACGGACAGCGCGCCGCGCACGATCGTGCGCGTGGGTTCGGGCTTCCCGGTCGCCGCCGACCCGTCGCAGGACGCGAGCGCGAAGCGCTGACGCTCTCGCGGCGAGCTGCGCCCGCGTGGGCGCTGCCGCCCAGGACGCCGCGCGCCGGGTCGGAGGCCGGCCGCGCGGCGTCGTTGTAGACTGCCGGCCGTCATGTGCCGCCCTGTCGCCGTCCTCCTGCTGGCCTGCAGCCTTCCCGCGCTGACGAGCCAGGCCGAGACCATCGAGGTCCACGCCAGCCCCGTGCCGCTCGACGCCACGGACGCGGCGCGCACCCGCGTCGGCCGGCTCACCTTCCGCGGAGGGCTGCGCCTGACGAGCCCCGACGCGCGCTTCGGTGGCCTCTCCGATCTGCATGTCGACGACGACGGCACGCATCTGGCGGCCGTCACGGATCAGGGCCACTGGTTCCAGGCGCGACTGCGCTACGACGAGGCAGGCCGACTGAGCGGGCTCGGCGAGGCCGCGTTGGGCCCGCTGGGCGACACGCTGGGCCAACCGCTGCAGGGCAAGGTGAACCAGGACGCCGAGTCGATGGCCCTGCTCGTGGACGGCTCGTGGATCGTCGGGTTCGAGCGCCGGCATCGACTCTGGCGCTACCCGGCGGGGGCGGTGCCGGCCGGTGCAGCCACGCCGCTCGGCGTGCCGCGCGAGCTGCTGACGGCGCCCGAGAACGGCGGCATCGAAGCGCTGGCGACGCTGCGGGACGGAAGGCTCGTCGCGTTGTGCGAAGAGCTGCAGGCTGGGCGCGGCGTGCGTGGCTTCGTGCGCGAAGGACGGCGCTGGCGCAAGTTCGTCTATCCGATCGCGGGCCTGGCTCGGCCCGCGGGAGCCACCGGGCTGCCCGACGGCGCGTTGCTGGTGCTGGAGCGTGGCTACTCGCCCGACGCCGGGGTGACGGCGCGACTGCGCCGCGTGCTGGCGCGTCACCTGCGCAAGAACGCGGTCCTGGCGGGAGAAGTCTTGGCGGAGATCCAGCGGCCCCTGACGGTCGACAACTTCGAGGGCCTCGCGTCGCGTCGCACGGCGACGGGCGAGACGTTGCTCTACCTGCTCTCCGACGACAACTTCAGCGCCGACCAGCGCACGCTCTTGCTCATGTTCGTCCTCGACGACGAGGAGAGTCGCGGCGCGCGGCAGCCGAGCCTGTCGCAACGGACGGCGCGCGCAGCGGGATTCACTCCCGCGCGGCGAGCGGGGGCTGCGGGCGGTGCGACGCAGCACCCCCCAACGCGAGCGCGTCGATGAAGCTCGCCACCTGGAACGTCAACTCGATCCGCGCGCGCCAGGAGCGCCTGCTGCGCTGGCTCGACACGCACGCGCCCGACGTGCTGTGTCTACAGGAGCTGAAGGTCGCCGACGCCGACTTCCCGTTCGAAGCCGTGCGCTCCGCGGGCTATCACGCCGTCGTGCACGGCCAACGCACGTACAACGGCGTCGCCATCCTCGCGCGGGACGAGCCGCGCGACGTCACGCGCGGCCTCGACGACGGCGTCGAGGACGCAGCGGCCCGGCTGATCGCCGCCCGCGTGGCGGGCCTCGACGTGGTCTGCGTGTACGTGCCCAACGGGGGTGAGCTGGGCTCCGACAAGTGGGCCTACAAGCTCGCCTGGCTGGGCCGGCTGCGCGCCTGGCTCGAACGCCGGCATCGGCCGGATGCGCCCTTGGCGCTGTGCGGCGACATGAACGTGGCCCCCGAAGCGCGCGACTGCTCCGACCCCGTGGCCTGGGAGGGCACGGTGCTCTATCACCCCGAGGCGCGCGCGGCGTTGCGCGGCGTGACCGAATGGGGCCTCCACGACGCCCTGCGCCGCGTGCGCCCCGAGGCGGGGCTCTACTCCTGGTGGGACTACCGCATGCTGGCCTTTCCCAAGAACGTCGGCCTGCGCATCGACCACGTCTTCGTCACGCCGTCCCTGGTCGAGCGCTGCGTGGCTGCAGCGATCGACCGGGACGAGCGCAAAGGCAAGCAGCCCTCCGATCACGCGCCGGTGATCGTCGAGTTCGACTTGCTCACCTGACCCGCGCCAGGAAGTAGGTCGTGTTGGACCCCGGCACGAGGAACTCGCGCGTGTACGCGGGCGGGCTCGCCGGGGCGTTGACGTTGCGGTTGTCCTCGTCGTCGAGGTAGACGAAGCCGCGTTCGAGCGCCCATCGCGACGTGGCTGCCGTGCGCCCACCGAAGACCCCGTAGGATTTCGCCAGCACAGGGAAGGCCGCGTTGGTGACGGCGGGGTTGCTCCCCGTCGCCACGCAGAAGGCCATGTTGGTGTTCTTCTGCGGCTGCGATGTGTAGGTCGGGCTGCCGCCGGGCAGGTTGTCCCACGAGGCCGGTCGGTTGTCTTCGTTGTCGTGGAAGCGGTCGAAGCGCGTGAACCCGGCCGGGCACGTCGGCGACAGCGCGAGCAGCGCGAAGTTCGCCCCGGCGTCGGCTGCCGGCGTGAACAGCCGCCCGTCGACGGCGCACACGCGGAATTGGGTGTTCTTGTTGGAGACGGTCGCGCCGATCCAGCCGCCGCGGTTGTTGGCGTTGCGCCGGTCCTCGTTGTCGAGGAACACGTCGTAGGCCGGCGCGGAGCCGCAGCCGGACTGGCCCATGATCACGCCGACGAGCGGCGCGGGCACGGCCGTGCCGTTGCACGCCAGATCGAGCTGCATGAAGTCGATCGACATGTCGTCCTGGACGTAGACGTTGAGCGCCTGGAAGCGGTTGATGTCCGCCAGGATGGTCGAAGTGCCGGTCTGCAGCGTGCGCAGGTCCAACTGCAGGATCGTCTCGTGGCCCGGTTCCATCGACACGCCTAGGTCGACCAGCTTGGCCCCCCAACCACGCGGCGGATTCGGCGTGCCCGGGGGCGCCGGCACCCACAGCGAGAGCGTGTCGTTGCTCTGGACGTCGCTGATCGGGCGCAGGCGGATCGTCAGGACGCCTGTGAGATAGCCGAAGTACGGCGTGAAGCTCAGATCGAAACGGTGGCCGAAGTGCCGATTGGCGTGGTCCGAGTCGAACCCGACCCATGAGTTCGGGTTGGTGATGCCCGCCGCGGCCATGATGTCGCCCGTCAGGTTCGCCGCGTCGTACGGCAGCGCGTACGCGTCCTGAACGCCTCCCACGGCCGTGAGCGACAGCGGGCTCGCGCACTGCGCCAGCGGTTTCCAGGCGTCGGCCTTCTCGTAGTAGTCCTCGGGGGGGAGCGGCGTCTCCTCCAGATTGCACGCCTCCCCCGCGCTCTTCTCGACGTCCGACGTCGCGGCTGTGAAGCCCAGCGACGGGTCGGCCAGGTTGATCCATTCGTCGAGCGTGGGCGCCTCCGGCGTTGGGCCGCCATCCGCGACGCCATTGCCTGCGCACTCCGGCGCCACTGGCTTCAACGCCTCGGTGACCTGGGCTCGCGCGCCGACGGCCGCAAGGGCCAGTAGCGTCGGGGCGGCCAGCAGGCGAAGCCTCACCGTTCGTCGGTCAGTCATGTGCATCGATCCATCCCCCTTCGAAACCCGCGTCGAGGCGTGCATTCGCGTCGCCGGAACGCGCCGTTGCAGGGAGTACGCGCGAGATGGACGGAAACAGGATCAGAGCGACAGGGGCGTGCGTCGGCCTCGCCGGCGGCCTCAGCTCGCGTTCGTGGAGCGTGCCGGAGCGTGCGTCTTGCAGATGGACGTCATGTCGAGGCGCGCGTTCAGCCCGTTGCGCCCAGGTGCCACAGCGCGTCGATCGGGAGCGCCCACAGGTCGGGGCCGAAGGACAGCGGCTCGGGGCCGCCGTAGAGCACGATCCCGCGCACGAAGCGCGCGCCGGCCGCTTCGCGCAGCGCGCGCAGGCCGTGCCAGTCGTTCGAACCGAGCCCCATCGCGGCCTTGATCTCGATGCCCACCACGCGTCCGCGGGCATCCTCGAGCACCACGTCCACCTCGTGTCCCGACTGCGTGCGGAAGTGATGCAGCTCCGGCCGCGTGCGGCTCCAGGCGGCCTGCTTGCGCAGCTCGGCCAGCGCGAAGGTCTCGAGCAGCGGCCCCAGCGCGCGCCGGTCGCGCCGCAGGTGCGCGGCCTCGAGCCCCAGCAGATGCGCGGCCAGGCCGCTGTCGGACACGAACAGCTTGGGAGCTTTCACCAGGCGCCGGGCGATGCGCGCATGCCAGGCCGGCAGGAATTCGATCAGGAACAGGGCTTCGAGCAGGGTCAGGTAGCGCTTCAGCGTGGTTTGGGGCAAGCCGACGACGCGCGACACGTCGGCCAGGTTGAAGAGCCCGGCGGTCCGCGTGGCCAGCACCGCCAGCAGGTGGGGCAGAGCGGTCAAGCCCTCGACGTTGGCCAGCTCGCGCACGTCGCGCTGGAGCAGCGTGGCCACGTAATCGCGGAACCAACTCGCGCGGCGCGCGGCGCCGCGCTTCAGGGTCGGCTCGGGAAAGCCGCCGCGCAGCACGCGCGCCACGAGCGCCTGGGGCGCTTCGGCCGACGGCCCGGCCGGCGCGAGAGTGCGCGCGAAGACGGCGTCGACGAAGCCCTCGCGCCGCCCTTCGATCTCGCCCTGCGACAGCCCGCGCAGGGTGTGGATCTCCATGCGCCCGGCCAGCGACTCGCTGAGGCGCGGCAGCAGCAGCACGTTGGCCGAGCCCGTCAGCAGGAAACGGCCGGGCCGTCGATCGCGATCGACGGCGGCCTTGAGCGCGACGAAGATCTCGGGCGCGCGCTGGATCTCGTCCAGCACCACCGGGCCGCCCAGACCGGCCACGAAGCCGGCCGGGTCGGCGTGAGCCGCGGCCAGCACGGGCGCGTCGTCGAACGTGAGGTAGCGCATGCGGCGCACGTCGGACAGCAGCTCGCGCACCAGGGTGGTCTTGCCTGTCTGGCGCGCGCCGTTCAGCAGCACCACCGGACGGTCGCGCAGGCCGGCAGCCATGGGGCGGGCGACGTGGCGCACGAGGGCCGCAGGGCGCATGCCGTGATGCTAACACGGGCTGGTGGAAAATCCACCAGCTCGTGGTGGATTTTCCACCAGCCCCACCCCTTCGGAGCTGTCAGGCGCGCAGCGCCTCGCTCACGATGAGCTTCTGTTCCTGCTCGTGGACTTTGTACGAACCCGGAGCGGGCGAGGCGCTGGCGTCGCGGCCCAGGTAGCGCGGCAGACGCCCGCCCACGTTCAGGCAGCCGTCGAGGAACTGCTCGCGCACGAAACGCCAGGCGCCCATGTTGCGCGGCTCCTCCTGCGCCCACACGATCTCGGCCGACTCCGGGTAGAGCGCCAGCGCCTGCTCGAGGTCCGCGTGCGGAAAGGGATAGATCTGCTCCAGCCGCAGCAGCGCCACGTCGCGCGCGCCCTGCTCCTCGCGGGCTTTCAGCAGGTCGTAGTAGAGCTTGCCCGAGGTCAGCACCACGCGCCGCGCGCGCGCGGCCTCGGCCGCGGAGTCGGTCAGGACCGGCTCGAAGCGCCCTTCGGCCAGGTCTTGCAGCGGCGACACGCAGCGCGGATGCCGCAGCAGGCTCTTGGGCGTCATCACCACCAGCGGCTTCTCCTGCGGATCGCGCCCCTGGCGGCGCAGCAAGTGGAAGTAGGACGCCGGCGTGGAGGGATAGGCCACGCGCAGGTTGCCCTCGGCGCACAACGTCAGGAAGCGCTCGATGCGCGCGGAGGAGTGTTCGGGGCCCTGCCCTTCGTGGCCGTGGGGCAGCAGCAGCACCAGCCCGGTCGGCTGGCCCCACTTCTGCTCGGAGGCCGCCAGGAACTGGTCGACGATCACCTGCGCGCCGTTCCAGAAGTCGCCGAACTGGGCCTCCCACAACACCAGCGCGGCGTGTTCGGCCACGGCGTAGCCGAACTCGAAGCCCATCACGGCGGCTTCGGAGAGCAGGCTGTCGTAGACGTTGAAGCGTGCGCCGGCGGCGGCCACGGCGTTGAGCGGCACGTGCTCGCGGGCCGTCTTGACGTCGTACAGGATGGCGTGACGCTGGCTGAACGTGCCACGGCCCGAGTCCTGCCCCGACAGCCGTACGGGCACGCCCTCGAGCAGCAGCGTGCCGAAGGCCAGCGCCTCGGCCGTGGCCCAGTCGGCTTCGCCCTTGCCCTCCAGCAGTTCGCCGCGCTTCTTGAGGAAAGGCAGCAGTTTGGGATGGACTTCGAAGCCCTCGGGCGCGCTCGACAGCGCGCGCAGCGTGGCCTTGACGCGCCCCCACATGGCCGTGGCGTCGACTTCGGCGGGCGGCTCCGGCGAGCGCCGCGCCACGGCTGCGAACGGGCGCGCCTCGCCCTCTTGCTGCATGGCGCTCTTCTGGCGCGCCCAGACGGCGTCCAGTTCCTCGCGCGAGACCGCTCCCGACCGCACCAGTTGCTCGCCGTAGACATGGCCCACCGACGGGTGTCCCTTGATCTTTCTGTACATCAGGGGCTGCGTGTAACTGGGCTCGTCGCCTTCGTTGTGGCCCCAGCGCCGGTAGCCGACCAGGTCGATGACCACGTCCTTGGAAAAGCGCTGGCGGTACTCCATGGCCAACGCGGCCACGTACACGGCGGCTTCGGGGTCGTCGCCGTTGACGTGGAAGACCGGTGCGTGGACCATCTTGGCCACGTCGGTGCAGTAGGTCGACGAGCGTGCGTCCTCGGGCAGCGTCGTGAAGCCGATCTGGTTGTTGACCACGACGTGCAGCGTGCCGCCCGTGCGGTAGCCGTGCAGCATCGAGAGCTGCAGCGTCTCGGCCACGATGCCCTGACCCGCGAAGGCCGCGTCGCCGTGCAGCAGGATCGGCAGCACGCGTTTGTGGTCGGCGTCGCCCAGCGCGTCCTGGCGCGCGCGCACCATGCCTTCGACCACCGGGTTGACCCACTCGAGATGGCTGGGGTTGGGGGCCAGGCGCACGTCGAGCGTGCGTCCCTCGGGCGTCTCGTGTCTGCCGCTGGCGCCCAGATGGTATTTGACGTCGCCCGAGCCCTGTGTCGAGTCGGGATCGGCCTGGCCTTCGAACTCCGAGAAGATCTGCGCCAGGGGCTTGCCGACCGTGTTGGCGAGCACGTTCAGCCGGCCGCGGTGCGGCATGCCGATGACCGCCTCGACCACGCCCGCGCGTGCGGCTTCGCTGAGCGCGTGGTCGAGCAGCGGGATGAGCGCCTCGCAGCCTTCCAGCGAGAAGCGCTTGTGGCCGACGTACTTGGCGTGCAGGAAGCGCTCGAAGCTCTCGGCCGCCACCAGCCGGTCGAGCACGCGCCGGCGGCCCTCGCGCGCCAGCTCCAGCCGGCCGCGAGTCTGTTCGAGACGTTCCTGCAGCCAGTCCTTGCGCTCGGGATCGGCGATGTACATGTACTCGACGCCGACGGTGCCGCAGTAGGTCTCGCGCAGCACGTCGAGGCATTCGCGCAGCGTGGCGCGCTCGCGGCCGCCCAGGCCGTTGGTGATGAACTCGCGGTCGAGATCCCAGAGCGTGAGACCGTGCGTGGCCGGGTCGAGGTCGGGGTGCGGCGCGCGCGCCGCGTCGAGCGGGTCGAGATCGGCCACCAGATGGCCGCGCACGCGGTAGGCGTGGATCAGCTTGAGCACCGCGGCCTGCTTCTCGATCACCTCGTCGCTGCCGGGCGCGCTGAACAGCCCCGGGTTGGCGTCGATCTGCCAGCGCACGGGGCGATGCGGCAGGTTGAGGTCGCGGAACAGGCGCTCGTAGAAGCCGTCCTCGCCCTTGAGCAGCTCCTCCAGGCGCGCCAGGAACAGGCCCGACTCGGCGCCCTGGATGACGCGGTGATCGTAGGTCGAGCTGACCGTCATGACCTTGCTGATGCCGAGCAGCGAGAGCGTGCGCGGCGCCATGGCGCGATACTCCGCCGGGTAGTCGAGCGCGCCGGTGGCCAGAATCAACCCCTGACCCGGCATCAGGCGCGGGGCGGACGAGCTGGTGCCAACGGTGCCGGGGTTGGTCAGCGAGACCGTCGTGCCCATGAAGTCGTCGGGCGAGATGGTGCCCTTGCGCGCGCGCGCCACCAGGTCGTCGAAGGCCGCCACGAACTCGGCGAAGTTCAGCCGCTGCGCGTCCTTGACGTTCGGCACCAGCAG
>WBZQ01001807.1_pt1 | contig 13729 bp, 12 predicted proteins | sample 5204251 | NCBI WGS metagenome assembly WBZQ01 (sample SAMN12412402, study PRJNA552823) | activated sludge metagenome | isolation source: activated sludge from nitrification reactor of wastewater treatment plant... | place: USA: Virginia | collected 2017-09 | reverse complement strand
ACCTCTTAATCAGTTCGATGCTGTGCTCATGCGTAAGGATCCGCCTTTTGATCTGGAATATGTCTATAGTACCTATCTGCTGGAACTGGCCGAGGGCCAGGGCGCATGGGTCATCAACAATCCGCGCGCGATCCGCGATCATAATGAAAAACTGGCGATTACCCAGTTTCCACAATGGATCGCCCCCACTCTAGTCACCAGTCAAGGTCAATTAATCCGGGACTTCCTGGAGGTGCACCTCGACATCATTCTGAAACCATTGGATGGAATGGGGGGTGCCAGTGTGTTTCGCGTCCATCGTACAGATCATAACCTTAATGTCATACTCGAAACCCTCACGCATTATGGATCTCGAACCATCATGGCTCAACGGTTTATTCCTGAAATTGCTCAAGGAGACAAGCGCATTCTATTGATCGATGGCAAAGCCGTGCCTTTTGCACTGGCACGGATCCCCAAGCCGGGAGAAACCCGCGGCAATCTTGCAGCAGGCGGAATCGGTCAGGCGCAATCATTGAGCACTCGCGACCGAGAAATTGCGGAGTCCCTGGGGTTTGAATTGTCGCAACGAGGTCTTTTGCTGGTGGGGCTGGATGTGATCGGTGACTATTTGACAGAAATTAATGTGACCAGCCCTACAGGTATGCAGGAAATTACTCGGGAAACTGGTTTCAATGTTGCCGGGATGATGCTGGATGCAATTGAGATCAATCACTCAGCTCGAAAAAAAGGCGGTTAAACACCATATACAATCAATCACCAACTGTATCAACCAACCCAGAGGAAGCAGGAATGCAGTTATATTCCTGCAACCGCTGAGTTGTCAGATTCCTAAACCAATTCTAATGCAAGGTTGCAGTTACTTTCTGCTCGCAGATCAAATCAGCGCAATAGGTTTCATGAATGCCATCCAGGAAACCCCATAATGCGTCGCAGGCTTCCTGGGTCGCTGCGAGTACTTCAGCCTGTTTTTCAGGCGTATCGGCAAAACGCTCGATAATCGCCCACTCAGCTTGGGAATGATAGACATCGGCTTTTTCATGAACTGAAAAAAACTCATAGTCTTGCGGATTTTTCATGCCATAAAATTTGGCTAGGCCATCGATTTTGACCGCAGCGATGTCAGGCACTTGTGACTCGAAAGCATGCAACGCAGCCAACCCAGCATAAAAAGGACGATTCAAGCAAATATCCCGGAATGTTGAAACCAGATGTTCGGTTGATGGCAATGCAGCGGCATTGGCTAAACTTTTGTCATTGGCTCCCAATGCAAAGGCAAAATTTTTCCATAACGCCGGATGATTCTTGTCACCGTGTTCTTCATCGATCAGATTTCTCAATACTTCCTGGCGCACGCTGATATCACCACTGTTCGTTTCCGAGTGAATATGCGGTGTATTGAAGTGCACAGCGCTTAAATACGTCGGTTCAGCCAGTACATTATAAAAATACTGTTCAGCATAATGACGCAATTGTTCTTTCGTCAATTTTCCTTCTGTCCAGGCAACATAAAAAGGGTGCTTGAGTAGGTGTTTTTCGCCAATGATGGCACTAATTTTTTGCTTGAGCATTGTAGTCATAAATAACTCCTTAAAAACCGTGATGGATAAAGACGCCATATCATCGCTAATTAACTACAGCAAGTCAATTGCCTCAGGTTTGCGTTTAGCGGTGGACGCATGGCGGGATAAGTACCGGCTTGCCGCCACCATATTTTGAAGTGCCGGTTTGACTTCGTCCCAGCCTCGTGTTTTCAGACCGCAATCCGGATTCACCCACAAGCGTTCGGGTGGTATGCGCTGCGAGGCCTTTTTCATCAATTCGATGATCGAATGAACTGACGGAATATTGGGCGAATGAATGTCATACACGCCGGGCCCAATATCGTTCGGATACTGAAACTGATCGAAAGCGTCGAGCAATTCCATATCCGAACGCGATGTCTCGATGGTGATGACATCTGCATCCATGCGTGCAATCGCGGGCATGATATCGTTGAATTCCGAATAGCACATGTGCGTATGAATTTGCGTTTCATCCCTGACGCCGTTTGCAGCAACACGAAATGCACGTATCGCCCAATCCAGGTACTCATCCCATTGGGATTTCCTAAGCGGCAAACCTTCTCTCAATGCTGCCTCGTCAATTTGGATTATTTTAATCCCGGTCTTTTCCAAAGCCAAAACTTCATCTCGTATCGCCAGTGCGAGTTGCAAGCAAGTTGCAGCACGGGATTGATCATCGCGCACAAACGACCAGTTCAGCATCGTCACTGGCCCTGTCAGCATCCCTTTCATCGGCTTGCGCGTCAACGACTGAGCATACCGGATCCACTCGGTGGTAATCGCTCCTGAATGTGCCACATCGCCATAAATAACCGGCGGCTTGACGCAGCGTGACCCGTACGATTGCATCCAGCCAAATTGAGTAAATGCGAAGCCCTCCAAATGTTCTCCGAAGTACTCCACCATATCGTTGCGCTCCGGCTCGCCATGCACCAGTACATCCAACCCAAGCGCCTCCTGTTCGCGCACGCAACGCTCGATCTCTTGTTGCATGGCCTGGCGGTAATCTGACTCCGACAATTGCCCTGCACGAAAATCGCGGCGCATTTGCCGGATCTGTTGCGTTTGCGGAAACGAGCCGATCGTCGTGGTCGGAAACAGCGGCAGCCGAAATCGATCCCGTTGCACGATCGCGCGTAGATGATAAGGCGAACGGCGGTTACCCATGGCATCGTTGATTTTAAGAACGTTCGCTTTGACATCTACCCGATGCACACGCTGCGATTGTTTGCGGCTGGCAATCGCCGCCTGATTTTTCTGAAGCGATGCGGCTACGCTTGCGCGACCATGATTCAGGGCTATCGCGAGGACGGCGATTTCGTTGAGTTTCTGCACCGCAAACGCCAGCCATGAGCGAATCTCTGCATCAAGTTGTTGTTCGCTCTCCAGATCAACCGGCGCATGCAGCAGCGAACAAGACGGTGCGAGCCACAAGCGGTCTTGCAAACGGGCATGTACCGGCTCGAGCCAATCCAGCGTTGCGGTTAAATCAGTTTTCCAGACATTGCGCCCGTTGACGACGCCTAAGGAGAGGATTTTATGCACCGGCAGCCAATCGATCACTTTGGCGATTTCATCGTGCGCCGAGACCGTATCCAAATGCAATCCGGCGACTGGCAATTCACACGCCAATTGCAGATTGTCTTGCAGTTGCCCGAAGTAAGTGGTTAACAGCAACTTCCCCGGTGCAGCCTGCAATTGATAATACGTTTTGCGCAGCGCGTGCTTCCATGCTTGGTCAAGCTCCATGACCAGCACCGGTTCGTCGACTTGCACCCATTGAACACCGGCGTCTTTAAGTTCATGCAGCAATTGCGCGTAAACCTCTAACAAATCGTCCAGCAAATCCAGCTTATCGCCGCCATCCTTGGCTTTTCCCAGCCACAAATAAGTGACCGGCCCCACAATGACGGGCTTGACTCGCGGGTGAATCTGTTGCGCTTGCCGGATCTGCTCAAGCAAACGGCTGGTATGCAATGAAAAACGTGTTTTTGCGTCAAATTCCGGCACAATGTAATGATAGTTGGTATCGAACCACTTAGTCATTTCACCGGCGCTCACACAAGCGCATTCATTACCATCGCTTACCGAACGGCCACGCGCCACGCGAAAATAATTGTCCAGCTCGCCACCCGGTAATGCGCTGACACGCGCGGGAATATTCCCCAGCAGGAAACTCGTATCCAGCATATGGTCGTACAATGAAAAATCACCGACCGGAATCCAATCGAGCCTGGATTGATCCTGCCAATGCTGCGTTTGAAGATGCATTGCGATTTCCAGTAAGGCGTGTTCGGCAATATCGCCTTTCCAGTATTTTTCCAAAGCAAATTTCAACTCACGGTTTCTGCCGATGCGCGGAAATCCAAGATTGTGTGTCGTTACCATAAATCACCACTCCAAGATTAATCAAAGTGGCGCTATTGTATGAAGATTGAGTAATGAATAATAATGATCAATTTTCACATTCCAATTAGGTTACCTTATAAATGATCGAACACAGCCACCTGAAAATCATTCAAGCGCTGCACGCCAACGGCACGCTGACCGAAGCCGCCAATGCACTCTGCCTTAGCCAGCCCGCGTTATCGCATCAGATCAGTTATCTGGAAAAGAAGCTTGGCGTGGCACTATGGGAACGCGAAGGCCGCAGCCTGCGCCTGACGCAGGCGGGCCTGCTGCTATTGGAAACCGCCCAGCAAGTGCTGCCGGTTCTGGCACAGGCGGAGAAAACGCTGGTAGCGTACGGCGAAGGACGGCAAGGCATTTTGCGCATCGGCGTGGAATGCTATCCGTGCTTCGAATGGCTCACCGGCATGATCGGCCAGTACATGCGGAAAATGCCCGGTATCGACGTCGACATCGTGCAGAAATTTCAGTTCTCGGGATTGGAAGGCTTGCTCAACCAGCATATCGATGTTCTGATCACGCCTGATTGGGTCAAAAAAGAAAAAATCGATTATGAAATTCTGGCGGAATATCAACTGGTACTGCTGGTATCCGCTGATCACCCGCTGGCAGATACCCCATTCATAACGTCGGAGCTTTTGTGCAAGGAAACCTTGCTAACATTCCCGGTTCCGCTGGAACGCTTGGATATCTTGACGCATTTCCTGACACCCGTACACCTCGAACCGGAAAAATTGAAACAAATCGAATCCCTGCAAATCATGCTGCAAATGACAGCGCTCAACCGCGGCGTGTGCGTGCTGCCGGAATGGCTCGCCGACATCAAGAACAAAGACTTGAATCTCAAAAAAATCCAAATCGGCGATCTAGGGCTTTTTCAGAAATTGTATTTGGCGATGCGAGAGGCGGATAAGACGGTCTCTTATATTCGAGAATTTATTGCAGTAGGTCAGCGAATAGCTAAAAGCTCATCCATTTAAACTTTGAAAACAAATTTCAGTTGAGAAAATTTCTTCAAGAAAACTCGACTTGTTTATCACCAGCAGTGTTATTAATCAGCGAATACCAAAACACCGGTGGCACAGGAGTTGAAAAATGTCGGTACGCGATAAAATCAAGAGCCACTAAACCAGATTGCGCTGCTGGAGACTCAAGAAGTACCTTTCCAAACTCCGATTCACAAATCATTTGCATTTGTTGCCGATATTCACCGGCAGTTGCTGGCAATTGAATTGGCGCTTCGGCTACACCGGATTCAGAATGTGCGGACTGAAAGTAAAGATGTTGATATAAATCTTTCTCAGGGTGCCAGAGTTGTATACATACTCCTGGATACTGATCGCGTACATTCTGGACTAACACTTCATACATCTCATCCATCCCCAAAATAACACTCCAGCCAGCAAAAGTTGCCAACATCCAGGATGTTTCCGTCATGCGCTCAGTTGCTTGTCCACCAAGCCAACCACCCTCTTCCACCAAATCATCCAAAGAATCTGTAGCGATAGGTACAAATTTCTTTGCTTTCAAGGCGTAATCTACATTGTGAAGTAGCTTCTTCAACCATTCCTTAGCTATTTCTGTTCGACTTAATCCAAGCAGTGCTATCAATGCCAGATTAATGTCTTGACTTTGCCGATCGAGGCATGGAGAACTGCTAGCCCCGTTATTTTGTAGCCATGACTCCAAAGTTTGTATCACAATATTGGCATTTTCTTCCCAGAAAGTATTTTTTTCATCTGTTTTTTTGCTTCCTTCAGAGATTGCAGAAAATATCTGAAATAGCGCAATACTTGCCAGAATACCGATCTGCTCAAATGCAATTAACGACGACTCCAAGCCATTCGAAGCATATCGGATTATGCTATTTTCTACGAAACAATACGGTTGAATTCTTGCATGATATTGAACTGTAAAACGATAGTAAATCCACCATATTTGACGAAGAGGGCCAGCTATTGCACTTTGTTTGTCTTTTTCATCAGCGAGACAAATACGGTGCCAAGTCCACAACATAGCACGTTCGACTGCAAAGAGGCCTTGGCGAGTATCACCGTCATCACGCAGCGTCCAATGAGCAAACATTTGTGCTGACAGATTAACAATTCTCAGCGCTTTCAATAGGGCTTTGCCAGTCTTGGGTTTGCCAGCCAACTGTCCTTTATCATTTAAGTCTAAAACACGCATAAACATGCGATGCAAATCTTTCCGGTCATACTCACTATCGCCGGATAACGCCAGTGCGCGACGCAAATCATGCCGATCGTCGTCGAGGAAGATATGTTCATCTAATAGATGTTTTTCGATCAGAGTGGCGATAAAATCCGCTCCCCAAAACTCAATTTTGGCTTTGGGTTCATTGTCATTGACAAATCCACTCCAGCTGGCTTGCACGGTTTGTTTCAATTCTCCGTTAGTGGCAACTACGATGCGGATGCTGCGATCTTGGTCTTGCGGTTCAAGATGGGATCTCAAATAAACATGAAAAATATCATTGATGCTTTGATAAACAGCATTTTTGTTGCCGTTCCATTCGGTGCGCCCAATGTCTCCTTGCTTGACAACCAGAAGCAATAACTCATCAATTTCTGTTTCAGAATTCTTACTTCTAGCTGCAATATCTACTCCGTATTGCGTATTGCGTATTGCCTGTTTGTGGGCGAGCCACAGGAACATAATTCATTTCCACCAACAAATCAGGCAACAAGCGATCCAATTCATCTCGCTCTTTGAGTGAGCGCAAATACTCAGCAATAACCAGCTTCATTGATCTCCTCGTTTAGCAGATCTAAAGCCCAGATTTTTAATTTCATCATTGAGAGGGTCAACCACGTATTGTGCTGGCAATGAGATAAAACAAGAAAACGAACCAAGACGGTTGATATCACTGATTTTTCCTTGGAAAATTGAGAAGCTACCTGTACCAGCTTTTAACGAAACTGTTGTACAGAGTTGTCGCAATATTGATTCTTCATTTGCCTTATCTCTTGCCTCTCGGTGCTCTCTAGATTTTTTCAATGCAACAGCATGTCTTATGCGTGTTGGAATTGGTGGACGAAATTCGTGTCGGACAGGCAATTGCTTAATTGCCTCTGTGTAAGTAAGCAAATCTGCTTGCACCTTTTCTAATAATTGTTTTTCCTCGGGTGAAACATCCTTCAATCTTTCCTGAATAGCTTCCAACGCGGATTGAGGATAATTTCTCCCTACCTCTTCAACCAACAATGTATAAACAAGATCAAAGGTTCTTTGCTGAGCATCTTGGGTATTCAGCAATGAAAATGTTAGTGCAAGCAATGCCTCTTCATGAAATGTCCAACCCAACAAGCGCCGTAAAAGATATTTAAAATCATCAGCATTCAAAGTATCGAGAATATCCTTCGCAAAAACAGGCTGCCTGACTTCATGTACCCATAAATAACCAATAAGGTCGGCAAAAGCCCTACCCAGAACCCGTTCCTCAGAAACCAGCCAACGCGTAATCAACTTATTCAATAAAGGCTTACTGGCAAGTTTCATCATGCTTTGAGCAAAACACGAACCCAATTTTTCATCCGAAGCCCTGCTGTCGTAATGTTTGATCACCCAAGTCGTCAAACTGTCATATACCAATTCATCGTGAGTACTGATTTCGATTAATTGCGACAGCACATAATCAAAATTATTTTCTCGATCCGCATCCAAGCTGGTCAAAGCATCTAAAATTTCTGCAAAACTTGAATGATCTTTGGCTACTTTGAAATTCATAAAAGCAAAATCGCTAAGTACTAGTAATGCACTTTGGTTGTTTGGCTGCGTATGTTTCAAAAGCTCGGTGACTAATTCGGGCTGTGAAACAGCAGCGTTTGCAAGTGCCTGCCAGGCTTGGAAGCTCACGTTAAAATCTGAATGATGCCCCATTGCCTTTAAAACTTGCTGCGCTCGAGTTTTCAATTCCGATTCTTTTTCCCAATAATCTTTCAAACAGCCCAGCGCCCACAAAGCAGCAGCCAAAAGATCAGCACATTCAGATGCGGCATCACCCAAGGCAAGCTCAGTAGCATCACAAAAATGACCAGCTCTTGCCATACCGATTAAAGCCGTACCATACAAACCGGTATTCTCTGGTGATATTTGATTTCGAACAAAAGTGTATAGCTCTCTAGCTAGAAGAGGATAGTTCGACAAATAATTATTCAGTTGGCTGAAAAACATGCCCCTAGCAAAATCTCTTGCGGTTTTTGGATACTGCGCTTTCGCCAAATCAACTAGGCTCTGAATTTTAATTTCCCTGAGAAACGGCAATGCATTGCCAATATTTCTCAATACACTGAAAACATAATGAGCTTCTAAAACATTTATAACTTCAGCTCCAATTTTTAAAACATCAATTTTCTGAGAAATAAACCCCAGGAATCGGCCACTAGCAAAATCAATATGGCCAATTTCATCAATCTCTAATTGATGCGCTTCATCAAAAATCTTTTGAGCATTCAGCACCTCAAATTTCCTGAAACTATGTACTGCCGTACAGTGGTTTCTCGCCGCTATTGAGAAAAATTTTAATTCACTGCCTTCAATGTAATAAAGCTCTTCGATTAGTTGCATTGAAAGGGAATCGGAATTCACGACTTCAATCACTAAGCAATCATTGCGTCGATGATGAAGTTCAGACGCAAGCCTGGAAATTTCTTCGGAAATATCTTCAAATTTCAAATCAAAAATTGGGATACTGCTGTTGTTCATATCGTTGTACTTCCACATCTTCTTACTATTGGGAGATAAACAAATAGATAAAACATTTTTCAGATTCTGTTGATTAGTCTCAACAAGTATATTCTATTGCCTGGATTTAAATTATAACTATCGGTTTCCATCACACTCCGTAATAAGCAACTAAATAATTCTCTTTTTAGAGCGAAAATTTTGAATTAACGATCAAGCCCGCTAGCTTTATTCAGTAGCAGTTTTCTAGCCCCAACAGAATGACTAGCACGCGAATCTACAATCCAACGTGATAGTTGCCTTTCAGGGGTTCCAAGATACACTCGGCCTCGCGCTTACCATCCGCGGCGATTTTAAGCAATTGTTTTAACAGATTGGTTCTTCTTAAGGCAGGCTGTACCAGGTTGAACGTCCGCCACCGTGCCGCACTAGAAGGCCTTTTTCAACCAATGATGTGAAAGTTGCTTTGAGTGTGTTCGGGCTTGCGCCGGTTTCGCGCACCATCTCGCGAGTGGTGACGCGACCGTGGTCGCGCACATAGTCCAAAATTTTGACGGCCAGCTCCGGCAGAATGGCGAGTGCGTTCTTCTCGCGCTCCACTTTCACGGCCAAGCGGCGCTTTTGCTGCTGTAAGGCACGCAGGAAAAACAGCAACCAAGGTTGCCAATCCGGCGCTTCGGTGCGGATAGTGCCTTGGGTCTGCCGCAAGGCCAGATAGTAACCTTCTTTGCTGTTCTCGATCACGCTTTCCAGCGACGAATACGGCACATAGGCATAGCCTTCTTGCAACAGCAGCAACGTCGTCAGAATTCGGCTCAGACGGCCGTTGCCGTCCTGGAAAGGGTGAATTTCCAGAAAGGTGACGATGAAGACGGCGATTATCAGCAGCGGATGAAGGTGCGCCAGCTCTCGGGTATCCTTCAGCCAGCTCACCAGTTCCTGCATCCGGTGTGGCGTATCGAACGGCGAAGCCGTCTCGAATACGATTCCGATCATCTTCCCATCTGCGTCAAAGGCTCCCACATCGTTGCGCAGGGTCTTGTATCCGCCACGGTGCCGTTCGTCCTTGTCGCTGTATCTCAACAGGTCGCGATGGAGCTGCTTGATGTGATTTTCCGTGAGGGGAATGTCGGCCCAAGATTGGAAAACAGTTTCCATCACCTCAGCATAACCGGCAACCTCCTGCTCATCGCGGCTGGTGAAGCGTTTGATTTCGAGGTTGGCCAGCAGGCGTCCCACCTCGCGGTCGGTCAGTTTGCTGCCTTCGATACGGGTGGAAGAGCCGATACTTTCGATAGTGGCAATGTGGCGCAGTGCTCGCAGGCGCTCGGGCGCAAGAGAACCAAGCGCGCGCCAGGCGCCTTTGAATTCATCGATTTCGGCAACCAGCGCGAGCAGCTCCGGTGTAATCTGAATACTATCCGTCTTCATAATGCCGGAATATAGACCGGATTACACCGGATTGTCCACCCGCAAACCGGAACGCAAGCAATACCCTTTAACCAAGAAGCTGAGATAAAATTAAGCATTTGGTGAAAGTGACACTCAATCGCGTAGTTTGCTGACGTAATGACAGGCGACTCTTAACATCTATACCGTTAAAGTTAAATTTTCCATTTTCAGACTGAATCAATTCACATGGATGAACAATCAAGCCTGCTGGCGTTATTCACCAGCAGTTTTTTAGCTGCGACGTTACTTCCCGGCGGATCTGAAGCGGTGCTTGTAGGCGTGTTGATGGCTTATCCGGATTTACACTGGCAAGCACTCATTTTAGCGACGATCGGTAATACGCTGGGTGGCATGAGTTCGTATCTGATTGGACGTTTGCTGCCTGATGAAAAAGCCGTACTGAAGAAAGGAGGAGGGAATGCTCGAGGGCTGGAATGGGTGAGCCGACACGGTGCTCCAATTCTATTGCTCTCCTGGGCGCCTTTGATCGGTGATCTGCTGTGCGTAGCAGCGGGCTGGTTGCGCACCAATTGGGTATGGGCGTTGTTGTTTATTGCTGTGGGAAAGTTCGCGCGCTATTGGGCAATTGCAGCGGCGATCCTGTAGAAAAAACTACGAGCGATTCAGTTCATTGACACGTCGTGAAAACAAGCTGAATCGCGCTGATGTAAGGCTAGTTCAATTTTCGAATAATTTTTGTAGTTCACCGCTTTGATACATTTCGGTCACAATATCCGAACCGCCAATGAATTCTCCATTCACATACAACTGGGGAATGGTTGGCCAGTTAGAATAATCCTTGATCCCTTGCCTGATTTCCGGATCTGCCAATACATCAACGGCATAAATATTATCGACACCACAAGCCTTGAGTATATTCACCGCATTTGCAGAGAAACCGCATTGCGGCTGATCTAATGAGCCTTTCATGTAAAGAACTACCGGATGAGCGCTAATTTGTTGCTCGATTAAATCTTCAACATTCATAGTGTTAATTTCTCCAAAAAATCTATCCAAAAATTTAATATCTTAAAACGTTGTCAAGTGCCTTATCCGTTACTGCGCGAATGAAAAGCCATCGCCTGACCGCCGCTGACGCGCATTATGCCAGCCAAATCTGGATATGAACAAATATTACTAAAATCTGCATCGCGCAACAATCGGCTGCATTCGGCGGCTTGGTCATATCCATGTTCGAACAGCAGCCACCCTTCGCGGATGAGATACTGAGGAGCCTTGTCGATAATATGCTGAATACACGTCAATCCGTTTACACCAGCGGTTAACGCCAAGCGAGGCTCAAACCGCAAATCCCCTTGCTGCAAGTGAGGATCGGCGTCTGCAACATAGGGCGGATTAGATACTATCAGATCGAAAGTTTCAGACAAAAGTTCATCGAACCAGCTTGCAGTGATGAAACGTATATTTTGAACATGCACATTGCGGGCGTTACGTTGACAAATTGCAATCGCATCTTTGGAGACATCGACAGCGGTCACCTGGGCGTAAGGTCGATGCTTGGCAATGGTAATCGCAAGAACCCCGCTTCCAGTACCCAGATCCAGGATTTTCGACGGTTTATCAGCAGGAATATGCTGCAAGGCCAGATCAACCAATAATTCAGTCTCCGGACGCGGAATCAAGACGGCATTGGAAACTTCGAACGTCAAATCGTAGAATGTACGTTGCCCGGTTAAATAAGCCACTGGTAAGCCTTCCTTGCGACGTTGGGTCAGATTCAGGAAATCAGCGTGCTGCTGCTCAGTTAATACCTGTTCGGGGTGAGTCAATAAGAAGGCGTGATCGACATTGAGCACATGCTGCAACAATAACTGCGCATCGACTTTATCAATGCTTGCTGCTGTCAGTGCTTCAGCAATGGTGTTGAGGTATAGCGCCATCAGCGGGGCAATCCTCTGCTAAAGCCTTCCCCCCGCTGGTACAGCACGTTGCTCCAATTGATCAGATCAATTGGAGCCTGTTTGTGAACGTACATCCACATTACTTAGTGGATAACAAATTGCGTCCATTCACTTCCTGAGGAGCCCTCGCATTGGAATTATAGAAGGTTTTCAATTGATCAAGCTGCGCTGCCGAAATCGTGATAGTTTGGGGTAATAAATACCATTGCACACCTTCGCTACACGGTGGCGTAGTCAGCGAGCCAGCCAGTGTGTAGTACTCGAGATTGGCAGGGTCAAGCGCCGGCAATAATTGCGCGGGATTCAACTGGATTCCGGTGGTAGCATTTTCCTGACCTTCTTCATTTGGCATATTATCCAGAATCGTTTGAAAAACCGGATGTTCGTTTCCAACATCTATGGCGACACCCAGCACGATGATTCTTCCATCTTCGTTGACATGAACGTAATGCAATTCAGCAGGAAAATTTCTTCCTGCAACGACATGTTCGCTCGGTTCATGAAAATGAAACTGGATCAGCGGAAAGGATTCCTCTCCAATTTTCAGCACGCCAGCGTAATTTTCCGATGTATTGACTTGCACGGCATGACCGGTATTGAAAAAACTCGGCGTATCGACACCATAGAGGGCTTGTAAGCGGCTCAAAGGCTTGGTATCGATGATAGGCGTGTTTGCAAGATCGACGGGTGATTGATGTTTCCCGACACCGCATTCCGCATAAGGATATTTCATCGGCACGACCTGCTCCGTATCCTCCACCGCCCACCACGTTGATTGTTCAGTATGCGTCCAATGAGGTGCTGAAATAACCGTCGTTGCATAACAAGTAAAAATTACAGAAGCCAGATTTCTTATTATCGTAGTTTTCATAAATTAACCCCGAATGTAGTAAATAGTCGTTAACAGGTATGTTTTTTACAATATTCAATCATGGGAGGTTTCGGATTGGAATCCGAACCGGAACCTTGCGAAGATTGCGAATCTCCTTGATTTCCAGATGGCGTCGATTGAGATGACTGGCTTTTTTGCTTGGCATCGGCGGACGACCGATTTTGTTGACTACTATCGATCAGTGCGTTTGATTTACGTTCTCCTGTTTCAGCAAAACAGGAAACACTCGAACTTAATAGAATAATTAGAAAAAGTTTTTTAAGCATGATTTTCCTCGTCTATGAAATATCTTGATCACATTGCCAAGCAATGTGTGTTTCAAACTAGCATACGAAATGTCAAGAAAATGTTGATACAAACAATCGTTGGAAGTAATGTTATTGAGATAAGATCGCGCTATCTTATTATTTATATTAAGAAAAAGAAACAATGAAATCCGCAAAAAAAAATGAAAATAAGAATATTCCCTCTTTTGGGTGATATAAAGCCCTACAACGAAATAATTTTCTCCAAATATTCGATTGTTAATTCGGCTACTTTTGGAGTGCCAATACCCAGATGCACAGGATAAGGCTCAATCCGACTAGTGCGAAGATAATCCCTGCGCTCGTAAAACGCGATCAGTTCAGGCCGTTGAGACACGACAAACATGCGAAACTTTGCTCTGTTTAACTGGTTCTGAGCGAAAGATTCTGCATACTCCAGCATATGCTTGCCCAATCCCTTTGCTTGAAAATCGGGATGTACCGAAAAAAAACCAATATAGGCATGATCTTTCTCTTTAG
>WBZQ01001045.1_pt2 | contig 13729 bp, 10 predicted proteins | sample 5204251 | NCBI WGS metagenome assembly WBZQ01 (sample SAMN12412402, study PRJNA552823) | activated sludge metagenome | isolation source: activated sludge from nitrification reactor of wastewater treatment plant... | place: USA: Virginia | collected 2017-09 | reverse complement strand
CGAACCCCAACTTCGGCCTGCCGCTCAACGGCGGTGGCTCGTCGCAGACCTCGTTCCAGGCTCCGATGGCCATCCGTCTGGGCGCGCGGTTCGAGTGGTAAGCTTCTAGCCCCGCCCACGCCGGGGGGCAAAAAGCTTGCGGGGGGCGGGAGCAATCCCGCCCCCCGTTTTTCATTTGCGGACCCAGCGGGGGCTCGGGTTCGCAGGAGAAGTCCCGATGTTGCGACGTACCTGCGTCGCCAGCCTCGTGCTGGCGCTCTCGACTGCCGGCGCGCGCGCGGTCGCCGGCCCGCAATCCTCGGTGCCTGGCGCCGCGTTCCCGTCCGAGGTCGAGGTGGTGAACGTCGACGCGGTCGTGCTGGACGAGCGCGGCGACGCCCTTGAAGGCCTGACAGCCGCCGACTTCACGCTGTACGAGGACGGCCAGCGCCAGTCGATCACGAGTTTTGAGGCCATCGCCGTGCGCGAGTCCGCCGCCAGCGCCGCGCCCGGGCGCCAACGTGTCTCCACCAACGCCAAGCCGATCGATCCACGCGAGCGCTGGCTCGTGGTGGCCTTCGACGACGTCAATCTCTCGCAGTACGCCACGCCGCGCGCGCAGGAGGCCGTGATCCAGTTCCTGACCCGCGGCCTGCAGCCCGGCGACCAGGTCATGATCGCGCCGACGTCCGGCGGCGCCTGGTGGACGGGCCGTCTGCCCGACGATCTCGAGAGTCTGACCGCTTTCGTCAGGCGCCAGCAGGGCGGCCTGCGCCCCGATACGTCGCCCGCCCGCATCTGGGATCACGAGGCCTATGGCATCGTGACCGACCGCGACCCGCAGGCCCTGGCGCGCGTGGCCCGACGCTATTTCGAGACGAACCTCATTCCGGAGGCCTACCCGCAGGATCGCGACATCGCGCGCGAAGTGCAGGTCTCGCCCGGCTTGGCCCTGATTCGCGCCAAAGCACGCGAGGTCTACAACCAGTCGACGGCCCGCGTGCGGGCCACGCTGGGCGTGCTCGAGCGCATCGCCGAGGCGCTCACCGCGCTGCGCGGGCGCAAGACGCTGCTCCTGGTCTCGGAAGGCTTCATCATGGACACGTCGCAGCGCGAGTTCCGCGAGCTGGTCCAGGCCGCGCGCCGCGCCAATGCCGTGATCCACTACGTCGACGCGCGCAGCCCCGAGGGCATGTTGGGCCAGGCCGGCATGCCGGGTGGCGGAGCCGAGTTCAGCCGCGACGTCGAAGAGCGCGACACCACCACGGCCCTGGCCTTCGCCGCGCAGGAGGCCGAAGGCTCGCGTTCCATCGCGCTCGACACGGGCGGCTCGATCGTGGCTGGCACCGCGGCTCTGGCCGAAGGCATGGCCAAGATCGCGCGCGAAGGGCGCTACTACTACCTGCTCGGTTACAGCTCCACCAACGCCAGACGGGACGGCAAGTTCCGCAAGATCGAGGTGCGCGTCGGCCGGCCCAAGGTCGAGGTGCGCGCGCGACGCGGCTACTACGCCCCACGCGACGGCGAACAACGGCCATTGGCCAAGGACGAGCTCGACCCCTCGGTGCGCGCGGGTCTCGACGCGCCTTTCGGCCAGTCGGGCCTGCCGCTCCGTCTGACGAGCTATGTCTTCGGTGCCCAGGCCGACGGCAAGGCGCAGGTTGCGCTCGTGGCCGAGGCCGACCTCGCGCCGCTGCGCCTGCGTGCCGCGAGCGGCAAGTACGCCGCCAAGCTGCACGCCTACGTCGTGATCCACGGCCGTGACAACAACCTGGCCGATCGCCAGGAGACGTTGCTCGAGCTGAGCCTGCCCGAGGACGTCTATCGCGGCCTGCTGCGCACGGGCGTGCCGATCCGCCGCGAGTTCAAGCTGCCGCCGGGCAGCTACCAGGCGCGGCTCTTGGTGCGCGACGAGGGCAGCGGCGTGATCGGCAGCGTGCGCCACGAGTTCGACGTGCCGCGCCCGGGCGCGCTCCGGGCCTCGACGCCCATCCTCAGCGACCAGTTGCAGCCCGTGCCGGGCGGCGCCCCGCGACCCGTGCCGGTGGCGCATCGCGAGTTCCGTGCCGGCACACAGCTCGCCTGCGCCTTCGAGGTCTATGGCGCCGCGCCCGACGCGGCCGTGGGCGGCCTGCGCGTCAGCGTGTCGCACCGCCTGTTGCGCGCCGACGGGCGCGAGGTCCTGTCCGCCCCGGCGCGGCGCGTGGAGGCACGCTCGCTGCTGGCGCTCTCGCAGGTCATCCCGATCGACCTGCCGAAGGACGCCGAGGGCCCGTACGAGTTGCGGGTCGACGTGCAGGACGAGGCCGGCGGGCGTACGCTTCAGCTCTCCGAGCCGTTCACGGTCGTGCGACAGTGAGATCGGACGCGGCGCGACGGTTCGTGCCAGGCAGCCGAGAGACGGGGGCCGGCGGCGTGGTTCAGGAAGGAGACTGACATGCGGCGAAGCATGGCGTGCATCGCGTTGGTGTTGGGCGCCGGGGTGGCCCTGGCCGAGGCTCCGCGGCCGCCGCGGCCCGACGACGCGCGTGAGGCGGAGCGGCACTATCGCGTCGGGCTCGAGCGCATGCAGGCCGAGTCCTGGAACGAGGCCGCGCTCGAGTTCGAGCAGGCCGTCGGCCTCGACCCGTACATGGTCATGGGCCACTACAACCTCGGTCAGTGCCGCATGGCGCTCAGGGACTACGCCAAGGCGCAGCACGCCTACTCGGCCGCGCGCGAGGCCTTCGATTCGCTCGGGTCGCTGTCGGAGAAAGACCGTGCCCAGCGCGAGCGCGACCGGCGCGACGAGATGAACGAGCTGCGCGACAGCCTGGCGCGCGCTCACACGCTCAAGAACGTCAACGTGCAGCAGATCACGATGCGCATCGAGGAACGCATGCGCGTGCTCGAGTCGATGGAACTGAAGGGCGCGGAGCGTCGCGAGATTCCGGCCGAGATTCCCATGGCGCTGGGCTCGGCCTACTTCCGTCAGGGGCTGCTGCCGGACGCCGAGCGCGAGTACAAGGACGCGGTGCGCATCAATAAGAAACTGGGCGCCGCTCACAACAACCTGGCCGTCATCTACCTGATGACCAAGCGCTTCGAAGAAGCGGTCGCGGCCACCGAGGAGGCCGAGAAGACCGGCTTCGTCGTCAGCCCGCGCTTCAAGGACGACCTGAAGAAGGCCCGCGAAGCACAGGCGCAGGCGCAAGCCAAGTAACTGCGGCGTCAGCGGGGTTCGATCGCGAGCGGCTCGAGGCTCATCCCGGCGACCGCCAGGCGCGCCCCGTCGCCTTCGGAGGCCCGCAGGCGGAGCAGGTTCTTGCCGGCGCGCAACGATGCGGCGGGCAACTCGACGACGACGTCGTTCCAGTTCTGGTCGAGATCCAGTTGCGGGCCGGGCCGCGCGTTGACCATCAGGCGCACGCGCAGCCGTGCGTGCGCCTCGGTCGGCGTCGTGGGCAGCGCGGCCGCGCGCAAGGTCAAACGATAGTCGAGCGGGCGATGCAGTGCCACGGCCACGCCGGCCGACGAGCCGACCAGGCTTCGATAGCTGACCGCGCCGAGGCGCAGTGGCGCCGTCCACCCGTCTTCGAGGAACAGCCGCTCGTCGAGTCCCATGCGGATGGTCCAGCGCGCGAACGGGCGGTCCATGAAGAGCGATTCGTAGTCGGCCAGCGCGCGCCCACTGGCCAGCCGCTCGGCCAAGGCGCCGGGCAGCGAGAACGGCGAGCCCAGCGCGCGGTCGATCTGCGAAACGGCGGCGTGACCCATCTCCTCGAACGAAACAGGCCCCGAGTAGTCCCAAGCGCCCGATCGATACTGCCGCGCGAGCATCAGGTTCCACGCGACCGCGGCGCCCACGAGCAGGGTCGCGCCGGACAGCGGGCGGCGCGCCAGGGCGCGCGCGAGAGCCGCGAGCGCGACGGCCAGGCCCACCCCGAGCGCGGGCAGGGCGGCGTCGAAACGGCGCGCGCCGAAGGCCGCACCTCCCCACCAGTCGGCCGTGCCGGCATTCACGCGCGTGAGCGCTGCCAGCACGAGCAGTCCACCGCAGGCCAGCCGCGGCGCGCGCGCCAGCGCCAGGAGCAGGCCGAAGAACGCGACGTACAGCAGTGGGGACCAGGAGAACAGCCCGTGCCGCGGCGAGAACAGGACGCCCGAGACGGCCGGCGCGCCCGCCAGGAACGCGGCCCCTTGGGGGATCGTGACCAGCGAGCCGTACAGCAGCTTCCACGTGACCATCTGCGGCAGGAAGACCAGGCACGCGCAGGCCGCGAAGGCCACGGCCTCCCAGGCGAGCCCACGGCGCTGTGCGGGCCGGCGCAGTCGTGGCAGAGCGTCGCACAGCGGCACCAGGGCGATCAGCGCGTCAGGCCAACGCAGCAGGGCGGTCAGACCACATGCCGCTCCGAGCAGGGCCGCGCGGCGCACGCGCTGCTCGCGCGTCTCGGGCAGCGCAGGCAGGCTCAGCAGCACGACGAGCGCCGCTGCCGCGAAGGCCGGAGCATGCGCCATGCTCGGTGCCCAGGCCAGATACCAGTAGAGAAAAGTGCCGAAACCTATGCCCAGCGCGGCCAGCAACGCGGGACCGCGCGGCGCGACCTGCTGCGCTGCCCGATACACGAAAACCAGGCCGAGCCAACCGGACGCCAGCCCGGCGAGTGCCGCCGCATTGCGATAGGGCGCGCTGTCGCCGTCGGCCGGTCGGCCGCTGGCGCGTGCGAGCACGTCCGCCACGGCGTAGAGCGGGCTCCACAGGAGAGCCGGACCGATCGGGTGCAGGTTGCCGGTGCGGCCCAGCGGCGTGGGCGGGTCGATCGAACCGCCACGCGGCGAGACGCGCGCGTAGTCGTTGGCCAAGTCGAGGTCGTGATCGATCCAGGCCGAGCGCAGATAGACGAAGTGGTCGACGCCGTCCGACGTGAGCCGATCATCATGAGACAGCAGGGTCGCGAGCAGCACGGCGAACGCCATCAGGAGCACGCCGATGCCAGGGTCGGCGCGCCAGCCGGCGCCAGGGCAGGCGTCGCGTCGGCGCCAGGCCAGGAGCGCGCCGCCGAGCGCCACGAGCGCGCACACGGCGCTTCCGGAGAGCCAAGGCAGATCGCCCGGGGGCAGCAGCGTGCGCACGACGACGGCGCTCACCAGCAGTGTGGCGGCGAGCGCGGCGAGGGCACGGCGTACGCGTGGCGCGACCACCAGCATGGCCGGCTATTGTCGCTCGGCCGCGCGCCCGCGCCGAGAGCGAGCGCCCGCACGCGCGCGAGCGCTCGCCCAGGCGGATCGGCGTCAGTCGGCTCGGACGTCGGACGGGGCCGAGGACGAGTCGTCGGTGCCGGCGGCGCTCAAGATGCGCTCCAGGAGCGGGTCGGCGGCGTCGGCGTCTGGGGTCGCGGCGGACGCCACGACGTCGGTCGAGCGGCACATGCCGAGACAGATGCCCGTGGTTCCGCAGTTGGTCACCCAGCCGCCCTCCGCGCACAAGGCCGTGCAGCTCGTGACGCAGGTGCAGCGCACCTCGCACTGCGGGGGCAGCGCGGCGGCGCTGCCCGCCACGACCAGCACGACGGCCACCAGCGCGACCTTCAGCCACTTGTCCATGGTTCCTCCTCTTGCGTGGCCGCGCGCGGGCACGCCGGCGCAGCCGCGCTGCGAGTCAAGACGTGGAGACGCAGGTTACGTTCAGGAGACCACGGTAGAGCAGGCACGCGCGCCGAGTCAACGAAAAAGCGACGCTTCGGCGCGCGTGCGTATCGGGGCGACTCAGGCCGTCTGGATGACCCGCAGCACGCGCATGGCCTGGATGGAGACCTGGGCCGCCACCTTGCCGGCCACTTCCATGAAGGCCACGGCGGCGGGGGCTTCCGGCACGGCCGCCACGATCGGCTGGCCCTCGTCGCCGCCGCTGCGCACGCGGGTGTCGATCGGCACCTCGCCCAGCAGCGGGATGCCCAGGTCTTGGGCCATGCGCGCGCCGCCGCCGTGGCCGAAGATGTCGGTGCGCTCCTGACAGTGGCCACAGACGAAGAAGCTCATGTTCTCGACCACGCCGAGCACGGGGATGTTGAGCTGGCGGAACATGGCCACGGCCTTGCGCACGTCGGACACGGAGACGCCCTGCGGCGTGGTCACGACCACGGCGCCGGCCACGGGCACGCTCTGCGACATCGACAGCGACACGTCGCCGGTGCCGGGCGGCAGGTCGACCACGAGGTAGTCGAGTTCCCCCCACTCGACGTCGCGCATGAACTGCTGCACGGCGCCGTGCAGCATGGGTCCGCGCCAGATGACGGGCTGATCGGGAGGCACGAGCATGCCCATCGACATGACCTTGATGCCGTGGCCTTCGGGCGGGATCATCTTCTTGTCGGCGCTGACCTCGGGTTGGCCCGTGATGCCGAGCATCTGCGGGATGTTGGGGCCGTAGACGTCGGCGTCCATCAGGCCCACGCGCGCGCCGCGGCGCGCCAACGCCAGCGCCAGGTTGACCGCCGTCGTCGATTTGCCCACGCCGCCCTTGCCGGCGCCCACGGCCAGGATGTTGCGGATGCCAGGCACCTGCTGGCGCCCGAAGCCGCCGCGTGCGCGCACGTCGGCCGTCATGCGCGCGCGCGCGACGCTGACGCCCGGTAGCGCGGCCACGCGCTGCTCGGCCTCGGACTTCAACTGGTCCTTGACCGGACAGGCGGGCGTGGTCAGCTCGATCGTGAAGTCGACCTCGGAGCCCGCGATCCTGACGTCCTTGACGAAGCCCAGCGTCACGATGTCCTTGTGAAGATCGGGATCCTGCACCGCGCGAAGGGCGTGAAGAACCTGCTCTTGCGAAACGCTCACGAGTCTCTCCTTTGAGGCGTCGTCCCGCGACGCGGCGCTGCGCCGCGCGCCTCCACGCCCGTACGGCACGGCGGAAGGGACCGCGCCGGGCTGGCCGTCGCGGCGCACGCTGGCGCGCTCGCCCGGTGCGGTGGCTGCCCGCTCAACTCGGGTTGGCCTGGAGCAGCGCGTCCACGGTCTTCTGAAGGCTCTCGAACTTCCCTGGTACGGCTCCCAGGATGCGCGCGGCCAGGCGACCCTGGGCGTCGATCACGAACGTCGTCGGCAGACCTTCGTGAACCTGGAAGTCTTCCTGGATCTTGTCGTCTCCCAGCAACTGGCGGTAGGCGATGCGCTCCTGACGCACGAACTCCTCGATCTCGGAGGCCTCCCCCGAGTCGACCACGACGCCGATGACCTCGACGCCGCGCCCGCGGTTGCGCTTCCAGAAGGCGTCGTACTGCGGCATCTCGGTGAGACAGGGGCCGCACCACGTCGCCCAGAAATCGAGCACCACCACCTTGCCGCGCAGAGCCTCGGAGCCGAAGGTGCCGCCGGCCAGGTCGGGCAGCCTGAAGGCCGGAGCGGGGCCCAAACTGGTCGCAGGACGCCCGCAGCCCACGCCGAGCGCCAGGGTCACGAGCGTCGTCGCCGCCAAACGTCGCATGCGAGGATTATATGCGGGCCACTCGGCTGCCCCGTCTCTCCGCCGTAAGATGGCGTCTTGTCCGTGAAGCCGCGCAACCCGCTCGCGTCGCGTCTGGCCGCCGAGGCGGCGATCGGCGCCTTCTTCGCGGCCCTGGCCGCGTTCGCCACGCGCCCGCTGCTCTTCGACCTGGCGGGCGCCACCCTCGTCGGACCCGACCCGCTCATCGACCTCTGGACGATGCACTGGCTGACGGGTCACGCGTTGGCGCCGTCGCAGCTCTTGCACGGCAACATCTTCGCGCCCTTCGCGCACGCCGTGCTCCACTCCGACCTCTCGCTGGGCAGCGCCGTCCTGTTGTTGCCGCTGCGGCCGTTCGTCCGCGACCCCGTGCCGCTCTACAACCTGGCGCTACTTCTGGCGCTGGCGTTCGGCGGCTGGAGCTTCCACGCGCTGGCTCGCGGGCTCGGCGCGTCGCGCGCGGCTGCGCTCGCGGCCGGCACGCTGGCCGCCTTCGGCTCGCACCAGCTCGCACACGTCTATCACCTGAACCTGCTGAGCAGCGGCTGGCTGGCGCTCTTCCTCCTCGGCCTGCAGCGGCTGCTCGAACGCGCTTCGCCGGGCGCCGTGGTCCTGACCGGCGTGGCCTTCGCGCTCAACGCCCAGTCGAGCGGCTACTACGCCGTGGCCTCCGTGCTGCTGGCGCTGGCCTTCGTGGCGTGGCACGCGCGGCGCTTCGATCGACGGCGGCTGGCGGCCGCAGCCCTGGCAGCGCTCCTCGGGGGCCTGTTGCTCGCGCCCTATCTGCGAGGCTACGCCGCGCTGCGTGCGGAGTCGACGCTGCGTCGCCCGCCCGGCCTCGCGCTGCGCATGGCCTTTCAGCCCACACGCGACCTGGGCAGTCGCGCCTTCGTCGCTCGCGCGCTGGTCGGCGCCGGTGAAGGTGGCGAGAAGCTCTTTCCGGGCTTCGTGACGCTCGCGCTGGCCAGCCTGGCCGTGGTCCGCCGGCGTCCGCACGCGGGCTTCTACGCGGCGGCCTGTGCGCTGCTGGTGCTTCTCTCGCTCGGGCCGCGCGTGAGCCCGTTCGGCGTCGGCGTGGATTTGCCCTACGCCTGGTTGGCCGCGCTGCCGCCCTTCGACAGCATGCGTCACCCGTACACGTTCGCGGCGGTGGCCGTCATGCTGATGGCCGTGCTGGCGGCGCTGGGCGTTGCCGCGCTGCCTGGCGTCTGGAGCCGTCGCGCGCTGCCTGCGATCGTGCTGCTGGCCGTGCTCGAGACCTGCGGACCACCCGTGGCCGTGCGCTCCGTGCCGGCGGGACTACCGGCGGCCTATGTCGACGTGGCCGGTCGCGCTCCGGGCATCGTGCTCGAGCTGCCGGTGAACGCGCCGCAGACGCTTCTGTGGGCGGCGCGTCACGGCCTGCCGACGGCCAACGGCAACGGCGCCTTCGCGCCGCCGCACACGCTGCGCTTGCAGAACCTGATCGCGCGTCACTGGCTGGCGCACGCGCGGCCTGCGATCGACGACAGTCCGCCGTTGCAGGCCATGCGCGACGTCTTCGGCGTGCGCTACCTGATCTTGCCGGGCGACAGGCCGGCGCTGCGGCGCCTGGCGCGCGCGTTCACGGCCGCTCGCAGCTTCGTGCTGCTGGCAAGCTTCCCGGACGGGACGCGACTCTACGAGCTGCGCGCGTCCGCGCCGCCCGAGCCATGACGGCCAGCGACTGGCCCCTCCGCTGCGCGCGCGTCGACGCCCTGGCCGCGCTCGGCGGGCTCGTGCACGGCTTCGAGCGCTCGGCCGGCGTGGCGCCGGGCGAGTCGCGCTCCGCGAGCCGCGCACGCGTGACGCGCGCGCTGGCGCCCTTCGGCGAGCTGCTGCTCTTGCGTCAGGTGCACGGTGCGCGCGTCCAGGTCGCGCCTTGGGCGAACGCGGAACCCGAGGGCGACGCGTCGGCCTGCGAGCAGAGCGGCTGGTTGCTGGGCATCGAGACCGCCGACTGCCTGCCGCTGCTGATCGTCGATCCCCGTCGCCGCGCCGTGGCGGCGGCGCATGCGGGCTGGCGGGGCACGCTGGCCGGCGTGGGCGCGGCGGCGGTCGCGGCGCTCGTGGCGGGCGGCTCGCGCGCCAGCGAGCTGCTCGCCGCGCTGGGACCCGCGATCGGCCCGTGCTGCTACGAAGTCGGTGACGAGCTGCGCGCGACCTTCATCGAGGCCGTCGGTCCCGCGGCCGCGACCTTCTTCCGTCCCGGCCCACGCGGCCGTCCGCACCTCGACCTGCGCGCGGCCAACGCCGCGCAGCTCGAGCGCGTCGGGTTGGCACCGCACCACCTGTACCAGGTGGACGAGTGCACGCGCTGCCGGGCCGACCTCTACCCGTCGTTCCGCCGCGACGGGCCAGCCGCAGGGCGCCTGGTGAGCTTCGTCGGGTTCGCGCGCGAGGGGGCTCAGGCGGCGCGGTTCAGATAGTCGCGCAGCTCGATGAGCAGCTCTTCGGCGCCCGGATGGCGCTCGTCCGGGTTCTTGGCCATCAGCCTCAGCACCACGGCCTCGAGTTCCGCGGGGCAGTCGGCCGTGCGCTGTGAGGGCGGCACGGGAGCCTCGCTGCAGTGCTTGCGCAACACCGCGAACGGCGTGTCGGCGACGAAGGGCCGACGCCCAGTGAGCAGCTCGTAGAAGATCACGCCCAGCGTGTAGAGATCGCTGCGCGCATCGCTGCCGTGACCTTCGGCGGTCTCGGGCGCCACGTACTCCGGCGTGCCGAGGAAGTGGCCGGTGAGCGTGAGCCCGTCGAAGCGCCGCGCGCGCGCGATGCCGTAGTCCATCACCTTGACCGTGCCGTCGTCCAGCAGCATGACGTTGGAGGGCTTCAGGTCGCGGTGCACGACGCCCTTCAGGTGCGCGTAGTCGAGCGCCTCGGCGATCTGCAACACGACGCGCGTGGCAGCGCGCGGCGCGAGGCGGCCCTCGCGCCGCAGCCGGGCCTGCAGCGTCTCGCCCGCGATCAGCTCCATCGTGAAATAGGGCGTCGGCCCGACAGTGCCGCGCTCGACGATGCGCACGATGTTGGGATGGTGCAGCGTGCGCCCGATCTCCGCTTCGCGCGCGAAGCGCTGCAGGAACTCGGGTTCTTCGAGAAAGGCTGCCAGCGGACGTTTGAGCGCGATCAGCTCGCCGTGCCGCTCGGCCTTGTGCACCGTGGCCATGCCGCCCCTGCCGAGCAGTTCGAGCAGCCGATACTCGCCGAACGCCTCGCCGTCGCCGACCTCGCTCACGGGCGAGGCCTCGACCAGTTCGAGCAGGGCGTGCGACGCGAGCTGCTCGGTGGCCGCCGTCCGTGACGGCCCGCCTTGGTCGGCGCGCGCGGCCGCCGGCGGCGCGCTCCTCACGCGCGTCGGCCCCGGCGTCGTGCCGCGTGGCTGATGCAGCGTCGGCTGCGCCGTCAGGTCGAAGCGCGTCGTGGTCGCTTCGGACGCGGCGGAGCGCCGCCGTCGGCGCGTGAAGCGCCACAGGCCGAACGCGCCGACGAGCGACACCACGGCCGGCAGCGCGAAGCGCGCGAGCGGGTTCGCCGGGGAGGACGCGGACAGCGTCGCATGCCACGTGACCGGCGCCGCGCCGCTCACGACGACGGTGGTGCTCGCGTCGTCGTGCCCGGGGGCGGTGACGCGCACGGCGTGGGCGCCGGCGGGCAGGCCCGTCTTCACGAAACGGCCGGTCATGGGGTCGGTCCGGCCCAGCGGCTCGTCGTCGACGTAGATCGTGCTGCCCGGCGGGCGCGTGTAGACGATCAGCGCGCCGTCCGGGGCTGGCGTCGGCGGCGCCTGCGCCGGTGACAGGGATGGCACGGGCGACGTCGGCGAGGCGCCCGCCGTCGCGATCAGGGCGCGCGTCTCGTTCGTCCGATGGCCTGCATCGACGCGCACGGCGAAGCGCTGCTCCGCCGTGCCAGGCCGCGTGAGCGCGACCTCGTGCCGGCCGACGGGCAGGTCCACCACGAGCGGGGTCGCGCCCGACGCGCGCCCGTCGATCGCGACCGCCGCGCCTTCAGGCGTCGTGTGTAGCTCCAACGTGCCCGTGACGAGATCCGCAACGAGCGGCGTTGCCACGGCGACGGGTAGCGCTGTGGGGGCGGCGGTCGGAGCGAGCGTGGCCACGGGCGGCTGGGGAGCCGTCGTCGTCGCGGCGGTTGTGAGCGGCGGCGACGGCGTGCTCTGGGTCGCCGCCAGGCGCGTTTCGAGTTCCTGGGCGCGCGCGGCCAGGAACTCGCGCTCGTCGGCCGGTTCGACGGCGCGCTCACGCGAGCGCGCCAGGGCCGCGCGGGCGCGCGTCGCGTCGCCCGCCTGCAGGCAGGCTTCGGCCAGCCGCAAATAGGGGTGATAGGCCGCCAGCCGATTCGTGCCGTAGGTGAGGACGTTGCGTCCGGGGACCGGTTGCAGGCGAATGGCGCGCTCGAAACGCTCGGCCGCCGCCGCGCCACGGCCGCTCTTCAGCAGGCGTAGGCCGGCCTCGTAGGCGTCGAACCACTCCTCCGCGCCGGCCTGCGCGGCGCACAGGCACAGCCCTGCGAGCAGGGCGAACGTCAGGCCGCGCGCTGCCCGACGTGGGAGGCGGCTCATCCGGCGCGCCTCACTTGTCTTCGTCCCGTGGCCCCACGAACAGGAAACGCAACGCGCGTTGCAGCGGATCGTCGGTGCCGCCGAAGCGATAGATGAGCGACGCCACCAGCCGATCCTCGCGCACGACCTCGCGCGGGGCCACGTTCTGGGCCACGCCCTCGCCGCCGCGGAAGGCCAGTCCCACGAGCGCTTCCGAGCGACGCCGCTCGAAGGCCACGTCGAACACCAGCCGGTCGAAGTTCAGGCCCGTGCCGAAGGTGAAGCCGCGGATCAAGCGACCCTGCTGTGAATCGATCTGCCGCACAGGCGAGCGATCGCGGAACAGGCCCGCGCGCAGCGGCACGACCACCTTGGGCAGGCTCCAGAGGTACTCGCCGCCCGCGCGCCACTGGGACGTGTCGAGCGTGGTGGTCTGCGAGGCCGGCTGCAGGTCGAAGAAGTTCAGGTCCTGGAAGCGCGCCTGCGTCACGCCGCTCGCATCCGGGGTGGCTTCGCGCGTCAGCAGCGCGCCCTCGGGCACGTCCTCGAGCGACGCACGCGACCACTGCGAGCGCGAGTAGTCGGCCGCCAAGGTCAGGCCGCGCAACGGGCGCAAGGCGATTCCCACGCCGGCGCTGCGTGGCCACCGCAGCCGGCTGCGCATCGAGAGCGTGTCGCTCTCCAACGTGCTGGGCTGTCCCAAGCGACGTTCCTCGGTGTTCTCCGTCTGGGCCAGTTCGTAGTCGCCTGCAAACGGCAGGCGCAGCACGCCGCCGACGCTGACGCGCGGGTAGCGCAGCAGGAAACCCGTGGTCACGTTCAGGCCGCGCAGGCTCTGTTCGTGCTCGAACGTGCCCGTCGAGCCGCTGACTTCGAGCACCTGTGTCGGCCGACTGCCGCCCGGCGCGCCACTGACGGCCAACAGGCGGAACGCGCTCTCCCCGCGCGCGGTCCATTCGCCGATCCAGTAGTCGAGCGCCAGGCCGAAGGCGAGCCGCGACGTCGCCTGATAGCCGGCCGAGGCGGCCACGGTATGGAACGCGCCGGACTGGTCGGGCTCGAGGTCGGCCACGAGCGTGCCGAAGCGGAACGAGGGCGGCAGGCCGAGATCGCGCGGGTCGAGGCCCAACTCGCTCAGCGGGAAGTTGTCCTGCGTGACGACGGCGCCGCGCCCGAACAGGTCGACGCTGCGCTGGTAGGACAGTTGCACCGTGAGGCGCCGGCCGCCGGCTTCGAACGGCACGGCCAGGCCGACGAAGTCCGGGGCGCCGTGCGTGCTGGTGCTGCTCGTGGACCCGGCGCCCGTGTCCTGTCGCACGAAGGTCACGTCGGAGATCAGCCGATCCCGGAAGCCCACGACGGCGATCTCGCTGCGCCGCAGTTGCGCCAGGCCGGCGGGGTTGAAGGAAGCCGCCGTGCCGTCGTCGGCCACGGCGATGAAGGCGCCGCCCATGCCCAGCCCGCGCGCGCCTGCGCCCAGCGGGTTGAACGAGTTGCGCAGGACGATGTTCTGTATCGCCTGGGCTTCGCTGCGCGACGCGCAGAGCGCCAGCGCGACCAGCATCCACAGGACCAGCGTGCGCCTCATGCCTCCGCCTCCGCCCAGAACCGCTCGTTGTAGGACCAGCGCGCGCGCCCTCCGGTTGACCCGCGGCGACGCGCAAGTGGCGTAGATGATAGCCGTGTGCGCGCCCACCTGGGGCGCCGCC
>WBZQ01000269.1_pt2 | contig 13733 bp, 23 predicted proteins | sample 5204251 | NCBI WGS metagenome assembly WBZQ01 (sample SAMN12412402, study PRJNA552823) | activated sludge metagenome | isolation source: activated sludge from nitrification reactor of wastewater treatment plant... | place: USA: Virginia | collected 2017-09 | reverse complement strand
CGTTTTTGTTTAATGTCCGACTCAATTCCTGAACCAGACAGTATTTTTAAACCTTGTTTTTTAATGTTTATGCTTGCGTTAATATCTCTGTCGTGTTTTGTTTTACAATCTGGACAAGTCCACTCTCTATCTTTTAGATTTAAGTCTTTATTGATGTAATTACAAACATTACAGGTTTTACTACTTGGAAAGAATCGGTCAATCTTAATAACCGTCTTGTCGTTCCAATTAGCTTTGTATTCAAACATAGTGTAAAAAGTACCCAACGAAACATCAGAAAATGCTTGTGCCAATTTATGATTCTTCATCATATTTTTCACAGCCAAATCTTCAATACAAATTACATCGTGGTTTTTGATGATTTCTGTACTGACTTTATGCAAATAGTCTTTTCTGATATTGGTTACTTTTTCGTGTATTGTTGCAAGTTTCGATTTTTGTTTTAATCTGGAATTACTTCCTTTTACTTTTTTAGATAATTGCCTTTGTTCGTATTTTAACTTCTTTAAGTTGGTTTTAAGTGTTTTAATATTCTCATAGACTTTACCGTCTGAAAGTATCGCCAAATCTTTAATTCCTGTATCAATACCAACCTTTGTGTTTGTTTTTTCAAATGGGATATATTCTATTTCACAAGTGATACTTACATAGTATTTACCTGTTGTGGATTTTGATATAGTTGCAAAAAGCAGTTTACCTTTAATCTCTCTATGAATATTTATCTCAATACCTTTTTTAAATTTTGGTATTTGCAGTTTACCATCTTCAATATATACCGATTGTGGGATGGTAAAACTTTGTCTGTCAAACTTACTTTTAAATCGAGGGAATTTAGTTTGCTTTCTAAAAAACTTATTATATGCAGTATCTAAATTTCTAAGTGATGATTGCAAACTTTGTGAGTTGACTTCTTTAAGCCAAACAAAATCTTCTTCTTTTTTAAGTTTTGTTAGGTCATTTGCATTATCATAATAGTTTAGCGATTTCTTTTCTTCAAGGTATGTTTCCTTTCTACTATTCAGATAGCGATTAAACACGAATCTGCAAGCACCAAAGTGTTTACTTAACAAAGATTCTTGTTCCTTTGTCGGGTAAATTCTAAACTTATATGATTTGTGAATTACTTTCATCTATTAGTAAATAGTCTAATTTTTTGTTAAGATACACTTTATTTTACAATCCGTAAAGTTTTTTGTAAATATTTCCATTCATTTTGCGACACGTTTAGCGCCAATATGATTTACAATAAGCTATAATAACACGCTGTGAATTGTTGATTCTAGTCGTTTATAACACCACGTTCCTTAATTTCGATTTAGTTACTTTAGTGAACTACCCACCCACAGCAAAGCTGATGGGTTGGGCTTCGGAGGTCGCAGACTCGCCTAATGGCAACGCCTTACTCCGTTTTTGTTTGAGTTGCGAATCTGTTCCTGACACACAACGTAGCATTTTTAAACCTTTATGTGTATTCCTTGGTGCGGGGTATTTTGTTACTACGAGACTCATAAGGTAAGTTTTCGTATGCTTTAGAACTGACCAAATGCAAAGTATCGCCATTTTGTTATCCTATTAATATTAGTATGTTTTTCACGCAAAACTTGCATTGTGCTCATTTATAAAAACACATTTTCTGATTTTGGCTTAGGTAATGAATGGTAACGCATTTCCTGTACTCGATTTAATTAATGAAAAGTGTTACATTAGGTTGTAGTGCTTTCTGTTTTCGATTATGCTGCGGTTATATCGCCTGATTTAGGTTTCTCAGTTCACATTATTAAAGCCGTTAAAAACCAGTATCTTTACGCGGTTCAGTTTCCCGTTATTTGATACATTATCTCACAACGATTTAAGTTTTTCGTTGCTTAATCCGTTATCTATATGTGATTTAACATCTTCAAGTAATTAACTCGTTAGGTTTTTGGTGATTCATTTGTTGCGCTTCTTGACGCATTCAATAAACTCGTTTCATGTTGAAACATCTAATTCATTTAGTAAGACATGTTTAATGTAGACTCACCTAATTCATTCAGTAGGTTTGGTTATATGCGCTAGGCCGTGTTACACGGTGGCGTAGCTTGGTATGTCTTATTGATACAATTAGCCAAAGTTGTTTTCTATTTCATTATTCGTTCCAGTTGTCATTATTTGATTTGAATAAATTTCATCCCGATACGCTCTACTGCTAGTGATTCAAATATCTTCACACGGCCCATTATGGAGAGCATGATTTTAGTACATTCTCTTAATGCTTTAACACATTAGGTTTACCCGATTTTATTTCTCGACGATGATGCTTTTTTGCCCTATACGATTCAGGTCGTTTCGTAATGTTACGTTAATCCACTACTGATTCATATCTCAGATATAAACACTATTTTTTACCACGATTTAAATTTCGCACAATATGTGGTATTACAGTATATTTTGTCGATTTATTTATCTTCCTTCGATCACCTCAGTTGTGAGGCGTTGATTCAAATAAATTTATCCGATGCGGTAGTACCGTATAGATTGCTCAATCGCGTATTTCGACCCGCTTATATTGGATTTGGAATAAGCCGATAAAGAAATTAAAGATCGATTTAGGTATTATTATCGTCACATTCCATTTCCTACAGGTTTTATTTATATAGCCCATGTAGTCATTGCACCACGGATTTGTTTGATTCACTAGCAGGGCGGTCAGCGTGTCTCTAATACGCTGTTATGCTATTGACTCAATAAATTAATTAATATGTGGTGCAATGACTACATGGGCTATGGTTGCTATTATACATGTTTTAGCCGAAATGTCAATAGCCGATATAGATAATAATATTAATTATGTGTTTTTCTATGATTCATTAGGTAATGTTCAATAGCGTCTTAAAAATCGTCGGTGGCTTCGCGTAACTTTTTAAAAGCTGCTAGTTTTTCTACACTACATATCTTGCCGGGTGGGGTTATTTCTCCACCGTTTAATTGTTTATAGGCGACTACCGCCTCCTCAAATTTTTTATGGGTTCTGGTCAGCACTGGGCAATCGTTTACATCTTCTTCTGCGTCCATTTTTAAAAATCCTTTATTAACCGTTGGGGGGGGGCGCCATACCAGACACTAATCAAAATCACCTACTTTAGCTAATTCTATAAGCGCATCCCAACTTTTAATATGTTTGTTCTTAATTGCGTTCTTTAACATTGTTTCCAATTTGGTGCGGGATGCGAGTTGATCAGGATTTGCATAGTTCCATCCTGGGTGATCCTGGCCGAGTATGCGAGTTTTAATTATTTTTGCTAGGTTTATATAGTGGTGGTTTTCGGCTGGTCTGTCGAGAAGTGCAACTGCCGCCATATCTAACTGTTTATTAAGTGCAATGAATTTATCGCCGCTCTCGTCCCTGAATTCTAGCAGTTTGCCGTGAATGAACATGTCGTACATTTCGGTCTTTAATTCAGGAGATAAGTAGACAGCCGCATCTAATAATATGTACAAATGCGCCTTGGTTACAGAACTTCTACCTCTAGTTGTTTTTATAACATCATCGCGCCCCAGATGCGTTTTTAGCCATGCTATATAGTCCTGCGCTGATTTAGTGCGTAACCAATCTTTCATGTGTAGCACATCCATATTATTACTGACCCTATACCTATTGCCTAAGTCAAATATAGCATCAAGGTTGCCCATCATATCTTTGTGACCAATCTCCAATACCCCATGTTTAAAGTTAACAGTCATAATCTGATTTGTTTTCATTTTGATCCTCTTATCTAAATTAATATAAACATAACTTCACTAACTTAATGATACATCTACATGCAACATTAAGTCAATAAAGTTATGCGCCATACACATGCTTCATAAAGTATATAAAGTTATGTTTATATTAACTTTACAACTGTTCAAATTTTGAACAATCTCTGCCGCACTAAAACACCAATCCATAAATAAGTACATCTACTTTACAACTGTTCAAATTTTGAACAACACTCAGATTCATAAACCAATTCACCAGATTCTGAACAACGCTCAGATTCATAAACCAATTCACCAGATTCTGAACAACGCTCAGATTCATAAACCAATTCACCAGATTTTAGTGCAATGGTTCAATGGATCAATAATTATATGTCTTTTTGCTTTTTCATAAAAAATTGCGTGGGTTCGTAAACAGGGGATATAGGAAGGGGGTGGGGGGTGTCTTTCGGGGTGACCAGGGGTACTCACTTTCGAATATTTTCCGATGGATACCTTAACCACAAACTTATTTACACAGTGAGCGAAGCGATCTGTTAAAAGGTGTTGTCCTGCTCTTACTGCGAGCGAAGCGAGCTATTAAGGTTGTGCGCCATTGATCCCCTGCCCCACTACCCCTGCGCCACTAGATCATAGGCGCATTTACTCATGCCATCACCACAGAATCGAATCATTTACCAATTTGACCTAGGGATATATAATCCGTGGGTCAATAATCTCAATAAGCCCATGGATAGGGCGCTGCGGTACTATGGCTCAATGGGTCAATTGAACAATGTAGGCAATCTGTAGGAAAATTTTGTGTCCCCAGCGTGACCCCAGATCATTGGGGTTAGGGTGTAAAGCCGATAGGTAGGGCTATTCGGGGTCGATGGCCTTAGGATTAATAATCCTAGGGTCTTGTATTGTTATATTGTTTTGTGTTACATTGATGGCTTGCAGCTTATTATATGCAGCTTTTAGTACGTGATCTAATGAGCTATTTGAAGCTTGTTCATCATTTTGCTTGTCAAGGCCGCGAATTTTGCGTATAGTAGACATCGCTACATTATTTGCATCAACGATTTGTTTTATTGATTGAGGATTTAAGGGCATGAATAGAACTTCACCATTTGCCGGATTTATTGATGCAGGTATTAATTCAGCGTCGATGAATTTCTCCAATTTGCGTATACATTTATGTGCCACAAATGCAGAATCTTCCATTTCAACAACTGCTCGATGTTTATCTATTTGTAAATTATCATTTACAAAGTCTACAAAGTTTTTATCCTCTTTTTTTGTTGGTAAATTGTCCATTTTAAGTTTTAATTAACTTTACATCTGTTCAAAATTTGAACAAATCGCAGACTTAGGATTGCTCCTAAGTCCTTGATTTTAAGCCCTAAATTCAAACAATTGTTTTAGATGCGCCAAGACGGCAGGGCCTAGAAGTGCCCATTCTGCGCGGGTTTGCGCCAATTGTCAACACTTTTTTTCACTTCATTTTTATGACAATTGCATATAAAAAATACTACTTATACATCCGGCGCGATCTATAAGAATATTTTATGCAAATATTTATTGACAATTGACACTTTTAGCTTTATTATGTACTTGTAAGTTAACAAAAAGGAGCGAATAAAATGTTAGAAAATACTCAAGAAGCAAGTAACGAAGCCGATATAGATTTATATGATGACAGTTTTGACAATTGGAATTATATAGATGCGAGGGTTAGAGCCGGTGAATTTTTTGATGAATTTTTAAATTTTAAGATCGAGGACTAAGAAAATGAGAAACCCAAGTTTAAAAGAGATGATTGTGAATGGTGTCGTAGGATTAACAGCCGTTTTTGCTATATTTGGCGGCTTGATGGTAGTTTGTGTACCAATCGCTTTATCAATAGCTGGTAAAATTTATGGGGTTGAAGTAGAGTTATTTTAGTGATAAGCCGTTGAGGTTAATAAAACTCAGCGGCTTTTTAATTTTAAAGGGGTATAAAAGATGGAAATAGTCAGACACAAGATAGCAACACTCACAAGATCAATCAGCGTAGCAAAAGACGAGCTTGTAGAAAATAAATATTATTTGATCGATGATGATACGGGGCAACTATTAAACGCGAACACTTATAGTTCTGTCGATGAAGCTATCAATGAGCTAACTTGGATATTTGGCGGGCGTGCTGATTTTAACCTCAATAAAATAAGAGGTTAAAAAATGTCATTTTTATTTATAAATCAGGAATACGAAATAGGTGAGACTTATAATATACAATGCCGTAAGTTACGCATAACCGCTCGCGGGCAATACGGCCGTAAGAATTATATGGCTACTGATGTAGCGTCGGGACGCAATTATGTGTTAATCCGAAATGACAACCCCCCGATTGTCGAAATACCCACCAACCCACAAACCGTAGGAGTATAAAAAATGATCACACAATTAACACTAGATAAATATGAGCCATTTTTAGCATACGAACACAACAGCAGCCAAGTTATTTGGCGGAAAGCCGATCATCATATAAAGCTTATAGATGATAGTTGGAATATATTAGATTATTTAAATAGTGATGATTTTAACTACCAGTACACACATGAGGCCAATCCCGAAACATCACCCGCTGCTTTAATTGAATTAAAACGGGAACATATCGATCGCATAACTAATACCGGTTTATATGGTATCGTGCTCGAAAAATGGAACCCTGAAGTTGACAAAGGATGGGAACAGGTCGATAGTATTTGGTCTATCGAGTTTACTGATATACATCAAATAATCGACGAGCATTTCACACGTGCATATAGATTGCACGATTTATAGCATATAATTATTGACAATTGGAACTTTTGCATATATCATAAATACATCATTAACTAAGGAGTGGAAAAAATGGCTATATTATACACCAACGTAAATTTAAATGATTTTGTTGACGCTTTTGAGAAAATGGATAGGGGTACACAATTTAGCCGTGAGGGTTTAAAAGCCATTTACGAATACATCACAGAGAACGATGATGAAGAAATGATCGAATTAGATGTGATCGTTATTTGCTGCGGGTTTACGGAATACACAACACAAGAAGCACTCGAACAATACCCATATAAAGATATTGAAGCACTTAAATATCACGTTAACCACTTAACCACTGACGATGCCGATAAAATCATCATTATCGAGGGGTAAAAAATCATGCCCGATAAAATGCGTATCGTAAAAGAGTGTTATGTATCAAAAAGCTATTTAAATTATTTTGCTAATAACGATAAATCGGGGTTAACCGAGTATGAAATATCTTTACTTGATGATCTAAAATCACTGGGGGATTTTATAGCCGTCGATGAAAACGCCGACACATTTACAACTCGCTGCGCTATATCAGATTTAATAGCAAATTGCAGCTTGATAACTATTTTCAAAAAAGAAGTTGAACAATGGGGCATTCAATAATTTATAAATTAACAAAAGAGAGCGCTAAAAATGTCTACAAATAAATCACTATCGAATATCTATAAAAAAGTCAAACTGTTAAATGAACATAATCCACGCCGTGGAGTTAACATATTAACTACCGAAGGTAGCGCCGACATATTAGTCGCGTTTTTATTGACCGAAAATACAGTCATGTACGTGCAAAAATTTACTAATCGATTAACAGCGCCAGCCGATTTAACTAGACACTTTTGTATATCTGATTACAATAATTCGCCAGAATTACTACCGCCGTTACTCGATGCCATTAACACTGTGCCGGAATGCCTTACTAAATTCGATGTGAGTGAGCTGCATCTATTCCACAATGCGGCAGAAGGCCCGATTAATTTTAATGATTGCTCTCGGTTCAATATAGGTATCAATCATAAATTATTGAAAGGCTTGCTTAAAAATCTAGAAACTTGCACACATCCACAACCCGATCATCGAGGCGTGCCTTATCATGAGGTACCCCTCTTGATCTATATATCAAATCAACTAAAAGCCGGTAGGGTTAAACAAGGTAACGTGGGCTTTCGCATACATCCTAATGGGTACGTTACATTTCAGGGCCGTGATGATGTTTTGGTAATTCAAGCGCAAATATGGAAATCGGATAAGTATGACGAGCATTACCACAGCTTAGATCACATTGTTTCAAATTTAGGAGTTAAATAGTATGCTCACTTCTAAACTATTGATCTACCTGCAAAAACAAGATCGATCTATAACCCGCGCGTATAAAATCATCGGCCCCCTTAATCACTATATCATCGCCGATAAACACGGCCATTATAAATTGATTCGCGCGCTTGCTTACAATCGCATCGCTATTATCTAATCAATCGCCCCCTCTACCCCCTAGCCATTGCGTCACCCCCTGACGCAATGGCTTCTATATTTGTGTGGTTATATTAAGCACCGCGCCATTGCACCACTTTTACTCGACCTATTTAAACGCGATTCTAGCCCCTGCTTTTCCGGCCACATTCAAAGCTACCCGCCCTAAAATCGCCCCTGTTTTCCGCTTTCTAGCCCGTTCCATGCGCCCCTTTTTCACCGTTTGTTGCCCCTCCAACCCATGCCCCGCCACCCCCAAAACGCCGTTCCATGTTTGGGCAGAACGCCCCTTGTGGTCTGGCGCGGTTGGGACTTGGTCGGCTATCGATTGTTTTTAAATGAGGAGCACCCACAGCCCAGCCCCTACGCAATCTTGTCGGGCAGAACGCACCCGCAGCGCTTTTTATTTTTACTTAAGCCGATGTTGGTGAATTCCACAAATCCTCACATGTTTCTCGGTTAAACCAATTAACCTCCAAAACTATAAACGCTAAAACTATCCTAAATCAAAACATAAAACGAAAACCAAATTGAAACCAAATCCCATTTCAAATTCCACATACTTAACACTTTCTTAACAATTCAACTTGCATAATTATCACTCTGGAACGCCCGCCACATCGACACTTGAAACTTTCAACAAAAAAACACTTGACAAATCCCTAAAAATATGCTATAATAAAACCTAGTATTGAGTATTTATCAATAATCAATTGATCTATGACTCATTGATTCAAACGATCAATTATATAATTGAACTTATAAAAAGTAAATAATTATATACCTTGGCGATTGGGGTATAGAATAGTGGGGGTCAACACCCCCTCCTACCCCCCTGACGGGGGTCGGGGGGTCTCCCCCCACTCTACCACCAGGATATATACTTATTAATTGTTTCATTGGTCAATTGATATATAAAATAACTATCAATTATCCAATAAATCAATAAGTCAAAGTAATAATCAAATGTCTGATTAGTTTGCGCATTTCCAATAGCAAATTAGTTCAGATTAGCAATTGAAGTTCTGAACCATGTATAGGCGTAGTATTGAAAATTGAACAAGATTGAGAATTGCAAAGTTCGAATTTGTTTAATATATTAGATATGAACCATACCCGGTTTACGCTGAGTTACACTTAATTTAGATTCTTATGCACCTGCAGGTCACTTATTCGGTGGGGATATTTATATCCGCACTATAAAACAACAGGGCTTTAAAAAGCGAGAAAGTTCGTAAGATCATTTTAAGTGTCACGACGCATAAGCCGGAGTTTCATAAATGAATGTCGCAGCAACAATTCATGGCTGGATTGTTGGCTCTGTGCGTCATTACACTACGTAGAATGAATAGGTAGAAAACTGCCACGCTTTTGAGATGTAAACGATGGCCCGCTTTCGTGAGACCCCGCAAGAGGGGTGTTATAAGCAACGGCTAGCCTCATAAGGTCTGTAGCCAGTACACTGAGTAATTCAATTGATCTTACATCGATCGTTCATCCCAGGCGGTAGCGCGACGGAGTCCCCCGTAGGGGGGAGGCCTCCGGCGCAGGCGAATGCCTGTGGACGTAACCACCTTGCCGTGTTATGAATGTATTAGATAGATTAATTGTGCAATGGCTTCATAAGTTCAATTGTGAATTATGGGGATTTTTCTTAAGGGGGGATTGACAATTGGAATCTTTGGTGTTATTATATTATCCATAAATACATCAGGTTTTAGTGCAATTGTTCACATTAATAGGGAATTTGGAGGAAGTGAAATATACAAAATTGAGTAAGAGTACGAGGAGAAGGAAATTAAATGAAAAACTGGGCGTTGGGAATATTCGATATAGTTTCGTTTCGGATAGATCAGGGGGAGGGGTTGACGCAAGTAAATTAATGCGGGTATTGAATATCAGTTATAAAGTAACCGAATCGGCTTTATTAAAAAGGTTCTATAGGTCGGGCGTTGGGGTACGAATTAGTGGGGTAGGCCGAGGTAAATTAATGCGGGTAATAGGGGAAGGAATCGATATGGGCTTCGAAGAGTATTGTCGTAGTGTGGGATTAATTGGAGAACATGAGGTGGTTTTATGGCAGTCATCAAAATCAAAAGCGCAGTAACAAGGATTAAGCGGAGGTTAGTTAATAAAGGATTTGAGGTTAGGGGTTGTGTCGGTGGGCGGCGGGTGAAAGGCGTTACGTGGGGGTATGTGCCGATTTATAGTATTTGGAGAAATGGGAAATGTATTGAGGAACGGGTTCACTTGATCGATTACGGGCGGAAATTGGGGATAATTGGCGAGAATGAGGAAATTCAATTATGAGTTATGAAAATGGAGAGCAGAAAATGAACGGTAGGGATAAACAAATTCAGTATTTAGAGGAGTTCTTGAAAAGTGATGAGGATGAGGATTTTCGGCTTACTAACGATATGATATTGAACGAGCTGCTAGCAGATAAAGGCGGGGTGGCGGAGATCGAGGATAACGAGGATAACTTACCATTCAATAGGGACACGAGTTGCATGGAAAAGGGTATTGAGTTAGTTAGGAAGGTCGAACGATTGGAACGTGAAGCGAGGATAAAAGACATGAGTGAGCCAAAAAATAAGATCGTGGAAGCAGTAGCAACGATGGTCAAAGCCGATAAGGTAGTAGAAACCCCCACGGCTAAACCAAATTTTGTACAGGCTATCGACGGCAGCATGAAAGAGTTTTTGGAGAAGAATGGTAAGGAATTGGACGACGCAGTGCGTCAAATAGCCGAGGTTCGGGCGCAAAAGTTGAAAGTAGAAATTGAACGGTTGCTGAATGACTCTGATGAGTCAATAGTTGAAGGCTGCGATGTAATTCAGAAAGGTTGGGTAAAGAAGTTATGGGCGGATTATTGCAGGGAAATGCTAAATAAAAACCCCAATAGCACTAATTTAGTCGATGAGTTCTCATGTGCGCTTATGGCATTCGATGACCATTTAGTTATGAATGAACTGTGCAAAGCGATGATAGACAGTCAGTCTAATGACGCTGAAAGGTTATTAGTGTTGGTGAGATCGTTCTTCCAAACGTTCATCAGTGGCGGGGTTAGATGGTCAATTAAAAGTAAAGGGGGGGTTTGGTAATGGAAATCAGCATAATAGCCAGGGAGTTTGTATACACGCTTTCGTTCTTCGGTGGAACGGGGGTAATTGGGACGATCATGATCATATCGCTTTGGTTCATGCGGGCATATGGCCGGGTTTATCGGGTGGAAGGGCTGCTGGTTACATTAGGTAAATTCAACATGACGGTTACCCTAGCATTCTTAGCAGTTTGTTTTTTAATATTGTTTTCACTTATTTTTAGAGGATAAAAATGACAGCACCTTATAGATCGGGCATCCCATCGACGAATAGTATTATAGAAGCTGGACTGGGCGGCATAATTGTCATCGGTTTAACGGGTAAAGCCGGTTGTGGTAAGTCAACAGCAGCTTTAAACGTATGTCAACAGTACAAATCAGCCGTTAATATGGATTTTGCCACCCCTATACGCGATATGATAATGGCTTTAGATAATAGCCGTAATAAACCTTATAGTACGAAAGTAACCAAGGTTAACAGCCTGTGGATGGTTAAACAGGAAGTTAAGGGGTTAAATTTCATAGGTACTAGGACTTATCGCCACCTTATGCAAACCCTCGGTACTGAATGGGGGCGTGATCTTGTCGATAAAGATTTATGGGTCGTTAAGTTATTTGATTCTATGATTAATTGCAATAAGTTGTACAGGAAAGGTGTAACGCCGATTGTAGTGATTGATGGTATTCGGTTCCAGAACGAGGTGGAGTTCATCAGTAATTTCCCTAATCATTTGTTCATAGAAATCGAGCGGGATAAACTATCGGCTGGGATCAGCGAAAAGGAAAAGCAACACTCTAGTGAGGACGGGGTTAGCCAATTCACGCCGGGCGAAACCACGGCAAGAATCATAAACGATGGTTCAATATTTGATTTAAGTCATGCGTTAAAAACGTTAATTGATAACGCTTTTATGGATAACACGCCCGGGGGCCCAGTTCCCGGATTAGGAGACCACATATTATGCAAGTAGAACTTTTAGATAGTGTAGAAGTGCCTTATTTCGAAGGTTATAGATGTATCGGCTTATACAAGTATGTAGAATTAAATCCTGAGTACGACTATCACGCATTAGATGGCATTTATCGTGTGTTAGAGTACCGTACCTTTGTTGAACATATATGTAAAACTACTGCTTTTACACCTATTTACGTTAAAGCCCAATACGGCCAACCGGTTGTAAACCGGCATGGCGTGCCCGTGGTTATTGAACCAATCGATGAGCTAGTAAATGCTGCGGTTAAAGAACATTCAGATGACTACTTATTAGATTTAAGTGGTAGAGATTTGGTTAATTTATATACCAGCGACAATAACGCCGAGGATAATGACAATGGTTAAAGAAGTAAAGATACTTAGGGCTTACGATCCGGGCAAATTAGAAAAATATGTCAATACCGCATTAGAAGATGGGTGGGAGCTGTCAGACACTATGACCGCTAGCTTACCAGGGTGTATTTGTCAAATGGTCGTTCGGGACAAGCCGGTTAGCACAGTTATCGATGAAAGTGATGGTTTGCGTAAACGTTGTGGGGAGGCGTTAGTTGAACAGTATCGTGGCAGTATTAAGAACGATGATTAGCGACGATGATATTTATAACATATTAGCTATTGCAGCAGCGATCCTTGGCTTCTTGGTCGGGGTCTTTGCCGTGTGGCTCTCAGTTCAATTAGAAGAAAAGGAGAACATAAAATGCCGATCAGATATAAAAGAAGCCTTAAAAAAGAAAAAGCCGTAGGGTTTTTATCGGCTATGGCAATCGGCGCGGCGCTATGGTGGATGTGGGCTTCTAACCAGCCTAGCGTAGCGCCCGAAATGTGCGAAGATGTTAGTAATATGCACTACTACCAACCTGATATTAGAGCTGGGGATGGCGAGGGTTTTGGTGATGAATATAGGGATTTATTGGATAAATTAAGCGATCCAGTTGGGGAGGTTGAATTGTTCGATTTGCCCGAGGCTGAATTGGCCATGCTACCGATATACGAACTGCCTGGTTACACGCCCAATTATTCAGTACCTCCTTCAGGTAGCAGGGTAATTGGTAACCCAGTTCTACCACCCCCTACGTTCTGGTTATTACAACCCGGCGTTAATCCGGTTGTGCCAGGGGTTGATAAACCACCTTGCGGTAATAATGTAGACGCGCCAGGTACTTTATTTTTAATGTTAGGAGGGTTATATGTCATTTACCGACAATTTAAAAGCCAATATTCGTTTCAAGTATGAGATCGATAGAGTAATTGCTACTTTAAATGTATCCTCTGTTAGGTATGTGCAACAAGGAGGCGACGGGGATGAGTTCGATAGAGTAATTGCTACTTTAAATGTATCCTCTGTTAGGTATGTGCGACAAGGAGGCGACGGGGGTTGTATTGATACTGAAGCATTATTGCGCTGGAATATATTAAATTTGCTATACGGCGGTATAAACGATGATCTGCACGCACTCAGGTGTTTATTCAAAAGATATAAAGAATCAAGAGACAACGAATTGCGTTATGAGCGCCACGAATTAGCAATGGATATTGATAAATTATTAAATAAATTACTGGAGAACACAGAATGCAAGTAGATAGGGATAAATTAGT
>WBZQ01001955.1_pt1 | contig 13739 bp, 10 predicted proteins | sample 5204251 | NCBI WGS metagenome assembly WBZQ01 (sample SAMN12412402, study PRJNA552823) | activated sludge metagenome | isolation source: activated sludge from nitrification reactor of wastewater treatment plant... | place: USA: Virginia | collected 2017-09 | reverse complement strand
ACCCGTTTCCATCTCTACTGTAAAATCACCGCTAACAAGTTTTTCAGTTGGCCGCAGTCCGTTTCTAAGCTGAACCTGACGAAGATTTTCCTCTATTTCTTCATCTACCAATACTAATCTGTTACCAATACCGAGCTGGCCCTCTTCTATGCCCAATGGGAGTGTTGGATTAGTGCTTACATTAGGCTGGAACATTACCGTGAATTCAGATCGGGAAATTTCTTGTCCCTTAAATAGACTCACTACCGATTCAATCGCGGCTTTTTGATAATCCAGATTATCTTCAAAATGCAGTTTCATAATTTACCTAACTCCCAGTGCTTTTCAAGCACATCCAGAAGCTCATTTTGCCTATTAGAAACATACTCTGGAGACCATTGCGGACTATTTAGCACTTGGGTTGTTAACACGTATGACGACACTGCATTTTTCCCAGAAAAATAAGAGTTCTTCTTACGATCAAAATCATAATTCTGAGCTTGTGAATTTCTTCGCCGATTAAGCGGCACTAAATTTGCAATTTTATGCATCCATTGTTTTCTTTGTTCATTATCTGGCCAGATTGTTGACCATTCACTACCTGGATCAACTGTCTGAGGAAGAACATGTTCAATGGTCAATATACTTGGGTCGTAAGAAGCTGCGCCGTCAGAGAGAAAAGCATCCAATCTAAGAATGACATAATTACGCCGCCTTGGCGTGAGTTCGTAAATATTTCCATTCAGAGCAATGCGCATCTTTTCTTTTTCATCACTTGTGAGTTCAACTGCTTGAACAGGAGAGTCGAGTGAATGATCATTACGTTCAAGATCATAAATAACCTTGTTATAACGCTCAATGCGTTCGTTAATATTTAAGGCACAAACATGCATATATGCTGCCAGACGTTCCAGTTTCTTAAAAAATGATGACACATATTCTGGATCGTTTTTCTTTGTTGATAAGAATAAAATCGCCGTCGGCATCCAATCAGAGTTATCTATCCGATTAAGCCAGCGTAAGTAAGTATTTACTTCTTCTGCATGAGAAACTGCCTCATAATTAGCGTATCGTACTATAGCCAATGCATTGGCATAAGGTTCCAAGACATCGTTAATAAGTTTTTCCGGCTCTATCACCTTCGATAAAACATGAGATCGAAATTCATCTAGCAATGATCTTTTCGCTTTTTCTTTTGCATATATCATCCTCACGTATGAGAAAAGATCATTAAAGCCGCTTCGACCTAACTCTACTTCCATGTCTTCCCAGCGTTCGTTATATTCCTCTCTCTCCTTCTCTGTGTTCAGTTGCCCAATAATATCTGCCTTAATGATGTCGGTCGGCTGAAGGTCTAATCCTCGGCTGTTCATGACGGAAAAAACACGAAATGCAGATTGTTGACTAGGTGTGGATACTGCAACAAGAAAGCAACGTTGCAAAAGGAATGCAGCAAATTCTTTTATTTGCTGATCATTGTTTGCCAACTGTTTGGATATCCGTTCAAGGAAAAGTTGGCTGTTTTTTTTGATATTGAGTTGTGATTCGTTGTTGAGGCCCTTGTCATCTAGTTCAAGCAGCTCATCAAAATTAAGTGCTTGCACATATTTCAGAAAGAAAGCTTTATCCCGTTCCCTGAGCGTTAATCGGGGCTTGGGTTCGAGTCCTTCAAATTCATTGCCTGGCTCTTGTATGTACTTGCATAAGGTATCACGCTGATTTCCTTCAAGTACAGAAGCAAGCGTTGATAACAAAATAGTTATAGTGGTTAGCCTTTGTTGACCATCGATAACTTCGGCATATGGTCTGGCTTCCTGCTTAATAAGAACGATACTCCCAAGAAAATATCCTTCTTCTGGTTCGGATTTGTAGAAATCAAACAAGTCATCAAAAAGTTCGGATGCTTGATCAACAGTCCAGGCATATGGCCGCTGATATGAAGGAATCACATACTCAAAATCTGAACTGAATATTTTTGCTAGGGGGTATTCGGCACCACTAATTTTCTTGCTCATAATTTCCCCTATAAGCTGCGTACATGGGTTATGCCGTTCTGTTCGAGAATGGCGGCCATATTGGTTTTGGAAACATCGTCATTAAAGGCACTGTCACGGAAGAAAACGTGCGTTTCTGAACTGGGAGCAAGCTCGGCATACCAATTAATAATACCTTGAGCGATATCCTCTACCTGTTCACGAGAAATAGACTCATCAAGACAAGAAAAGAGCACGCCATAGCCTATACTGTATATATTCTTTCCAACTATCTCACGACTTTCGATAGGGACAGCTAGATCAACGCCGCGTTTTAATAACAACTCATAGAGCAAATCCTGTTCGGTGCGATTTTCGATTAAATGTTCTTCGTGGGAAAGAAGAGTCCCTTCGAGATCGGTGCGATCAGGATTCCAGGCCCGTATATTAGAATTTGATAGTTTAAAAACTTTAAAACCACCATCAAACTCTGACCCCCGATCATTACTGGCAATATGTGCTGAAACTCGTCGAATACGCTCCTTCGCAATGGAGCAAATATTTGGTAAGAAGTTATTTTTTATGCAAAATTGATAGGCGGCGCTATCTTCTGAATTATTCTCATAGAGAATCTCAGGTAGTTGTATGCCTATTATTCTGAGCTGACGCTTTCCCTCCGATAGCAGTTCGAAAGCAGCTTGGAAGAGACCGCAAGAGCCTGCAAAAAAATCCAACACAATTGCCTCATCATTTGGCACCGTGCCTATTTCAAGCACTCTCTTTAGAGTGCCAATTGGCTTTGGTCTTGGAAACACTTCTTTTTGAAAGCCTAGCTGTATGAACTGCTCGCTACCACGTTCACTGTTAACGTCCTTAAACGTCCAAGCGGTAGTCGGCTTAACTGGAGGACGACCTTCAAGATAATCCTTTTCGAATACGCCCCAAATCTTTCTACTTGGCATAAACTTCGGAAATAATTCATTAAGCCGATTTTTTGCAGTTTCGAAGCCCCAACGCCAACGACCATCAGTACCATCATCTCTTATTGGGGCAATCTCAATTAGTCCGTTTGCTCGGCTATCTTGTGCTTTAGAAACTCGAAAATTCCCTCCTTCATCGTCGCAGTAGAAGTAATAGTACATATCTGGTCGGTCTGATCGCTTGTCTGCATCGCCCGTTTTTCTCAAGTCTATTTCCCGAAATTTGCGACCATTCTCATCTTCTTTGTTATACCGTCTCGTAATCTTTTCCTCTGGCTCAAATCCATGGATAACAGTAGTTTCCTTGTTCTTTGCGTAAACCACGACATATTCATGCGCTGTAGCGAAGTATTTATCATCTGATCTTCCTTTTGGATTATTTACGTTTGCTACAACACCTAATTGATTTTCTTCACCAAATACGTCATTACATAACTGTAGCAAGTTGCTTATTTCGTTATTATCGATTGAGATAAAAATCACACCATCATTTGATAGAAGATTTCTACTTAGTCGCAATCTAGGTATCATCATCGAAAGCCAGTTTGTGTGCTTTCTTCCTGTTGTTTCGGTATTTGAAGAAAATTTCATTCCTTGATCATCTACTTGGCCAGTGTATCTAAGGTATGTATCCAGATTTTCCTGAAACTTATCTGGATAAATAAACTCTTTTCCCGTGTTATATGGTGGATCGATATAGATCATTTTCACCTTGTTGGCATAGCTCTTCTGAAGAAGCTTCAATACTTCAAGATTATCGCCTTCAATGAAGAGATTCTGGGTCGTATCCCAATTAACACTTTCTTCAGGACAGGGCAGCAATGTTCCAGTAGATGGAGTGAGCGCAATTTGACGCGCTTTCTTTTTTCCATGCCAGTTCAGGCCAAATTTCTCTTCTCCTTCATCAAGAACTTTGGCATCACCCAGTAATTGACGAAGTGTTTCAAAATTCACGCCATTTTCAGTAAATGCTTCAGGAAATAGTTCTTTTAAGCGCTCAATATTTTCGGAGACAATATTTGCGCTTTGCCCATCTTCAAGATTTACTTTATGCATGCTGTTTCCCATTTACTTACTTTCACTATGATGTTTAAAGGCTGCTTTTGATTTGGGCAATCTTATCGTTAATGTTTTTTACCTGCGTATTCAAATCAACCTGCTTACCCATCTGTGTTTGTAATTTCGGCTTTCTGGGTATCTAATTTTTCAAGTTCTCTCAGCATCTCAAGTCTGTTTTGATTTACCTGTTGCTTGTTATCATCTACCAAATTGAATGACCCGCTATGGTAGGCGCAGTTAATGGCAATCACGCGCTCCATTAAGGCTTGATAAAAAATCCAGAAGTTTTTGAATGGTAAATTACCTATGTGAAGACTTGCCAAGAATGTGGCTTCATGATCGTTTTGATTAGTGAAACTAATCCAGCCTGAATAAATACTGTCTTCGATAACCCATTTTTCTTTGTCAGCCTGATTGATGCGCTTGTCGGCAAGGCTGATTGCCAAATAGTCTTGTCCATCGCTATGGTGGGTAAACAATAAAACCAGGGGATAAGGGATTGAACGATTGATAAAATGCGCTATTCGTTTAATACGTTTAGGATTGGAAAGCTCAACATGCAAGACAGCCACCTCTGGATATTCACACTCTGAATCAATATGTGGCGCGATGTTGATCGTACTCGGCTTTAATGTGTAGAGCCAACGAATTTTATCAACATCACCTTTCAGGCAGGCCTTGTCAGTAGTGTCTAAAATTCCGTTATCCAGGAACATCTTTTTATAGATAGGTTTATTCAGCTCGCAAGCTTTTGGAATATCGAGATATCGAATGAAATTATTGAAGCTGAGGATTTCCGGTTTATTGACGGTCATTGCACACGTTTTCTGGAAGAGTTGTCATCTACAAGAATGAGGTATGACACCACTGCAAAGTCCTCAATGCCTTGGCTACTGGTCGCTGTGAGAACAGTTCCGCCTTTGACAAACAGACTTTCCACGCCTTTTTCTTCACTTTTTCCTGCGATGCTATCCACGGCAACTGCAAGTAAATGCTGGTAGTGTTCCATATCACGGCCATCTTTTGTTGTGGTGTTGACATATTTTGCTGCCGCTTGATCAATATCGGCATGAGTGAAAGCCTGCCGTTTTAGCAAATCAAGTATTTTCTTGCTTTGTGTGAAATTCAGTTCAATTACTGCATCGTCAGATACAAAAACAAGAAAATAAGGTGACAGTGGATAATTGTCATCAACTTGAACCGCTTCTTTACCACGACGGATATTTTTAAGGCAGAATACCGCGCCGGGTTTAAATCCTTCACTGATCAAATCGGAGTCCAAAGATACAGCGGCATACATTCCCAGCGGAGCTTGCTCCAATATTTGCATGTTTTTCTTGTGATTCTTATTCATGTAATCAGACAAATCCATGCGGAAGTCGTTAAGCGTCAGGTCGGTAATGGATACACCGCCTGCTATATCTTCTAAATCGACCACGGCTTCTTTGAGCTGTTGGAGCTGCTTGCGACGATATTCAAGGTCATTCATTTCCCTGGCATTTGCGTCAATAACATTTTCCTCACCTGTAGCTGATATATCCAGCAAAACCATACGACCAGAAACTCTGGCTTCGAGATTGATGTACTCATCCAGCTCCATGTTTGGCCAGAAGTTAATAAGTTGTATTTTGGTGTTTTTGGAACCAAGCCGATCTATACGACCAAAACGCTGGATAATTCTTACTGGGTTCCAGTGAATATCGTAATTAATCAGCGTGTCGCAATCCTGAAGATTTTGTCCTTCACTGATACAGTCTGTGGCAATCAACAAGTCGATTTCTGTTGTTGCTTCAGGATCAATTTTGTTACGTTCTTTGGACGTGGGCGAGAATGCAGTAAGGATGCTATTTAATTCTGAGCCAACACCCGTCAGTGTAGTTTTGTTTGTGCCGCCGCCTGTGACCAGCGCACTGTGTAAACTCAATTCATTTTGTGCCCAACTTGCTAATTGGGTATAAAGATATTGCGCAGTATCTGCAAACGCCGTGAAAACAATGACTTTTTTGTTGTTAAGATTCAGTGGGCAGTTAATTTTTGCGACAATAGTTCCCTTAAGCTTTTCTAACTTTGCATCACGGTCTTCTGTTACATTCTTAGCCGCATCGGCAATGCTGTTCAGCAGAACGCGATCTGCTTCAAGCTCCTGCTTAAAACGAATTAAATCTATATCCTGCAAAAGTACCTTTGTTTTATTGCCGATCATAAACGGCTCCAGTTCTGGCGAGTCCATATCAAAATCGTGGATGTCCTCGATATTTAAAGCATCAATATCGCCGGATTCATGCTCTTCTATCTTTGAGAGCAGCATCTCAATTTGACTAGCAAGCTTGTCTACTGTGATGCTAAACGAGCGAATTGAGCTTTCCATACGCTTGAGAAGATTAACGCGCATCAGGTGAATCAAGCTTTCTTCACGGTCTATTTGTTTGAATACACCTTTGCCTGCACCAACCGCCTTGTCATATCGTCTGGCATATTCTTCCTTCTTGTCGTTTCGAACAAATTTCAGTGGGGAATAACCAGCAAGGGATAATCTGCGAATAGTTTTGTTAACTTCCTTAAGAGGTGGAAACTCATTAGACAAATCAATATCCGCATAAATATTGTTAGGCGGCAAACGGCTCGGAAATTGTCCGATATCGACAGTGCCGTAATATTTCTCAATATGTTTCCGTGAACGAGCTATGGTGACAATATCTAACAACTTGAAATAACCAAAACTCATGCCGTCAAGTAATGTCGCTGTTGTTCTATTCTCAACAGGCTCCTTTATCCATTGGTTAAACTGTTTCTGTGCAAGGCGTAATGTGCTATCAATATTTTTGATACCAACATCTTCAAATGCATCATCACGTCCTTCCGTAATAAACGCCACCTGATTTTTAAGATCATTCATCCGATTATTTACGGGAGTTGCAGAAAGCATGAGTACTTTTGTCTTAACACCTGAACGGATAATATCATTCAACAATCGCTCGTATCTTGTTTTTCCCTCGGCTTTATTGGGATTGTTACGGAAGTTATGAGACTCGTCGATAACGATCAAATCGTAATTACTCCAGTTCAATGTCTCCAAATTGATTTCACCAGAAAAACCTTTCGAGCGACTAAGATCAGTATGATTGAGAACATCATAATTAAAACGATCACTGGCAAGCAGGTTGCGCTTGTCGTTTACCGTGTACATCGTCCAGTTGTCACGAAGCTTTTTGGGGCATAGCACCAGAACACGGTCATTACGCAGTTCGTAATATTTGATAACCGCCAATGCCTCAAAGGTTTTGCCTAGCCCAACGCTATCGGCAATAATGCAGCCATTGTGTTTTTCAAGCTTATCAATTGCTCCCAACACGCCATCTTTTTGGAATTTATAGAGCTTGTTCCAAACAATAGTGTCCTTGAAGCCTGTTTTGCTGCGTATTATGTTTTCTTCGCTGATATCCTCTAGGAAATCCTTGAAAAGGTTATACAGAGTTAGAAAATAAACAAAGTTGGCTGATTGATCTGCCGCTATAAAATTTAGTTTTTCAACCAACTCGTTTTTTATGTCCCTGGTAGTAGATTCATCTGACCAAATGTTGTCAAACCATGACAGCAGTTGCTGCGTGGTCTCCGTATCTGATATACCCGTGTTCATTTGAAAGCCGTTTGAGCGAACTTCGCCAAGTCCTGTGGGAGTCAGAGTGGCGCTGCCATGAACAGCAAAATGGTTACTACTGCCATTTGGCATGAGGTGAATGAGATTCTGATTAGATTGATGTGTCTCCTGACTGGCCTTAATTTCGACTTCTCCTCTTATCCACTCCGCGCATTCTCTGGCAATTCGGCGCTGATTAAGTTGATTAGTGAAGCGTACTTCGGCTTCGGTACCAATAAGTGACTGAAGAGTCTGATCCTGCCAGTCAGTAAGCAACAACCTGCTATTTGAAAGCATGGATAGTTCTTTATGGAGTGTCGCGAAGCCGTAGATTGTGAACAGGCTTGAAAGAACGGCTAGCTGTGAATTTTTGAACGAGTGCTTTTTTAGCTCGTGACCAACATAACCGTTATTTTTATTGTCTAGTAACACGTGGTTTATCCCTTATCCCTTTTGGCCTTTCTTATTTTGTTCGATCCATTTTTCGATGTCTGACTGCTTGAAACGCCAACTACCCCCAACTTTAAAACCCGGCAGTTTCCCCTCCGCAGCAAGGCGATAGGCCGTTTTTTCAGCCAACTTCAAATACGCCGCAACTTCTTTGAGGGTCATGATTTCGTCGTTCATCACTATGTCCACCGTAACGATACGTGAGAGAATAAGGGAAAATCAGGGAATCAACAACCACAAAAATTTTATTGGTATCAGTCGTTTATAGGGTAGGTTGATAAAAGAACCACAGAATTGGGGCAAGATTGAATGATGCATCTTCAAGATTTACCATTGATTAAACCAAGTGATGCAAAATCATGGTCACTTTGTGCGCGGCGAGTTTGGCTGGACAATAAAGGCGAATTTGACCTCCAGCCTTTAGAAGACGCGTTTGAGCAACTGGTTATTGAACTTGGTTTGGCGCATGAACAGAGTATCTTACAACGGCTCTCCAATGTAATGGAGATTCACATTGCTACCTCGCCAGAAGATACTTCTCGTCTCATGGTAAATCGAGTGCCGGTCATTTACCAAGGGCAACTCTTGAATGAAGCCGATGGAATTATCGGATTGCCAGACTTTCTCATTTTGCACGAAAGTGGCCAGTACCAAGCGGCTGACGCCAAACTCTCTCTGAGCGAGGAAAAGAAAGAAATTCAGGTGCAATTGGGCATTTACCGCCGTTTGCTGGGCAGTGGCTTGCCTGCCATCGTATTCCTCGGCGATGGCGACCAAGCGCTCATCGGTGATGAAGCGAACGCCACCGCAAATGAGTTTTTAACTGAAATGCGCGAGATTCTCTCGTCAGAAGACGAGCCGCTGGTGCGATACAGCCACAGCAAGTGTCGTGCCTGCCCCTACTACACGCACTGCAAGCCTCCATTCGAAGAAAAGGAAGAATTATCGCTGCTTTACAGCATACAAGGGCGTGCAGCTAACGGCTTGGAAAGCGCAGGCATCGACACAATTAGCAAGCTGGCCAGTAGCGATCCGAATAGCATTCCCGACGTGCCCTACCTCAAGGGCTATGACAAAAAACATAGGGCAGTGCTACAGGCTAAATCCTATCTCTCGGGCGAGGTTTTCCAACTCAATCCTGTCGATTTGCCGGAAGGCCACTGGATACACTTCGATATCGAGGACAATCCGTTGACTGGGAACGGCGAAAAGCACGTTTACCTATGGGGCTTTCTCGTGCCGGACTTCTCTGGCAATAACGGTCATGAAAGCTTCGAATACGTATGGACGGATCGAGATGAAGAGGACGAACAGGGCTGGCATCAGTTTCTTGACCAAATCGAGAACTATAAGCAGCAATATCCAGCCTTGATTCTAGCGCATTATTCCAACCATGAACGCAGCACAATTCGCGCTTACGCCAAACGCTATGGGATGGAAGACCATCCCACCGTGGCGTATCTGCTTGGCGATGAAAGTCCGTTGTTCGACCTACAAAAACCCGTGCTGGACAGCCTTGTGTTGCCATTACAGGGATATGGCCTGAAGGATATTTGCAAGCATCGTGATCTGGTGAATTTTCAGTGGCAGGATGAAGAATCCGGCTCGCAGTGGTCTGTTGTGCAATTCAACCGCTTTTTGGCTGAGTCTGACGCGGAAATCAGGGCAAGGCTGAAGGACGAAATTCTCTGCTACAACCGCGATGATGTGACCGCCACACGACGGCTTGAAGAATGGCTCCGTGCTAATTTCATGAGTTGATTCTCGACCTCTCCTTGCTGCACCGCATCCAAGGATGTTTCCTTGGTCGTCATCCACTGGCGAAACAGTGGTCGTGGTTGAGCGGCGAAACGCTCACGGCATCCAACCGGCGGACGGTTGATCGATGGGGTTGTTAGGGGCGGCGCTGAATGCTCTCCTGATTGGCAATCAATCGGTCAGACGATTGCAAATGGTTCTACACTGGTGGAGAAGCAAATCTCCAAGACTTGTGAGTGATAAAACAATGATACGTTGCTCTGGTCTAAAAACACAAGCGTATACATCTACACGATCAAATTTTCAAAACCTTTTTCTTCTTAAGTGGATCAGCTTGTGTCAAATGTACTTTCTCTCCATCATACTCAATAACTACATCCTTCCCGGCAACAGGCTTACCATTAATCGCATTTAATTGATGCACAATAAAGTCTTTTCCAATCTGCTGGTAAAAAACTTCGTTTTCCTTATCGATATATAGAATCTTGCCTTCATACTGTTTTTTATCTTCGGGTTTCTGGGCTAGGTAAATATTGTAAATGCCGGGCTTGATGCCTTCTTCCACTTTCTTGATGGTACCGGTTGTCTCCCATTCATTATTGACCAGAGCCTGAATAATTTTCTGGCCGTTCATTACAATCATACGAAGTTTTCGAGTTGTCATTTTTTATTTTCTGTTCTTTTGATTAATTTTGGAGTTTTGAGCGCATGAATCAGTATTCAGCCAGCCTCCTGATTGGCGAGTACATCAAGGATTTTGAACAGATCGAAGCTTGTCGATCTTTCTGCGCCATATAAAAAGGCGATCAGCTGCAAAGCACCGCTGCCTTTGGCTGAAAAGCGTCCATCCTGCAATGCGTTGATAGTGTACTGAATCATGTTTGAACAGTTTCTGCCTTCTTCGAAGTAATCTTTGACCTTGGTTGTCAGTAGTTTTTTATCATCCCTGGATAATTCACGTATTAAGTCCTTTGGTTTGCGGTTGTCTTTTTTGATCAGGTGGTAAATCGAGTCAAGCAGTGATACGGGGGCATCCTGCTTTTTTGCATGTTGATCCGTTGCATCGTCTGATTTACCTTCAGTCTGTTGTGACTGCTCATCTGAGTCAATGGCACCTTGTATCTTTTTCAGTTCCAGGAATTTGCTGAAATGTTTTACATCCAACCGTGATATCTCTTCCGGTGCACTCAAGTTGAGCCAGTTAATGACTTCCTCTTTGTTGGCTTTATAGAGTCGAGTTAGGTCATAAATGGCTGTCACATCGGTGCAGCGGCCTGACCTATAGATTTCATCAATTGGATCGGGCAAATCGAGTAATGCGGCATGCGTGGTGATATATGGATTTGTTTTGCCAAGTTGTCGTGCAACATCAGACTTGGTTTTACCGGCAGCCAGTTGGCGCCCGATAAAATCAGCAATTTCTCTTGATGTCAGATTATCGCGCTGCAGGTTCTCGATCACTTGATCGGCTTCGCTGTAATCGGTATCGATAAATGCCGGGATCGTTTTTAATCCCGCATTAATACAGGCGCGATAGCGCCTGGCACCGTGATTGATGATATAGGTTCCCGGTTTATCCGGGTTGGGACGCACCGATATCGGTGATTTCACACCGCGTAATTTTACGGTTTCCGTTAATTCGCGCAGCGTATCCTGATTAAACTCCTTTCTCGGTTGATGAATGTCTTCAATAATCAGGTTGACATCAATTTCAGTTGCCCCTGTTGGTGTCGCTGGTTTTGATGGAACTGCTGTTGTTGCATTTTTTTTAGGAGCTCCTCTCTTTTCGTTTGCCATAGAATGTACGCTTTTATTCTTAGTTCTGATTTTAGTGTGCTGTGAACGCTTATGATGCACATTCAAACCCTTTGGCGATGCAGTAAGTACCGTTGGAATCATGTGCAATTGAATAGGTATTGGCTAATCGCTACCGATTGAATTTCTTGTATAGCGAAATTATATCGTAAAACATTGCCATTTCCTCCCCTGATAGCATTGTTTAAAAAATTCTATATTCCTGCTTAACTTTTTTCTTTATTTTCTGGCTGCTTTTTTATTGTTCTGCTTTTGGTGTTTGCTGGTTTAAAATAACAGCATTAATGCCGTAAAACAATGATAAATGTCACTTAAGCGGCTTAAACCACAAAATAAGCACGGTTATTATATGTATAACTTTATTCTGATCACAAATATTTTGCGTATCCTTGATGAAAAAGGGATGACCAAGTCTGAACTGGCCAAGAAAGCAGGTGTGTCGATTGCTTTCTTCACTGACTTGACCAACGACAAAGCCAACCCGTCACTCAGAATTATCGAGGCGATTGCTGAAGCATTGGAAACCCCGCTGCCAATGCTGCTCGACAGTTCCGATATGGAGCTTGCCGATCTTGAAGTACTCGCTAAACGTAAACCCGGCAAACTGCCCAAAGGCTTTGTCTGGAAAGGCGGTGTGTTGAGTGAATATGAGGCGTATCAGGTTGATCAGTGGGATAAAAAGAATCGTGCGCTTCTGACCAAAGAAGCCAAAAGAAACAGAGCAAAATCAAAGCAGCAGTCAGAATAATAATAAAGCGCAAAACTAGAAATTAAGGAATAAAAAAATATTAAAAAATTGTTGCGCTAACTTTAATTTCGTTATATTGTTATATTCAATCTGTACCGTATGGTGTGAATATGACAATGCAAAGCACATCAGCATCACCATTATCCGATTCTCAAACTGCACCAACCTCGGCCATGTCGGCGATGTCGGTCAAGGAGCGCGCAAAGCGCAAGCTTGAACGCGATGCCCGTGAAATCGTATCTGCGCTGCAAGACCCGGATACGGTGGAAATCATGGTCAATGCCGACGGTCGTATATGGCTTGAAAAGCTTGGCCAAAAGATCACCTGCATCGGCAGCCTTCAAGCCGCACAGACTGAAGCGGTTATCAAGACCGTTGCCGGATATCACGGCAAGGAAGTCACCCGGTTCAATCCGATTATCGAAGGCGAGTTCCCACTCGACAATTCCCGCTTTGCCGGGCAACTGCCACCGGTCGTTACTTCTCCAACCTTCGCCATCCGTAAAAAAGCGGTTGCTATTTTTACGCTTGATCAATATGTCGAAAATGGCGTACTGTCACCCAAACACTGCAATGTCATCAAGCATGCTGTTCACGATCACCGCAATATTCTGGTGATCGGCGGCACCGGTTCCGGTAAGACGACACTGATCAATGCCATCATCTTCGAGATGGTGCTCAATGATCCGGATGAACGCATTTTTATCCTGGAAGATACCGGTGAAATTCAATGTACCGCACAGAATTTTGTGCAGTATCACACGACACTCGATGTCGACATGACGCAGTTACTCAAAACAACCCTGCGTATGCGTCCTGACAGAATTTTGGTCGGTGAAGTCAGAGGGCCGGAAGCACTTGACCTGTTGGATGCCTGGAACACCGGTCATGAAGGTGGCGCAGCGACTTTGCATGCGAATGATGCGTTATCCGGCTTGACGCGCTTGGAATCACTCATATCACGTAATAACCATGCACCGGCTGAAATCAAACCGCTGATTGCTGAAGCGGTTGATGTGGTGATTCATATCGCACGTACAAAACACGGCAGACAGGTGCACGAAATACTTGAAGTCTACAACTTTAAACGTGGGAATTACCAGACCCGGCGATTGTAATACTGTTTAAGGGAGCAAGTTATGAAACCAAATTATTTTAAACACAACATCTTTCTATATCCCGCACTATTGATGTTTATATTTCTGACTTTACTCCTATTCGCCAACAATGCTCTTGCAGCGGTAGGCGCCGGTGGTGCGCTGCCGTATGAATCGTGGCTTGTGAATCTGCGCAACTCCGTAACCGGACCGGTTGCGTTTACCTTATCCATCGTCGGCATT
>WBZQ01001954.1_pt1 | contig 13742 bp, 9 predicted proteins | sample 5204251 | NCBI WGS metagenome assembly WBZQ01 (sample SAMN12412402, study PRJNA552823) | activated sludge metagenome | isolation source: activated sludge from nitrification reactor of wastewater treatment plant... | place: USA: Virginia | collected 2017-09 | reverse complement strand
TTCGTGATCATTTTTACGGATGGTGAGCCGACACAGGATCTGAACATCCCTTCCGGCATTCAAGACTATGCCCATGCCTACCATGGGGTTCATTGCACTGGAACCGACAATAGTTCCCCTCCACGGCCAATTGATGGGACCTGCAATACCAATAATGCAACACCCTTCAGTGCCCTGCTTGCCGAACATAAGACTGACTATGGTAGCAGCGGCAGTCACTACCTCGATGACGTGGCGTACTGGGCCCATACGAACGACCTTCGGCCTTGTAGTGGAACTGCCGATGGCACCATCGCCGTGTTGTCTGTCACTGGCCACTGCCTTCCAGGCACGCAAAACCTGACGGTCTATACGTTCTTCGCTTTTGGCAACATCAATGGACGAGGCATTCTTGCGCAGACGGCTCGATTGGGCGGGTTTGAGGATTCGAATGCTGACGGGATTCCTCAGGTCAGTGAGTGGGATAAAGAGAACAACCTTTCCGGCGCCTCCACCCCGGATGGTATCCCCGATGCGTATTTTGAATCGTCCAATGTCGACGACCTCCAAGACAAGTTGCTGGCCACCATTGCGAGTATTTTGAGGCGAAGTTCGTCAGGTTCATCGGTGTCGGTATTGGCTACCGCCTCAACCGGAGAAGGCGCGCTGTATCAGTCCTATTTCTACCCGAGCATTGGGGAGATTTCTACGAATAATGACGTGAAATGGACAGGGTACACCCAAGCGTTGTTTATCGATACGTTTGGCAATACGCGAGAGGACACGAATCAAGACGGTCGGCTTGACTACAAGGTCGACAAGATCGTCAAAACGAGATTCGATGGTACCCAAGTCAGGGTCGATAAGTACGTCGATACTGACGGCGATGGGTTGCCGGACGACCAGAACGGCGATCACGTGGTGACCTTGGCTGATTGTAATCCTTGTGGACAATCGTTGAGCGATATTGTTCCGATCTGGGAAGCGGGGAAGCGGCTGGCGCTGAAGGATGCTTCCACTCGCACCATTCTCACCTGGGTCGACTCGGACCATGACGGCATGGTGGATTCCGGAGAGCAGATGGCGTTTTCGACCGCGAACGAGCCGACGTTGCGTCCCTATCTGCGTGCCGCATCCAGTGCGGAGGGAACAAAAATCATCAATTTTGTGCGTGGATGTGACGCGACCACATGTACGGAACAGGCGACGACCAGAGATCGCCGGCTCCAGGTTCCTGCCGGGAGCGGAACGTTAAAAGTCTGGAAGCTCGGAGACGTCATCCACTCAACACCGACCGTGGTCGCGGGGCCGCGAGATCGGCACGATGCGATCTACGGAGACCAGAGTTACACCGCGTTCCTGCAGAAATGGTACAACCGACGACAGGTCGCCTACGTGGGCGGGAACGACGGCATGCTGCACGCCTTCAATGCCGGCTATTACCATCCCGGCGACGATACGAGTGCCTCTTCCGGTACCGGCGTCATTGAGCACGGCTGGTTCACGACAGCTCCTGCGGACAATTCGAGCGGAGCCCCCCTGGGTGACGAGTTGTGGGGATTTGTGCCCTATGAACTCCTTCCGCAACTCGAGTTTTTAAGTCGTGCCGACTACCAACATGCCTACTATGTCGATTTGCCGCTGAAGGTGGCCGATGTGCGGATCTTCACCGCGGACACCGACCATCCGAATGGATGGGGCACCATCTTGATCGGCGGATTTCGGATGGGCGGCAGTTGCGGCGCCTGTGTGTCTGGAACCGGTGCGCCACCGATGACGGTGAATATCGGCGGGACGAACTACAATTTCTACAGTTCCTATTTCGTGATGGATATCACCAATCCCGATAGCCCCAAACTGTTGTGGTCATTCAACAGTGCAGATTTGGGATTGTCCACCAGCGTTCCCGCGGTGGTGCGCGTGAATCCAGCGGCTGATGCCAAGGCGAGCAATACGAATGCCAAGTGGTACATGGTCGTCGGGTCCGGTCCGACCGGGTACGATGCCAGTGTGGCGCAGGGCGCGAAAGTCTTTGTGGTCGATCTGGCGACGGGGCCTGGCAGCAACAATGCGTTGGTGACCTCGTATTTGGTGGGGTCGTGGAACTCCTATATTGGAGACATCACGGCATTCGATCGCGATCTCGATTACCGTCACGACGCCGTCTACTTCGGCCGGGTCATCAATGACGGCACGCCTCCTTGGAGAGGAAAAGTCTACCGGCTGACCATGGGGGCCGGCGGAGCGACGTCAAAGTTCGGTACCGTCACGAATCCTGCGCAATGGGGTATTGCGTCCGGCAGCGCGCGTGTGCCGACGGAAATGTTGGACACATTTACCTCCGGCGCGGAGATGGGGCCGGTGGCGAGTGCCCCTTCGGTCACGACAGACGATGCGGCGAATGTCTGGGTGTTTGTCGGGAGCGGGCGTTATTACAGCAAATCCGACAAAACCGACACCTCAACCCAGTATTTTGTGGGCCTGAAAGATTCCGTGCTCAATGCCGGATGCGATCAATCAAGCGGGATCACGAACTGCATGGACAATGATCTTGTGGATGTCTCCAGTGCCACCGTCTGTGTAGTCGGTGTCGGCGACTGCGGGCTCGCGAGTGGCACCAATCAGGTTGCTGGGGTGACCGGCGCGACGACGTTTACCGGACTGATCGGGCTTGTCCAAAGCAAGGATGGGTGGGTGACTAAACTGGTCGAACCGGCCAACCCGCCGACGAAACCGGCTCCGTATGGCATTGGAGAACGGGCCGTGAGCAGCCCGACGGTCTTCGGAGGGGTGGTGTTTTTCCCGACCTTTATCCCGACTAACGACATCTGTGTCTCATCGGGAACCAGCCGCCTCTGGGCCTTGTTCTATAAAACCGGAAGCGCCTATCAAGAGCCGATCCTCGGTAAAACTGCGTCGGGTGCGAATCAGATGGTGAATAAATTTGGGTCCCTCGGGGAAGGTCTGGCCTTCGGTGTCGTGGTGCATATGGGGTCCGGTCGGGATGGTGGAAGCCCGTTCGGATTGCTGATCAACATGAGTCAGGGCAATTTCGGAGACTGCGCCACCTGTACGACAGGTGGTGGAACCATCGGCTCCAATATCAGCGTGCCTGTCGCGATAGACCCGCGGAGTAGGTTTTTCTCATGGACGAATCAATGAAGCCCTATGTGAGCACCATGTTTGGGAGACGTGCGAAGAGATGTGCTCTTCGCACACCTTCCTCCGCTCGCTGGATATTAGCGGCGTTGGTTGTGGCGGCCGCAGAAGGGTGCTCTTCCTCGCCTCAAGACGGATCGGGTGTCAGCGGTGCGGCAAAGACTAATCACGCTCCCACTGTTCGCCTCGTCACCATTGTCCCCAATCCACTCATACTCGCTGGCCCCATCACGGCACATGTGATGGCCGATGATCCTGATGGTACCGAGCCCACGAAACGATTTCAGTGGATCGTCAATGGCGCGCCCGTCTTAGGGGCAACCGGGCCTGAATTAGACTCGATGCATGCCAAGCGAGGTGATCAGGTTGCGCTCGAGGTGGTAGCCCTGGATGGTGAGTTGGAGAGTGCCCCCTATCGCACAGACCCCATTCCTGTGGTGAACACCCCGCCTCTCGTGTCACATGTGACCGTCGAGGCAGATGCTGAAAAGAACAATCGGGTTCATGCCAAGGTCGATGCCGTTGATCCCGATCGAGATGAGATCCATTACAGCTATCGTTGGTGGCGAAACGACAAACAGGTCAAAGAAGGCGAGGAAAGTGTCCTCGATACTACCGGCTTTGGGCGAAAAGATGTGGTGGTGGTCGAAGTGACGGCGCGGGATCAGGATGCCGCTGCTGCGCCAGTACGGTCAACCCCGAGTGCGTTGGGCAATTCACCGCCGTTAATTGTCTCGAATCCGGCGGCACTGACAAATCGGGAACAATACGAGTATGTCGTTCAGGCGAAGGACGTGGATGGCGATACGGTCACCTATGGCTTGGAGACCGGCCCCCCAGGGATGACCATCGACAAGACAACGGGCCAGGTCAACTGGAAGGTCATTCCGGGGGTGGCGGGGACTCATCGAGTGAAGATCATGGCGGAAGACGGGCAGGGCGGGATTGCCTGGCAGGAGTTTGAACTATCGATTCCTTCCACGGCGCAATCGCAGCCATCGTTACCGTCTCAAGGATAACTGGCCTCTCGAAACCTAGCGGTTCTCATTTTTCCCCGCCCCCCCTGTTCCGACCTTGTTCCTCCCTTTCGCTGTTTGTTAGAATCTAGACATCAGCTTGGCGAAAGGAGTCTTCGACACAGGCGTGCGCAAGATCAAACTACGTGAAGGCACGAACACAGCGATCCTGTTTGGACACCATGATCGCCACCTCAAATTAATTGAGGAAGAGTTCGGGGTACGGTGTTCTGCACGGGGCGAAGAGGTCACGGTTGAGGGAAGTGCCGACGCCGTGAAGCAAGCAGAGCGTGTCCTTAATGAACTCGCGTCGCTCACCAACGAAGGATATGATCTCAGGTCAGATGACGTCACCCATGCGCTGACCGCCCTCCGCCATAATCAAGACGCCTCTCTCAAGGAACTGCTCTTCAGCGCCTCCCCGATCGTCACCAGGAAGCGCTTCATTGTCCCTAAGACCCCGACACAGAAATACTACCTCGACGCGATCGAAAAGCATGACATTGTCATCGGTATTGGGCCTGCCGGAACAGGTAAGACGTATTTGGCCATGGCTATGGCGGTGAGCGCCTTGATGAAGAAGGACGTCAGCCGCATCATCCTGGCCCGTCCGGCAGTCGAAGCCGGAGAGAAACTCGGTTATCTGCCGGGAGACATGTATGCGAAGGTGAACCCGTATCTTCGTCCTTTGTACGACGCGCTGTTCGATATGATGGACATGGAGCGGGCCAACCGGCTGATCGATCGAGGGGACATCGAGATCGCTCCGCTTGCGTTCATGCGTGGCCGTACCCTGAACGACTCGTTCGTGATTCTGGACGAAGCTCAAAATGCCACCGCCGAACAGATGAAGATGTTCCTCACGCGTCTTGGCTTTCACTCCAAAGCCGTCGTGACGGGCGATATCACGCAGATCGACTTACCATCCGACCGCGTCTCCGGCCTGATTGAAGTGCGGAACATCCTTCAGGATATTGCTGGTATTGAGTTCGTGTATTTCGATGAACGGGATGTCGTGCGGCATCGGCTCGTCCAAGAGATTATCAAAGCGTACGATCGGCATTCGGTTGCGTCGGCACCTCCCGGCTCCCCCAGAAAAGGCGACCATCTCGGAAAGGGGCAGCGCTCTGATCCGAAGAACGCTCGGCCATCAGCTCCTCCCAAAGACTCCCGGGGCCAATCACACTAATGCCGGTCGTGGTTGGCATGCGGTTGACGAGGAGGACACTGCGCCTCGCGTCTCTCAGGAAGCTCGCTAATCGTATTCTCCAATCCATCGGCGAACGCGAGGCGCTTCTCAGCCTTGAAATCGTAGGCGACGTCCGGATGCGTCGCTTGAATCGAACCTTTCGTCATCGTGACAAAACCACCGATGTGCTCGCGTTTGCGACCAGGGAAGGGCCTGGTCCGCCTTCGGCTTTGCTTGGGGATGTGGTCATATCGTTGCCGCAAGCCATCCGCCAGGCTCGCCGCCACTCACGGGGCATCGATCATGAATTGGTCGTCCTCCTGATTCACGGCATTCTTCATTTGTGCGGGTATGACCATGAGCGAAGCGAACCCGAGGCCAGACGAATGGCCCGGCGAGAACGGGCCGTGTTACGTGGCATCGGCCCCGTTCCGAGGCTATTGGTATCTGGCGATTCAGATCCAGTATGATGCGTGACGTGAGTGCATAGTTCGGGAACGCGACCGTCGACACAGGGATGAGGTGAGCGGTGGGTTGGTTTCAGAAACTGAGCGAGGGGCTCTCAAAAACACGCCAGGCGGTCACCGGACAGCTGGATCGACTCCTGGGACGCGCGGCGGACCCCGCTCTGTTAGACGAGTTGGAGGTCGCCCTCATCAGCGCGGATTTGGGTATGCCTGTCGTGGGACGTGTGATGGAGGCCCTGCGCGCTCAGATGCGCGGGGGAAACTTTTCGGCTGCCGAGAAGGTGCGGGAGTTGCTGCGGCAATCTGTCTTGGACATCCTGCTTCCGACGCAAGGGGCGTCGATCGACCAGCTCATCGCCCAAGGCCCGCGTCCCTTCGTGATTCTCGCCGTGGGGGTGAATGGTGTCGGGAAGACCACTACCGTTGCAAAATTGACCCAACGATTCCGCCAACAAGGGCACACGGCGCTGCTGGTGGCCGGCGACACATTCCGGGCGGCGGCCATTGATCAACTGCAGGTGTGGGCGGACCGCATTCAGGTCGACATCATCCGGCATCGACCGGGCGCCGATCCCGCAGCCGTGGCCTATGACGGGATCACGGCCGCCAAAGCGCGCGGGTCCGATGTGGTCCTCATCGATACTGCCGGGCGGCTACACACGAAAACCAACTTGATGGATGAGTTGCGCAAAATCAAACGGATTGTGGCGCAAGAATGTCCGGGTGCGCCCCATGAGGTGCTGTTGGTCTTGGATGCCACGGTCGGGCAAAATGCCATCGCGCAAGCCCGGCAGTTCCACGAGGCGGTCGGGGTGACCGGCATCGCGTTGACCAAGCTTGATGGCACAGCCCGCGGCGGCATCGTGGTGGCGATTGCCGATACCCTCAAGATTCCGGTCCGGTTGATTGGGGTGGGGGAATCCGTCGAAGACCTCCAGGACTTCAACGCCAAGGCCTTTGTTGACGCATTGTTTTAACGTGCCTGCTTGATCGACCCCTCTGCCACCGATCCTGCACTTTCCTTCAATTCCTTCTCATCTCTCGAACCTCATGCTAGGCTGTTTTCTGAGACTCTCGCCTGAAAGTGGGCTGAGGGGAGTGCCTATCGCATATGTGTGAGAATCGACTATGACCACCCTATTAGTCATCGACGATGACCGGTTGCACTGTGATCTCCTCCAGCTGGCGTTGTCGCGCCATGGATATCGAGTCAGCACGGCGACGAGCGGGCGTGAGGGCGTCGCCCTGTTCCGGCAGCTTCGGCCGGCCGTGACCTTGCTCGACCTGCGCATGCCGGAAATGGACGGGCTGGCCGTGCTCAAAGAGATTCGGACGCATGATCCGCGCGCCGGAGTGATCATGTTGGGGGGTGGTGCTACCGAGGAGTTGGAAAATCTCGCGCGAAAATTACGCGTCACGGATTTCTTTCGAAAAGGATTGTCGCTCGATGTGCTCGTGGGCGCGGTGCATCGGATCGCCCAGCAGGCGAGACGGGAAGCGTCGGACACGCAGAATTTGACCGCTAGTGAGACCGATCAGCCTTCCGAGGAACAGATCCTCGTGGTCGATGACGACGTGATGGCGCGTGATCTCCTGATGCGTTTCCTCAGTCTGCGCGGGTACCATGTGCGTGGGGCCAAGGATGGCCGCGAGGCCTTGCGGATGATTGAGGCGTCCGCCCCGGATTTGGTGATCCTTGATCTCGTCATGCCGGAGATGAACGGCGTGGAATTGTTGAAGGTCTTGGCTGAGCGTGACTATGCTGGCCGGACGATCATTTTGAGTGGACATCAAAACGAGCCATTGCTGGAAGACGCCTGGGCGTTGGGGCCGCAAGAAGTGCTGGATAAACCGCTTGATTTGGAGCGCGCCTTGATGGCAATCCAGCTTGTGATGGTCTGTCGGGAATGTTAACCTTCATCGTCAACCTCGGGGTGCCGGTGAAGGGTGAATTGTTTGCATCGCCTCATCCGTTTCAGTTTGCTTGCCGGTTGTCTCGTTCCTGCGCTTGCAGTTGCTGAGCCTGTTTCCTCTCCCCCAACTATCACACATCACCAGCTGACGCTCGAGCTGCTGCCGGATTCCCACCAGCTCATCGCGACGGATCGCGTGACGCTTTCTGCTGGATCTCCCGGGAGGACATTGGCGTTCTCCCTTGCCCCTACGATTCAAATCGAGCGCATTCAGGATATCACGCACTGTCAGGCCTCCTGCGAAATGGCTCCTGAGCTTGCCTTCGAGAGGGATGGCTCATCGGGTCGATCCGAGCCGCAGCGGGTGATCCTGAAGCCACCGGCCACAGATCGGACAGACGGCACGGTAACCCTCAAGTTTTCCTATCGAGGTGTGGTCGATGATCCGCCACGAGACCCTCGGCACCTGCGTTTTGTTACGCCTAGCGAGACCTCCGGCCACATCGGCCCCGAGGGCGTGTATCTCAGCAGTGAAAGCCAATGGTATCCCGATCTGGATGGGTCGCTCGCCACCTATGATGTGACCATTGCCGTGCCTGAAGGGTGGACGGCCGTCACGCAAGGCGCTCCCCAGTCTGATCCGGCACACTGGATCGTTCCCACCAAGAGCGAAGCCTTGACGGTGGTTGCGAACCGTTTCGTGGTGAAGTCCCGAACCTGGACGGCACAGTCGGGGCAAGCTATTCGGCTGGCCACCTATCTTTTTCCAGACGAAGCCTCCTTAGCTGATGAATACTTGGACGCGTCGGCCCGCTACATCGATGCGTACATCCCTCTGCTCGGTCCCTATCCGTTTGCTCAATTCGCTGTCGTCGAAAATTTCTTTTCAAGCGGACTAGGCATGCCGTCCTTTACCCTGTTGGGGAGCGGAGTCATCAAACGGCACTATACGCAGCCCTACGCGCTTGGCCATGAGATCGTGCATTCGTGGATCGGGAATGGCGTGTTTAACCGGATCGATCGCGGCAACTGGGTGGAAGGGCTCACCACCTATCTCTCCAATTATTACTACCATGAGCTCATCGGCGACGAGGCCCAAGCTCGTGAACAGCGGCGGTTGATGCTCATGGGATATGCCGTGTATGTGCGCCCCGGAGAGGAATATCCCGTCATACAGTTCGCCCAGAAACACGATGAAAAGGACAATGCCATCGGCTATCAACAAGCCGCGATGGTCTTCCATGCATTACGGCAGGAAGTCGGCGAGACAGTATTTTGGAAGGCCCTGAAGCAGATACCGGAACGGTATCTCGGAATGGCGGCCGAGTGGCGTGACTTGGAGCGAGTATTCCAGGAGGCGGCGGGGCGCGACCTTCGGTGGTTTTTCGCACAGTGGATCGAGCAGGCTGGCGTGCCGGACATTGAGCTGACTGGTTCCCGAGTACCGTCGTCCACCGGACCCCCCGGAGAAATGAACAGGGTTGAGGCGATGGTGCAGATCGCCCAATATGGTCTCCCTTATCGCGTGGCCGTAGATCTGGAATTCGTGCTGGAAGGAGGACGCACCCACCGCACGCGCATTCACGTGACGGAGTCCCGGCAGGAGGTGATCGTGCCGTTGCCCGAACGCCCGCTGGCGGTTCGGCTGGATCCAGATCTCCATGTGTTTCGCCGTGTGGCACGGCATGCGTTGGCGCCGATGTTGAATATGTATGTCACAGATACCCACCGCACGGTGCTGGTGCCCCCAGCGTCCTCACAACAACCGCGTCCCTTCAGCGACATTGTTCAACGGATCGTCGCACAGGAGGCGTCGAAGCCCGAGCCGTTGCGCACCACCGTGAAACAACCGGAAGACAAGATGAAGGGTATGCCGGCGGGATCGGTGCTGGTGTTGGGCGGGCCCGGTGAGAATCCTGCCGCGTCAGACATACTGCATTATTGCGGCGACCATGTTCGTTTTTCCGAGAAGGGATTTGCGGTGGAAGGACAGCCCTATGAAGGTGCCACGATGGCGCTGTTGGTCTCGTGTCGGCGAGACGATCAGCCGGGCAGCGTGGTGACCCTCCTCTACGGCGTGACGCCGCAGGCGCTGACGCGTGTGGCTCGGCTCTTGTTTTTTTACGGATGGCAGAGTTATGTGGTGTTTCACGAAGGCGCCGTGGTGGCACGGGGCGATTGGGAGGATCGGATGACTACAGAGGTGCGAATTGAAACACGTTAAGCAGGTGATGGCGGGAATGCTGGGGCTGGTGCTCTCTCTCTCCGCGACGAATCACGCGGCCGCGGCTTCGAAGGCGGCCGCGCCGACGGCTTCGACCGAGCGGCATCTGACCAATATCAAGCAGCTGACGTTTGGTCGGCAAAATGCCGAGGCGTATTTTTCGTTCAGCGGCGACAAACTCATCTTCCAGTCGACCAACAATTGGATGAAGGATACGTTTGCCGCGGCTATGCACCCGGCCGACATCCCGCTGGGCTGTTACCAAATGTACGTGATGGATCTCGGCAGTGAAAAGATCCGGATGGTCAGCACAGGTTCCGGCACGACCACCTGCGGGTATTTCTTCCCCGGCGATCGACGCGTCTTGTACTCGTCCACTCACCTGAGAGGCCCCAATTGTCCACCGAAGCCCAAACGCGAGGGAGGCGCCTACCGATGGGCCTTGGACGACTACGATTTGTTCTCCGTTCGGATCGACGGCCTGGACCCGCAACGACTGACGAATACTCCCGGATATGACGCCGAAGCCACGGTGGCTCCCAACGGGAAGACTATTGTCTGGACCTCGATGCGTGACGGAGATTTGGATATCTACGCCATGGATCTGGACGGAACGCATCCCCGTCGGCTGACACAGGAAATCGGGTACGACGGCGGGGCGTTTTTCTCGCCCGACAGCAAGCGGATCGTGTATCGCGCCCAGCATCCGAGTAATCAAGAGGAACTGGACCAGTACAAAGCTCTGCTCGCTCAAAACCTGGTGGAACCGGGCCGCTTGGAAATCTTCATCATGAATGCCGACGGCTCGAACAAGCAGCAGGTCACGAGCAACGGCGCCTCTAACTTCTCTCCCTACTTCCATCCGGATGGACACCGTGTCATCTTCTCGTCGAACGTGGAGACGCGCAACGAAGGGGGGCGGCCCGAGTTCCATTTGTACCTCACCAATGAGGACGGCTCCGGACTGGAACGATTGACGGCGGACGGCAAGTTCAACAGCTTTCCCATGTTCTCTCCGGATGGAAAGCACCTCGTCTGGGTGTCCGACCGGAATGCGAAAGAGCCGGGAGAATTCAACGTGTTTCTTGCCGACTGGGTTCCATGAACGAATCAGGTGACGGGCAGGCTGCGCCGATGTCGTCGCCGCCTGCTCCCCCGCCGGACAGGCCGCCGGTCCCGGCGGTGATCCTCTCCGCGCTGGTGGTGCTCGGGTCGTTCGCCGCGCTTTTTCACATCGATATTCCCATCTTGCTCTTACTCCGCTCGCACAATTTGTCGTCGCTCCAATCCTTGGGTGATCTTGGCGAAAAGCTGGGCAACGGGGGGACGCTGATTACCATCAGCGTACTGCTCCTGGGGACCGGGTATGTGCTCAAACGACAGGCGTGGATTCGTACGGCGGTGGATAGCCTGCTTGCCCATGGAGTGGTGGCGTTAGTGGTGAACAGCCTCAAACATATCATCGGCCGTCCCAGGCCACGCCTCACCCATTCAGGCGGATGGCAATGGTGGCCCTCGTTGCAATCGGGCTTGGATTCATTTCCTTCGGGCCATACCTCGGCGACGGTCGCCGTGGCGACGGTATTGGCGAGGGCGCTGCCTCGCCTTTCATGGGTGCCATTTGCCCTGGCCGGATGGGTGGGAACCAGCCGGATCTGGAGAGGATCCCATTTCCCCGGCGATGTGGTAGGCGGGATGGTGTTGGGGTTTATGGTGGGATCAGTCTTTAACGGGCCGTTGCGGTGGTGGGGCAGGTCTTCCGCTCATGCGCTCGTGCGCATCGCGCCCATCGTGTTGTTGCTGGCCGGCTGGTTCTGGGTGTTGACGCATCGCATTCTTGATCCGATGACAGATCACGTGCTGGTAGCGTCGGGGGTGCTGCTGGTCCTTGTAGGGTGGGCGTTGCAGGTGATGCCTCAGTGGCGACCGGCAACCGGCGGGAGTGTCGCGGCGGTCGTGACTTCGAAGGCGTTGTTGCTGTCAGGGGTCGGGGTGGCGACCGGAGCCCCGATCGTCATCGCGTTGACCGGTCTGCTCTGTTTGGCACGATGGAATGTTGCGGCACACCGTCTCGATGCGGTTGCTCAGCCGTCCTGGCGCAGGGATGGATTGTACGCGGCGGCAAGTCTCGCGGGCGTGATTGCCGTTCAGTTTTTGAAAGGCCTGGTGCCGTTACAGTGATGGACGATCAGTGGCCGGGAATCCGAACCTGAGGTTTCTCGGCCTCTTCGGGGACATGAATCATGGATTGATTGGCCAGGAGAATGTAGCCATACCGCTCGAGCATGACCGGATATTCCATGGTTTCAAACGGCAATCGATTTCGCATGGCCGCCGGCAGGAGAATCAAGGTGCGACCCGGCTGGGTCAAATAGGGCTTAATGTTGGCCTCTTCACCTTTGGGCACGACGATGGCTTTTCGTTTGGCATAGAACACCAGGGAGGGGCGCGGCTGTCCATAGAGAATCAGCCGGTCGCTCGGGCCGAGATTCAACCCTGCGACATCGGCCAGCCGCTGCGGCGGGTCGATGACAAAATGGTGGACCAGCGGAAACGTCAGTTGTGTGACGGCCAGGACTACCAGGGCTAAGGATCCTCCCGCGGCCCAGAAGGCGGCCGGCTTCCGAGTCTCGCTGAGCCCGAAATAGGCGACCAGACCCATCCCCACCAAAAAAATCGAAGCGATGGTATAGGGCCCCGGTCCGAGTGTGACCTGTCCGGCAAGAGGAAATTCATCCACCAGCTTCACGGCGAATTTGGCGTACAGGGGCGGCAGGGACGCAAACGCGAGTGCCAGAATATAACCGACCGCCGTCATCATGTGGATGGCGCCGCGCAAGTGCGGCGCGGCATGGTCCGTTACGCAGCGATTCCAGAACGACGCCGTCAAGATCGCCGCGGCGGGAAACAACGGGCCGATGTAGTGCGGCAGACGTGTTGAGGAGAGGCTGAAGAACACGAGCCCCCCCAGCACCCAGACGGCGGCAAACCACTCGAGGGCCTGTGAGGACGACGGGGAATCTGCACTCGGACCCGGTGTGAATGCTCCAGCTTGTTTGGCCTCACGCCAGCTTCGATAGACTTGATACCAGGCAAAGGGCAAGAGGCCGCTCCAAGGAAAAAATCCCAGGAGGAACACCGGCAAATAGAACAGCAGCGTCCCGCCGTGTCCTTCCATGGCGCCAAAGAACCGACCGATCGTATCTCCTTGCGCGGAGGTCGTGTACCGTTCCCCATGCAGGTTCAACATCATGAGATACCAAGGGAGGGCCAGGGCGACGAAGAGCAGCAGGCCTGGAAGGAGACGTCCCTCGCGACGGAAGAGCGGCCAGGAGCGAGTCAGCCAGAGATAGAGTCCCACCGCCAACAGCGGAATCAGAAAACCGATCGGGCCTTTCGTCAACGTGGCCAGCGCCATGCCGATGTACAAGAACCAGATCAAGTGGCGTTCACGCCCCTCTCCGTAGAGGCCGAGCCAGAACCCGTAGAGAGACAGTGTGGTAAAGAAGATCAACACGCTGTCGGTGAGTGCCATGCGACTGAGCCCGATGATTTCCAGATTCAGCAACAGCATGGCCGCGCCGAACAGGCCGATGACCGGTCCCCGGCAACGGGTCAGAAACAGATATTGGAGTAGGATCAATCCGAGACCGAACAGGGCGGACGGGAACCGCGCGGCGAACTCGTTGACGCCGAACAGGTGGTACGACCCGGTCATGAGCCAATACACGAAGACCGGCTTGGCGAAGCGCGGTTCGTAGTTGAAGGTCGGGCTGATGTAGTTGCCGGTTTCGT
>WBZQ01001952.1_pt1 | contig 13746 bp, 11 predicted proteins | sample 5204251 | NCBI WGS metagenome assembly WBZQ01 (sample SAMN12412402, study PRJNA552823) | activated sludge metagenome | isolation source: activated sludge from nitrification reactor of wastewater treatment plant... | place: USA: Virginia | collected 2017-09 | reverse complement strand
CAGCGATTCGAGTTTGATGAACCCGTCGAGAGCGCGCAGCACCGCCCGAATCGTCTGTCGCACAACCCCGTCGGGCTCGGTGGCGAAGATGTCGGGGAACGGCGCGAAGGCCAGCGACAGGCGCCGCCCGCCGTGGGCCTTCGCCCAGTCGATCATGTCGACGGTGAGCCGTTCGTCGGTGCCGTTGGGGGCGTCGGCGCGCCGCCACGGCAGGTCCAGGCTCACCTCCGCTCCCCCGCCGGCCGTCGCGTACCGCTGAAATCCCTGCACCGCTCCGGCACGGTTGCGGGCCACGATCAGCCAGGTGCCCGGATACCGGCCGGTCAGGGTGCCGTCCAGCATCATCGAGAAACCGCGTTCGGCATCAATCGATTTCCCCGAATTGCGGGCGACCCCGAGCAGTTCGGCGCGCAATGCGGCATCGATGTCGGCCTCGGGCAGCACGGTGGTGGTCAGCCCGGCGTTGTGGGCGCGTTGCACGGCCTGGCGCAGGTTGCGTTTGCTGCGCCCGTGCATGCTGAAGCCGGCGACGTCGACGACGACGTCGTGGCCGATCGGCACCGCCCACAGCGCCCGGTGGTCCGCCGTCCGGCGCCGCCACAGCACGGCGGCGCGCGGCGAGGCGGCCAGCACCACGGGCCGCCACCCCCGGGTGCGGCACAGGCGCACGAACGCGTCGATGACCTCCGGGTAGGCACACCGATCCCCGACCGGATCGCCGGCGAGACACGGGCCAGGCCCCCCGCCGCAACAGACGGTTCGGCCTTCGCGCGCAGATCGGCTCCGGCAACAATCATCGTGCTGTCGCTGGTAGGCGCGAACGAGCGCCGTCGGCAGAGCCGAACCCGCTGCCGCCGAGTCCGCGCCGTTCAGTGCATCGGGCTCTACCGCCGCAGCCGGCTGCGGGCCCCCGCGCGCAGGTGCGACGCATCCTGGCGCAGTTCGTTCAGCGCCTCCCCGATCACGATTCCCGCACCGGCAGCCTGATCCGAGGCCACCGCCGCGGCGTGCGCGACGTGCGGTTTGGCGGCGTCCACCACGTCGGCCAGACGCTCGGCGGCCACCGAGGTGCGGTCCTCGATCCGGTCCCCGAGTCGCGCGGCGGCGGTGTCGAGCATCGGCCTTGCGGCGTCGGCGACCGGCGTGGGGTTCACCAGCGCGCGGAATCCGGAGAGATGAAAAACGATCCGAGCAGTGGCCGGGCGATTTGGCGGATCACGTCGTTGTCCTTACGCCTCGGGAGCAGTGCCAATGACTACCCACTTCGGCCGTCTCCAATACCGTTACCGTCGATCGGTCGGTAACGGCGCGACCCCGGGTGCGTCGGCCTGCGCCGGGCCATCGCTGATCCCGGTCTGCCACCGCGGTTCGGAAACTGGGCCTATGCTGCGCAGGTGCCGGACTACACGCCGTCGTTACCGCCCGAACTTGACCACGTGCCGTCCGCGGTGGGGCCGCTGCCCACGGCGGCCGATCTGGCCGGGCGGCCCTACGCGCTGCCGATCGACATTCTCGGGGAGCGGCACGGCCCGATCTTCTACGCGGATTTCAGCGGGATACGGAAGCTGTACGTGTGCTCGCTGGAGTTGGTCGACGAACTCTGCGACGAGAACCGGTTCGCCAAGAACCTGACCCCGACGTTGGCCCGGGTGCGGCCGCTGGCCGGCGACGGGCTGTTCACCGCCTATCACGGCGAACCGAACTGGCAGAAGGCCCACGACGTGTTGCTGCCCGGGTTCAGCTACGCCGGGCTGCGCAAGTACCACGGCGCCATGCTCGACATCAACACCGCGCTGATCACCCGCTGGGACGCCGCCGCCGGCCACCGGCCCGTCGACGTCTCCGATGACCTGCAGAAGCTGGCGATGGACACCGTCGCCCTCGCCGGGTTCGGAGCCCGCTTCGATTCGTTCGCCCACACCGGCCTGGCGCCGATCCCCCAGTGCTTCACCTCGGCGCTGATCGGCGCGGTAACACACGGTGTGACACCGGAATTCGAACGCAACCGTGACGAACTGCACCGGTTTTTCGACGAGCTGATCGCCGGGCATCGTGCCGAGGGAACGACCGACGACCTGCTTGCGGTGATGTTGGCGAACGACGCCGCGGGCCGTCCGGTGCTCGAGGTGGACAACGTCCGCAACCAGATCATGACGTTCCTGATCGCCGGGCAGCTGACCACCTCCGAGCTGATGCCCACCGCGGTGTACAACCTGGTGCAGCATCCGGGGGTGCTGGCCCGGGTGCGCGCCGAGGTCGACGGCGTGTTCGGTCCCGACGACGATTATCTGCCGAGTTACGACGACATCGGCCGGCTCGGCTATCTGCGGCAGGTGATCAGCGAGACCCTGCGGCTGACCCCGCCGGTGTTGCAGTTCGACCGGATGGCGTTGGCCGACACCGTCATCGGCGGCCGGTATCCGATCGGGCGCGGCGAGGCCGTCACCGTGCTGACCGGCGCACTGCACCGGCGGCCCGAATGGGGCGACAACGTGGAGCTGTTCGATCCGGCTCGCTTCGATCCGGAGACCGCCGATGCCCGGCCGGCTGCACTGTTCAAACCGTTCGGCACCGGTGAACGCTCGTGCATCGGAAGGCAATTCGCGCTGCACGAAGCGACCATGCTGATCGCCCGCCTGGTCCACCGGTACCGGTTGATCGACGCGGAGCACTATGTGCTGACCTGGGACGGCGTGGGGCGCCGGCCCATCGGTTTCCGGCTCGAGCTGACGCGCCGCAGCCCGGGCGACCGGCTCCCGGCCACCGCGCCGCAACCCGACGGCCAGCGGGCAGCGCAGGCGACGACGCCGATGCGGGCCGGGACCACGCTGGCCGTACTGCACGGCTCGAACCTGGGCACCTGCCGCACACTGGCCGGCATGCTCGCCGAGGAGGCCGCCGACCTCGGTTGTGCCACCACGGTCGGTCCGCTCGACGACGCAGCCGGCGGGTTCCCCGACGTCGACGCGGTGGTGATCGTCGCATCGTCGTACAACGGTCAGCCCACCGACGACGCCCGCGAGTTCCTGGCGTGGCTGCTCGCCGAGGGCGCCACCGCGCCGGAGAACACCGCATTCGCGGTGCTCGGCGTGGGCGATCACAACTGGGCCGACACCTATCAGTCGGTGCCGATCCTGATCCAAGAGCGGCTGGCCGGCCTCGGCGCCCGGATGCTGCTGCCGCGCACCGCGGTGGACACCTCCGGGGACCTCGTCGGCGGTGTCGAGGAGTTCACCGCCGCATTGTGGTCGGCCCTGTCGACTCGGTTCGGGGATCCCGATGCCGAGCCGCTGGCCGACGCCGACGAGCCGCTGTATGACCTGCGGCAGATCACCGGCCCGGTGACCACGGCGATCGACGCGAGGTTCCGGGTGCAGCCGATGACCGTCGTGCTCAACGAGGAGCTGGTCAGTGCGGACAACTCACTCGGTCAGGCGAAACGCTATGTGCGCGTGTCACTTCCAGACGGCGTGGACTACCGCACCGGTGATCACCTGACGGTGCTGGCCGACAACCCGCCGGAGGTCGTCGAGATGGCCATCGAGCTGCTCGGTGTCGACGGGAACCAGCGGTTGGCGATCAACTCGCGACGCACCTCGCGGCGGGTGATCGCCCTGGACCGCGAGGTGAGCGTGCGTGAGCTGTTGACCCACTTCGTGGAACTGCGCAAACCGGCGACGCCCAGTCAGTTGCGCCGGCTGGCCGCCGCCAACCCCTGCCCGCCGGAACGGCAACGCCTGGAAGAACTCGCCGAGAGCACCGAGCCGTGTCTGCTGAGCCCGATGGAATGCCTGCAGGACTACCCCGGTTGCGTGATGACCGGTGCGGAACTGCTGGAGCTGCTGGAACCCATGACACCGCGCCACTATTCGATCGCATCGTCGTCGCGGCTGTCGGCCCAGGAGGTGGCGTTGATCGTCAGCGTGCTGGACACTCCGGCGCGGTCGGGCCGGGGCCTGTTCAAGGGCGTCGCCTCCAATCACCTCGCCGATATCGCGCCCGGCGGCCAGATCCGGGCGCGGGTGGACCCCGCGCGCCAGGCGTTCCGGGCCGGTGCGGACCCGCAGCGCAACGTGATCCTGGTCAGCGCGGGCACCGGGGTCGCCCCGTTCTGCGGGTTCCTCGGCGACCGGCTCGCCGCACGGCAGAACGGCGACCCGTACGCACCGGCGTTGTGCTTTTTCGGTGTTCGCGACCCCGACGTCGACTACATCTTCCGGGAGCTGTTCGAGGAGGCCGAATCACTGGGCATCGTCGCGATGCGCCCGGCGTTCTCCCGGGCCCCGCGCGACGGGGTGCGTTACGTGCAGGACCGGATCGCCGCGGACGCCGACGACGTGTGGGCACTGCTCGGCGACCCCGCCAAGGACACCCATGTGTTCGTGTGCGGGGACGGGGCCCGGATGGCGCCGGCGGTGCGGTCGGCGTTCCGCGGGATCTACTCCGCGCGCACCGGCGCCGACGACGACGCCGCCCGGGCGTGGCTCGATGACCTGGTGGCCACCGATCGCTACGTCGAGGACGTGTGGGCCGGGTAACTGCGGCCACCGCAGTCAGCGGTTGCGCAGGGCGTCAACCAATTGCGCCTTGTTCATCGAGGACCGTCCGTCGATGCCCAGCTCGCCGGCCCGTTTACGCCGGTGGTCGATGGTCCACCGATCGTACGACCCTGAGGAGCCGCCGCGGCGACCGACGGCGCGGCGACCGGATTTCGCCGCAGCATTGGCGATCCGCGCGGCCTTCTCTTTCGAGTCGCCTTCGTCGCGCAGGTCTTCGTAGAGTTTCTTGTCCTTGACACTGGGTCCGGGATCACGCGCGGGCATGTGACGTACCCGGAAGGACTGGCTCCCGGTGATCGGCCCCGGCGGGATCGGCGTAGTTCTGGCCCGTCGACTACCCTGCCCAGGAGGAACCATGGACGCGATCAACGGCCTGCCCGCCCACGTGCTGCTGGTGCATTTCATCGTGGTGTTGACCCCGTTGACCGCGGTCTTCGCCATCTTGTGCGTCCTGTGGCCGGCGGCCCGTCAGCGACTGGTGTGGCCGACGCTTCTCAGTCGCGCGCTGCCACGATCTGCTTCTTGATCTCCCGATACGCCGCGACGCGGGCCATCACCCGGTCGACTCCCGAATCGACGGCGCTCGCGTCCGGGGCGGCCTCGACGCCGTAGAGCAGGGCACTGAGCTTGCCGTGCAGTTCGGCGCGCTGTTCGGCCGTGCGCGCGTCCTCGCGTTCCTTGCGCAACGACTCGTCGATGAGCCGCGCTTCGGTCGCGCACTTGCCGATCAGCTCGACCCGTTCGGTGGCACGACCTTCCAGGTCGTTCACCGTCGAGTTGGCCTCCGCCAGCAGTCGCCGGTCGTCGTCGTTGGGGTTGTCCAGGACCGACAGTTCGTCGGCGAATTTCCTCAGTGCGTGGGCTTTCTGGTAGCCCGCGGTGATGCTGCGGATGTCGGCGGAGAAGTCGATGTCGCCGAGCCACCCCGCCCGGGCGGCCTCGGAGGCCGCAACACGCTCGACCGATTCCAAGGCCGTCTCGACCCGGGCGGCGTTCGACTTGCCGAAGGAATCGATGCGGCGCTGTTTTTCCACCCGGGCCTGGGCTTCCCGTGCGCGCTTGGCGGCGGCCGCCCGTTCCCGCTTCTCATTGCGTTCCCGCTCGGCAGCTTCCTGGGATCGTCGTTCGAGAGCTTTCATTCCCGCGACCACCGCCCAGATGCCCAGTGCCACAGCCACGATGATGCCGACGACGATCCACACCTCCTTGGGGATCGACATCAGCACGCCCAGGACGAACAGTACGAGAAACACAACCCCGCACCCGCTGTTCGAGTTGCCTCCGCTATTGCCCACCGTTGCGCTCCCCCTTTTCCCACACCCTGCTCTCCCCCGGCAGCAGCTGCGGCGAATGCTAGCCAACCGGACCGACAAGTCCGGGTCTGCGGACTCCGGACTCAGATCCCCAGGCGGTGCGCCAGTTCGGGGCCGCCGACGCGGCGCAGGAATTCCGGGTCGCCGCAGACGACGAGTTGATCGCGGGCCCGGGACAGCCCGACATAGAGCCGTTCCCGGGAGCGTTCGAACGCGTGCTGCTCGTTGACAACGAGGACCACCGCGCGTCGTTCCAGGCCCTTGAAGCCCAGGACGTGCCCGTAGAACACCTGCTCGGCGTCCCAGAAACTGTCCCAGTAGGCGGCGTTGCCGGCGGCCTGGCGTTCGCGTTGTTCGGGGTGACGGCTGCCGGTGGTCAGCAGCGCGACGTCCTCGGGGCGCCAACCCGCCTCCAGCAGCCAGTCGACCTGATCGTCGCCGGTGTTCATGGCGTCGTCGGCCGTGCACGGCACGAAGGTGACCGCCGGCCCCTCCCCACCGAGATAGCGCATCGGGTGGTCGACCAGCGGCCCGAACACGGTGGCGATCTGGCGAGTGTTGCGCAGATTGTGGTCGAGGACCAGGGGAACCAGCGGGACCGGGGGCGAGCCGTGCCGGTCGAACACCCGCTGCCCCTCGTCGGTGAACACGTACAGCCCACCCTGTTCGTCGTCGCGCAGGGCGCCCAGCAGCGGGTCCCACCAGGCGTCGGCGAAGTCCTGGGCCTCGTCGACGACGATCGCATCGAACCGGTGCCCGTCGTCGAGTTGTGCTGCCAGCTCGGCCATCTGGCTCGGCAGGTCGCGTTCCCAGAACGCCACGGTGTCCTCGGTGCGCAGTGACTCGTCGGGGCCCTCGGGTGCACCCCAGGTCTTGCCGAGGTCGTGAAATTCCCCGACGTAGGCCGGTCGTTGGCCACGGTTCCAGGTGGAGGTCACCCGTTCCAGGTACGACGCGAGGCCGTGCGAGTAGCAGACCAGTGCCACCCGCTGCCCGGCGCGGGCGAGACGGCGCGCCTGCTCCATGGCCAGGAACGTCTTACCGCTGCCGGCGCCGCCACGGACCTCCACGCGGTGCAGCAGCCGGATGGCGTCCAGGATCACCGACTGCTGTTCGGTGAGAATGTCTGCGGCGTCGTCGTTTTCAAGCGCCCGGCTGACCACGCTCAGTTGCGGCAGGCCGCGTCCGGCCAGGGCCTCCCGTAGTTCCGCGATTCCGGTGTCGGTCAAATACGGCCGGTCGAGTTCCTGTTCGAGGACCACCCGGCGCAGCTTGGCGGCGATGTCCGGCAGCTCGGTACGGTCGACTATCCGCCATCGCGGGCAGTCCGGCCGCGCGAACCCGTCGGGCAGCTCGGTGTTGGGCAGCACCAGGACGTAATCCCAGCGCAGTCGGCGCTGGGTCCAGCGAGGGTCGCTTTCGACGAAGCTGCGCAGCGCGTAACAGGCCTGATGCACCTGACGGACCGGTTCGATGACGTGTTCTCGCCCGCGGCGGATCTGCCGCCAGGACACGCCGTCGTGCCACACCTGGCCGCCCTTGACCTCGACGCAGACGATGCCGGCGCCCTCGATCGCCACCACGAAGTCGACCTCGTGGTCCTTGAGGTGGTCGGTCACCCGCTGCCCGGGGATCAGCAGGTCGCCGGCGCCGAGTTGCTCGGTGAGCGCCTCCCAGACCACGCGTTCGGCGTCGTTGGCCAGCCGCGGGGTCCCCTCGGGTGTGATCGGCACGCGTACTCCCCTTCCCGCCATGACCGTCTGCGTGGAGGTTATCGGAAGGGTCCGACGCCGACGGTCGGGCGACCCTACGTCCCCGCGCCGTCCGAACAAGGCAGACTCGGGGTATGACCGACGATGACACGGCTGAGTTGCTGGAGTCGTTCGCCGACTGGCTCGACGACCGCTACCCGGACGACGGTGTCGGCGACGACTTGGATGCGATGGTGAGCAGCGCCGAGTTGCTCCTGGACTGGTGGACCAACTACCGCGAAGCGCCCCTGTCCGCCCTGGCCGAGTCCGATGTCCGCGAGTTCCTGCTGAAGTGGTCCCCCCGGCAACTCACCATGTCCGCTGAAGCCGCCGAATTGCTATGCGGCGACCTCGCCGATTTCATCGTCTTCCTGGGCAGCACCCGGGTCCTCCGCGGCTCCGACCACCAGGTCGGCGTGCTGGCACAGCAGACTCTGGCGCTGGCCGCCGCCGCGGCGGAGGCGATGACGGACCCGGCGAACTGGGGCATGGCGAAGACACTGGTGGCCGGGCTCGACGTCGAGTCGATGACCCAGGACGAGCTGCGCGCCGCCCTGGACCAGCGGATGACCGAGTACAACTCGTTGCCCTTCGATGATCGTCGGGCGTTGACCGACCGGTTCTTCGACGAACCGGAGCTGCGTGAACTGCCGTTTCTCTATGTTCCGCCGACCGAGGCAGCGGTGGCGGCCGACGTCGCCGACGCCGACCTGCCCGAGAAGCTGGCGGCGTTGCGCGACTACCTCGGTGACGGCGGCAAGGTGCTCACGGCCAAGGGCAACCTGAAGCTGGCCGACGGCCGCGCGCTGGTCGAGCTGCTCGACACCGGTGACGAGATCGACCAAAGGATCGGCGACCGGACGTTCCGCACTCAGTCGACGGAGGAGCTGCGGCACCTGGGCTTCCTGGTCGAGGTGGCCAAACGCGCCGGCGCGGTATGTCTTCAGCGCAATCGCCTGGTTCCGGTGAAAGCCTGGGCGCGTCGCTCGGCCGTCGATGCCGCAACCGCGTTGTTCGGAGCGGTACTCGACGCCGGGGTGCTGTCCTGGAAGGAAAACACCTACTTCCAGCAGCTCCACGAATGCGTCGACTCCGGGGTGGTGTACTGGCTGGCGAATCTGTTGGAGCCCGGCTGCACCATCGATTTTGACGCCGTCGTGGAACTGAACGCCGAAGTCGTGTCCAGCAACTTCGAGGGCAGGTCGCTGGACTACTACCTCTCCGAGACCGGTCTTGCGCACGATCTCAGCCGAATCCTCTCGGTGCTGGAGATGACCGGAGCCCTCCGCTGGACCGATCCCGAGGAAACCGTCGACAACATCGGCACGGTGTTCCCGACCGGTGGCACGATCAGCCTGACCGAATTCGGCCGCCAGGTCGTGCGGCCTTGTCTCGAGCCGATCGGGATAACCGTGGCGTCCGTCGGTGACCTGGCCGATGCCGACGCAACCGAGTTGGTTGCCGCGCTCAGGTCTGTCCCGCCCGATGCGCGTCCGGCACTGTTGGCGTCGTGGCAGCCGGAACTGACGACGTCCGAGCGGGCGGGGTTGGTCGCCGCGCTGACCACCGAGGCCGCTGATGCCGACACCCGGCTGATCGGGATCCATCTGCTGGGCATGTTCGGCGACGACGCGGCCGTCGAACCGCACATGCGTCAATTGCTCGGCACCGACGCCGCCGGTCACGCCGCGATGTGGCTGCTGGAACGGGGTCTGGCCGATCCCGACGCCGTCGGCGGTTTCATCACTCCCGCCGTTCTGATCGACATCCTCTCCCAGCTGCTCGACGAGCCGGAGCTGCTGTGCGAACAGTTCCTGCGTGTCTCCGACAGCGAGCAGCTACTGGAGTTCTTTTGGCGCCACGCGGCTCCGGAGACCGCGCCGGTGCTCGACACCCTGGGCCGGCACCTGAGTGACCCCAAGCTGGCCAAGGCGGCGCGCAAGGCTGCGATGCGCCACCGCAGTTGGCTCGCGAACGAGCAGCCTGGATAGCTCGGTGGAGCGTCCCACCCGCCGGGAATTGCTGGCCAAGCTGCGGCAGCTCCCAGCGCGTGACTACCGCGGTGAGACCGCTGCCGGGTCCGTGCGCGCCGAGCGTGACGCCATGCGGGAGGATGCCTGTCATGGCGAGTGAGTGGGAACTGCTGGAAGACGAACTGTATGCCGCGGCGGCTGAACGGCCCCGGAATGCCGCCCGCTTCGTCGCTGCCTTGGAGAAGGCGCTGGAAGGGTGCCGCACCGATCCGGATGCCGCAGCCCGGTTCGCGGCGGGTGATCTGTATCTGGACCTTTGCACCGAGTATGAGCAGCTCGGTCGCTACGAGGACGCGCTGGCCGCGGCGGATGCCGTCGTCAAGGCCGGGTTGGAGATGGCGCCGGACCCGCGGTGCCTGCGCGCGGAGATCCTGATGCGCACCGGCCGGGTCGCCGAAGCCGAACCGATCTGGGCCGCGGTGCTGGCCGACACCCCCGACGACGTGTGGCTGTACAACAACGCCGGAATCGAATACGCCGCTACCGGTGACCACGCCACCGCGCTGGATTGGTACACCCCGGGACTGCAATTGGCGTTGCAAACCGGTGACCCGGAGCGCGTGGCCGGCCAGTTGCTCGAATTCCGTCGGACCAGCCTCGACAGCCTGGGCAGACCCACCGACGAGTTGCAGCGGCAGGCCGTCGCGTTCTGCGCCAAGTCCGATCATGCGTACCTACGGCAGTCCGCCGTGGCCGACGGCATTCCTGTCGCTGAGACCGGACCGGTCGACAACCTGCAGGCAATCTGGGTGTCGGTCGACGACTATGAGGAGGCACTCGAACTTTGGCCGGATTTCGCCGCGGGTGCGACGACCAATGGCCCCGACGGACGCCACTCGCACGCGCAGTACTGCCGAGCCATACAACGCATGCTGGTCGAACGCATCGAAGCCGGGTGCACCCGGTTGACGATCGCGCCGATACGGCTGACGGAGTTCAACGCCTGGTGCGCCGCTCACGACCGCACCCCTGACCGGTCCGCCCGCAAGGACTACCTCGACGAAGGCGCGCCCGGCGACAATCCGGCCCCCATCCCGTGGCCGCCCGGCCGCAACGAGCCCTGCTGGTGTGGGTCGGGGCGCAAATACAAAAAGTGTTGCGGTGCACCGTCGTCGGCGGATACGCAGTGAAGGCGACGCGGCGGAGTTGAGCTTGCGCGCACAACGCGCTCAGGCGGCCGGGAGACGCCAACCCGAGTCATAGTATGTCACCGCGCGCATTCATAGTATGAGTCGTAGTTTGAGCGTGGAGGGCGTCCCCGAGTCCCCGAGACAGAGACCGGCCACCAGCATCTTTCCTGTTCAGGGCATCAATGTCATGGCCCAAGCGCTGCGTTCATAGTTTGAATCTTGGTTCATACTTTGAATTGTCCGCCCTGCCCCCTCACGACGCCCACTGCTCGGCACACCCCCTTTCCCGCGCTCATCTTCTTGGCCGACCACCGGTACCCGGCGAGCCCGTACTGACCGGTCTCGGCCAACCACCCGAAGCCGCAGAACGGTCCGCGCACCGAGCCGTCGGTGGCCACCGTCAGCGCCGGTCCGTCCGGCAGCGTGTCCGGCGCGCACTCCGGTGGCGTCGACTCCGGCCGCGCCGAGCCCGGTGGCGCACTCTCCCGGAATGCGGCGAGCCGCTCCGCAAGCCCGGCTTCCACACTGTTGGTCAGCGCCCGGTCCATCGGGGTGGCGCATTGAATCCACAGTCCCGACTCGGCCGCGCCACCGTGGCCTGCATGCTCAAACAGCGGGCTGCGGTAGCGCAGCTTCACCGCGAACCGGGTGCGGGCATGCCGACCGCGGCAGGCGCGGACCTCACTGATCGCATCGAGCGCGGCGACCTCCGGGTTGCCGGCGTCGAGCACCCCGAACCAGGAACGATCCTCCCCCACGGCGACGTACTGAAACCGCTCGCCGCCCAGAGCCGCGACCCCGACGGCGATGGTCTCGGCCGGGCATGGGCTCGCGGTCTTCGGACGGGCGCTCATTGGGCGCGGTCGTGGCAGCGGTGGCATTTCGGACTCCCCTCCCCAGGAACGCCTTTCACGTTACGACGAGCCACCGACATGGTCGGGGTCGACGGGCACACGACCAGGCTGAGGCGCCGCGCGATCGATCGGACACTACGTCGAGAAACCCGGTTGCGCGATCTCAGCCGTTGTCCGCTACGACCACCTTGACGATGCGCATGCAACATCCGTTGGGGTGAGGTGCCCGATTGTCCAGGCCGGGGGTGTCGGTGCAGGTGGCTATGGTCGCGGCCATGAACGATCCCGGCACCTCGGGCGGCCAGCCTCACGACGCGCTGGTCCGCGTGGTCCTCGGCGATCCTCAACACACCGCATCCGAACTACGTTCGATCCTGCCGCCGAAGGTGCTGGCACACCTCGACCTCGACCGACTCGAACTGCAACCAGGCACCTTCGTCGACCAAAATCTGCGACACCGGCACACCGACCTGCTGTTCCGCACCACCCTCGATGACCACGACGCCTACCTCTACGTCCTCGTCGAACACCAACGCACACCCGACCCGCTGATGGCGCTGCGGATCTTGGCCTACCAAGTGCGCATCTGGGACAAACACCTCGCCGACCACCACGCCACCGGCACCCGCCCCCTGCCGCTGATCGTGCCGATCGTCATCTACCAAGGCGCCCGATCATGGAAAGCCGGCACCGATATTGCCGACCTCCTCGACATCCCCGACTCCCTCGCCGACGACCTGCAGGACCTGCTGCCCCGATTCCGGTACCTGCTCGACGACCTGACCACCGTCGACGACGCTGAACTGCGCCGCCGGCCCCTGACGCCCGCGGCCCGGATCACGTTCGTTTCCCTCGGCAAGGCGCCACGCCATGACAACGTCACCACCTGGTTACCCGACTGGCTCGACGACCTGCGGGCCCTCGAACAGCAACATCACCGGGCCCTGCTGACGGCCCTGCTCAACTATTATTTAAACGTCAGCGACACCCCCGCCGACGACCTGCAGGAATTGGCCGCCAGCATCGGACCCGAAGCACAGGAGATCCTCATGACCACCGCCAGCCGCCTCCACGACGCGGGGCGCGACGCCGGGCTCCGCGAGGGGCTCCGCGAAGGGAGGGCGCAATTACTGCTCGACCAGCTGCACACCCGCTTCGGCGACATCGACGACACCACCCGCAACCGCATCGCCGACGCCACCACCGCAGAAATCACCCAGTGGAGCACCCGGCTGATCGAGGGCGCACCGAACCTGGCCGCCATCTTCGCGTAATCCCAGCAAGCCTTGCCCGTGCACCCCGCACCTGACTTTTGGCGCGAGCGTGCGTGTCCCCCGTCCGACACGCAGACGCGTCGTCTGCGTGTCGGACCTACCCATTTGACCTACAGGGACTGAGCGCCAGCATCGGACCCGAAGCACAGGAGACCCTCATGAGCACCGCCAGCCGCCTCTACGACGCCGGGTACCGCGAGGTGCATGACGCGAGGCTCCAGGGGCAGGCGCAACTGCTGCTCCACGTGCTGCACACCCGCTTCGGCAACATCGACGCCACCACCCGCAACCGCATCGCCGGCGCCACCACCGAAGAGATCACCCCTGGAGCACCCGGCTCATCGACGGCGCACCGACCCTCGCGGCCATCTTCGCCTGAGCCCGACAAGGCTTGCCGGCGCCCCGCACGCTCACCGCAGGTGGGAGCACCGAGCCCAAACCGCAGTCCATGCACAGAATCCCGGCCTTCAGGGCACTCCTTGCACATCCGAGCCCACCGCGCGCGGACTTCGTAGCACTACTGGCCGACGGCAACCTCGCATACTTCGTCGGCACCGACGCACGTGGCCGCCGCTTTGAACTGATCCGCATCGGTCACCAGCGGGCCTACCTGCACAGCTCCTCGGGACAGCCGTTCCACGTGTTGGCGGCCTCACAGATCGCCCGGCACGCGATATCGACGGGGTACTTCGGCGCGACCTCGGTGCGGAATTTGTCAAGGGGGATGAGTCCATTGGGTGTTAAGCGGCTGGCGTGTCGGCCTCCCTTGTGTGGGCTGGTTGGTTGATCCAGGCGGCCTCGGGTAGGTCGAGGATCTTCGGTGCGTGGTTGG
>WBZQ01001951.1_pt1 | contig 13749 bp, 18 predicted proteins | sample 5204251 | NCBI WGS metagenome assembly WBZQ01 (sample SAMN12412402, study PRJNA552823) | activated sludge metagenome | isolation source: activated sludge from nitrification reactor of wastewater treatment plant... | place: USA: Virginia | collected 2017-09 | reverse complement strand
AATCGATGATCTTCTGTGCATAAGTCAAGAGCCATTTGGAAAGGGCGAAGAAATAATGTCCGTATCCACAGCGGGAAAGTTCAATCCTGGCTTGACCGTACAAATATGAATGCTAATACATACACATAAGATGCCAACCCCTATATATTGTGGTCGCGTACCGTCTCTTTTCTATGCTTAATAAATAGGCAACCTGGTGCGAGGCGTGAATTAGCGGCGCTGTTCGCGTTCGACGGGAGGACTATCAACAGGGATATCCACAGATTTTGGGGAGAGGAATTTTTTGAAAAATTCTCGTTTTCTTGATTGAAACCTCTGCCCCATTCACCTAGAATCGCGCCGCGACAAGGTCTCACTTCCACGCAGCCTGGCACGTTCGGGAGCGGCACCATGGCAGGAGGCTCACTTCGAGGTTTCCTGGCGGTCATCCTTCTTACCTTCGGCTGCAGCGCCAACGTTCGCGACACAGATCTCCTCGCCAGTAACAGCCTCATGCTGGCCCCTTCGACCGCACGGACCGTCTTCCTTCAGAATCGCAACTCATCCGACAATCAAGACGTGTCGTTGCACGATCTTGCGGCACGACTGAGGGCAAAAGGGTACCAGGTCGTACAGGATCCCCAAGCCGCGGCCTATGTCGTGCTCACGAACATCGTCTATTGCAACCAGACCAAGATCGAATTACCGGTGGAAGAGATGGTCGCGGGCGGGTATGGATCGGGCATCGGCAGTTCCATCATGTCCGGCCTTCATGGATTGACGGGCATGGCGAGTATGGCCGGGCCGCAAGGTGCGTTGGTCGGAGGTGCCGCCAGTTTAGGACTTAATGCGGCAGAGGGGATCGGGAGTGCTATGGGGAGCATGTTCGGGGGACCCTCTCGCCCCAATGCCAATGAGAACATCAATTACGCCTGTATCGCCGACCTCCAAATCACCGATCTGAGTACGACCGGCGGCATGCTTCCGGTGTCCCAGCCAGGTGCCCCGCCTCCCCCAGGCGTCTATCAAACCAGGCTGGCAGCCAACGTGCATCAAAAGAAACTGGATGAACAGGAAGCCACGCCACTGGTTCAACAGCGACTCAGCGCAGCAGTGGCAGGGCACTTTTAATCATGCCGGACAAGACAGCTGACAGGAAAGCGATGTGGTCCCTATGCAGGGCGCTCAGCCTCTTCGTCGGGATGCTCACGCTCACCGGTTGCAGCAATGTCTTGCGTTCGGGACTGGTCAACGACGGCTCTATCCTGCTGCCCCCCAGCGCCGCACAGACGATTTACGTGCAGATCCGCAACACCTCTGAAAATCAAACTGCCGCCCCGACGGATATTCCATCCCGGCTCAAGGCCAAAGGCTATCAGGTCGTCGCTGACCCGATGGAAGCCGCCTATTGGCTGCAGACGCAGGTGATCTATTGTCACAAAGCGGGCGAAGGCGTACGACCCGAGGCGGTCGCCAAGGCGGGCTTCGGTGCCGGGATCGGCAGCGGAGGCACTCCCCTCGGGAATGCCGGCGGCTTCGACATGGATGCCATGGGCGGCATGTTCGCTGGCATGCCCGGCAGTGGCCTGAATGCGCAAGCCATGCGCGCGATGGCCATGGGCGGAGGCGGCATGCCGGACATGAATGCCATGATGCGCATGGCCATGAGCGGCCGCGGCGGGTATCCCGGAATGGCCCAACCTCAACAGAACGACGATGTGACCTATCTCTGCGTGGCCGACGTCTTGGTGACTGAGCGGGGAAAGAACAGCTCGGCACGATCCTACAAAATGCGGTCAGTGGCCCATGTGCTGCAAAAACACCTGAACATTGAAGAAGCCACGCCGATCGTGCGCGAGAAATTCGGCGCCAGCATCACCGGCCCCTTCTAGCGCGCGTCTCTAGTCACCTTGCCTCGATACCAGATGGACCGCCCCGGCCTTGATTGCGGCGGTGATGACCAGGCCTGCAGCCAGTTTGAATTCCTCCGCCGTCGCCCTGGTCACCATGGCGACCAGGGGAAATCCACAATCCAGAGTCACCCGCGCTAAGGCTCCCAACATAGTCACCGCCTGAACCGTGCCCGTCAGGTGATTGCGCGCGCTGCTTACTGAGGCTCCCCCCTGTTCGAGCACCACATCCTCCGCCCTGATACAGGCAAACACGTCAGGCCCGATCGATTCCGCCTCAAGTGCCATGAGGCTGGTGCCGTTCACGTTCACGCGCAACATGCCGCCGGTGGCCTCCACCACCCGTCCCTTCACCACGGTTTCAACACCGACCACGCGCGCCACGTCCGCATTCTGCGGACGGCTGAACACATCGATCGGCACGCCGACTTGCAAGACGTCGCCCGCACTGATCACTGCCATGACATCCCCCAGCGTCAGGGCTTCCGCCCAATCGTGCGTCACAATAATCGACGGCAAGGCCAGCTGTTTCAGGAGCACCCGGAGTTCATCGCGCAAATGCAGTCGAGTCGGTGCGTCCAAGGCAGATAACGGCTCATCCAGCAGCAAGAGGAGCGGCCGAGGCGCCACGGCTCGCGCCAGCGCGACACGCTGTTGCTGTCCTCCGGAAAGTTCTCTGGGTTTTGCGTGTTCCAACCCACGCAGTTGAAACAGCTCCATCACTTCATCAACCCGCTTTTTGCGTTCCGCGGATGAAAGATGGCTCAATCCATAGGCGATATTTCCCGCGACGGTATAGGTCGGAAATAAGGCATAGTCCTGCGACATGTAGCCGATATGACGCTGTTGAGGCGGCACGCGAATCCCCGACGCGGTCTCCAGCCACACCCGGGACACAAACCGGATGGTGCCTTCCTCCGGCCATTCAAGGCCGGCCACGGATCGCAGAATGGTCGTCTTCCCCGATCCCGACGGGCCGAACAGAATCAGGACCGTCGCCCCCTCGACCGGGTAGCGGATCTGCGCGCGAATCGGCGGCCGACCGGGAAACGTCTTGACGAGGTGGATGGTTATTTCTGCGGCCATGCTGCCCACACGTTTCGATTCACCGCATACACCACCAGCAGCACGGCGTAGGATACTACCAGGAGAAACAAGGCCGTCTTCGCCGCGCCGGCATAATTCAACGCCTGGACTTCATCATAAATATCGATGGAGACCGTGCGGGTGGAGCCTTCGAGATTGCCGCCGATCATCAACACCACGCCGAATTCTCCCATCGTATGGGCAAAACTCAACACCGCCCCTGTCAGCAAACCGGCTGTGGAGAGCGGCACGATCAGTCGAAAAAATGTCTGCCGCTTCGATACTCCCAAGGTCCAGGAGGCTTCGATCAAGCGCCGGTCGACCTGATCGAAGGCCGCGGCAAACGGCTGCACCGCGAACGGAAGACTATAGAGGATCGACGCGAGGAGTAATCCTTCGAAGGTGAAGGGCAGCGGATGGCCGACCAACTCGCTATACAGACGCCCGAACAGGCTGTGGGGACCGATGGCGATGAGAATATAGAAACCCAGGACGGTCGGAGGGAGCACCAGAGGCAACGCGACCACGGATTCGACCAGAAATTTCCACCGCCAGCGGGAAAAACTCAGCCGATAGGCAATGGGAAGGCCGACAAACAGCAACGCCAACGCCGTAAGGCCGGCTAACTTACACGTCACCCAAATCGCAACCCAGTTCACTCGCCTGTCAGCCTCTCGGAGATCATTCCCAACCGGCCCATACTAGGGAGGCCGGCCGGGAAGATCAACTCCCGTCGAGGCTTACTTACCGATCATCACTTCGGTCGCCTTGACGGCCACGGTGACGCTGTCGTTCACCTTCAGGCCCATACTCTTGACCGACCCTTCCGTGATGGCCGCCACAAAATCCAAATTACCTACCTTCACCGTCACTTCAGCCATTGCCGCGCCCTCGGTGATGTGAGTGATCGTGCCTTGGAATTGGTTCCGTGCGCTGAGTTTCATGATGTCCTCCTTAGTTCTTCACCACCATGACTTCGGTCGCCTTGACGAGGGCCACGGCGGAGTCTCCTATCCGTAGCCCCAATTCATCGAGCGCATCACGGGTGATCACGGCGGTGATCATATATGGTCCAATGTCGATATCAACTTGCGCCATGATGGTATCTCGTTTGATCGCCCTCACCCGTCCGATCAGCTTGTTTCGCCCGCTCACGTCTTCCGTGCCGGCCTTTTTCTTTCCAAGCCACTCGTCGAGCAACGCTCGCTTAAAGCGGTACCGACCTCCGATTTTTGGTGCCTGAATCTTGCCCTCCCAGATGTAGCGGTAAAACGTCGGGAGCGTGAGGCGCACATACCGGGCCGCTTCCCCGGCCGTAAACACATCCCCTTTCCCCGATTGTTGTTTCGGCATGCTGAGAGGTCCCTTCTAACCTGATCACCATCGACGAGTCGTGATCGGCTGATTTGTGTCCACCTCCTTTCATCTCGGCACCACGGTACGAAGTCGGCGCCTGCGATCCATGCGTACCCTAACAAGATGGTCTGAGAATTGGAGGTGAGTCTCGTGAGAATTTATCGATAGTGAATGGGCATCAATGCATTGATGTCAGAAACCGTGCTGCCCTCCATCCTCCCATTGAGCGAAGGTACCCCTGGTCAGTGGTCATGGCGCGAAACCAGGTGAACCGCTCCGGCTTTAATGACCGCTGTCACGGACTGCCCGTGAACCAACTGCAACTCTTCCACCGATGAACGAGTCACTGTGGCGACCAGCGAAAAGCCGCAATCCACGGTCACCCGTGCCAAGGCGCCCAACACCGCGACCGCCGTCACCGTCCCTGCCACTTGATTACGGGCGCTGCTCGCGGCCATAAGGCCGCGCTCTATCGCGATATCCTCCGCTCGAATGCAGACATACACGTCGGGGCCGCAGGTCTCTCCTTCAATGGCGTTCACCACGACACCATTGACGTCCACGCGAAGCATCCCGGCGGCAGCCCATACCACCCGTCCCTTGACCACCGTTTCCACGCCCACGACATGCGCCACGTCGGCATTCCGTGGGCGGCTAAACACGTCCATCGGCGGGCCGGTTTGCAGCACCTCCCCTCCGCTCACCACGGCCATCAGATCTCCCAACGTCAGCGCTTCGGCCCAGTCATGCGTCACGATGATGGACGGTAACGCCAATTGCGTGAGCAAGCTCCGCAGTTCATCACGGAGACAGATTCTGGTCGGCTCGTCCAACGCGGAGAGCGGTTCATCCAACAACAAGAGGAGAGGGCGCGGAGCCACGGCTCGCGCCAATGCCACACGCTGTTGCTGGCCACCTGACAATTGCCGCGGTTTGGCCAGTTCCAGCCCACGTAGCTGAAAGAGATCTAGGACTTCGGTGACTCGCGCCTTGCGCTCTTGCGCCGGCAGATGCCCAAGTCCGTAGGCGATGTTCCCGGCCACCGTGTACGTGGGGAAGAGCGCGTAGTCTTGAGACATGTACCCCACATGCCGATCTTGAGGAGACACCCGAATGTCAGACTTCGTATCCAGCCAGGTGCGCGAAACGAATCGGATTCGCCCTTCTTCGGGCCATTCCAGCCCGGCTACGGATCGAAGAATCGTACTTTTCCCGGCGCCGGAAGGCCCAAATAAAATCAACACAGTTGCGGCATCAATCGGGTAGCGAATCCGTGCACGAATGGGTATCCGACCGGAATACGCCTTGACGATGTCGAGCGCTAATTCTGCGGCCATGCTGCCCACACGTTTCGATTCACGGCATACACCACCAGCAACACGGCATACGAAACGACAAACAGAAACAAGGCTGTCTCGGCCGCTCCGGCGTAGTTCAACGCCTGTACTTCATCGTAGATGTCGATCGAGACCGTGCGTGTCAAACCTTCGAGGTTGCCGCCGATCATCAAGACCACGCCGAACTCGCCCATCGTATGGGCGAAACTCAACACCGCGCCGGTCACCAACCCGGCCGTGGACAAGGGCACGATCAGCTTGAAAAAGGTCTTGAATTTCGACACCCCCAACGTCCAGGAGGCTTCGATCACCCGCCGATCGACCTGATCAAACGCCGCCACGAACGGCTGCACAGCAAAGGGCAAACTATAAAGAATTGATCCCAGCAGCAGACCTTCGAAGGTAAACGGGAGCGGGTGGCCGACCAACTCGGTATACAGACGCCCGAACGGACTGCGGGGACCGATCGCGATGAGGATATAAAAGCCCAGGACGGTCGGAGGGAGGACCAGCGGCAGTGCGATCACGGACTCGATGAAGAATTTCCACCGCCAGCGAGAAAAACTGAGCCAGTAGGCGATGGGCAGCCCGATCGCCAACAGAACGAGCGCGGTGAGACCAGCCAGTTTCACAGTCACCCAAATCGCAATCCAGTTCACGCGTGCGCCTCAATGTTCATCGGTGCCATGGCATGAACCAGGCGATCGAGAAGTCCGATTCCCGCCGAATATTACTTGCCGATCATGACTTCGGTGGCCTTCACTGCCACGGTGACCGAATCATTGATCTTCAATCCCATGTGCTTCACAGAGCCTTCGGTAATGGCGACCACAAATTCCAGGCTGCCGACCTTGACCGTCAGTTCGGCCATCGCCTGACCTTCCGTAATTTTGGTCACCGTACTGATCTTCCCTCGATTTCATGGACACCGGGTTAAGAGTCCGTCGCCATTGCTTCGAACTCGGCGGGGGAGCGATAGCCGAGGGTCGAATGCCGGCGGACTCGGTTATCGAATACTTCGATCCATTCGAAAATGTCCTGCCTGGCTTCTTCGCGAGTCCGATAGCGCTGATGATGCACGTGTTCCGTTTTGAGCGTGTGGGAGAAACTTTCCACGACCGCATTGTCCCAGCAATTCCCACGCCGACTCATGCTCGCCGTCAGGCCGTGATTGGCAAGCAATTCGCGAGATCCGGTCGCGGCGTACTGGGACCCGCGGTCCGTATGATGCACCACGCCGCGCGCCGGTCGTCGAGGGCCATGGTGAGCGCCGCCGTGGCCAACTCCTGAGTCAGGCGGCTCCCCATCCCCCAGGCAATGACTCGGCGTGAGTAGAGATCCAACACCACCGCCAGATAGAGCCAGCCCTCGGTTGTCCAGACGTACGTGATGTCGCCGGCCCACACGCGGTTGGGTGCGGCCACGGCAAACTGACGGTTGAGCGTGTTCGGCACGACCGGATACGGATGCGCCGAATCCGTGGTCGCCCGCCACTTCATGATCGTCTTCGCGTGGATCGCATTCGTGTGCATGAGCCGAGCAACACGGTGTTTACCGATCCGCTTGCCTTGAGCCTGAAGGGTCGCGTGGACTCGGGGGCTGCCGTAGGTCCTCCGCGACTCCGCGTGGATGACCCGAATCTCGGCAACCAGCCGTCGATTCTCTGCCGCGCGGAGACTCTCGGGCCGGGCCACCCAGGCATAGTAGCCCGAGGTGGACATCGCCAGCAGGCGACACATCAGCCGCACCGGGACACGCCCGATATGCGCACGAATGGCCTGGCACCTCATGCCGACGGCTTGGCGAAGTACGCCGCCACACTTTTTAAAAAATCCCGCTCCTGCGTCACGCGGGCCAGATCCCGCTTCAGCCGGGCCAGCTCCTCTTCGTGAGGTTTGCGCCGTCCCTTGCCGGGAAAGGCGGCGACCGGATCGCCAGCGACTTCGTGCTTCCAGCGCCGTAACAGATTCGGCGCGATCCCAAAATCCCGCGCGACCTGCGCGATCGGATGTCTGCCAGCCGTCACCAGTTTCACGGCTTCCTGCTTGAATTCCCAAGTAAATGCTCGTCGTGGTTGCCCCATGTTGACCACCTCCTGGGTGAGCAGGCCCCACCCTTTTCGAGGTGTCCACTATTTCGGGGGAGGATCATACCTTGGAATTGATTTCTTGCGCTCGGTTTCATCACGGTTCCCCTTTCCTATCAGGTACGTCCGTTGATCTGATGGCACGATCATACCCATCGCGACGTCATTGCACCTTCACATATTGATCAAATCCAATGAGAAAGCCCTCAGGCCCATATACTTCCAGCCTTACAGCCTTACGTTGACCACGCATGACTTCCGGCTTGAGCCTCAATCGGACCACCTTGTGCCGATCAGCCTCCGTCATCGTAGGAGGCAGCGATTCCTCGGATACCCTTCTCAGCTTGTCGTGCATAGCCTGTGCATCAGGCACCTCGAAGTTAAGTTGTACCCACCCGGTCGGTCGTGGATGCTGGAAATCCTGCCTGATCACGATCCGAATATGCCGATAGCAGTAGCCACGAATCGAATCTTTCTGAGGGTGATCGATCGTCTCAACCCGATCGGCTTGTAAAACCGTTTCGAAAAACGTCTCGTACAGCGTGATATCGGACGTTTCAAGCTGCACACTTTCAAATTGCGCAGGAAATTCCCGCACAGAAACGTTCTGTTCGACGTCCAACTGCGCTGACCGGCATGCATTGGAGGCCTCGGGGATTGATTGTCGTGCTTCAGAGAGGGATGGTCGATCGCGTAACAGCGAATGCTCCTCCGCTTGGGCGAAAGGACTCAAGAAGACAGTGCTGCCAAACACCACGAACCTGCACACGGCGTTCATTACTTGGTCAAGCCCTTCGCGTTTTGATCGACATCATGCTTCGGCTCACCGGTACTTTCTTTGCACTCAAACTGAATGCCCCAACGCCTCCCTCGCGATTCGTCTTCCGTGCCTTCAATGATACCCATCCCGGCGCTCGTGTACCCTTTCACCTCTCCCTCGCGAATCACACGCCACTCTTTCCCGCATTTCCCCTTAATCTCATCCAGTGCGGGCTTCCGATAGACAGATCCCATCGGACCGCCACGGTCCTCCTTATAACTGTAGGTCATCACCCCGGCGCGATCCGACTCCTGAGTCATCAACACCGCTTCTGAGCAACCAGCGACAGCAGCCAGAAACACCACACTCACCTGGAGGGCTCTGCGGTTAACTCGGCAACGTGAATCCATAACGGATCATGATCTCCTGTCCTCGCTCGCTCTTCATGAACTCCAAAAACTGTCTGGCGACGTCCTGATTCTTGGACTGCTTCATGATCACTGCGCCCTGCTCCAACGGGGAGTGGTGGTCGGAAGGAATCTCCCAATAATTGCCGGCGCTTTTCATCGCCGGAGCCATCGCCAACGACAAGGCAATGATGCCGACATCACAGGCGCCAGACTCGATGAACTGTGCCGCCTGAGAAATGTTCTCCCCCAGCACCAGCCGATCCTTCACATCGCCATAGACCTGACCATGCTCCATCGCGGAAACCGCCGCACGTCCGTATGGCGCATGTTTCGGATTGGCGATCGCGATCTTCTTGATCACGGGTTCACGCAACACCGTCAGCCCCTTCGTTACGTCAAGGGGCGAGTTCTTCGGCGCCCATACCACCACCCGCCCCACCGCATAACGATAAAGAGACCCCGGTACGGTCAGACCCGCCTCCTCCAATTTTCTGGGATAGCCGATGTCCGCTGAAAAATAGAGGTCAAACGGCGCTCCCTGCTGCAACTGCGCGAAGAAATTTCCCGATGAACCTAGGGACAACTTCACCTTATTGCCGGTTTGCTTCTCGAATTCCTCAATCACTTCCTTGATGGCGAAATTCAGATCCGAGGCCGCCGCAACGGTCACCTCTCCGGCTTGGGCGTCCGTTCTCACATTCGTCAACCCGAGGATCAACGCCATCGCGAGAATGCCGATCATTGCGTAGAACGGTCGCATATATTTCATGATAGGCACGTGTGGAGCTCCTTTCATCCCGAAACGTTTCAACGACAACGTGGCAGCACACCACGGAGGGCCTTATCGTGCGCCTGCTAGAGATTGATGGTCAAGATACAGCAGGCCGCACAAGACCGGCGGGCAATCTCTGCCATACGGCTTCACCCAGGCCTCGTATCGCCCGATATGAATCTCAATGGGCATGCCGGCCTTCCACGCCCCGAAATGATCATCCTCCTGTTCGACACGCACCGAGACATGGGCAGTCACGACCAGCAGAGACAGCAAGCGTCCGTCCAAGTCACTGTCGACATCAATTATTGCGGCTCTCAGCCACACCCTAGCATCCTGACAGGAAAATGACGTCTCCTCAGCACCTTCGCTCGGCACAACGTTCCGTGGCAACCCATCCTTACGCCCTTCGTGATTCGTCATGAGGGGTTCCCCCAATCCGGAACGAGAGCCCCGACATCAATTCTTGGCCGGGGCTCTCGCAATCGTGTTCGTTAGAAGAAGATTTGGTATTGGAAGCGAATCATATTTTCAATCAAAGTGCCGCCCCGCGCATCAAGCGGCACCGTTCCCGAAAGGGGAGGCAGCGGGTTACTTCTCCCGATCGCATAGCCGCCGGTTCCCATCTGCGTATTGCTGTAGGTCACCATGATTTGATGATCGTACGTGCCGTTCAGAAACCAGTTAACCGATGCGTCGGTCTGGTACACCAGATCTCCGCCCGCATTGGTATCCGGATCCCAATACGAGAACCGGCCGGCCAGTTCAAGATAGCGCGGGATCACATAATATCCCGATTGCACATACCAACCGGTTGAGTTGCCGAGAAGGCCAGGCGCCGTTGTGCTGCATGCGACGTTCATACAAGGCAAGCCCTTGTCGTGTCGGTTGACGTTCTTGTAGAAAAATTCGCCCTGGAGGGAAAAGCCTCGATATTTGAAGACGCCGTCCACGGCCCAGGTCAGATAATCCACGATGCCCCACCCGAGTTGTCTGCCGTTGCCGAAGGCGGCGATCTGCCGTCTGAAATTGAGGTTGGCCAAATCCGTGCCGATGTAAGAGCTGTTGGAGCTGGTGTTCACCGACGGGTTGTAGGCCAGTCCTCCGCCGACGGCCAGTTGAGGAGCTTCGGAATAGGCCAAATCGCCCTCTCCATAACCAGGTCGCCCCATGATGTTCCAATTCAACCGGGCGCTGTACATCAGTTGGTTAACGTCGTTGCGCAGGTTCGCATTGATATTGCGCTGAGGAGCGCCGCAGGAAGCCGGCGAGGGGAATGGCGCTTGTCCGGTTGTCCCACCTCCGCAATCCTGAGTGGGTTGTTCGCTGAAAAACCCGCCCAAGCGGTTGAAGCTGGGGCCGGCCCCGTTGAACACACCGAAATAGTAGTTGACCGGGAAGATTTCTTCGTCGTTCATGAACGTGATACCGATGTCGCGGCGATCCAGCCCGCTCGCCGTGAAGGCATCCATCACTAATGATCGCTCGGCAAATTGCATAGAAGCCGTTGAGTTAATCTGAGAGCGATTGAAAAAGACTTTATACTGACCCACTTGAACGTTAAACAGCGGGAAATGTGTGCTCATGAATTGCATATCCAGAAGTCGAAGTGATCCCGGCGTCTGAGAGTTTTCCGCCGTTTCGCCGGATAGCTGGATGTAATACTTAAAATCCGGATTAAATAGGTGGCCCATGAAGTACAGACGAGCCCGCCTCACGTTGATAGAAGACGAGGTCTCATCCGATCGGTTCGACCGGTAATCGCCGAACACGCCGAGTAGTTCGGGAAAGTTTTTCGCATCGCCGGGATTTCTCCAAGCCTCGTTACGAAATCGTTGCGTATACCGCAATTGTGTCCGAAAGCGGATTTTCAAGGCAAAGGCATTGTCGTTCATGGACAGGTTGAATCCACGGTCGTACCAGGCCTTGAAGCTCGGTTGGAGCAAATAGGTTCGCTCCTGCGATTCCTTGACGACCTGCGAGTATTCCTCCGGCGTAATAATGCCCTGCTTCGTGGCGCGTTCCAGCAGCAATTTCGTGGCCGGATCCATGCTTTCGACAAATTCATACTTCCCGTTTTTCATGACCAGCGTACCGGTATCTGCGGCGAATGCCGTCACGCCAAGCCCAGTCTGCAGCCCGGCGCAGAGGCACAGCATCGCAAACCAGACCCTCCGGAGCCAGTACCCATGCGCGCACCACGTCTCCCGTTCCAATATCCGCCGCATTCGATCCTCCATTTTCAATTCAAGATAATGAGTACACAGGGAATGGCTTCGTTACGGAGCAACCACCGATGGAGCGGACCCTGGGCCAGCACCCCCTGTACCGGAGGAAGTCAGGAATTGGCGATAGTGAACGGCGCGAGTACCCTTCGCATCCTCTACCCAAAATCGACCGGGTTCGAAATAGAGGATGTAGGTGCGCGGCGGGGGCGGGGTAGCAGGATAGTTGATGTCGTACAGGTCGTCCTTTCGCACCGACACTTGGCGATGAAATAATTCGAGCGTCACATAGAGATACGGGTCTTGAACCGCAACCCACCCCGAAATGACGTCCCGGGATTCGGCCGGGTTAAAGCCCGGGCCGCGCACTTCGAAATGAGCGCGATCGTTCGCACCAAGCTGTTTCAGCGTTTCCGCGAGATGTGGCGCGAGAACTTGCAATTCGTCTTCACGAAAGACCGGCTTCGGCGGCGCTTCCTCGGCAAACCAACGCAAGGGCAACCGCTGCTGCTCCCGCGCGGAAAGTCCTCGTAAAATACTGGCCATGTCGTCCGCACTCAACTGCACGGGATGGGTGTAAGCTCGCGCCTCAACCTCCCTTTGCACAGTCGTGACGACCCGCTGGTCTTCGTGAATCGTCTTGGTCGTATACGGCAGCCTGGCACACCCTGTGACCATGAGTGCTGCCGCCCCCATCAGCACAAGGGCGAGCATCACCGTGAGGCTCCCGCCTTTCCACATAGTTCCTTTCCTCATTCGTCCTCCTTACGACTTCGAGCAGAATAATGAATACAGAAATAAACGACTTGTATACTTGACATAAGGGCAAAAAATTTACTTCAACTTATCTCCTGGCACCGCATATCCGGCTTGGCGCACGAGGGCCTGCCCCTCCACGCTTTGAATGTACGCCAGAAACTCCTCGCATAACTGGCGATTGGGGCAATATCGTTCCATCGCCATGGAATGCACCGTCGGTTGGTATCCCTTCTGCAATACTGCGACCACCCGCAAACGTTCCTGCTGCTTCACCGCCTCGTGCCCATAGATAATCCCAGCATCCGCCTGGCCGCTTAAGACATGGTCGATGATCCCGTGCGAATCGGTCGCCACATCCAGGCGTCCCTTGAGCGAGTCATGAAGCGCGAGGGTTCGAAGCATGTCGTCCGTCTGTACGCCCAGGCGCGTCCGCGACCGATCGGCGACCGCCAATCTCATCCGTCCTCGACTGACCGTTTCAAGAGAATCCGGAGCCTCAACGAGGGACTCGGGAACGACGATCACCAGTTGCTCTGCGGCATAGGGTCGCTTCCCGTCCGGCAAGACATAATATTTTCCTTCTAACCGCGTAATGAGTTCGTCCCCTCCCGGCGCAACAATGTTGATGGGGCCGGTCCCGATGAAATATTTCCCGACCATGCTGTTTTCCATACCTGCGATGGTCCGCCTCAAATCCAATCCCGAATCGAAATACAGCCTCACCCGTACCGCAGAATGCGTCCCCTCAAACCCGCTTCCCAAACGCTCCAAGACGCCCCGGAGACTGGGTGACGCGGCGATGACGAACGGCTCACTTGCTCTGGCCTCTGTGCCTTTTACGCTGAATGCAACTAGGAACATGACGACTAAGACAAGAAACGCACGAGCCACCCTTCGGTCAGAATCCTGCACCCCCATGACTACCTCCATCTCCGTCGAGATTTCTTCAGCAACAAGGTTGTCGGTGAAGAAACGTCTATCCAGCCCGTAAACTCCGCACCTTGCCCGTCTCCGTCATGTCATATCCACCCAGCGCTTCCACTTCCGTACGAAATTGCCGACTGGCAAT
>WBZQ01001949.1_pt1 | contig 13755 bp, 10 predicted proteins | sample 5204251 | NCBI WGS metagenome assembly WBZQ01 (sample SAMN12412402, study PRJNA552823) | activated sludge metagenome | isolation source: activated sludge from nitrification reactor of wastewater treatment plant... | place: USA: Virginia | collected 2017-09 | reverse complement strand
CTTCATCAACTTCAAGAACGTGATGACCACCGCCCGCAAGAAGCCGCCGTTCGGCATCGCCCAGATCGGCAAGAGCTTCCGCAACGAGATCACCCCGGGCAACTTCATCTTCCGCACCCGCGAGTTCGAGCAGATGGAGATGGAGTTCTTCATCAAGCCGGGCGACGACGAGCAGTGGCATCAGTACTGGATCGATCAGCGCTTCAACTGGTACGTCGATCTCGGCATCGACCCGGAGAATCTGCGCCTGTTCGAGCATCCGAAGGAGAAGCTGTCGCACTACTCCAAGCGGACCGTCGACGTCGAGTACAAGTTCGGTTTCGCGGGCAATCCGTGGGGCGAACTCGAGGGCGTGGCCAACCGCACCGACTTCGACCTGTCGACACATTCGGAGCATTCCGGCGAGGACCTGTCGTTCTTCGACCAGGCCTCCGGCGACCGGTACACGCCGTACGTCATCGAGCCCGCGGCCGGCCTGACCCGTTCGCTGATGGCCTTCCTGTGCGACGCCCTCGTCGAGGAAGAGGTGCCGAATGCCAAGGGCGGCACCGACACCCGTACCGTGCTCAAGCTCGACCGGCGGCTGGCGCCGATCAAGGCCGCGGTGCTGCCGCTCTCGCGCAACGAGAAGCTCTCGCCCAAGGCCCGCGATCTGGCGGCCGAGCTGCGCAAGCACTGGAACGTCGAATTCGACGACGCGCAGGGCATCGGCAAGCGGTACCGCCGCCAGGACGAGATCGGCACACCGTTCTGTGTGACCGTCGACTTCGACACCCTTGACGATCAGGCCGTCACGGTCCGCGAACGCGACACCATGAGTCAGGAGCGGGTCGCACTCGACAAGGTCGTCGAGTATCTCGGCGGCAAGCTCGTCGGGGCCTGAGGGTTCGCGACCACACGCCGGCGCGGCGGTGTCTCATTTTGAGAATCGTTGAGTCGCCGCTGCCGACGGTATTCTGTCATAGTTGACGCAGCAGTTTCTGATCCTGATGCCGGTGTTGCGGAGGACAAGGGGTCCGTGGTGTCCGCAACATTGTGAGAGTGAGTGAGTGAGTTATGGCCGAGAGCGGCAAGGTTGTCCATTACGACGCGAACCGGGGTTTCGGATTCCTCGCGCCGGACTCAGGTGGTGCCGATGTGTTCTTGCACATCAACGACATCGACATCGATGAAGGTCTGCTCAAGCCGGGCGCCAAGGTGTCGTTCGATGTCGAAGACACCGACCGCGGCTCCAAGGCGACCAATGTGGCCGTGACCGAACCCGCCGCCGACGACGGCGCCGGTGCTCGTGCGCACCGTCGCGAGGAGCGCGACGGCGGCCACCGCGGCCACGACCGCAATCACGATCGGGGACACGACAGGGGCCACGACCGCGGTCCGCGCCGGCAACGGGGCGGTTCGCTCGACGCCGCGGCGTTCTCCGAGGAGATCACCGAGCTGCTGCTCGATTCGGCCGACGACCTGACCGCCGCGCAGATCGTGGCGATCCGGCGCCGGGTCACCGATTTCGTCGTCGCCCGCGGCTGGGTGAACGACTGACGGCAGGGTGCACCCGGGCGGTGACGGCCCGGGTTATGGATACCGACAGACGTGGATACTGGGGGCATGGTTAATCCGGCTCTCGCCCCCGGCGCACCGGCCACCGCCTTCTACGGCGAGGAGGCCGTCGAACGGATCGTTCCGGAGGCGGCGAAGGTGGCAAGCCTTCCGGGCACCCGCACCGACCACCGCAGTGACTACGCCCGTGACCGGGCCCGGGTCCTGCACTGCGCGGCCCTGCGCCGGCTCGCGGACAAGACCCAGGTGGTCGGTCCGCGGGAGGGCGACACGCCCCGCACGCGGCTCACCCATTCGCTGGAGGTGGGCCAGATCGGTCGCGGCATCGCGATCGGCCTGGGCTGCGAACCCGACCTCGTCGAACTCGCCGGTCTGGCCCACGACATCGGGCATCCGCCGTACGGGCACAACGGGGAACGTGCGCTCAACGCGTTCGCGGCGGACCATGGCGGGTTCGAGGGCAATGCGCAGAACCTGCGGATCCTCACCCGCCTCGAACCCAAGATCCTGTACGCCGACGGTGCCAGTGCGGGTCTGAACCTGACCCGGGCGTCGCTGGACGCCACGCTGAAGTATCCGTGGACGCGGCGTCCGCCGAAGGTGAAGTTCGGCGCCTACGACGACGACAAGCACATCCTGGACTGGATCCGCCGGGACGCCCCGGCCGACAAGAAATGCCTTGAGGCACAGGTGATGGACTGGTCCGACGACGTCGCCTATTCGGTCCACGACCTCGAGGACGGCATCCTCGCCAACCGCATCGACCTGCGCACCCTCGCCGACCCGAGCGATCAGCGCGCGCTCGCCGAGATCGGGATGATGGAGTTCGACGGTCTCGACGAGAACGCCCTGATCGACGCCTCCCAACGGCTGTCGAAGATGGAGATCGTCAAGGCGGTCGGCGCGTTCGACGCCTCGCTCGACGCGTCGGTGGCACTCAAACGGCTCACGAGTGAACTGATCGGCCGGTTCGCGTCCGCGGCCATCGAGGGCACCCGGGCTGCGGTGGACCGGCAACCGGTGAGCCGCTACGAGGCCGACCTCGTCGTCGACCCGCTGGTGGCGGCGGAGGTGGCGACCCTGAAAACCCTTGCGCTGCGCTACATCTTCTCCAACGAACGGCACAAGGCCAATCAGGCTCGCCAGCGCGAACGGATCCACCGCGTCGCCGAATGGCTGACCGTCGCCGCACCCGGCGGCCTCGACCCGATCCTCGTCCCGATGTGGGAGGCGGCCGAGAACGACACCGCGCGGATGCGGGTGATCGTCGACCAGATCGCGTCGATGACCGAGGGCCGCCTGGAACGCACCGACAAACAGAACTCGGGCGCCCAGGCGCACCTGGGATAGTGCTGCCGAGCCCTACCCGGCGTGGGCGATGTCGATGACGAGCCGGGTCGGGTTGGTCAGCGCGGTGACCCGGACGGCGGGCCTCTCGCCGTTGATGCCGATGAAACCGACGGCCTCACCTTCGAACACGCCGGTCAGGTGTACCTGCGGCACGTTGTGAACCCCGGTGATCGGGTTGGGGCCGGAGTACTCCTCGACGCCGGTGTCCATCGGATAGCCGAGCCCGGTGAGAATCACCTGCAGCACGCTGTCACCGCTGACGGTGATCGGTTTGCCGCTGCCCGGCTGGGCCGGTGAATCGGTGTAGTCGACCCGCCAGCCGGGGGTCCCCGTGCCGCCGAGGTCGAACACGACCCGGTCGAATGCGTTGTGGTGCCCGACACGGACCCCGGTGACGCTCAGTCGCGCACCGCTCGACGCGGGGTGCGAGACCGGCACCGAGCCCGTGGGGGCGGGTTCGGCGGTGCCCGTGCCCGAACCGATCCCCGTCGCCGGCGGTGGGTCGCTCGGGGTGACGGTGCCGTCCCGCGTCGACGTCACCGTCACCGTCGACGGGCCGCCGGAGCTTCCGTCGTCGCTGGTGCAGCCTGCCATCAGCAGGACGGTCGTGGCACCGAGGGCGATCATCAGTCGCGTGTTGCTCATGATTCCGCTATACGCCCGAATCGGACGTCGCGACAGGGCCGTCATTCACTTGATCGGCCTGGTCGGGGTTGTTCGCCTCGGGGTTGTTGGCACTGTCGAGGATGCCCTGGAGGTACTCCACGGGCAGCAGGCCGCCGGAGAAGTCGACGAGACGGCCGATCGGCACCGACGACATCATCTTGACCATGTCGACGCCCAGTGCCGCACCGGAGTGATCCTCACCGTCCTGTTCGGGGCCACCGGTGACCCCGAACATGGCGTCGGTGATCGGTCTGATGCCCTCGGCCGCACCGGGGTCGGCCATCACCTCGCCGATGCTGGACTGCAGGGTCAGCGGAATCCGCACCACGTCACCGGTGACATCGACGGTGGAGGTGAGCCGGATGTCGCGGCTCGACGCACCGACATGCACGGTATACGAACCCGATTCGACCACGTACCGGTGAACCCTGGTGTCCCAGTAGGCGATATCGTCGCGCGGGATGAACACCGACACCGGCACCGACTCGCCCGCGGCCACCCCGACATTCGCGAAACCCTTGAGTTCGCGCGGCGGGCGGGTCACCGCGGAGTCGTCGGCGGACAGGTACACCTGCACGATCTCGCGGCCGTCGCGGGTGCCTGTGTTGGTGAGCCGCAACGTGATCCGGATTCCATCCGGTTCGGCGTCGACCGTCAGGCCGTCGTAGTCGAAGGTGGTGTACGACAGTCCGTGCCCGAACGGGTAGGTCACGTCGAGGGCGCGGGCGTCGTACCAGCGGTATCCGATGAACAGTCCTTCGCCGTAGGTGACGTGGCCGTGCTCGCCGGGGAAGTTGAGGTAGGTGGGCGTGTCCTCGATGCGGCGGGGCAGGGTCTCGGTGAGTCGCCCGGACGGGTTGATAGCGCCGAACAGAACGTCGGCCAGGCCCGAGCCGAGCGCCTGGCCGCCGAGGGCGGCATCGATGACCGCGGGTGCGTCGATCACCGAGACCTGCAGCGCCCCACCGTGGCAGAGCACGACGACGGTGCGCGGATTGGCCGTGAGAACCCGTACCGCGAGCGCGATCTGGTCGGCGGGCAGGTCGATGGTGGTGCGGTCGAAGCCTTCCGATTCCTGTCCTTCGGCCAGACCGAGGAACAGCACCACGGTATCGGCGGCCCCGGCCACCGCGATCGCCTCGTCGGCGAGCAGAGGCGCGGCGTCGGGACCGGTGCTGTAGCCGGGGGCGAACGGGGTGTCGCGGCCGGTGACCGAGCGGATCGCGTCGAGTGGGGCGTCGACGCGGGTGGCGTTGACGTGCGAGGATCCACCGCCCTGGTAGCGCGGCTGCGCGGCGAGTGCGCCGATGACGGCGATGTCGGCGTCCGGCCGGAGCGGGAGCAGGTCGTCGTCATTGCGCAGCAACACGACGGCCTGGGCCGCGATCTCGCGGGCCAGTCGGTGATGGGCGTCGAGATCGACGGCGCCGGAACCGGGTACGGCCGCGGCGGCCTCGCGGGCCTTGACGGCCAGCTCGATCACCCGGCCGGCCGAAGCGAGCAGATCGCCGGCATGCAGCGTTCCGTCGGCGACGGCCGCGGCGACTTTCGCATCACCGTCCTCGCCGCCGAACGGCATCGTGAGATCGAGGCCCGCCGCGACGGCGGTCACCCGGTCGGCGACGGCACCCCAGTCGCTGACCACCAGCCCGCCGAAGCCCCACTGGTCGCGCAGGATGGTGGTGAGCAGTTCGCGGTTCTCGAACGCGTACACCCCGTTGATCTTGTTGTACGAGCACATCACGGTCCACGGCTGCGCGGTGCGCACGACGTGGCGGAAGGCCCGCAGATACAGCTCGTGCAGGGTGCGTTCGTCGATGTCGGCGCTGACCCGCATCCGGTCGGACTCTTGGTTGTTGGCGGCGAAATGCTTGAGCGAGGTACCCACGCCCCGGCTCTGCACACCGTCGACGAAGGCTGCGGCCATGTGGCCCGTGAGCACCGGATCCTCGGAGAAGTACTCGAAGTTGCGGCCGCCGAGGGGGGAGCGTTTGAGGTTGATGCCGGGGCCGAGCAGCACCGAGACGTCCTGTGCCCGTGCCTCGTCGGCGATGGCGCTGCCCGCCCGGCGGGCCAGGTCGGGATTCCACGTCTGGGCCAGCGCCACGGCCGGCGGGAAGCAGGTGGCGGGCATGCTCCCGGAGACGCCGAGGTGGTCGCTGGCGCCTTCCTGCTTGCGGAGGCCGTGCGGGCCGTCGGTGACCATGATCGACGGGACTCCCGCAACCGCCTTGGTGGTCCAGAAGTCCTGTCCACTGGTCAGCTGGGCCTGCTCTTCGACGGTGAGATCGGATGCGTTCGGGGTGTTATCGGGCACGGGTAAGACCGTATCGTGTGGCGTGGCCCCCCGGGTCGGGTTGTGTGGTGCAGGTCACCCGACCGGCACGCGGTCTGAGGCGTCGGCGCGGGTCCTACAATGGGCGGCGTGCCTGGACGAATCCCCGATCGTGACATCGCCGCGGTCCGCGAGCGGACACACATCGAGGAGATCGTCGGCGACTATGTGGCACTGCGGCGCTCAGGCGCCGACTCGATGAAGGGGCTGTGCCCGTTCCACGACGAGAAGTCGCCGTCGTTTCATGTCCGGCCCAACCGCGGCCTGTTTCATTGCTTCGGCTGCGGGGAGGGCGGCGACGTCTTCTCCTTCCTGCAGAAGCAGGAACACATCACGTTCGTGGAGGCCGTCGAGCAACTGGCCGACAGGATCGGCTACCGCATCAACTACGAGGGCGGCGGCACCGCCATCGCCGTCAGCCGCGGCACCCGGGCCCGTCTCGTGGCCGCCAACACCGCCGCGCAGAAGTTCTACGCCGAACAGTTGCAGACCCCGGCCGCGCAGAAGGCCCGCGACTACCTGACCGAACGCGACTTCGATGCGGGCGCGGCCCGCGACTTCGGGTGCGGGTACGCCCCCGATGGCTGGGACACGATGACCAAAGCGATGTTGTCACAGGGGTTTACGTTCGAAGAGCTGAAAGAGGCGGGTCTGTCGACCGAGGGTCGCAAGGGTCCGGTTGACCGGTTCCGGCGCCGGCTGCTGTGGCCGATTCGCAATCTCGGCGGCGATGTGATCGGTTTCGGCGCCCGCAAACTCTTCGACGACGACAATCTCGGCAAGTACATGAACACGCCGGAAACCATGCTGTACAAGAAGTCTCAGGTGCTGTTCGGTCTGGACCACGCCAAACGGAACATCGCCAAGGGGCATCAGGTGGTGATCGTCGAGGGCTACACCGATGTGATGGCGATGCATCTTTCCGGCGTGAATACCGCGGTTGCCTCCTGCGGCACGGCTTTCGGCGAGGAACATCTGGCGCTGATCCGCCGGCTGATGATGGACGACTCGTACTTCCGTGGCGAGGTGATCTACACCTTCGACGGTGATGATGCGGGAAAGGCTGCCGCGCTCAAAGCCTTTGAAGGTGAACAGAGTATCTCGGGGCAGACCTTCGTCGCCATCGCACCCGACGGGATGGACCCGTGTGAACTGCGCCAGCGCAGCGGTGACGGTGGCGTGCGGGATCTGATCGCCCGGCGGGTGCCGATGTTCGAGTTCGCGATCAAAGCGCTGCTGTCCGAACATGATCTGGATACGGCCGAGGGGCGGGTCCACGCACTGCGCGACGCCGTGCCGGTGGTCGCCCGGATCAAGGACGTCAGCCTGCGCGACGAGTACGCGCGCCAGTTGTCGGGCTGGGTGGGCTGGGAGGACGTGGCCCAGGTCCTGCGCCGGGTGCGGCAGGAGAGCACCAAGAACGGCAAGGCGGGCGGGCGTAAGGATCAGCGTCCGGCTCGGGGTCGCACTGCCCGGCCCGAGGCCGAGACGATGCCGATGGGGGTCGCACCACGCTCGGACGACCCCCGGCTGTGGCCGCAGCGCGAGGGTCTCAAGGCGGCGCTGCAGTATCCGGGGATTGCGGGCACCATCTTCGATTCGCTGCCCGAGGACTGTTTCACCGATCCGTCGTACGCGCGGATCCGGGCGGCGATCGCCGAATCGGGGGGCTGCGCTGCGGGACTGAGCGGGGTGGAGTGGACCGACGCCGTCACCCACCGCGTCGACGACCCGGTGGTGGGTTCACTGGTGACAGAACTCGCCGTGGAGTCGATGGCGGTGGACGAGTCGGCGATCCCGCGGTACGTCACCGGCGTGCTCGCCCGGTTGCAGGAGGTGTGGGTGGGCGCGCAGATCGCCGACATCAAGTCGCGCCTGCGCCGGATGTCACCGGGGGACGACCCCGACGGCTACAACGCGGTGTTCGGTGATCTCGTCGCGCTCGAGTCGTACCGGCGCAGTCTGCTCGAAGGGGACTGAGCCGCCGGCGACCGCGCGCTGTGCTCGTGGTCGCCGGCGGGCTGAGATCAGAACGCCCGGAAGCTGACCGGGGTCTTGGTGTCCTGGGTGCGGTCGGGCACACCGTGCGCCGACAGCGTGCGGATCGAGCAGCGGTTGACCTTGCAGTTGATCTTGCCGGACACCGCCTTCACCTTGATCCGGGTGGTGAACTTGCCGCCGCGGATCTCGTTGGGCTTGAGCCACTTGGTCTCGCCGAACGAGTTCTGCTTGGTGGGGCCGTACTTGTTGTCCTGGGCCAGGCCGACATAGATGCCGAAGTTCTTGCCCGAGAAGCCCTTGCCGCTGACGGTGAGCCACTCGCCGTTCGGGTTGAGGTTGCTCGTCTTGGACACCGAGACCGTAGGGCGCGGAGCGGCGTCGGCCGCCGAGTCGACGGCGACGAGTCCGCCGAGTGCGATGCCGGTGGCGAGGACGGCTGTCGCGGCCCGGCGAGCAGGTGTGAACGAAGTGTGCATGAAGCGAAGGCTACGCTTACCGATTCGGCGAATTCCAGCCTGTTGACGGAACTCACAGGCCGGGTGCCGGACTTGTCGGAGTTGTGTGCGACGCTCGTCCGCCCTCCCGGACACGGTGCCGGCCGGGGCCTCGTGACCCAGGATTTGTTGTCGAGGTGATCAGCGCCGCGCCGCCTCCAGCAGGAGTCGCTGTTCCGCGCGGGCTATCGCCAGGCGGGCGGCCGGGGCGGCGTCGGGGTTCACCGAGACCGACGTGATGCCGAGTTCGACGAGCCGTTCGGCGAACGCCGGGTCGGTCGACGGGGCCTGCCCGCACAGCGAGGTGGTGATGCCCAGTCGGCGCCCGGTGGAGATGATCTGGCCGATCGCGTCCATGACTGCCGGATCGGCGGTGTCGAAGGCGTCGGCGCAGATCTCCGAGTCCCGGTCCACGCCCAGGATCAGCTGGGTCAGGTCGTTGCTGCCGATGGACACGCCGTCGATGCCCATGCCCACGTACTCGGGCAGCCAGTGCACCACCGACGGCACCTCGGCCATCACCCAGCGCCGCAGGCCGCGCTGCCGGCCCAAGGGGCTGTCGTCGATCAGCGAAAGGCAGCGTTCGAGTTCCCATTTGGTGCGGACGAAGGGGGTCATCAGGCCCAGCTCGGGGCACTGTTCCCGGACCCGGGCCAGCGCCCGCAGTTCGAGGTTGAACAGTGCGGGATCGGTGACATAGCGCAGGCAGCCGCGGAAGCCGATCATCGGATTGTGTTCGGCCGGCTCGTAGCCGTCGCCGCCGATCAGCGATCGGTACTCGTTGCTGCGTAAGTCGCTGGTGCGGTAGATGACCGGGCGTGGGGCGAATGCCGTGGCGATCCGGCCGACTGACTCGGCGAGGGCATCGACGAGGGTGTCGCCCTCGCCCCTGGCGATCAGATCATGCGGATGACGGCCGCCGAGCGATTCGGTGAGGATGAACTCGGCACGCAGCAATCCGACGCCGTCGACATCCTGTGCCGCAACGGACTCCGCGGTGTCGGGCATGGCGAGATTCACGTATACCTTCGTCCCGGTGATGGGCGCCGCGGGGGTTGCCGCTTCGGTGACGGTGACCCGTGAGGTGGGTGCCGGCTTCGTCACGTCGCCGGAACGCACCAGGCCGTGCGCGCCGTCGACGGTGACCATCGATCCGTCATCGAGATCTGTTGTGGCGCTACGAGTGCCGACGATGCACGGGATGCGCAGTTCGCGGGCGACAATCGCGGCGTGACAGGTCATGCCGCCGGCGTCGGTGACGATGGCGGCCGCCCGCCGCAACGTGGGCAGCCAGTCGGGATTGGTCATCGGCGCCACCAGGATCTCGCCGTCGGCGAGGTCGCTGCCCTCGGATGGATCATGCAGTACATGCACCCTGCCGGCCACGGTGCCCGGCGCCGCCGACATACCGCGGACGAGGACCGTTCCGTCGGGGGTCGCGGAGTCGTTCAGGGCGGTGATCGGGCGGGTCTGCAACAGCCACACGTCGTCGGCCGTGTCGACCGCCCATTCGAGGTCTTGCGGACTGCCGTAGTGGTTCTCGACGTCGACGGCCAGGTGCGCGACCTTACGTAACTCCGCGGAGTCGAGCACCTGGCGGTCAGCGAGTTCAGGTGGCAGATCTTCGCGGCGATCGGTGCTGTCGTTGCCGCGAACGAGCCGGAAGTCCTGGTGACCGACGTGGGTGGACAACTCGGTCAGACCGTCCTTGGCGACGATGTAGGTGTCCGGCTGCACCAACCCGGACACCACCACCTCGCCGAGGCCGAGGGCGCCCTCGATGGCGAGCTTGTCGTGGTCGCCACTGCTGGGATCGGCGGTGAAGGCGACGCCCGCCTGCTGTGACTGAACCATTTTCTGCACGACGACCGCCATCGCGGGTTCGTCGGAGAAACCGCGGCCCGCGCGGTAGGAGACGACGCGCGGCCCGAACAGCGACATCCAGCACTGCACCACGGCGCCGATGACGGCGTCGGGGCCGACGACATTGGTCAGGGTTCGGTTCATTCCGGCGAACGATGCGTCCTTGCCGTCCTCACCTGCGGCCGACGAGCGGATCGCAACCGGTGTGTCGTCACCGAGGTCGTGATAGGCGGCGACGACCTGCTCACGCACATCGGGTGCCACCCCCGCCTGGGCGACGATGTCCTGCAGTTGCGCGCAGAGTTGCCGCAGCCGCTTCTCGTCGGTGGCCGCGCCGAGCGCGGTGGTGTGTAGTGCGGCAAGCCTGCGGTCGACACCTGCCGCGGCCATCGAATGCCGATAGCACTCGGTGAGCAGGACGAAGCCCGGCGGCACGGGGAGTCCCGCGGCGGTAACCTCACCGAGGTTGGCGCCCTTGCCGCCTGCGTCGTCGGCGTCGGCGAGGGTCAGGTCGGAGAAGCGGCGAACCAGTCCCGACCCCGGCCGTGAGGTCCCTGAGCGTGATGTTCCCGCGGTCGATGTCCCCGCGGTTGATGTCCCCGCGGTTGATGTCCCATTGACTGGTGTCCCGGCGAGTGTCATGTTGCCTCCTCCGATCGACTGTTGCGCATCTGGACGTCGACCCTCGTAAGGTCGGGCTGGTCTCATCGTGCGCCGTCCGGTGGTCGGCATATGCGCTCGCGGGCGATTCGTGACCTCTGGCCGTGGCGACGCCCGCCGAAGGTCCTCAAGGATCAACGGCGTCCGCCACTGGACCGCGGCACCCGCCTGCGGGGAGGCTGGAGCGGGGAGTTCTCGGCGGCTGTCAGGCCGCCCGCGACGACCGGATACCCGGCCGCAGTTCCTCCGGGAACATCGGCCGGTGCGGGTCGTCGGAGTTGTACACGCAACCCCCGGCGTAGGTGTGCTGTCCGGTGCACTGATCGGGTGTCGGGCGGACTTTCCCCCAGATGTAGTTGATCGTTCCGGTCATGCTGTCTCCCTCCAGAACCGGCCGCCCGGGCTGGGGCGTCAACCAGTGCTGTCAGTGTGCGGCGCATACCGTCTACGCGCAGTTCACGAAGGACGACATCACGCACGGGCGGTCGGAGAGAGCAGGGTCACAAGGTTCGATCCGGCGGGTTCCCGGCCTGGTGGACGGTCGGGCGGGGGAGTGGGTGCGGGGCCGGTGGCGTGGTGTCCGGTACTGTGTCGATGCCTGGGGAGTTAGCTCAGTTGGTTAGAGCCGTCGACTCATAATCGATTGGTCGCGGGTTCAAGCCCCGCACTCCCCACCATGACGCGCCCGCCCCGGTGGTTGAGGTGTGAGGCTGCGAGCCTCGAAACCCGGTGAGCTGACAATGTGGGCTCCCCGGGCTTCGGGGCTCGTCGGCTGCCGGTGCCGTACCCCGGTCGGGCGTTGCGGTTGAAAATCAACTCTGAACAGGCGTTTTGTTGTCTGGATCATCCATAGGCTAGAGTCATCTCTCGGTTCGGGTGACACCGGCGAGCGCCGGAGCTACACGGATCGACAACACAATCCCCCATAGCTCAATTGGCAGAGCATTCGACTGTTAATCGAACGGTTACTGGTTCGAGTCCAGTTGGGGGAGCAAGACAAACCCGCTGGTGACGGCGGGTTTTCTGCTTTCTGGGGCGACTTGCGGTACCGACCGCGGTACTCCTGCGGTACTCGGAAGACACCGAAAGTTGCGGATTCTCGGTATAGTGGAAGAGTCCTGATGATGCGCACGCATCGGCCGCGACCATCCTTCGCGGCCGGAGGGACTGCCTGGACCGCGGTGTGGATTGCGCGGTTGGCGGCCTTCGGCCGTCACGGACCGGTGCGACGGAGCCGGCCCGCTACACGTGGCCAGAAGGCGAGCGTCGCCGGGCCGGGGCACCGATTGGCCCCGGTAGCACCTCGATCAGCGAGTCGAGGTTGTTACCGGAGTCGTCCGATGCAACCCATTTCCAACACCGATGATCTGCGCGTGTTCCGCAAGAGCGAAGTCGCCGAGCGGCTGGCCATCAGCGAGGACACCGTCGACCGGCTCATCGCCGCTGGCGACCTGCAGACGCTGCGCCCGCGCAAGCGCGGCGTCGTCGTCCAGGTCCCGGCGGCCTCGTTGAGGGCGTACATCTACGGCGAGTGAGACTCGGCGAGTGACCACCCCCCGAAGCAAAGGGCCTCGGGGGGTCGCGTCGAGGACACCGTCGACCACCTCGATGGCCGATCTCAACTCCTTCTGCGGTTGAGGCTGAAGTGATTCGAGTCAATCTCTGTGACGTGTGGTGAGACACCTGTGCCACCCCTGAGACAATCGGTGTCTCAGGTATTGCTGCAGGTAGTTCGGTATTTCTGGGCTACTGAGCCACCTGAGACGCACTTCCCAAGACTTCATACAGAAGTCGATAGATGCCGTCGTTCGATGCGGTCGTCATTTGGGTTTATAGGGAAAATGCGTCTCAGGTGGCTCAGTAGCGTCGTTTCTGGCCTCTGACCTGCGACGATGAGTGAGACACGAGGTGAGACACCGTTGTCACACCGTGTCTCAGTGTCTCGCGATCGAAGCCCGGTCGCAACTCCTTCTGTGTCGACCGCATCAACCGCGATCGAAGCCCGGTCGCAACTCCTTCTGTGTCGACCACCTCAACCGCGATCGAAGCCCGGTCGCATCTCCTTCTGTGTCGACCACCTCTGAACTAGACCCAGGCGGGGCGAAGCCCCGCCCCCGGGGCTGGGCGGGTGGCCGGATCTGCCGGCGGCCGCCCCGCGTCTTCGGCCACCTCCGACGTGTGATGCAAATCACACAGCGTGTTTGTGAGCGGGTCGACTGCGGCCGTGGGGCGGAATCCCTGGAAAAAGTTCGGCGCATGACGAACAGGGTGAACGAGAAACTCGCAGCGCGCGATCGAGGCCCCTGAATGGGGGTGATGGCGCGCTGAAAATGGGTCCTGACCTGCGCGGTTATGTTCGCGGTCGGTGGACAATGTGGGTCGTGTTGCCTAGCGTCGACGGCGTAAGACACCGGCAGCGGAAGGAGGTGATCGAGATGGCGCAGGACACGGACACGATCTCCACGCCCGAGTTCGCGCGGCGCATGGGCGTCGCCCGCTATACCGCGTGGGAGTGGCTCAGGAAGGGCTTGGTGCCGGGCGCGTACCAGGTGGCACCAAATCACGGATTCCGGATTCCAGCCTCGGCCGTGGAGGAGATGAAGCAGCGCAGCACCGCGGCGTAAACCGCCGCGCGACACATAGATAGCGAAACGACAGAACGCCACCGCATGGGTGGCGTTCTACGGAGTCATGTTTGGCGACGGGCTCCGTGGTGTCCAGGGAAGGACGTTAAAGACAATGACACCATACACCGAAGCGGAAATCGAGCGCGAGCGCGCGGCGATCACGAAGGCGCTGAAGACGAAGACCGTCGGGTCCGGCGATGAC
>WBZQ01001948.1_pt1 | contig 13756 bp, 12 predicted proteins | sample 5204251 | NCBI WGS metagenome assembly WBZQ01 (sample SAMN12412402, study PRJNA552823) | activated sludge metagenome | isolation source: activated sludge from nitrification reactor of wastewater treatment plant... | place: USA: Virginia | collected 2017-09 | reverse complement strand
CCGAGCGCGACGGTGGCCACGTCGCGCAGCAACACGGGCGTGCCGCGCGTGTCGGCTCTGAGCACGAGGCTTTCGATGTCCCCGCGGCCACGCAGATAGCCTCGGCCGCGCACCATGAACTCCTTGCCCGAGAACTCGAGCAGACGCCCGCCCACCTCGTCGTTGCCGCGGCGCACCGCCATCGTCACGTCCATGATGGAGAGCCCGTAGGCCTTCAAGCGATTGGGGTCGACCGTCACCTGGTACTGCTTGACGAAACCACCAATCGACGCGACCTCCGCCACCCCCGGCACGGACTGCAAGCGGTAGCGCAAGGTCCAGTCCTGGAGCGCCCGCAGGTCGGCCAGGGAGTGACGCCCGCTGTCGTCCACCAGCGCGTACTGGAACACCCAGCCGACGCCGCTGGCGTCGGGCCCCAGCTCGGTGCGCACGCCTGCGGGCAACGTGGGCTGGATCTTCGAGAGTGCCTCGAGCACGCGGCTGCGCGCCCAGTACAGATCCGTGCCGTCCTTGAAGATCACGTACACGTAGCTGAAGCCGAAGTCGGACAGGCCGCGCACGACCTTCACGTTCGGCGTGCTCGCGAGTGCGCTGACGATCGGATAGGTGACCTGGTCTTCCAGGATGTCGGGGCTGCGGTCCCAGCGTGAGTACACGATCACCTGGGTGTCGGAGAGATCGGGGATGGCGTCGACCGGTGCGCGCTGCACGGTGACCACGCCGTAGACCACGGCCACGGCGCAGATCAACAACACCAGCAGGCGGTGCTCGGCGCTGAAGCGAATGATGCGGGCAAGCATGGCCGGGCCTCAGTGGTGCGCGTGTCCGGCGGACGGCGCCGGAACGGCCGCGGGTGACGGCGGGCCGGGGAGCGCGACGCCGTGCACGTGCCCCGGCGGAGCCTGGCTGCCCAGGGCCTCGAGGGCGGCGCGCAGGCTCGATTCCGAGTCGAGCAGGAAGTTGGCCGAGGTCACGACCCGCTCGCCCGCCACCACGCCCGACAGGATCTGCACGCGTTCGCCCAGGCGCTGCCCCACGCGCACGAAGCGCGGCTCGAGGCGGCCATCGGCCTGGTCGACGAACACCAGCTCGCCCTCGCCCGTGGGCACCAGCGCGTTCTCGGGCAACGACAGGCCCACGCCGAGATCGACGCTCAGGAACACGTCGGCGAACATCTCGGGCTTGAGTGCGGCGTCCTGGTTGTCGACCTCGATGCGCAGCTTGATCGTGCGCGTCGGCTCCTCGACCGTGGGCGCGATCCAGGCCACGGAACCACGCCAGACGCGCTCGGGCAGGTAAGGCAGGCGCACCTCGGCGGGCAGGCCCAGGCGCATGTGCGCCAGATCAGACTCGTACACGTCCGCCAACACCCACACACGCGACAGGTCGGCGATGTCGAACAGCGTGTCGGCGGGTGTCACGCGCATGCCGTGGAACACGTTCTTCTGCACGACGTAGCCCGACAGCTCCGCGTGCAGGTCGAGCGTGCGCATGAGCGTGCCCGTGCGCTCGATCGCCTGCAGCGCCGCGGGACGAATGTCCCAGAACAAGAGCCTCTGGCGGGCCGCCTCGAGCAGCTCGACGCCGCCGCGCTCCACGCTCGAGATGCCGCTCTGTGTCAGCTCGCGCTGCGCACGCAAGGCCAGCAGGTACTCCTGCTGCGAGGCCACCAGCTCGGGACTGTAGATGGCGAGCAGTGGCTGGCCGGCACGCACGAACGCGCCCGTGAAGTCCACGTAGAGCCGCTCGACGTAGGCCTCGTACTTGGTATGCACGTGATGCAGGCGGCGTTCGTCGATGGCCACGCGTCCGACGGTGCGCAAGCCGCGCTGCAAGCGCCCGGACTGCACGGCTTCCGAGCGCAGGCCCAGCCACTCACGGCGCTGCGCATCGAGCGTCAAGCCCACGCGCCCAGCCAGGGGCGACGCGGCCTGGGCGGGCCCCGGCGCGGGCGGGTCCGCGGTCAACGGCACGAGTCGCATGCCACAGATGGGACAGTCTCCAGGATGATGGGGCAGTGATAGCGCACGCTCTTCTGCGCGTTCTCAGGGGCGCGTTCGCCAGTCCCGCGGCACGCGCTCGCACCGAGGAACAGCGCAGCGAACAACACCGCGAGCAGGCCAGCAAGGCAGCGCACGGACGTCGTGCGGGTGGCCCAGAGGAAAGCCCTACGACTGGATCGTGACCGGTGCGCTCCCGCGAAGTGCGTGTTCATGGCATGCCCATCCCGCTGCCGCTCGGGGCGGCCTTGTTGGAAGTTGTACCGGGCGCAGGAGCCCCCCCGGACATGGCGCCGGCGCCCATGCCGCTCGCGAGCGACGCGGACGAGCCGGCGCCAGAGGGCAGCAGATCGAGCGAGGGTTCGAGGCTGGCCTCCTCCAGCGCCACGCGGCCGCGCGCGTGGCCGCCGTGCAGGCGTACCAACATGGCGCGATCGGTGTAGAGCGTGCTGAGCGCCTCGAGCACCGCCACGAACGGCACCTTGCCGGCCTGATAGCTGGCCACGGCGGCCTCCACGGTGAGCCGGCCCTGGGGCACGATGCCGCGCTCGTACAGCTCGATCAGTTGCTCGAGGTTGCGCAGCGCCAGCAGGCGCTCGTGGGTGCGCAGTCGCAGCCGCAGGCGCAACGCGTCGCTCCTGGCCCGCGCCGCGCGCGTGCGCGCCTCGGCCTCCGCGACCGCCTGCGCACGCACGCGCCCGCGCAGCGGCAACTCCAGGCTCAAGCCCGCCTGCCACATGGGATCGAGCCGGCCGCGGTGCATGTAGCCGGCCTGCACCGTCACGTCCGGCCGCGCCGCGCGCTGAGCCAACGCGAGCCCGGCCTGCTCGGCCGCCAAGCCCTGGCGAGCCGCGCTCAGCTCCGGGCTCGCAGCTTCGAGCCGCGTCCACGCGGCCGGCTCGGCTTCCGTCCACGGAAGGGGGCTGGGCAGCGCGGGCGGCAGGCCAGCGAGCGGCGTTTCGCGGCCCAGCAGCCTGGCGGTCTCGGCCTGCCCCAACGCCAGGGCGAGTTCCTGTTCGAGTTCGAGCTGATGCGCTCGGGTCAATTCGACCTGCACGCGCAACACGTCTTGCTGCGCGCCTTGACCGACGGAGTAGCGCGCACGCGCCACGCCCTCGGTCTCGCGCCACAGCGCGCTCTGTTCGCGCACCAACAGCAGCAGCGCCTGCGCCTGCTGCAAGGCCAGCACGCTGCGCTGCACGTCGGCGCGCACCCCGCGTTCGACCCGCGCCAGGCTCTGCCCGACCTGCTCCGCCTCGGCCAACGCTTGTGCGCTGCGCAGGCCGCGCTTGCCCGACGCGGGCAAGGTCTGGCTGACCACCAACGCGAGCGTGGTCATGTCGCGGCCTCCGAGGCTCGGCTGCCAGCCGTCGTTCGTGTAGCCGAGCGCCACCTGCGGGTTCGGCAATGCCGCGGCCTGGCCCGGGCGTTGGCGCGCCGCCTCGTGGGCGGCACGCGCGGCCAGCACGTCAGGATTGTGGGCCAGGGCTTCGGCCACCAGGCCCTCGACATCCCACTGGGACGCGACCTGCGCCTGCGAGGGCGGCGCAGGTTCCGCGACCTGGGCCCGCGTGACCAAGGCCGTCGACGACGACACCAAGAACGCCATTCCGATCGGCACAACCCGCATGCAGACCCCCTTGTCAGCCCGTCAACCACAGGGCGAACCCCGCGACCGGCACGCGCCGCAAGCGGCACGCACACCACGAGACACGCTGCGCGGCACGGCCTGCGACAGGCCGGGACCACGCTGTCCGGCGCGAATCAGACGCGCAGGCTGAGGGGTGGGGGCGAGGGGTGCAGCACGGCGATGCAGGCGGCCGATGGCCACTGCCTGGCGGGGCCTGCCAGGGTGAAGACGCGCGGCATCAGGGCCGGCGCGGGAGCGCAGGCGAGGGGTGCATGGGGCTGGGTGGCCTGTGGCAGGTCGGCCACGGACAGGCAGCAACGCGCCGCACCGCGGGCCCGCAGCCCTTCGGGCGGTGGGCAGCACGAGTGGGCATCAGGAGTGAGCGTGTTCGGGCCGCACGTCGCGCAGGGGCACAGTGGCAGGTTCGAGACCAGCAAGAGCAGCAGCGCGACGAGCGCCACCCGGGTTCTACGCACGCAGCTCATGAACCCGCATGACAACACGGCGCGGACGCCCGCGTCAACGACGCGACGCGCTGGCCGGCCTGACGTGGGTTCTCGGGCAGGAGGTCCTGGCCTCGATCTTCCGGGCGTCGTCGGCCCATCGCAGCCACGCGCTCCAGATCTTCGGGGCCGGCACCGCGCGCCACTCAGCGCGGCGCTTCGGGCGCTTGCACCCATTCGATCACGCCGCGCTCCAGCAGACGCTCGAAGATCTCCAGGGCCTCCTGCTCCGGCATGGGGCACAGCTTGAGGATGGCCCCCACCGACCACTGGCCGTTCACGCGCGAGAGCACGAAGCCCTCGTGGTGATCGAAGTGTTCGCGGGTGAGCGCTACGGCCCCCACCTTGAGCAACGGCACGGCATCGAGCGGCAGGCGCTGCACGCGTCGCCACTGGCGCCGCTCGTCGGCCAGGTCCAGCAGGCCCGCGCGCGCCTGTTGGTTCAGGCGATCGAGGCTCAGCACCTGGTCATAGAGCGACGCCGCGGCGTCGTGCTGCCGTTCGGCCCGGAAGCGACGCGCCTGGTCCAGCAGCACCTGGATCGTGCCCACCGGGTCGCTCTCGAGCGGCTGACCATGCGGCACCAGCGCTTCGAGCACGCCACGTTCGACGAGCGCGTGCAGGCGCAGGCTGGTCTCGAAGCGCGAGCGACGCGACTCGAGGCTCAGCGCGGCCAGCGTGCGACCCGTGCCGGCCAGGGCGACGAGCTGTCGATCGGGCGGGTCAGCCAGGGCGATGTCGGGACCGCGCACCTTGAACCGCATCTCCGACGACGGCAGCGCGACCTGGAGCTGGCGCCACTGCTCACGCCTGTGGCGTGCTTCCTGGAGGACCGGCTCGAGCGCGAGGTCGCAGCGATCGAGCCCGTCCTCGACTGCGCCGGCCTCGAACTCGAAGCTGCCGTCGGTCCACAGGAACGCATCGCAGACCAGCTCCTCGGCGTTGCGCTCGAGGGTGCGGCGCAGCGCGCCCGCCTCCAGCAGCCCGTCGGCCACCAGCAGCGCGCCCAGGCTGCGCCCGTCACGTCCCTGGCGCACGAGCGTGGCGATGAGCGTCTCTTCACCCAGGAGTTGCTCGCGCACGAGCGCATGCGCGAGCGTCTCGCGTGGGTCGTTCGACGTGGCCGTCGTCAGGCGACCGTTCTGGAATCCCACGCGCTTCTCGGTGGAGCGTTGGCACAGACGCAGACGCCCATCGAGCTGGCGGCGCTGCAACCAGTCGAGGACATCGTCCAGGTCCATCGTGTCGAGATCGCCGCTCACGCGCATCGGCAGGCTCCCACGATCAAGGCTCGTGGATCAGCGGCTTGGCCGGAGCGCGCTCGCGCGCCTCCACGCCCATGCGCGCAGCCAGCCGGGTCAGCGTGTCGAGGAACACGCAAGGCCCCTCGGCTGCGCGCGGCGTGTGCAGCACGGCGCTCTCCAGACTGCGCAGCACCGCCAGTAGGTCGTGATCGTCGGGCGCCAGCGGGCGACCGGTCTCGCTGCGGCTCTCGAACAGCCGCTCGATGTCACGCATCAGACCGCTGGCGCGCAGGTCGGCGGGCGCATGCTCGTAGAGCACGCCCTTGACGCGTGTCTCGAGTGTGCGTCGCAAGGCGCCCAACGCTTCGGCCAGCAGGTGATCGTCGAGCTGGGCGTGGGTGGCTCGCAGGCCGTGCAGGCCGGCGACTGCGAAGAAGAACAGACGCGCCTGCGCTTCGTCAAGGCGCTCGAGGAACGGCGCCACGCGGCGCAGGTCGCGACGCTGCTCGGTCTCGCGCCCGGCCCAGCCAGCGGCGTGCGCGCCCGTCAGGAACGTGCAGTCGTCCGGGCAATCAATCTGCACCTGGCGCTGGCTGCCGCAACACTGCGCGCAGATGGTCTCGCCCTTGGCGGGACAGCTCCGCTTGCCCTTGCGTGCGCGACACAGCGGGCAGGCCTGCGCGCTCATTCGCGACTGCCCAGGCCTTGCAACGCGGCCAGATATTCGCTCGCCGCGGCCGGGCGTGACTCGCGGCGCGGATGCAGGCCGCGCACCAGCAGGCTGTCGAACGCCTCCGGCACGCCGGCCGCGCGGGCGCTCGGCAGCGGCAAGCCCACGCCCTGCGGCAGCGTCGTGGGCGCTACACCGGTCAGCAGGTGGTACAGCGAGGCACAGGCGGCGTACAGGTCGGCGCCCAAGTCGAAGGCGCCCTCGGGTGGCCGATAGGCCGAGGGCAAGCGTTGCCTCAGACGGCCCAACCCCACGTCGGACAGCTTGACCGTGCCCGCGCCCGCCAGCAGTGTGCCGGGCTCCACGCCCCCGTGAGCGACGCCACGTGCGTGCAGGGCCACCAGCACGGGGAACACCAGCCGTGCCAGCGTGAGCACCTGCGCGAACGGCAGGCGCTGGCCGCGCGTGAGCGGCTCCGACAACGCGCGCCCGGACCACCATTCGCTGACCAGCGTGCGCTGGCCTTCGATCTCCACAAGCCCCAACGGCCGCAGCAAATTGGGGTGCTGCACCTGCGCCGCAGCCCTGAGATCGGCGGTCAACGCTTGCACGAGGCCCGGTTCGGCCAGCAGCGTGGCTGGCAGCAGGCGCAGCGAGACGCTCTGTCCGGCCTCGTCCTCACCGCGATGCCAGGCCCCGAGCGCGCTCGTGCCGAGGGCCTCGCGCAGCACGAAGCGCCGGCCCGCACGCGGTGCCGCGGCCTGCGCGGGCGCACCGGGTGTCGCGACGGCAGGTGCGACCGGTGCTGCGGCCGGGCGTGGAGCGGCAACCGGCGCGGGCTGGGCCGATGCGACAGGCGCGGGCGGGCGCGATGGCGCGGCGGGCGCCGTGGTCGCGCCGCTCTGGAGACGGGCCACGCGCCGGGCGACATCGCGGAAGCTGAGGTTCTCGGCCTGTATCTTCTTGTAGAGCGCGAGCGCCTGCGGCCCCTGCTGCGCGGCTTCGAACGCGGCCGCCAGCCAGTAGTAGAGGTCGATGTTGGCGCTCGATACGGGCTCGTTGCCCACGGTCTTCTGCACGCGCTCGATGCCCAGGGCGGGCAGGCCGGCGTCGATGAACAACTGCGCGAGCTGCTCGGAGGCCGTGCGGTAGTTCTCGTCGCTCGGCCCCACGCGTTGAAGCAGTGCGATCGCCTTGTCGCGCTCGCCCGCGCGCATGGCGGCCTCACCGCTCTTGAAGGTCAACCCGGCGCGCTCGTAGAGCGTCACGGCCTGGCGCATGTCCCCGGCTTCCTCGAACAGCTTGGCCGCCGTCTCCCACTCGCGCGCGCGCTCGAAGGCTTGCGCCGCGCGCAACGGGAGGCCGGCCCGCAGGTACACGCCCCCGGCTGCCGCCAAGCTGTCCCCGGCTTCGAAGGCGCCGGCGGCCTCGGCCAACATGCCGACCGACTCGAACAGCTCGGCCGCCCGCAGGTAGTCTTGGCCTTTCTGGAAGCAGGCCGCCGCCTCCGCCACCCGGTCGGCCTTCAGGGCCACCTCGCCGCGCAGGGTGGCCGCGCGCACCGGCTCGCCAGCCCGCTCCCAGGCATCCGCGGCACGCTCGGGATCCTCGGCGCGCAGGAACAGCTCAGCCGCTTTGGCGAACTGGCCCAGCTCGAGACAGGCCGCGCCCGCATCCTTGAAAAAGCTGCCCTTGGCGAAGGCCTGGTAGGCGCGCTGCAGGTTGCCAGCCTTCTGGAACAGGCGCCCGGCCAGCAGCGCGCTGCGGTGGTCCGCCGACTGGGCCGTGGACGAGTAGGTGGTCGCGTAGGTCACGTTCTCGTCGAAGTGCTTCTCGTGACACTCGGCGGCGCGCAGGAAGTTGCCCTGCTTCTCGAAGGCCTCGGCGGCGCGCAGCGGGTAGCCGCCCTTCAGGTACAACTCGCCGGAGCGCTCCCACATCTGCGCGGCCGAGAACAGCCGGGCCGCCTCCATCGTGTTGTTGCGCTGGAGGAACAACTCGGCGGCGCGTGCCGGTTTGCCACAGTCGGTGAACAACTGGGCAGCCTTCTTGTAGTCACCGGCCTCGAGATACAACTCCGCGGCGCGCTCGGCCTTGCCGTTGCGCTCCAGCAGGCTGGCGGCCGCATGGAACTCCTTGCCCTCGACCAGCACCTCGATGGCCTTCTGGTCATCGCCTGCGTTCTCGTAGAGCCGGCCGGCGGCCAGGACGTTGCCGTGCTTGACCTGCTGCTTGGCTGCCTTCTCGAGCTTGGCCTGACGAAAACGCGGCCCCAGCAGCTTCCCCAGCAGCTCATCGCCGCTCAGCCCGAGGCCGGGCACACGAATGCGCAGGTTGGAGCCGAAGTGCTGATAGACCACGACCAGCGCGATCAACGCGAGGCCGTACAGCGCGTACTGACTGCTAAGCAAGCTGAAGATGAGATCCATGCCGGACCGGCGCTCGCGAGCCGCGTTAAAGGTGGCGCGATTATAGCGCGCGACGCGGGGCCCGCGACCGGGCCTGGCCGCGCGCTGCAAGTGCACCTGGGACAGCCGCTTGCATGCCCCCGTGGGGTTGCCTTCGGCGTTGACTTGCCCCCTCGTGCTGGTATTCTCAGCCTGGCTTGTCAACACGCGATCGTCCATCGTGGTGTCGCTGCCAACGCCCCATGAACCCCGGCTCGCGCTCCAACGCCGCTTCCGTTCCCAGTGCGGGTCCGACTGCGCCCGACGACGGCCTGGTGACCGCCACAGACCTCTTCGGAGACTTGGTCGACGCCCCCGACGAAGCCGCGTCCAGCTCGCGTGGCGCGGCACGTGTTCAACCCATACGCGTGCAGGTGCAGGAACCGAAGAGCCGAGAGGTGGCGGCGGCCGCGCAGGCCACGGATGTCGGGCACGACACGCTGGCGGCCGACGAGTTGGACGCCTTGCTGGGCGTGCTCGGTGCCGAGACGCACGCCGCGGCCAGGCCGCAACGTGCACGGCCCGGCGTGCAGGCCGCGGCCGACGAGACGCCACCGAGCGGGGTGACGCCGCTGCGTTCGCCAGCGACGAGTGCGGCGCCGCTCGACGACCTCGAAGGCCTCGACCTGTTGGTCGACGGCGTGGCCCTCGATACGCCGACGCCGTCACAACAGCCCGTCCCGCGCGCCGTTCCCCCGCTGGCCGCTCTGCCGGCCGTCGCTGCGCTCCGGGCACGCGCCCCATTCGCGGGAGGCGGGGCCGAATTCGCGTCGCTGCTCGACGGCGTGTTCACACCCAGCGAGGCCACGAACGTCACGGCACCGGCTGTCGATGCGGGCCACGCGGCGCCCAGCACCCCGCCGGCGCTGGAGTGGACGCCCGCCGACAGCGACGGCACACCGTCCACGTCGCCCGGTGAGCCGCGGCCCGCCGTGGCGAGCGGCGGGGTACGCTTCGAAGCCCGGGTCAACAGCACCGCGCCCGACGACGCCATGTTGGAGATCGACCTGCTGGGCGTAGCCACCGACGCCTTCGACCAGGCCACGCCAGCGCCACGCCCCAGCGCCACGCCAGCGCCACGCCGGGCTGCCCGCCTGGTCTTCGGGCCCTACCGCCTGCTCGAACGCGTCGCGGTGGGCGGCATGGCCGAGGTCTTCCGCGCCAAGCGCTCGGGGGTCGAGGGCTTCGAGAAGGTGGTGGCCGTCAAGCGCATCCTGCCGCACCTCTCGGACAACAAGGAGTTCGTCGACATGTTCGTCGACGAGGCCAAGATGGTGGCGGGCCTGGCGCACCCCAACATCGTGCAGATCTTCGATCTCGGCCGGCTCGACGACAGCTACTTCATCGCCATGGAGTACGTCCACGGGCGCGACCTGCGCACCATCCAGAAGCGGGCACGCGAGCGCGACCAGCGCATTCCCCTCGACCTCGGCGCGCTGGTCGTCAGCAAGGTCTGCGCCGCGCTCGAGTATGCCCACCGCAAGAAGGACGACCGGGGCCGGCCCATGCTGCTCGTCCACCGCGACGTCAGTCCCCAGAACATCCTGATCACGTACGAGGGCGACGTGAAGCTGACCGACTTCGGCATCGCCAAGGCGGCCAGCAAGGCCAGCATCACCGGGCGCGGCTCGCTGCGCGGCAAGCTGCTCTACATGAGCCCGGAGCAGGCTTCGGGCGAGCCCACCGACCGGCGCGCGGATCTGTTCGCGCTGGGCATCGTGTTCTACGAGCTGATGACCGGCCAGCGTCCCTTCGGCGCCGGGTCCGAGCGCAGCCTGCTCGACAGCGTGCGCGAGTGTCGCGTCACGCCGCCACGGGCCGTGAACCCACGCATCCCCGAACGCATCGAGGCCGTCGTGATGAAGGCGCTCGAACGCGATCCGGATCACCGCTACCAGGACGCCGGCGAGATGTCGCGCGACCTCGATCGGGTGCTCTACGAGCGCCAGGTCGGGGCGCCCGAGCTGGCGCGCCTGATGGAGGTCTTGTTCGACCTGCACGAGCGCGAGGAGCAGCCTACCGACGAACAGCCAGCCGCGGCGGCTGGCGATATCGACCTGGAGTTCGAGGCTCCCACGGCGGCGCAGGCGGCGGTCGTACCCGCCGATCCGCTGTCGCTCGACTCTTTGATGAAACGCTTCGGCGTCCGGCCCTGAGCCAAGGAGGCAGATCAGATGGCGCTTTCGAAGGAACAGCAGCAGTTCTACCAGCAAACCCTGGACATGACCCGCCGTCAGATCGGCGATCTCAACTCGCAGATCGAAGAAGAGCTGGCCAAGGTCAAGGAGCGGCTGGCCGAGTTGCAGAACGCCAAGAACGCCGCCAAGCAGATCTATGACGGAGCTTGCAAGATCCTCGGTATCGACAACGACCTCGAGAAGGAGGACGACGGCTCCGGCGAGTGACGCACGACGTGCGGCCCCCCGAGGCGGCGTTGCTCGGGGGGGCCGGCGGCTGCTAGCATCCGCGCTCCATGGCCTGGTTCCGCCGAGAACACGCACCGCTTGCGCCCAGCCCCCTCGAAAGTCGGGTGCCCGAGGGCCTGTGGGTCAAGTGCTCGTCCTGCAAGGAGATCATCTACCGCAAAGAGGTGGTCAAGAACTTCAGCGTGTGCCCCAAGTGCTCGTTCCACTTCCGCCTGAGCGCCCGGGAACGGCTCGACCTGCTGTTCGACGGAGCCTGGAAGGAGTTTGACGCGGAGCTGGTCAGCGCCGACCCGCTGGTGTTTCACGACACCAAGGCCTACAAGGCGCGGTTGGAGGACGGCTTTCGCAAGACGGGCTCGCGCGACGCGCTGGTGTCGGCGCTGGGCAGCCTCGAGGGCATTCGTACGGCCATCGCCGCCATGGAGTACGGCTTCATCGGCGGCTCCATGGGCGTGGTGGTGGGCGAGAAGGTCACGCGCGCGATCGAACGCGCCCTGGCCGAGCGCCTGCCGCTCGTCGTGGTGTCCTGCTCGGGCGGCGCGCGCATGATGGAGGGCACGCTCTCGCTCATGCAGATGGCCAAGATCTCCGCGGCCCTCGCGCGCCTCGACGAAGCCCGTTTGCCGTTCATCAGCCTGCTGACCGATCCCACCACGGGCGGCGTCACGGCCTCGTTCGCGATGCTCGGCGATCTCAACATCGCCGAACCGGGCGCGCTGATCGGCTTCGCCGGACCACGCGTGATCGAGCAGACCATCCGCCAGAAGCTGCCCGAAGGCTTCCAGCGCTCGGAGTTCCTGTTGCAGCACGGCATGATCGACATGGTCATCGATCGCCGCGAACTCAAGAGCACGCTCGCGCGCAGCCTGCGGCTGCTGCTGAGCTGAGGGCGGGGACGCGACGAGACTAGACGCGTAGAGTTCCCGTCGCTGCTTGATGTCGAGCGCGCGCAGCGCGACGGGCCGCGTGGTCAGGGCGCCAACTCGCCCGGTGGCGCCGTTTGGGTACAATCGCAGCATGCTCCCCCAGATCTCGAACCGCGGGCGCCTCATGCCGGCCTCGCCCATCCGCAAGCTGATGCCACTGGCCGACGAAGCCAAGCGGCGCGGCACGCACGTCTACCACCTGAACATCGGGCAGCCCGACATCGAGACCCCCGCCTGCATGCGCGAGCGCCTGCGGGCCCTGCAAGACAAAGTGCTGGCCTACACGCCGTCGGGTGGCACGCCCGAGTACCTGCACGTCCTGCGTGACTACTATCGCGGCCTGGGCTTGGGCATCGATCTGGGACACTTGATCGCGACGACCGGCGGCAGCGAGGCCGTGCAGTTCGCCTTCATGGCGGCCGCCAACGAAGGCGACGAGGCGCTGGTGGTGCAGCCCTTCTACACCAACTACAACGCCTTCGCGACCATGGCCGGCGTGCGCCTGGTGCCGCTCACCAGCCACGGCGAGGACGGCTTCCATCTGCCGCCGCGCGAAGCGTTCGAGCACGCGCTCACGCCGCGCACGCGCCTGGTCGTGCTCTGCAACCCGAACAACCCGACGGGCACGGTCTACAGCCGCGCGGAACTCGGCATGGTGGCCGAGTTCTGCCGCGAGCGCGGCTTGTTCCTGGTGTCCGACGAGGTCTACCGCGAGTTCGTGTACGACGGACGCGAAGCCGTCAGCGCGCTGGCCTTGCCGGGCTTCGAGGATCACGTCATCGTGGTCGACAGCCTGTCGAAGCGCTACAGCGCCTGCGGCATCCGCCTGGGTGCGCTCGTCACACGCAACAAGGAGCTGCATCAGGCGGCGTTGCGCATGGCGCAGGGACGCCTGTCGGCGCCTGGCCTGGCCCAGTACCTGGCGCTCGGCATCCCCGACATCGGCGCCGAGTACACGCGCAACGTCGTGGCCGAGTATCAGAAGCGCCGTGACGTGCTGTTCGAAGGCCTGGGACAGATCCCCGGCGTGTTCCTGCGCAAGCCCGAAGGCGCCTTCTACTTCGTCGCGCGCCTGCCGATCCTCGACAGCGAGGATTTCGCGCGCTTCCTGCTGGCCGACTTCCAGCATGCTGGCGGCACGGTGATGGTGGCGCCGGCGGGCGGGTTCTACGCGACGCCAGGTCTGGGACTTGACGAGGTGCGCATCGCTTACGTGCTGAAGGAGGCCGACCTGCGCGCGTCCATCGACGTGTTGGCGGCGGCACTGCCGGCGTACTGCAGGGCACGCGGGCTCGGCGACCCCTTGGCGGTCGCGGCCACGGCGGCAGCCCCCGACTTCGCCGCGCCCCAGCACTGACGTGGCCGAGGATCTGCGCGTCACGTCCACCGTGCTGGTGCCCGCGGCGGCCCTGGCCTTCAAAGCCACGCGCGCCTCGGGCCCGGGCGGCCAGAACGTCAACAAGGTCGCGTCGAAGGTCGAGCTGCGCGTGGACCTGGCGTGCATCGTGGGCCTGAGCGAGGCCGCCCGCGCGCGGCTGGTCAAGGCCACGGCCAACGCCTGCGACGACGACGGCCAGTGGATCGTCACCAGCCAGCGCACCCGCGACCAGCACCGCAACCTGGAGGATGCGCGAGAGAAGGTGCGCCGCGCGGTCGAGCGCTGCCTGGTGCCCCCCAAGGCGCGTCGCCCCACACGACCCTCACGCAGCGCCAAGCAGAAGCGCGTGCTCGAGAAGAAGCACGCGGGCGAGATCAAGCGCCAGCGCGGCCGCGTGGCGCGCGAAGACGAGTAGCCGACGAGGCCATCAGCCTGCTCGACCTGGCCCGAACGGTCGCAAGCCGCTGGGCTGCCAGACGACGAGACGCTCGCCTGGAGTCGTCCGCCGGTGACGGCCGCGGATCTACAGGTC
>WBZQ01001947.1_pt1 | contig 13757 bp, 11 predicted proteins | sample 5204251 | NCBI WGS metagenome assembly WBZQ01 (sample SAMN12412402, study PRJNA552823) | activated sludge metagenome | isolation source: activated sludge from nitrification reactor of wastewater treatment plant... | place: USA: Virginia | collected 2017-09 | reverse complement strand
GCGAAGTTTCCTCTATTTCTCCTCTCTTCGCGGTTGAGTTCCTGACGCTCCCCCTTCTATAATCCGATCCGTGGCGCCGTACCCAAGTGGCTAAGGGAGCAGTCTGCAAAACTGCGATGCGGCGGTTCGAACCCGCCCGGCGCCTCCAACCCTTCCGCTCGTATGTCAGAGCGTTCGGTAATGCTGACCGGACCTTGTTCCGTCCTCTGTTTTCCCTACGCCCCGTTGTGCTCTCGGTTCCAGTCGCCTCTTTGAGCGCCCATGCGCCAGGACGCGATTGCTCCATTGCTGTGTCAGTTGCAGCGGAGACGGGCACAAGGGATGCTCGGGATTCAATATCGCGTGTTCGGTCGGACTCAGAACCCTACGCCATCAGTCAGGAAATCGTTAGAATAGGGACAGCGAGTTGCCACCGTTCGGTGACAGATGGCCCAGTGAGGGTAATGCAAGGGCCTGTGCTGGTGCGCCTGCGTGCCACTTGTGAGAGCATGTCGGGAATGCGAGACGCGCGCTACGTGCTCGCATGCCTTCGTTTCCTGCGTGGGGCTGGATTCGGGATGGTCCGTTCGACCCCGGTTTGACGAGATGTGTTAGAGATGTGTCGCAGATATTTCGCGCAGAGGCCTGCTAGCCTGCAGAGGACGATTTTTTTGTCTGAAAGGATCCATGACCCCTGATCCCATCTTCTTCAGAGATCTTGCGTATGTGTTCATTGCTGCTGTCGTGGGCGGAACCTCGGCCTATCTCCTTCGTCAGCCGTTGATTCTCGGATATGTCTTCGGCGGCATCGTGATCAGCCCCCTGACGCCCGGTCCTTCCATTTCGGACGTCCATAGTTTCGAGTTGTTCGCCGAGATCGGCGTCATCCTCCTGATGTTCAGCATCGGCATCGAATTCTCGCTCAACGACTTGTTGCGCGTGCGCTGGGTCGCTCTTGTAGGGGGACCGCTCGGCATTTTCCTGTCCATCCTCCTGTCGGTCGGAATCGGCCATCTGGTGGGATGGACGATGATTCAGAGCGTAGTGATCGGGTCGGTCGTGTCAGTCGCCAGTACGATGGTGTTGGCGCGGCTGCTGCTGGACAGTGGAGATCTGCGGGCCAAGCATGGCCGCGTCATGATCGGGATCACGCTGGTGGAGGATCTGGCCGTCGTCGTCCTCACCGTGCTGCTCCCCGCGTTGGGCGCGCTGGAACCGGGGCGTTTCGCCACCATCGGAAAGGCGTTATGGCTGGCCGTGCTGATTCTGGTCCCCTTTGCCTACCTCACGGCCAAAGCGATTCCGCCCCTGTTGACGCGGATTGCCAAAACGCAAAATGCCGAACTGTTTCTCTTGGTCTCGTTGTCCCTGGGCATCGGGACGGCGGCCGTGACTCAGATGGCTGGATTATCTCTCGCCCTCGGCGCGTTTCTGGCCGGATTGATTATCAGCGGTTCGGAATATGGTCATGAAACGCTCGCCCGCCTCCTGTCCTTGCGCGATGCCTTCGTGGCCCTGTTTTTTGTGACCATCGGTATTCTGATCGACCCCCGTGTGGTGTGGGGCAATCTCCCGTTGCTCGCCCTCATGCTTGGATTGATTATCGTCGGGAAATTCGTCATCTGGGCGCTGGTGGTTCGGCTCTTCCGCTATGCCTGGGGCACCGCCCTGCTCGTGGGCGCCGGGCTCACGCAGATCGGCGAATTTTCGTTTGTGCTGGTGCAGGTTGCCAAAACAGCTGGCCATGTGGGCGAGGATGTCTATAATGCCACCCTCGCCGCGTCGCTGTTGAGCATTCTGTTCAACGCGCCCCTCGTGCGCTATGCGCCGAGATGGATCGCGGCCTTGCATTTTCGAATGGGGCGGGTTGCCGTGCCGGCCCAAGGGGGCGTTCAAGATGAACAAGCGGGACACGTGGTGTTATGCGGCTACGGTCGCATGGGTAGCACGGTGGGACTGGCCCTCGACTATTTTGAGATTCCTTACGTGCGGCAGTTGCGGCGGCGCGGCATCTCGTGTGTGTATGGAGATGCTTCGCAAACCGAATTACTGCATGCAGCCGGAGCTCAGCGGGCCGCGTTGGTGATTGTGGCGCTCCCGGTGATCCACGAAGCCTCCCTGACCGTTCGACTGCTGCGCGGGCTGCATGCGAACATCCCTGTTCTCGTCCGGGCGCATGGATTTAGGGAAGCAGAAGACCTCCGAAACGTTGGCGCGACGGAAATCATTCTGCCCGAAGTCGAGGGGGCACATACTCTGATTCGGCATGCATTTCAGACCTTGAAAATCCCGAAGTCCGACATTCTCGCGTATCTCAAGGTTGGGCAAGACTTCCGCGCGTCCCGTGGCGAGGGCTAGGGCATCGGGCCGTTGTGACAAACTTGATGGCGTGGAGGAGGTGACGCGTGCGGCAGTAGCGTGCCGCGGAACGATGACCGGCGGGAACCCGGGCAGAAAAAATGTGCTCTCGCAAGAAGAGAGATCGCGCTACGGTAGAAGTTACCGTCCGAAATGGTAGGCGATGCCGAACATGAACAGGTTCGCTCGATAGTCGGCAGTGACGTTGCTGCGGTTAAATGTGAATTGCGCGAAGTTGTATTTGTATTCAATGAAGGGGGCAATCGAGTCTGTCAGATAGTACCGGATGCCGGCCAATACATTAAAGCTTGGGGCAAAGGACGCTTCCGGCCTGAAATTACCGCTGGAAATATTGCCGACGTTGAGGCCGATCCCAAGACCGGCGTAGGGCTCTACTTTGTACTGATACCCGGTGACTCGAACCAAAGCATTAAACGCTAGCGAGTGAACCTGTAAGTCGGCGCCGGGAATCCTTCCGGACAGAAGCGGATTGCTGGAGGTGGGAAGCGTCTGTTGTTTGATGCCGGGTGTAGACCGGTAGGCGTCGACTTCAAGGCCAAACCAATTGTAGCCGCGGTCGTTGAAATAATGGCCGATCTTTCCGCCGTAAAAAAGGTCCTTCTGAAGGGAAACTCGTCCTGCGTCTGTCGTATCAAAGCTGGGAGCATTCATGCCGAGTCCTGCAGCTACATACGTTTCCGCCTGGGTAGCGACCGGAATCCCTAGCAGGACTATGAACAGAAGACCGATGAACCAACGGCGCATTACTCCTCCTCCTGCCGGTACAAAGCTTTGACATGGCACTTAGGCTGCTACTCTAACGAGCTTCCTGCGAGGTGGCAAGAGAGAAGTGCATCTCAGAATTGGATACAGGAAGACTCGGTCCGGTGCAACAAAGTCGGGCGCTGGCAGAACCCTTGCCAGGGTGACTGGTCCCACGACCAGTTCAACAGCGCGTATTCGGTATGCGTGAGATGCCGATCAATCGTTCGGCCAAATCCGCCAAGGCGAAGCGAGAAGCCTGCGGGTAACACAAAATCTCTCAACAGCCCGAATTCAGTAAAGTCCCCCGCATAGTAGGCTGGGTCGCCACGCTCCGTGATGAAATGCTCACCTCGCCAGATCGTCACATAGGGCCGCCAGCCGTCCAGGTCAACGCCTGCCGTCAATTGATACCCGCGGCCACGAACGATCGGCGAGCCGCTTTGGGTCGGCTCATTCTGACTGGTCAAATAAAGCGCCATGACATCGATTTCTCGAAGCCAGGTCAAGTGTGGCCAGTATTGCCTGGGCTGAAACGTAAATTGCGGCCCAAAGGCAGTGAGAAAATTGTTTCCGGCCGGACGATCGCGAGGAAGGCCCGGTCCGAAGAACGTCCGAGCCTCAGAATATTGGGCGCCGCCGGAATGCGACCAGTAGACCTGGCCGTTGAGTGAGAAATGTCCGGCCGCGACACGCCCTGCGTAGCCCACATCGAACCGCTCCGCTTTTTGAAAGGTCTCGATCTGATTCCAATTGATGAAGAGGTCCTGCTGGTAATGTGTGCGATCCACCAGCAGTTGGAAACCCTGTTCAAGAGGGCGTGAAAACAACATCGCATCATTAAAGATGGCATCGACGAAGGGGTGGTTGCGGTGAATGGTGCCGGCTACCAGACGCATATCGGGAATCATGTCGTACTCGGCGGAAAGGATCGGTTGCACCGTATGAAACGGCTGCTTATCACCCACCGGCAGGCCGGCGAACAGGCCTACGTTCAGATGTAAGTTTGGTGAGGGGGTGTAGCTGAGCACCGGGGCCACATATTGACCGGCAAAGGTCCGGGTCGAGACCGGCCGGCCATCGATCTGGTCGAGGCCGGCGTAATCGATGTGATACACATAGGTCAAGGCGTCCAACTTCATGTGGAACCGACGGTTCGAGATATCGTCCTGTCGGTCGGTGAAGGGGCGTGACAGCGAGGCCCACACGTCGCTTGCCAGGTCGGCATGATTGGTATCCCAATCCCAATTGAGCATCAGGTATTGCTGATTCACCCATTTGAACGCATCCCGGGTCATGTACGTGATCCCGTCCTCGGTAAAAAAGGACCGGATGCGCCGCGCTTGCACCCCGAATTCGAGTGAAGCCCGGTCTCCCAGGCGAACGGATCTGGACAGGCCGATCTCGGGGAAATTGCTGGCTCGAAATTCGGGATCGCCCTGCTGGCTCAAAAAATTGCGGCCCTTCCAAAAGGCCACGTATGGGCGCCAGCCGGCGAGATCGAGCCACGTATGCAGTTCATATCCTCGCCCGCGGATGGCATCGGAGCCGTTGTCGGCTTGGTTGTAACTTGTCAGGTAGGTGAAGCGGATACCGATCTGATTCCACCACGGGAGAGCGGGGAAATAACGGGATGGCTCCAGGACCAGTTCCGGTCCGCCGCCGGCGACGAGATTGTCGCGAGTGTCGAACGAGCGATCCAGTTTGAAGAGGGCCTGCCCGTTCCTGACCCAGTGGGCTTGACCATTGAATCGAAGCGGTCCGAACTTCAGTTGCCCGGCATACCCCACGTCGAAGCGGTTCGGCGCCGAGCCTCGGAAGGCCTGCTCCCAGTTGATGAAGAGGTCTTGCCGATAGTGGGCTGAATCCACTAGCATTTGGGCCCCTTGTTCGAGCGGCCGGAGGAAGCGATTGCCGTTGTCGAATACCGCGTCGTGAAAGTCGCGGTGCGGGGTGCGGATCGTGCCGGCGACGGCGGTGATCTGCTCGAACGGCTGATAAGTCAGTCGCATGATCGGTCGGACCTGTGAGATTTCGTGGTCGTGTCCGAACGGCATGTTGGCAAAGAGGCCGACTTCGGCCTCTAGCGTGGGAAGCAGACGTTTGTAAAGTGTCGCGTTGACCAGGTTGCCGATCAAAGTGGTATCACGCCCCAATCCGTTGGTGAAGGTATTATCTTCAAGCCCCTGTTTTTCAAGATTGAGGATAAAGGTGGAGACGGAGAAACGGGCGTCGAGGAGATGGGAGCTCGCGGCCTGGTGAAAGACCTCTTCTGAAACCGCGGTTGCAGCGGTGGCAAGCGAGAGGATTGTCCCACAGAGTAAAACGATCAACGAGTTATATGGAAAGTAATTGGGCGGTAGCACAATGGGAGCGGATCATAAGAGGCGAAGTTGCTGGGCGTCAATGAATAGATGGTAAGTGCTGCTGAGGTAAGGTCCATGGGGATCATACCGTTGCTTGGTCGTAGTTCCTGCAAGGCACGTTTTAATCGTTGGAGGTGGTGTAAACGATGAGACTCTTGTTTATACAACCTACATGTGACCGAAACGGCCATTATGGGTTAAATACGATTAAATTATGTCAGGCGCTTGGGGAGGTCGGACACGAGGTAACGCTCTGCACAAATAAGGCTTACCCCGAAAAGTATCTAAGTCGGCCGCAATTGTTCAAAATAGTGGAAGTCGAAAACGGAAATCTCAGCTTTGAGCGATATGATAGGCAAGCAAATCGTTTTCCGCTCTACTACATGTATGGACATTTTAGCAATTCATACAAAGTGTTTCGTGCGGGATTGAAGCTAGCAACTGAGGGTGCTTTTGACGTCATCCATGCGACAGGCATTGAGTTTATGACGGCGGCGCTTCTTTTGAAATGGTACTCAAGCCGCATTCCCTCAGTTGTAATGGAAGTTTATGCAGCTAATTTCTCTTTTGCCACATACTCTGGGACGATTATTCAGAGAGCTTACAAGGTGCTGCAACGAGAGGTATTTAAAAAGACTCTGGGAAAAGAGATAAAGGGAATTAGCGTATTGGGGAAATGGCACGAAGGCCATTTACGAACACAGCTTCATCTTTCCGACGCCGTGCATGTTGCGGTCATTCCTGATGGTGGGGAAGAGCCTGACCACCCCATCGATGTCACAGTTGCCAAACGCCGGATCGGGATAGACCGTCTTGCCGGGCCTGTCTTTCTCTTTTTTGGGACGATTAGAAGAGACAAGGGTCTTGAGTACGTGCTGGAGGCCACGAGTCGCCTTGCTAGTGAACAGTTTTCGTTGCTGATTGCTGGAAACCCCCAGGAGTATACCGCTGAGGAGGTGAGGCGTCTAATACAAAAATTTGGCGTCAACGATAAGACTCTTGCGCGGCTGGGCTACGTGCCTGACCAGGAAATCCCCTATTATTTCTATGCCTGTGATGCGCTTGTCCTGCCGTACCGGAAGTTTTACACGGGCGGGAGTGGTTCGTTGTTGAAGGGAGCCTGCATGCATCAGCGCCCCTCGATTGTGTTCGATGTGTCAGAAATGGGTCGGGTGGTCAAAGAGTCTGCAATTGGCTTGGTCGCTCGGCCGGAAGATTCTGCTCATTTGGCTGAGAAAATGCGGGAATTCATTCATCTGCAAGGCAACGAGCGGCAAGAAATGGCGAACAGGGCTCTAGCATTAGCAAAGAATCACACGTGGGACAAGATGGCCTGGGCCTATACCGATCTGTACCATAAGGTTATTTAGTATGGCTTCGGGGGTTGGTGTCACAAGCCTAGCGGTCTCATTTCTCTCCGTCATTTCAATTGTGGTTGGAGTGCTCAATCAGGCCGTTGTTGCAAAATATTTTGGAGCCTCTTCGGAACTTGATGGGTTCCTTATCGCATCAGCTGTCCCATCTCTCATTAGTGGTGTTGGCCTTTCTCTCTTCAGTTCGATGCTCGTGCCATCCCTGACAGCAATTAAAGCGGACACAGAAAAACTCTCGGCATCTGTCACTGCGGTCACCAGTCTTGCAGCGATCGGTGCCATCTTAACCGCAATGATTGGATCATTGGCCACAGAGCCAATCCTCGCGGTTACCGCGGGACTGGATGCGGTCAAATTAAGACAGGTGAGCGAACCCGCTCGTTATATATGGATAGTCGCGGCACTGAGCATTTTTGGTTCGTACTTGTCTAGTCTTTACCACCTGAGAAAGGAGTTTGTAATTGCCGCTGTGACGGGAATATTTCCTGCGATTGGCATGATTCTAGGAACGGTTCTCTTAAGTCCTTCCATTCATATCAAAGGGTTAGTAGTTGGATGGTTGACTGCAACTGCCATTGGTTGCGCTATTTTGTCGCCAATTCTCTTTCGCTGCGGATTTAGCCTCAAGAAATTAAGTCTGAAAAATCCATATGCCGTGGATTTCCTGCGAGCAGTGGTGCCGGTTGCAATGGGTATTGTGCCATTCACGATCTTGCCGGCCATAGATGCGTATTGGGCATCGCAACTTCCTGAGGGCAGCATGGCTTTTATCGGGTATTGTACAAAAATTGTCATCGGTGTCGGTTCACTCGTGGTGAGTGGCGTGTATGTGGTGATCTTGCCCTACCTTACGCAACATTTGGCTGACAACGAGACGTCTTTGTTTTCTCTAAAGATGCAGGCTTCAATCAAAGCAGTCATCGTGCTAATTATCCCCGCTGCAACGGTCTTTCTATTTTTCGGCCGAGAGATCGTCATGCTACTTTTTCAGAGAGGGCAATTCAATGAACAATCAACTGAGGAAGTGGTTGCGTTACTTCCCTTCTACATGATTGGTCTTGTTGCAATGGCACCTACGACCATTGTGAGTCGAGGGTATGTTGCGTTAAGGGAACACAGAGCATTTGCGGCATTGGGTATGGTCATGATTCTGTTTTATTTCGTAGCCGCCGGAGCGTTTTCTGTCAGGTGGGCATTGCATGGTATCGGTATTACATATGCTCTCTATTGGATTATATTTTTCTCCATAGGCATCATCGCGCTTCGCAGATATTTAGACCTCTCGGCCCTGGTGGGTCCCTCGTGTAAAAGCTTAATATGTTCGGTTGTGAGTTCTAGTCTGGTAGCTTTTCTGCTCGGTAATCGGGCTGGTACCAACTCCTGGCTTGTTTTGCCCGTGAAGCTAGGTCTCGTGGCTATAGTGTTTGTTGTGCTTGCCAGGCTACTCAAACTTATTGAAGTGAACTGGTTAAGACAGGTTGCCGGCGAGCTCCTTCCTCACTTGCGCAAATATCGATAGCCAAGAGTTTCATGGAAGGTAATCCGTCCAGCGTTGGGCATCTCAATTTGGTGTAACAGGTGTAACGATGCGTTCGCTTTGCGGTTCTCTTCTCGCCATAAGTTGGATTCTCTGGACCTGCCTAGTACAAGATCCGGCCCATTGGGCTATGTGGATGTGCATATTTGCCCTCTTCGTTATTGCTGCGGCTCCAATGGCAGTTGAGCTATACCGCAAGCAGTTCGACTGGCTCGATCTAAAGAATGTGTTTGTTCTCTTTTTTGTGCTCCAGTTTGGTATGTGGCCGATATTGGTCTATTTGTTGGGGTACACAAGCACATTCGGGCTGCCAATCACATTTCTCGACACCAGATACAACGAGTTCCTCCGTGGTGAAGCGTATGCCTTAGTTGGGCTGGGCTGCTTTTTCTTGGGACGCTACATTCCGCTGGGAGGGCCACAACGATGTGGCGTCCAGCGTGTGAAGAACGGAGTCACAAGCGCAGATGGGTTGCCTCTTTTATTTCTTTCGACGTTGATGTTAGGAGCCGGCATTCTAGGATTTCTTGGCCTGACTGCTGCTGGAGGAGGATTCTTCGAATTTGTTTCTCATATCGACGAATTTCGTACGACAAGTCTTTTAGGCGTGGGCTATCTGATCTTTCTTATTGTCGTAGCACAGTTAGGGGCTCTGGCGCTGATCCTATTTTATTTTACTTTTGGTCGGTACAAGGTCCCGTCCCACATGGCGCTTCTCGGGGTTCTGGCGCTGTCAGTTCTAGGTGGAGTTCGTCACGTCGCGCTTTCGGCCATTGTGGGATACCTAGTTGCGCGTCACTATCTGCATAAGCCCATTCGGGTCAATACCAGTCTGGTCTTTGTTGGTGTCATATTCCTTGCACTGAATATTTTCTACCCGATATATCGGGGGCTGGGGCCAGAGGTTTTCGAGTACTTCAGCGATATCGAAAATCTTCTTGACGTTGATTGGATTGTGGTCGCGTACGCTCTACTTGGTAGGTTTCACGGTGCGGAGACCATTGCACGGGTAATTGACATCACAGGGTCCGATGGGTTCCAGCATGGACGGCTGTTTTTTGCTGAGTTATTTATGGGGGTGATTCCAAGGGTCCTCTGGCCAGCGAAGCCTGAATCGTCTGGAATGGTGGCAAACACCACCTTTTTCTATGAAATCTTCTCCGGCGGTGAAACGGGCTCTGCCGTAATTACATTATTAGGAGAGCTCTACTGGATATGGGGGATTCCGGCCATTATTTCCGGGATGTTTTGCCTGGGTGTATTGTTTCGGGAACTTTATGAGGGGGTGCGGGACCAGAATAGAAATATAGAAAAGGTTGGGCTGTATTCTATAGGCGTAACTTTTGGACTCTTTGTGAATGAATCTCTTAGTCTTCACTTATTTCATTTCCTATTCAAAGTCGTGGTGTGGCTTGGGTTGTTCGGTGCCGTGAAGATTCTCTCGGGGGCCGCTGCGAAGCAGTCTGACTGTAGATCTTCTCATATGAGTGTCCTGTAATCATGCGCCCTATGGTTCCGGCCGATATCAACGAATGTGTAAGAATTCATTTAGTCTGTTTCCCGCAGTCGTTCTTAAGTTCACTGGGAAGTAGGTTTTTGACGACCTACTACGAAGGCGTTGCCCGTTCTGAACAAGCTATTTCAATTGTCTGTGAGTCCAACGATCAAGTTATTGGTTTTGTGGTCGGATTGACGGATCCCCGTAGATGTTATCGGTATCTTCTGAGAACACGCTCATTAAGGTTTTTTCTCACCTCTTTGGCCGCCGTCGCGCGAAATCCGATTATTGCTCCGCGATTGTTACGGGCGTTGACGTATCCCAGTAGCACTCCATCCGGAAGCGAACGAGTTTTGCTGTCGTCTCTCGCGGTACTTCCCCTTTTCCGAAGACAGGGGGTCGGAACGAGTCTGGTCAAGGAATTTGCCATGGAAGCCGCGGCGCGAGGAGGAAAGGAGGTCTATTTAGGAGTAAAACGCGATGATTGGAAGTCGATCAGGTTCTATCGGAACCTTGAGTTTCGCGAGACCTGCGATATTGCGAATCCCGGGAATGGCGATTCGATTCTCATGTCAAGGGACCTCCTTGTCCTGGAAGCGGATGAGAGCCACCAGATACAGGCATTCCGTCCATCGGGCACACATAGGCACCATGGGGATAAATTCGGTGAAGCTTTGGATTGAAAAGGTAATCCTTCCCAGAATAGTACAGTGGATGTATCGGACTTGCGACCACTCCAGGGTGACCAGAATTTTGGTGCTGAGGAGTTCAAGGCTGGGTGATTTTATTTGTGCAATGCCTGCCTTGAATCTATTGCGAAGACAGTTCCCGTCGGCAAAGATTCTGCTTTTGACTCTTCCTTCTGCGAGTTGGGCTATGAGGTCGAGAGAGGGAGACGCTTCATGGCTAGGGCTGTTGAAGCCAGGGGTAGTTGACTACTTTCTTCTCTTTCGATTGGAAGATATGTTAAGCGTCCGGACTTGGCTGAAATTGCGGCGAGAGATCACTGCCTTTGGTCCGGATGTATCTCTCATTTTTCCATTTGTGTTGGAGCCTCTCATGAGCCGCTTGAAGAAGATAGTTTTTCTTAGAGCTTTTGGAGTGAGGCAAAATCTGTACGGTTGGTCCCAAGCCCAAGATTTTGATAAGGGAAGAGCGGGTTCTGAACATGGTCATCAGATTTTTGGTCCATTGAACGCGCTCTTTCAAGTGGGTGTTTCGCCGAATTTTCCAGTTGATGTCGCTTTTGATGTTGCAGTTGAAAATGATGCGGTTCGAAAAGTCGATGCATTGTGGCGCGAAGTGTTCCCACCTGGGGTGCCGGTTGTGACGGTATTCCCTGGTGGGACGTTTATCCACAAGCGCTGGCCGGTGCCCAATTATGTTGCTCTATGTGATCTCTTGCTGGCTAAATACCCCGTTCGAGTCGCAGTCGTGGGGGGAAAGGGGGAAGAGGCTCTAGGGGTACAAATGATGGAGGCTCAGCCAGGCCGGGTACATAGTTGGGTAGGCCAAATGGAATTGCTAGAGACTGCAGAGGTTTTGAGGCGTTCCATATTATTTGTTGGAAATGATAGTGGTATTGCCCATCTGGCAGGGGCAGTTGGAACGCCTGCGGTGACGGTATTTTCTGCAATAGAACAACCAGGCACTTGGGAGCCATGGAAAAGTCGCAATTTATCCGTGCGCGTTTCTGTGCCGTGTCAGTATTGCAGGGGATTTACGGGGTGTCCAACCGGAACATTAGCCTGCACCAGGGACATCCCAATCAGTAGGGTGATGGAAATGTGTGATTCAGTTCTGAGTGGGCAATTTGAGAACAAACGAAAGCCATGCCTCGAGTCTCGGTAGTGATGTCTGTCTACGAAGGGGTCCCGTCTCTAATACTGGAGAAGGCAATTGCGTCAATACTCGGACAAACATTCAGAGACTTTGAATTCATCATTACGGCTGATGGTCGGTTGACAACTCCACAGCAAACGATTCTCGAACAAGCTATGCAAGCTGACGGCAGAATCAAGCTTGTCTGGAATGATCAACGAATGGGGCCAGGCTACGCAGCGAATTGTGGAATCGCCGTATCCTGCGGAGAATTAGTTGCCAGGATGGATGCGGATGACATGTCTCTGCCAGAGCGGTTGGGCCGTCAGGTGTCTTTTCTAGACGAACATCAAGATGTCGAACTGGTTGGGACGTTTGCATATGAAATCGACAAGGAAGATCGAATTGTTTTTGCAAAGCGCCTTCCTACTATGACGAATGAGTTGCGATCCTTCTTGGCTAGACGTGATCCGTTTATCCATCCGACGTTGATGTTTAGAAAGCGTTTTTTTGATCGTTTGGGGACGTACAAAACCCATTTTAGGGTGAACATTGAGGATACTGAATTGGAATGTCGGGCATTTTCCGCTGGAGTAGCTGGGGCCAACATTCCCGAATTTCTCTACATGTTTCGTGTGGACGAGCAATTTATGGCACGACGGAGGGGAAGAATCTATGCGGCCGAAGAGGCTGGCTTGAGGTGGCGGTATGTGAGAGATACCCACATGCCGACACATTATTATCTGTATCCAATCGTTATTTTTCTTATGCGATTAAGCCCGGAGTGGTTGCTCCGGTATCTGTATCAGTTTGCACGATAGCTGCTCGATTTGGTATCCCGTGGATGAGGCAGGGGTAACAGAGGAGCTTAGTGCCTAGAATTTTGTCGTAAGGTGCTGTGCGAGATGGCGATTCATTATTGATTGTAGTGCGTTGATCCTCGGTACAATAACTATGTCATCGCGTCATCAAAGTGCAATGTTAGATCATAGCAGGCAAGAAGAAGAGAGAATTCGGCTTGCATATGCTAGACGACGCGATGGGAATCTGTACTCCCTTTTTAATCCTGGGCATCGCTTTATTATTCAGGAGTGTGAACGAAAGCTTCTCGATTTGCTCGTCAGAGAAGGATACGGAGAGTTGGAGGATCGTGTAGTCCTTGATATCGGATGCGGACAGGGATTCTGGATTCAAGAATTCATAAAGTGGGGAGCCAGGCCAGAAAATATGGTGGGTGTAGATTTGTTGCCTGGGAGAATTGCTGAGGCTCGACGGGTATGCCCGTCGGGTGTTACGTTGGTCTGCGCTAATGCGGCCGTCTTAAAATTTGGCGAAGGAGTGTTTGACCTTGCGATCCAGGCGACTGCGTTCACCTCAATCTTGGATGACTCTATGAGACGTGCGATCGCAGCGCAAATGTTGCGGGTCGTGAAACCTGGCGGGATAATCATCTGGTATGACTACCACATCAACAATCCATGGAATACTGATGTGCGCGGAGTCCCAAAAGGGGAAATTCGTGAGTTGTTCCCAGGATGTGATGTGGCACTCGAGCGCGTAACCCTAGCTCCTCCGATCACCCGATTGCTTGCTCCTTACTCGCAGTTGATCTGTTCGCTATTGAACCTTTTGCCCTTTCTCCGGACCCACTACCTCGGGTGCATCCGCAAGCCGCACATCCCATGATTGATCGAACTGTCCCCTTCCATCTTCCGGAAATCGGCATGGAGGAAATCTCTGCTGTCACGGAGGTGCTTCAGTCCGGTTGGCTGACGACAGGGCAGAAGGTGCGGCAGTTTGAGGAACGTTTTGCGGCGCAGGTCGGGGCGGAGTATGCCGTGGCCACCAATTCCTGCACCGCAGCTTTGCACGTGGCGTTGGAAGCACTTGGTGTTCAGGAAGGCGATGAGATTATCGTACCGACCATGACCTTTGCCGCCACGGCGGAGGTTGTCGCGTATTTTAAGGCCACTCCTGTTCTGGTTGACTGCGACCCAATCACGTTGAATCTGGACGTAGCGGCTCTCACTGGAAAAATTACCCGGCGTACAAAGGCGGTGATG
>WBZQ01001945.1_pt1 | contig 13767 bp, 9 predicted proteins | sample 5204251 | NCBI WGS metagenome assembly WBZQ01 (sample SAMN12412402, study PRJNA552823) | activated sludge metagenome | isolation source: activated sludge from nitrification reactor of wastewater treatment plant... | place: USA: Virginia | collected 2017-09 | reverse complement strand
GAGGTCGGTGAAGGTCTGGCGCGAGATGTAGTAGACCTGCGCCTGGAACGGCGACGTGCCGCCGAACGGGATCGAGATGAGCTGGGTCAGCAGCGGGATGTTGAGCGTCGTCAGGGTGTGGCGCCCGGCCGTGAAGGTGTCGAGCGCCTTGCCGTCGCGATAGAAGACGGCCCACTGGTTCTCCTGCACGATGAGCTGCGAGCCCAGGCGCAGGTCGGCCGACCCCGACGGGGGCTCACGGTGGACGATCTCCTGCCCGCTGTTGTCGAAGTACTGGATGACCGAGAGAGCCATTGCCTTCTCCTTGGAATTCCCCGACGACCACCGGCGGTCGCTCGCCAGCGCTCCCAGGTCACGCTCGGCGCGCGTGGTGCCGTGCTTCGCCCGGAGCGACGTCCCGAAAAAACCGTCGCCCGCCCCTGGCGGGTGCTCGGCGCGTGTCTACGCGAGGCCGGAGAGGATCTGCTCGCGCTGGCCCAGGCCTTGGTCGAGGGCGTCGATCTGGGTGATCAGGCGGCGCAGCGCGGCCTGCGTGTCGGGCGCGCCCGCGGTCTCGCGCGCGGCCTGCATGATGGCGTCCACGCTCGTCACCAAGCCGAGGTCGAACTGGTACACGCGCTCGAGCGCGGCTTCGTCGACCTTGACGGTATCGAAGAAGCCGGCGTAGCCGCGGTCGGCGTAGCGGATGCGCGCCACGACCCTGTCGAGGCGCTTGCGCGCGGTCTCGACGTCGTTGATCGCGTCGAGCGACCCGCCGCGCGTGGCCGCCAGGGCCACCTCGTCGAGCGCGCGCTTGCCGCCCTCGAGCTGCTTCGCGAGGTGTTCGCGTTGCAGCCCGTCGGCGTCGCGACGCAGCTCCTTCTCGCGGTAGCCCTTGAAGCCCGGGATGGCGTTCATCAGCTTTTCGAGGGCGTTCTGCCCCGCGCGGGCGTTGTCGAGAATGCTCATGGCCTCTCCTCGCCGCGGAGTCGGCGCGCGCCGACGCGCACGCTCGCTCCGCCCTGTGTCACGAACGCTCGCGCCGCACCGCGCACAGCGGACGCCGCGCGGCCGGGTGCACCGTCCGCATCACCGACCCGCGCAGCCGCTGCGACGCGCGCCGCCCACCCCGCGTCGTGCGTCCCGGCTCTCCGCATCCGCAGCGTAGGGTCGAGGACGGTCACGGTGATCGTCACTTGCCTCGGCTGTGTTCTCCGGCTCTCGGGGTCGATGCCTGCGACCGGCCCCAGGCTAGTGTCCTGTCCCACAGACTCGCTGGCATTCGGCCGCCGACGCATCCCGGCTCGCTGCGTTGCTCGTCGGTTGCATATTCCCGATATGCGCCGCTCCTCGCGCCTTGCGATCCGGGCGCTTCGGCGCCCTCGCTGCACAGCAACTTCCGGGACAGGACGCTAGAGATTCGAACCCGACTCCAGCATGGTGTTGACGATGGTCAGGAGCTTGTTGGCCGTGAACGGCTTGTTGATGTACATCACGGCTCCCGACTCGAAACCCTCGGCCAGCGCCTCCGCGCTGCCCTTCGCGGTCAGAAAGATGACCGGCATGTCCCTAAGCCGCGCATCTTCCTTGATGCGGCGGCAGACCGTGAACCCGTCCACCTCGGGCATCATCACGTCGAGCAGCACCAAGTCGAACGACTGCTGCGCGAGCAGCGTCAGGGCTTCGGCGCCTCCGCGCGCGCCGGTCACGTGAAAGCCCTTCTGTTCCAGGATGGTGCGCTCGAGGTTCAGGATGTTCTCGTCGTCGTCGACCGCGAGGATGCGCTTGGGCATCGCCGTCTCCCCCGAGAGGACCGTCCCGGTTAGTGCGGCGATTCTAACAACTTCCGCGTGGCCTGTCAGCCGCGTTGCGGCACGTCGCGCGCATCCGTCCTCCCCCAGCGCAAAGGTACGTGTGCGTCGGGGCGCAGGTTCCCCGCGAGTCCCGTGCTCACGCGCGGCCGGCCAGGAGCCGTTCGACCTCGTCCGCCGCCCGAGCCGAGGCGCCCGGCGCCCCGAGGGCCGCGCGCACGGCACGCAGATCGGCGCGCATGCGTTCGGCCCGTGCCTGGTCTTCGAGCAGCCTGAGGGCCTCCTCGGCCACGCGCTGCGGGGTGAAGTCGCCTTGGATCAATTCGGGCACCACGTCGCGCCCGGCGATCAGGTTGACCATGGCGAAGCGCGCGACGCGTACGAAGGGCCGGCCCAGCGCGTAGGTCAGCGGTGCCAGCCGATAGACCACCACCATCGGCGTGCCCAGCAGGGCCGTCTCCACCGTCGCCGTGCCGGACGCCACCAGTGCGAGAGCGGCGCTACCGACGACGGCTGGCGTCCGTCCCTCGACGACGGTGAGCGCGGCGCCGCCGAGGGCGGCCTCGACCGTCGCCCGCGGCAGCGACGGGGCCAGCGCCAACACCGGCTGCACGTCCGGCCTGCGGGCGGTGATCAGGCGCAGCGCGGCGACCAGGGTCGGGAGATTGTGCGCCAGCTCTTTGCGCCGGCTGCCGGGAAGGATCGCCAGTGTCGGCCGCTCCGGGTCCAGCCCGATCTCCCGTAGGAACGCCGCGCGGTCCGGCTCCGGCCGGACCAGGTCGACCAGCGGATGACCGACGAACGTCACCGGCACGCCCGCCGCTCGGTAGAGCGCTTCTTCGAAGGGGAAGATGACCAGCATGCGCGCGACGTGCCGCCGCACGTCGCGCATGCGCCCGCCGCGCCAGGCCCACAGTTGCGGCGACACGTAGTAGATCACCGGTACGCCGCGCCGCTGGAGCTGCGCGGCCAGGCGCAGGTTGAAGTCGGGATAGTCGACGAGCACCGCGGCTGCGGGCGGGGCGCGCTCGACCTCGCGCAACAGGTCCGCGAAGACCGCGCGCAGATGGCGCAGGTGCGTCAGCACCTCCACCAGTCCCACCACGGCCAGATCGCGCACGTGGGCTCGCAGATGCGCACCCTGAGCGGCGACCTGGTCGCCACCCAGACCGAAGACGTCCAGTCCGGGTCGTCGTGCGCGCAGATGACGCAGCAGCTCGCCGCCGTACAGGTCGCCGGAGGGTTCGCCGCACGAGATCAGCAGGCGGGATGACTTCGTCGCCACGGGGGCGCAGTATAAGCGGGACACCTGGCGTCCTGTCCCAGAGATTCGCTGGCATTCGGCCGCCGATGCATCCCGGCTCGCTGCGTTGCTCGTCGGTTGCATATTCCCGATATGCGCCGCTCCTCGCGCCTTGCGATCCGGGCGCCTCGGCGCCCTCGGTGCACAGCAACTTCTGGGACAGGACACCTGGCGAGGGCGCTGTGTCCTGAGCGCGCGACAGGCGTGCGGTCGCGTGTCAGCGTGGAAGTGCTCCGGCAGGCGTGACTTGCGCTGGTGGGCCAGCCGCGCACGGCACGGCACGCCGCTTGCTTCAGGAAGGTGTCGGGAAGCTTGGAGGCAGCCATGAAGTCAACCATCGTCGTCTCGGCGTTCGCGCTCGCGCTCGCCGGTCTGCCGGCCCTCGCGGAGCGTCCGGAGGGCAGCGAGGGAGCGGTGCCGCGTGCCGGGGGCGGCGGCAGCGAGCGTGGGTCGCATTCCGGAGACCACGGCTCGCGCGGCTCCAGCGGCGCGGTGTCCCGTCACCCCTCGTCGAGCGGCGGAGGCTCGAGTCACTCGAGCGCTTCGAGCGAGCGCGGCGGGCAGGAGCGGGGGTCGTACACGAGTGATGCGCAGCGGCGCCACCCGCGACCTGGGTCCGGCACAGGCCGCCCGAGCTATCACTCCTATCGCCACGACCCGTACTACTGGTACTCCCCGCGCTACTACGGCAGCTTCTACTACTACGACTGGTGGTACGGTCCGTCGTGGTACGGCGGCTACTACCCCGGGTACTCGTACCGCTACCGTGATTACGACGACCACGGCTCGCTGCGCCTGCTGGTCAAGCCCGAACACGCGCGCGTCTACGTCGACGGCTACTACGCCGGCGTGGTCGACGATTTCGACGGCCTGTTCCAGCGCCTGAACCTGCCGCCGGGCCGTCACGAGCTGAGCTTCAAGTTGGACGGCTACCGCACGCACCGCATGCGGCTGTACGTGCCCGCCGACCAGACCGTCAAGGTCCGCTACGAGCTGCTGCCAGGCTCGGGCGACGACACGCTGGACTCGTCCCTCGATCGGCCGGCTCTGACGCGCGAAGAGCGCGAAGAAGAACGCGAACGCGAGCGGCGCCGGGAGCGCTACGAAGCGCGCCAGAAGGAACGCGAGCGCGACCGCGACGAGCGCCGCTCGGCTCGTGAGGCCGAGGAGTCCGCCGCGGACGACGAGCGCGAGCCGGCCGTCGACGAAGATGCCGTCGCGCTGGACTTGAGCGTCATGCCCGAGAAGGCGGCGGTCTACGTCGACGGCTCGTTCCTCGGCACGGGAGGCGAGCTCAGCGAGCTGAACCTGACGCCCGGACGCCATCGTGTCGAGGTCGTGGCGCCGGGGTACAAGACGTACGACCGGGAGGTCGACGTGCGCGCGGGCGACAACCCCGCGCTGACCGTCGAACTCGAGCGTCCATAGCGCCCGTCGGCGCCTGGCCGGCTCGGCCAGGTCGCGCCGCCCGCCAAGCCCCGCTCCTGGAGCGACAGGGGAGCGGGGCTTGGCGCGTCAGGGAGCGCCGACGTAGCCCTCTTTCTCCAGGTACAAGATGATGGCCTGGGCCGCCTCGGCGGGCGAGAGCGCGCTCGTGTCGAGCACCACCTCGGCCTGCTGCGGCGCTTCGTACGGGTCGGAGATGCCCGTGAATTCCTTGACCAGCCCGGCGCGCGCCTTGGCGTAGAGGCCTTTGCGGTCGCGTTGCTCGCAGACCTCGAGCGGCGTGGCCACGTGCACGAGACAGAAGCCGCCCAGCGGCTCGATCATGCGGCGCACGTCCTGGCGCACCGACTCGTAGGGCGCGATCGGCGCGCACACCGCGATGCCGCCGTTCTTCGTGATCTCGGAGGCCACGAAGCCGATGCGGCGGATGTTGATGTCGCGGTGCTCCTTCGAGAAGCCCAGTTCCGACGAGAGGTGGCGGCGCACCACGTCGCCGTCGAGCAGCGTCACGGGCCGGCCGCCCAGTTCCAGGAACTTCACCAACAGCACGTTGGCGATGGTCGACTTGCCCGAGCCCGAAAGCCCGGTGAAGAAGACCGTGAAGCCCTGCCGTTGGCGCGCAGGATGTCGCCGGCGCAGCTCGTGCACGACGCCTGGGAACGTGAACCATTCGGGGATCTCGCGCCCATCGTTCAGGCGCGCACGCAGCTCGGTGCCGGAGATGTCGAGCGTCGGCGTGCCGGCCGGCACCTCGTCGTCGGGCTGGTACTGGTCGAGGCTGGGCACGTAGACCATCTGCCGGAACGGCAGCATGCCGATGCCTAGCTCGGCCTCGTGCCGCGCCACCAGCTCCTGCGCGTCGTACGGGCCGTAGAAGGGCTTGCCGCTCGAATCCTTGCCGGGACCGGCGTGATCGCGGCCGACGATCAGGTGCGTGCAGCCATGATTCTTGCGGATGATGGCGTGCCACAGCGCCTCGCGCGGCCCAGCCATGCGCATGGCCAGATTGAGCAGCGACAGCTTGACCGTGTGCTGCGGGTAGCGCGGCAACAGCGCCTCGTAGCAACGCACGCGCGTGTAGTGGTCGACGTCGCCTGGCTTGGTGAGGCCCACCACCGGATGGATCAGCAGGCTGGCCTGCTGCTCCTTGGCCGCGCGCAGCGTCAGCTCTTGATGCGCGCGGTGCATCGGGTTGCGGGTCTGGAAGGCGACGATGCGCCGCCAGCCGAGCTTCACGAACTCCGCGCGCAACTCGGCGGGCGAGTGGCGCAGCTCGCGGAAGTCGTAGTGCGCGGGCGCCTGCACGCCCTCCAGACGGCCGCCGACGTAGAACGGGTGCGTGCCCGGTCCCAGGAGGTGGGCGACGCCCGGATGTTCGCGGCTGCGCGTGCCGAAGACCAACTCGGCTTCGGCCTCACGGTCGGGCCGCCACACGCTCTCGACGTGCAGGGCCGCCACCATCACGCCCTCCACGTCACGCAGGGCCAGCATGCAGCCGGCTCCCAGGCCCGTCGCCAACGTCTCGGGCACGTCGAGCGTGATCGGCATCGGCCAGAGCAGGCCATTGGCCAGGCGCATGGAGGCGCACACGCCGTCGTAGTCCTCGCGACGCAGGAACCCGTCGAGCGGCGAGAAGGCGCCGTTCAGCAACAGCTCCAGGTCGCAGGCTTGGCGCGGCGTCAGGTCCCAGGACGGCCAGTCGCGCGAGGCCGCGCGCAGCTCCAGCGAGCGCTCCGTGCCGGCCTGCAGGTCGACGAGCGTGCCGCCGTGTGGCGAGTTCAAGTGATCGGCCATGGTCTGCTCCGCACTCCGTCGTCGAACGTCGATCTTCAAGATGGGACGCGCACGCCCGCGCGTGTGGACGAACGTTCACGCGGCACGCCGTCTTGCATCGGGGGTACGCTTCGCGTCCAACTCGTATCGCCACACGCGAGGCGACACGGCAAAATAGCGCGCGCCGCGACGCGCGGTCAACACTTATGTCGGAAGATGGAGCGCGCGTCCGGCGACTTTGAACGCCTTCGCGTGGGGAGCCCGCATGCATGATGCGCTCGTCGACTTGTGCCGGATCGTCGCCCGGGCCGGGTCGCTCATCGAGGACGTGCGGCGCGGCGACCTGGGCGTCGAGCGCAAGCCCGACCGTAGCCTCCTGACGCGCGCCGATCGCGAAGCCGACGCCCTGTTGCGCGCGGAGCTGACGGCCTTCATCCCCGCGGCCTGGCTCTCGGAAGAGAGCGCCGATGTGCCCGCGCGCCTCTCGCATCGTCGGGTCTGGGTGGTCGACCCGCTCGACGGCACGCGCGAGTTCGTCGCGGGCCGGCCCGAGTACGCGGTGGCGGCGGCGCTCGTGGAGGACGCGCAGCCCGTACTGGCGGCCGTCCACAACCCGGCCACGGGCGAGGTGCTGTGCGCCGCGCGCGGCCTGGGCGCTTTCCACGACGGCGCGCGTCTGCAGGTGCGTGAGGGGCGACGCCTGCTGGGTTCACGCTCGGAGGCCGGCCACGGCGAGTTCCTGCCCTTCGCGGCCGACTGGGACGTCGAGCCGCTCGGCAGCATCCAGTGGAAGCTGGCCCTGGTCGCGCGCGGCGCCGCGGCGGCGACCTTGTCGCGCGGCCCGAAACACGAATGGGACGTGTGCGCGGGCGCGTTGCTCGTGCAGGAAGCGGGCGGCCTGGCAAGCGACGTCTCCGGCGCGCCGCTGCTCTACAACCAGCGCCGGCCCAAGGTGCGCGGCGTGCTCGCCGGCGCGCCCCAGGCGCACGCGCGCGCCCTGCGCCAGATCGCGGAGCTGGGCGTCAGCGAGCGCATGCGCGAGCTGGACGACTGACGCCGGCGCTCAGCGTCCGGCCGCGCGCGCGTGTGCGGCCGGCAGTCCGACGATCGAGACGCGCGACTTGTAGAGCGTCTCGTAGATGCGCCCGGCCAGAGCCGAAGCGGTGTGGCCGCTGCCCGGGCGCAAGAGCGTGACGAGCACGATCTGGGGATCGTCGGCCGGCGCGTACGACGCGAACCAGCCGCAACGCGAGCAGGTGCCCGTCTTGCCTGCCACCAGCACGTCGGGATCGAAGGCGCTGGTGGCGCTGCCCTCGTTGACGGCGCGCACGAAGCCTTCGGCCAGGCCGTCGAGGATCGTGCCTGGCGGCAGGCGCCAGCGCTCTTCGGGCACGAAGCCGGCCGCCGGAGCCAGGCGCGGGCGATAGACGACCCCGCCGTTGACGACCGCGGACAGAAGCACCGCCAATTGGAGCGGGGTGGTCGTGACGCCGGCAGCGTGGCTCGACAGATGACCGACCTGTTCCGGTCGCACCGCGTCAGGCACCCGTCCCGCGCTCTCGCCCGTCACGTTGACGCCGGTCGGCTCGCCCAGACCGAGCAGGTTCGCGTAGTGCCGCACGCGCTCGTAGCCGAGCCGTTCGCCGACGCGCTCGAAGTACGGGTTGCACGACACGGCCAGGGCGCGGCGCAGGTCGATGGCGCCGTGTCCGGGCCACAGCCAGCAGCCGCCATGGCACACGTGGCGCGTCTCGGGCGTGATCACGTGCTCGGTCAGACCGGCAATGGCCACGACGATCTTGAACACGGAACAAGGCTGATAGGCCGAGCCGACCGCGACCTCGGGCGCGACCAGCGCCAGGATACGGCCGGTGTGCGGGTCCATCGCCACCACGGCGCCGCGCCGTCTGCCGAGCGCCGCGCGGGCCACCTCGCCCACGCGCTGGTCGAAGGCCGAAGCCTGCGGCGCGACCAGCAGGGCTGGCATGGGCGCTGGAGTCACGCGTCGCGCGCGACGTCGCGGACGTCGCGCGGCCTCCACGGCAGGCAACAGGGCGAACGTCAGGGCTGCCAGAAGCAGACCGACGACGACGCGCGCGCGACGAGAGGTGGACATGGGATCTCGACGGTAGCACGCCGCGCGCCGGGCGGGAATCCGTCCCGCGCGGCCGTTCCGGTTCGGGTACCATGTCGTTCTCAGTGGCCCGACCTGGGTCGGCCTTCGTTCGACGCCATTTCCAAGGAGAGTGAGCATGTCCGTCCGTCGCGCATGGTTGCTGGGGCTTTTCGTCGTCGTCGTGGGGAGCACCCCGGCGCGCGCCGACAAGCTCGACAAGGACAGCAAGAAGTGGCTCGAGAGCGTGAACGCGATCATCCTGCCCGACGAGCGCGAGATCTACGCCGGCCTCAAGGACCGCACGGAGCGCGTCGAGTTCGAGAAGATCTTCTGGGCGCGCCGCGACTCCGACCCGAGCACGCCGGCCAACGAGTACCAGGCCGATTTCGAGACGCGCCGGGCCGCGGCCGACAAGCGCTTCCGGTTGGGTGGCGTGGCCGGCTCGGCCAGCGACTGTGGACGCGCGTTCATCCTGCTCGGCGAGCCCGACAAGATCGTGCAGGACACGGCCGGCGAGGCGCGTGGCCTGCGCGTGGCCGAGTCGTGGACGTACAAGAGCCGGCCCAACATGAACTTCACCGGCGGCCAGGCGCAGATCGACGTGGACGTCGAGTGTCGCTTCCGCGTGGCCGCCGTGGGCGCGCAGCTCGACCGCGTCGCCGGCACGTTGGTCGTCAACCCGAACCTGGCGTACCGCGTGCAAGATGGGCGGGTCACGCGCCTGGCCGACCTGCTGCCCAAGCCCAGCGCCGCCCAGACGCTGCTCAAGGAGCCGCGCCAGGAGTTCCCGCTCGCCGTGCAGAACGGCTTTCTGCGCGCGGAAGGGTCGACCGTGATCTTCGGCGCGGTGCGCGCCGACGCGGCCGGGCTCACGCAGGCGGAGGCGGGCGCGCAGAAGACCGTCGCGCTGGTCGTCGCGGCCGAAGCCGTCAACGCCGAAGGCAAGAGCATGGCGGCGGAGGAACGCAAGGTCGTCGCCGTGGTCGCGGCCGACGGCTCGGTCACGGCCGGCTATCGGTTGTTCCTGAAGCCCGGCGCCTACACGGTCAAGTACGCGCTGGTCGACGACAAGACGCAGCGCGGCTCGAGCGGCAGCGTCGCGGTGGAGGTGCCCGACCTCAACCGCGGCGAGCTGACCGCCACGGTGTGGGTGGTACGCGACCTCACCGACGAGCCTGGCCCCTCCGACCCGAAGCACGCGCTCGCCGCGCTGGTGCTCGGCACGCGCAAGGAAATGCCGCCTGGTGCCGCGGAGCCCGTCGAGATCACGAGCCGCGTCGTGCCGCGCGTGACCGCGAAGTACGCCAAGGCCGAGGCCGTGCAGGTCTTCTACGAGGTCTGCGACGCGGCCGCCGATCCGACGACAGGCAAGCCCAGCGTCTCGGTCGGCGTCACGTTGTCGAAGGGCGCCAAGGTCGTGGCCCAGGCTCCCGATCAGCCCTTCGAGTTGACCCACGTGATCAACAGCGTTGGGCCCGTGCCGCTCGAGAAGTACGAGCCCGGCCTGTACACGGCCAAGGTCAAGGTCCACGACGCCGTGACCAAGAAAGACGTGGTCGTGGAGCAGAACTTCGAGATCGTGCCCTAGCCCGCGTTGTTCATCGGGCGTCGTCACAGACGCGTTGGTGAACAATGCGGGCGAGCCCAACGCTCCCACTCGACCGGTCCGTCGCGCCACGGCCCCGCCGGAGCCCTCTGCTCCGTCGGGGCCGTCGTCGTGTGCCGCGAGTCCTCGCGGCGCGCGCTTCACGGGCGCTCCTTCCGGGCTTACCATGCGCGCCGTGAGCGCCTCGGGACGCACGTCTTTCGCCGCCGCCTGCCTCGCGTTCTGCGTGGCGCTCGTGGCCTGGGTCGAGCCGGTCGAGAACGTGCAGAGCGACCCGGCCTTGACGCTCATCGCCGCCCAGGCATTGGTCGAGCACGGCAGCCTGGCGCTCGACCCGTACCGCGGCGACCCGCGCTGCGCCTTCGACCTGGAACGCGACTACCGCGTGCGCCAGGCAGGCGGCTCGCTGTACTCCTTCGCGCCCGGTGCGCAGGTCCTGGCCGTGCCGTTCGTGCTGGTCGCCAGCGGGCTCGGCCTCGACATGCTGCGCCCCGGCGACGAGGCCGCCACCCAGAATGCCGTTTCGGGACTGCTCCTGGCCCTGGACGCCTGGCTGCTCTTCGCGCTGTTGCGGCGTCTCGTGTCGCCGCGCGTCGCTTTGCTGATCAGCGCCGTGACGTTGCTCGGCACGACGCTCATCAGCACGCTGGCCACGGCCCTGTGGGGCGCCGGCTTCGCCGTGCCCCTGCTGCTCGAAGCCCTGCGCCAGGTCGTGCGCCACGCCAGTGGCGTCAGCCCGCGTCTGCCGCTCGTGCGCCTGGCGCTGCTGTGCGGCCTGGCCTTCGCGTGTCGGCCCGCGGCCGCCTGTTGCGTCCCGGCGCTGCTGGTCTACGTGGCGCTGGCGCGCGGCGTCCGCGCGCGCCGCGCCCTGCTCTTGTGTGCCGGCCTGCTGGGTCTCTGCGCTCTGGCCTGGCCGCTCCTGGCGCCACACGTGCCGGCCTACTACAGCCCGGCCAAACTGCGCCCGCAGACGCCACTCGCGCTCGGACTCTATGGGACGCTCCTGAGTCCTTCGCGCGGCCTGCTCGTGTTCAGCCCGTTCCTGCTGCCGGTAGCCTGGGGCCTGCTGCGCGCCGGCTTCCCGCGCGAGCCACGCGAACGCGCGCTGCTGGCGCTCGCCGCGACCTGGCTCGGCGTCCAGGTGCTGCTCACCTCGCTGAAAGGCAATTGGTGGGGCGGCTACTCGTTCGGGCCGCGCCTGCTCACCGAGGCCATGCCCGCCACGGCGCTCCTGGCGGCCCTGGCCTGGCGCGCGCTCGAAGGCCGCGGCGCGCGTCGTGGGCTGTTGGGCTGCGCCTATCTGTTGCTGGGCCTCGTGTCCGCCGCCATCCACGTGCGCCAGGGTCTCTTCAACCGCGCGACGCAAGCATGGAATCGCGCGCCCGACCCCGGCGCCGAGAGCGAGCTGGTGTTGTGGTGGCGCTATCCGCAGTTCCTGGCCAGCGACGAGTCCGTGCGCGAACGCGACGTCGTGTTCCAACAACGCCGGCTCCAGCCGCTGCACGTGGGCGAGCGGGTCGCGGCGCTGAGCCGCCAGGCGGTGTTCGTGGACTTCCATCCCTACGAGATCGCCTGGCGCCCCAGTCGCGCCCGATCGGCCCTGCGCCTGCAGCCGCGCGGCTTCGACCCGACCACGTCGTACGTGGCCGAGCTGCGCGCGCGTGCGGCCTCCGCGCGCACGGTCCAGCTCGTGCTCGACGGACGGCCGCTGGGTTTCGGCACGTTCACGCCCTCCGAACCGCAGGCGCACCGCTTCCTGGTGAGCGGCGCCTGGTTGCAGAGCGCGCAAGTGGAGCTGAGCCTCGAGGCCGAGGCGGCGCGCGTGAGCGCCAGCGACGCGCGCGTGGTGGGCGTCGACTTCCACGGCTTGCGCCTGCTGCCGCTGCCGTCGCTGGCACGCCTGGGCTTCGAGCAGGACGCCTACTTCGCCCACGGCTTCAGCGATGCCGAGCATGGCGCGCGCTGGACGCGCGACACGACGGCCGAGATCTGGCTGCCGCTCGCCGTGGACGCGCGCGGCGCCGCGCGCTGCCGACTGGAACTCGAGGCGGGCGCGAACGGACGTCAGCAGTTCGAGCTGTGGCTCGACGGCGCATCGCTCGGCCGCTTCGTGCTCGAGGGTCGTGTCGCGGGGCGGGTCACGGCCGAGTTCCCGGCCTCGCGCCTGCGGCCTGGAGACGTGCAGCGACTCGGCCTGCACGTGCCGCAGGCGCGCGCGCTGCCCGACGACGCGCGGCGGCTGGGCCTGCGCGTGGTGGCGCTGCGCGTCGACTGCTCCTGAGCGCGGGCTGCGCTCAGGCGTCCGGCGGCGCGCCTGGAGCCACGTCCACGAGCACGTCGTAGAAGGTCGCTCCGCCGCCCATGTCGGTCAGTTCCTGGCCCGTGACCGCGTTGGCGTTGCGGCCGCCGGGAGCCAGCTTGGCCCACCAGATCGAGAGCCCCACGACCACGCCGGGCCGCGCGTCGGTCGAGACCCGCGCGCGGGCGTAGAACGCGCCGCGATCGTTGAACGTGCGCACGAACTCGCCGTCGTGAATGCCGCGCGCCGCGGCATCCTGTGGATGGATGACGAGCCGCGGCTCGCCCTCACGCCGGACGAAGACCGGCTGGGCCGAGAAGGTCGAGTTCAGGAAGTGATGCGCCGGCGGCGAGATGAAGGCCAGCGGATAGCGACGCGCGAGCTCGGGCGCGCTCGCCACGCTCTCGCGAGGCGGCACGTAGTCGGCCACGGGGTCGAGACCCCATTCCCTCAGACCAGGCGCGAGCAGCTCGCACTTGCCCGAGGGCGTCGGGAAACCGCCTTGGGCGAACGGCGCGTAGGGCGCCGGCACGCTCAGGCGTAGGCTGCCCTCGCGCTCCAGGCGCTCGAAACTCAGTCCGCGCAGGTGTGGGTGCTGCCAGTCGAGCGCCGCGCGTGCCAGCTCTTCGTCGCTCTCGAACAGCGCCGGATGCTCGAGGCCCAGGCGCGCGGCCAGGCGCCGGAACAGCTCCGTGTTCGAGAGCGCCTCGCCCAGCGGGGCGATGGCCGGGCGGCTCAGGCTCAGGTGCAGGTGGCCGTAGGCCTTGTGCAGGTCGTAGTGTTCGAGCGTCGTGGTGGCGGGCAGGAAGACGTCGGCGTAGTCGACGGTGTCGGTCTGGAAGAGGTCGTGCACCACCACGAACAGATCGTCGCGCAGCAGCCCGCGGCGCACGGCTTCCTGCTCGGGAGCCACCGCGGCCGGATTCGAGTTGTAGACGAACAGCGCGCGCACGGGCGGGTCGAGCGTCGCGTCGTTCAACAGGTGCCCGAGCCGGCTCATGTTGAGCGCGCGCGTGCCGGCCGGGGCCAGGTCGGGACGCTGCAGCGCGTCGTCGTCGACCGGGAAGGTGCCCGAGGTCGACAAGAGCGCGCCGCCGCCCACGTGGCGCCAGGCGCCCACCACCGCAGGCAGGCAGCTCACGGTGCGCACGGCCATGCCTCCGCCGGCGTGTCGGTTCAGGCCGTAGTTGAGGCGGATGGCCGCCGGCTGCGTCCCGGCGTACGCGCGCGCGAAGCGCTCGATCTCGTCGGCCGACAGTCCCGTCACCGCCGCGGCGCGGTCGAGCGGCCAGTCGGCCGCGCGCGCGCGCAGCTCGTCGGCGCCCTGGGTGTAGCGCGCGAGATAGTCGCGGTCTTCGAGGCCGTCGCGGAAGATCACGTGCAGCATGCCGAGCGCCAGCGCCGCGTCGCTGCCGGGCAGCAGCGCCAGATGCC
>WBZQ01001944.1_pt1 | contig 13780 bp, 13 predicted proteins | sample 5204251 | NCBI WGS metagenome assembly WBZQ01 (sample SAMN12412402, study PRJNA552823) | activated sludge metagenome | isolation source: activated sludge from nitrification reactor of wastewater treatment plant... | place: USA: Virginia | collected 2017-09 | reverse complement strand
AAAACGTGCTCGCCAAGTGCTACGGAGGCGACATCAGCCGGAAGCGCAAACTCCTCGAGAAGCAGAAGGAGGGGAAAAAGCGCATGAAAAAGGTCGGCCGCGTCGACCTTCCCCAGGAAGCCTTTCTCGCGGTTCTCCGTGTCGACTAGGACCGCCGACGCGCCCCCGAAGAGACTGGTTTTTTGTGAGTACGCGGAGGCCGTCCTCGTCGCGGTTCTCGTGGCTCTCTTCATCAAGGCCTTCGTCTTCGAGCTGTTTCTGATTCCAAGCGCCTCAATGGAGGACAACCTCCTCGTAGGCGACCACATTGTGGTGAACAAGTTCATTTATGCCCCACATGTGCCGGCTTGCGAGGCGCTCTTGCCATATCGCGCTCTCAAGAGAGGCGATGTGTTCGTATTCAAGTACCCCCCGGAACCGTCCATCGACTACATCAAGCGGGCGATCGGGTTGCCTGGAGACCACATCGAGATCAAAGGTCAGATCCTTATGCGCAACGGCGAGCCTCTGCGCGAGCCGTACCGACGGCATTCGCCCGAACCACGGTCTCCCGCGGAGGATCCGGCGTTCGAGACCATCGTCTCGCCGGACGGCCTCTTTGCTCTCGGCGACAACCGGGAGAACTCCCGCGATTCACGCGAGTGGGGGGACGTGCCGCGTTCCTACGTAGAGGGTCGCGCCGTGCTGGTGTATTGGTCCTTCGCTCCTAAATTGTCGGGCGGCTCTTCGAGAGGCCCTGCGCTAGACTTCTTTCGTAGATTGCGATGGCGGCGTACCTTCCAGCTGGTCTCGTGACGGGCCCCGCCGCCTTCGACGCTTCCTCAGGAGGACCTATGCGAAAACCTCATTCCGTGCGCCGGGGAGAAGGGATGCTTGGCCCGATCATCGGCCTCTTCCTGCTCGTGATCGGCGGCCTCGCCGGAGCCAAGATCATCCCCCTTCACGTCGAAGGCAACAGCATTGAGGACTCGATGAACGAGGCGGCCAATTTCGCGGGCGTCAAGACCGTCGAGCAGCTTCAGCACGACGTTTGGAGAAAGGCGCAGCTTCAGAACGTTCCCCTCAACATCGAGGATGTGAAAGTCATTCGCACCGGACCCAACGTGAACATCTCCGCTCGCTACGAGAAGTCCGTCAAGGTCCTGGGCTTCAACTACAAGTACGTCTTCGATCGGAAGATCGAAAAGCCCGTCTTCTGATCGACCAGACGGCCGGCGGCGATGCCGCACGAAAAACCGCAGGCTGACCTCTCGCCTCCGTCAAGCGTCCGGCTCGACGTGTTTCTCGATGTCAGCTGCCTCTTCCGAACCCGTTCACAGGCCGCGGCCGCCTGCAAGGGCGGCAAGGTCGATCTCAACGGACAGGCCGCCGCGCCGCACAGGCACGTCAAGCCCGCGGATCGACTTCAGATCACGGTCTCGGGAGGCAAGCGGACCTTCCTGATCCGGAGCGTCTCGGAGCACCACGTTCCCAAGTCTCTGGCTCGCACCCTTTACGAGGAGACAACGCCGCCGGTCGATCCCGGGGTCCTGGAGATGAGGCGGCTCATCCGACTGACCGAGCCGGTTCACGAGCCCTCCGCCGGGAGACCCGGTCGTCGCGAGCGACGCGAGCGCGAGCGCCTGCGAGGTTTCTAGCCGCGGTCGGTTCCGCGAGGCCGCGGGCAAAGGCAAATCCACGAGATCAGTAACATCGCGCCCCCATATGCGGATCCTGCTCTACACGGGAAAAGGCGGGGTCGGCAAGAGCACCGTCGCGGCCGCGACGGGAATGACGTTGGCAAGGAGAGGTCTCAAGACCCTCGTGATGTCCGTCGACGCGGCTCATTCGCTCGCGGACGCCTTCGATCTCGACGTTCGTCTGACGGACAAGAACCGCGGCGAGCCGCTCGCGGTCGAGGAGAACCTCTGGATTCAAGAGGTCGATGTCACGGAAGAGATCGAACGGCACTGGAAGGAGATCTCGGGCTACATCACCACGCTCCTCGCCGTCACGGGGGTCGAGGAGGTTCTGGCCGAGGAGCTCGCGATCTTTCCGGGCATGGAAGAGGTGTCCGCGCTCCTCTACGTGAACCGCTATGCGAAAGAGAACGCCTACGACGCCCTGATCCTGGACTGCGCCCCGACGGGCGAATCGCTCCGCTTCGTCTCCCTGCCGCCGACCCTGGACTGGTACATGCGGAAGCTCTTTCGCCTCGAGCGCCGCATCCTCAAAGTGGCCCGTCCCGTCCTGGAGAAGGCCGTGGACATTCCGCTCCCCGCGGACCGGTACTTCGAGAACATCCAGGCGCTCGCGGAGAAGCTCGACGGGGTCGACGCGCTCCTCAAAGACCCCGCTGTAACAACGGTGCGCCTCGTGACCAACCCCGAGAAGATCGTGATCCGCGAATCACGGTGGACGCGGTGGTCGTCAATCGCGTGCTGCCGGAAGGCGTGGTTGATCCGTTCTTCGATAAGTGGCGAAGGGCGCAGGCCGAGTTCATCGACGAGGCGCGCCACTATTTCGACCCCGTTCCCATCTGGACGCTTCCGCTCGGAGAAGAGGAGGTCGTCGGAAGACCGCTGCTCGGTGCTCTGGGCGAGCTTCTCTATGCGGATCGCGATCCGATGGCAACGCATCAAGTGGAACCGCCTTATCGCTTCACCAAGACCCGCGACGGTTACACGCTGACCCTGAACCTTCCGTTCGTGGACCGTGAGGATGTCGATCTCGCAATCGCCTCCACGGATCTGATCGTGAGGATCGGCAACTTCCGGCACCACATTCCGATTCCGCGAACGCTCTCGGGCCTGTCTCCAAGCGCCGCCAAGGTGGAGGCCGGCCGCCTTGCCGTCCGTTTCGACGATCCTCGCAAGGCCGCGGGCTCGAAGAAGGGGCGCGCGGTATGAACAAGACGTCGCCTCGCAGACGATCCGGCGCCACCCGCGTGAGCGGAAGGCCGCGAACCCCCGAGCCTTCGCTCGACCCGCTCGATCGCGACTTCGGCCCTGGGCAGAGCGACGGCGGCACACACTACAGAGGAGCCGCGGACCGCGTTGACGATTCCACCGGAGCGCGTGGCGACGCCGAGGGTCTTGGGGAAGCGCCGGACCGACGAACCGACTCCGGACGTCTCTCGTGTCTGGGTGAGGGCTGCGTCTTCAAGCCCGCCGCGGACCTGGTTCTGAAGTTCACGGCCCGAATCGCGCGAGGACATCTTGGCTCCCTCTCTCATGCCGCGCTCTCCGGCATCGAGCTCATGAGGGCCCTTCGAGACTTTCTGGACGAGGAGATCGCGCTCGCCGAACAAGCCGCGGGTCGGCGCCCGGGCGGCGGCCCCCGCTACACGAAGATTCCCGTCGAGTAACAGGCGTTAACCGCCGGACCGTACCGCGAGGGCCTCCCCGATCTCGTCCACGATCCTCCTCGCGGCGCCAACGGGGTCGGGGCTTGTCGTGATCGGCCGACCGACGACGAGGAGATCGGCCCCCGCGCGGATCGCGGAGAACGGGGTCGCCACGCGGCGCTGATCCCCCGCCTCGGCGCCTGCGGGTCGGATGCCGGGAACGACCAGCAGGAAGCCCGTCCCGTGCGCGGCCCGGAGCGGTTCGATCTCCTCCGGCGAGCACACGACCCCATCGAGGCCTGCGTCCGCGGCGAGCCGCGCGAGCCGCGGTACGGTTGCCCTTGGATCTCCCGCGTACCCGATGGCGGCGAGCGCCTCCGCGTCCAGCGAGGTCAGGATCGTCACACCCAGAAGCCGTGGGCTCGCCCGCCCCAAGTCGTGGGCGGCGCTCCTCGCGGCGACCGAACCTTCACGCATCATCTCGGTCCCGCCCGACGCGTGCATGTTGATGATCGCCGCGCCCGTTGAAACGGCCGCGCGCAGGGCGCCCGCGACCGTGTTCGGAATGTCGTGAAGCTTGATATCGAGAAACACCGGCCTCCCAAGCGCCACAAGCCTCGTCACAAGCCCGGGCCCGTGGGCGACGAAGGCCGTCAGGCCGATCTTGAAGACGCCGACGTCTCCTGCGAGAAGCTCCGCCAGACGCAGAAGGCGAAGGTCGTCTTCGTCGTCGAGAGCAACGGCTAAGAGCTCTCGCGCTTCAGCCATAGCCGTGGTGCGGACGCGGTTTGACGCGAAGCGTGTTCGTGAGATCGGCCACGCGCGCGATCCCACGGGCGCGGCACCACTCCGCGAGCTCCGAGACAAGCCGGCCGCTAAGGCCAGGGTCTCGAAAGTTCGCGGTCCCAATCTGCACCGCGTCCGCGCCCGCGATCAGGAACTCCACCGCATCGCGAAGGCAGCCGATGCCGCCCATTCCGAAGATCGGGATTTCAGGCAACGCGCGCCTCACCTCCCAGACCATTCGGACCGCGATCGGCCGGATGGCGGGTCCCGAGAGACCGCCGGTTGTGAAGCCGATGCGCGGCTCTCTCTTCTCGACGTCGATCGAAAGCCCGACCAGGGTGTTGATCAAAGACAGTCCCTCGGCGCCCGCATCGACGGCGGCCTTGGCAGAGGACACGAGATCGGGCGCGTTGGGGGAGAGCTTCACAAAGAGCGGAAGATTCGTCGCCTCGCGAGCCTTCCTGACGAGAGCGCCCAACGCTTGCGGATCGTTTCCGAAGATCATGCCGCCCTTCACGACATTCGGGCAGGACACGTTGAGCTCCACCGCGGCGAGGCGCGCGTCGTTTCCCAGGCGGGCGAGAACCTCCACGTAGTCGGCCTCCGCGTCGCCCCAGACGTTGGCGATGACCGTCGCGCCGAGCCGGTGAAGCTCCGGCAACCGCTCCTTGAGGAACGCCTCGACGCCGATGTTCTGCAGGCCGATCGCGTTCAGCATTCCACCGTCGGTCTCGCAGATTCGAGGGGGTGGGTTTCCATGGCATGGGCGTCGGGAGAGACCCTTCACAGCAATCGCCCCGAGCGAGGAGAGATCGACGAAGTCCCGAAACTCCAGGCCATACCCGAAGGTGCCCGAGGCCGTCGCGATGGGGTTCTTGAGCGCGAGCCGGCCTAAGCGAACGGCAAGATCGACGCCGGCTTCCTCCGCGGCCGAAACGGCGAGAGGGCTGCCGGTCATCGGATCAGGTTCCAGTCGACCTCGGCGGGCGGCAGACAGGGTCCTTCCCGACACAGGGTCAGGAAGCCACCCGACGGCGACGGCAGAACGCAACCCAGGCAGGCTCCAAACCCACAGGCCATCTCGGTTTCGAAGGCGAAGGAGGCCTCGATGCGGTGCCCGTCGAGGAGCGAGGCGAGGGCCCGCAGCATTGGCAAAGGCCCGCATGCGTAGACCCGGCGATATCTTCGCCCTTGAGAGCGCAGGGCCTCGGCCATTACATCCGTCACGAGACCTCGCGTTCCGAACGTGCCGTCGTCCGTCGCGTAATGACAGTTCGCGCTTCCTAAAGCAGCACCAAACTCCGCCCTCTTGAGGACGTCGCTCAAGGTGCGGCCGCCATAGAAAAGATCCGCTTGAATCCCGCGTGCGGCGAGATTCCGGGCGAGGCCGAGGAGCGGCGCGAGCCCGATTCCGCCCGCCACGAGCGCGACCGCACGACCGGGTTCTAGGTCTTCCACCGGGAACGGCGTTCCAAGCGGTCCCAGCACCTCGACCGTTTTCCCGGGCGCCATCTCTCCGAGCGCGCGGGTTCCGGCCCCCACAACCTTGATGACGAACTCCAAGGCAGGGGCTCCGTCGAGATCCAGTACACCGGCGATCGAAAACGCCCGCCGCAGATAGGGACGAAGGCCGTCTCCGGCCCGAATCATCGCGAAGTGGCCTGGCTTCGCGACGCGGCCGATGGTTCCGGCAGACAGGTAAAGCGAGAATTGGCGCTCGTCATGAGGAAGCGTCTTCAGGACGCGCAACGTTTCGTTGACCGGCATCTCGGGGCGAGACTCGCTCGGCGATTATGGCGGCATGTCGGCCCGTCTTAGGACCCTTCCTCCGGTGGCCGGTACCCTCTTGGGTCTCCTCGCCGCCGATCTCCTCGCCGGCCTGAACCCGGAGTCTCTATCCGCTGGGTTCGTGGGCGTTCTCTGGTTTGCGTTCGGCTCTCTTGGATTCGTGGCAGGCGTCGGGTTTGCCTTTCTCACGGGCGCTCAGGTGCGGCCCTCTCGCATGGCGTGGCTTTGCTTCTCGAGTCTCACGCTTCTCGCGGGCCTCTCGATCGAGCTTCAGCGGCGGCTCTATCACGCCTTTCTGGCCTCCAACGTGCGGCGCGTCCTCGTCGTCGCGGCGTGCGTCGCGTTTCTCGCGGCCGCGTCCGCGCTTTTTTGCGCCTGGCGTCCGCCGATCCATCTCCGGCACTCTTACCGTGCGTCTCTTCTTTGCGTGTCGCTTCTTCCGCCGTTCTTCGCCAGAGGCCGGCACGAGGGCGCCGCGCTTGCCGATCCACCTCTCTTGCCCCGCACGGCGCAGCGGAGCCTCCTTGTGGTTGGCCTTGAAGGCGTCTCGTGGGAGCTCCTTTCCACCGGGATCTCGGAGGGCTCTCTGCCGCTCTTCGCGCGGCTCCTCGCGGAGGGCGTCGGCGGCCCGCTCGAACCACTCTCGCCTTACGACAGAGCACCACTCTGGACGACCGTCGCGACCGGAAAGCGTCCCTGGAAACACGGGATCGTTACCTCCTCGAGCCTTGAGGTTCCGTTCGGCCGACTCAACCTTCTCCCGCGGGTGCCCGGGGCCTTCGGTCTCGGGACCGGAAATCGCGACCGCGCGAATGAGCCGCCGCTCTCCCGGCGGAGCCTCACCTTCTGGGAGATCCTCTCGGCCCGTGGCCACCGCGTCGCGGTTCTTAACTGGCCCGCGTCCTACCCCGCCCACGAAGGGCTGGTGCTGTGGGCGACCGAGCGGGCCTTCGGCCGCGAGCAGGTCGATGCCGCAGTCGATCCGCGCTCGGCCCGCCCTCTCGCCGCCGCGGACCGTACCCGCCTCTTTCGGGTCGATGCTTCCAGGTTGGACCGGCCGCTTGCCAGATCTCTCGTGCCGGACGGCCTCGCTCCCGGCGACGCGCAACGTGCCGGAAGCGCCGAAGGCGCGGCCCGTGACCTTTCGGTGCTTGGAGCGGCCCTCACGTCTGTCCCCACGGGGCCGGGCAGCGTCTCCGCGTTTGTGCTGTCCGGCCTCGCGCCGATCGCCGAGGTCTTTGGGCCCGCCGCCGAGCCGGCGCGTTACTGGGGCGCCTCTCCACACAACCCCGAGCCCCGGGCCCGCGCACTCAAGGCCTACTACCGGTTTCTCGACGACATGCTGGCCGAGCTTTACGAGAGAGAGGGCCGCGACCGCACGATCTGTGTCTTTGCGCCGGTGGGATACGGCCCTCCTGGCGCGCTTTCAGCGGTCGTCACGTTTCTGGCCGGCCGTGAGCCCGAGGCGCGGGCCGAGTCCGCAAACAGCGGGTTCCTGATCCTTGCGGGCTCGGGGATCCGGTCGGGGGCACGCCTGACCTCCGCTCACGTGCGCGACATCGCGCCCACGGTTCTTGTTCTGGCGGGAGAGCCGATCGCTCGGGATATGGACGGCCGCATTCTCGCGGAGGCGTTCGACGAGAGGCTCGCCGAGTCAACCAGCATTCCGATCGTGACGACCTTCGAGCCCGGGGGCCCTCAATGACGGTCTCGGTCTCTCACGTCTTCCCGAGTGCCCGAAGAAGCGCCTCCCGAAAGGCGCGGGGAGCCTCCAGCGGCCCGTCGTGGCCGACCCCGGTGATCACGAGGAGACGGCCGTCGACCATCCGCGTTCTGGTCCTCCTCGCATCCTCAACAGGGAACAGGGTCTCTTTCTCGCCCCAGATCAGGACGGTCCCGCGCGGCAGCTCGTGTTCCCGTTCCAGGAGCCAATCCGGTGGACCCAACGCGGCGATGGTCTGGCGCACGCCCACCATGTTGTATTGCCGGGCAAGCCCGGCCACGACGAAGCCCGCGGAGGACGGAGGACGGAAAAAGAGAAGGCTCAGCAGCCGTTGAGCACCGGCCCTGTCGGCGGGCGACAGCTCGGCTCGCATCTCTTCGACTCCTCCTTTGGGGGGACGAGTGAACCCCGCGGCATCGACGAGAACCAAACGCCCAACGTGTTGTGGGTACAGAAGCGCGTAATGCGCGGCGGTGAGCCCCCCGAGCGAATGTCCGACCAGGTCGACCGTTGAAAGGCCCATGGCCTGCACCAGGCTGGCGACCGCCGCCATCCGGTTCGAGAGTCCATATCCGGCCGGAGAAACCGGAGGCTGACTGGCTCCAGAGCCTGGAGCATCCGGAATCACGACCGTCAGGCCCAGGCTTCGGAGGGTCGGCGCGACCTCCGCGAAGTAATCGCCCGAGGCGCCGAGTCCGTGAAGCAGGACAACCGGAGGCTCCGCGGAGAGGGGCCCCAGGACCATCGCGTGGAGCCGTGTGCCGTCCTTGGCCGTGAAGAACTCCCGCCGGGCGCCGCGAAAAAGAAGCCAACGTTCCCCGATCGCGCGCGCCGAGCCAACGGGATCCGCGACCAAGGCCCCAAAGCCAAAGGCGAGAACAGGAACGACGACCGCAAAGACCCCGGGGACGAGCCTCCTGCCGTACCGCAAGCCGGTCAATAGCGAAGAAGCTCGACGAGAGCTCGCTCGATGTCCTCGCTCTGTGGGAGCGTCGCGTCTTCGAGCGCCGGCGCGTATCCGCAGAACGTGTCTTTAGCCGCGACCCGTCTCACCGGTGCGTCGAGGTACTCGAAGAGCTCATCGGCGGCGCGCGCCGCGATTTCGGCGCCGAACCCGTGCGTCAACCAGTCCTCGTGAACCACAAGGAGCCGGCTGGTCTTCTTCACGCTCTCGGCGACGCGTGCAAAGTCGTAAGGAGCAAGCGATCGGAGATCCAGGATCTCGATCTCGCGACCCGACTCCTCGGAGACTCTCTTCGCCGCCACCAGACTGCGGTGAACCGTCGCTCCGTAGGTCACGAGCGTCGCATCGCGACCGGGTCTGACAATCCGCGCCTTTCCGAAGGGAATCCGAAACTCGGGTCCGGGATAGACAGCCTTGTTGTGCGTCTGCCGGTAGAGGTGCTTGTGCTCCAGAAAAAGCACCGGGTCGTCGCACCGGATCGCCGTGCGAAGAAGCCCATTGGCGTCCAGCGCGTTCGAGGGCATGACGACACGCAGTCCCGGGATATGCGTGAACGTGACCTCCCCCGACTGCGAGTGATAGGGGCCGCCGCCGGTCAGATACCCGCCGATCGCGACCCGCACCACGACCGGGCTCTTGAACGTGCCGCCCGAACGCCACCGGGTCGTCGCAAGCTCGTCCCGCAGCTGCTGCATCGCAGGCCAGATGTAGTCGAAGAACTGAATCTCGACGACCGGCTTCAGGCCTCGCGCGGCCCAACCAATCGCCCGCCCCACGATCCCTGCCTCGGCGAGGGGCGAGTTGAAGACCCGCTCGTTTCCGTACGCCTTCTGGAGACCCGCCGTGACCTTAAAGACGCCCCCTTTGCCCTTGCATTCCGCGAGCGCCTCCACGCGGCTCGCGTCGGCGACATCCTCGCCCCAGACCGCGATCCTCTGGTCCTTCGCCATCTCGTCGCGAAGTGCCGCGTTGATCAGATCGACCATCGTGGTGGGCTCCCCGGCGAAGGCGGGCGAATCCTCCGTATCGAACTCCGTTGACGCCGGCTCGGCCGGCGGCGAATAGATGTGCTCGAACACCTCGTTCGCGTCCGGCTGGGGCTGCCTCTCGGCGGCGTCTGCCCAGCGGTTCACGTCGGCCTCAACCTCGTCTTTCAGGCTCTGCAGGCGCTCCGGCGTCAGGATTCCCTCGGCCAGCAAAAACGTCGTCATCCTGCCGATCGGGTCCCTTTCGGCGTCGCTGCGACGTTCACGCTCGGGCCGATAGAGCTTCTCGTCGTCCGAAAGCGAATGGGAGTAAGGCCGCGTCACGTGCGCGTGGACGAAGGCCGGTCCCTTGTGGTCGCGGGCATAGGCGACCGCGTAGCGCAAGACCTCGTACGACTCGAGGAAATCGCATCCGTCCACCTCGGACACAAAGAGGCCCGGAAAGCCTCGCACGACCTTCGAGATCGATCCGCCGGGCGTGTTGACTTCGACCGGAACCGAGATCGCGTAGCCGTTGTCCTGCACCAGAAAGACAACCGGCAGCTTCAGCGTACAAGCCGAGCTCAACGACTCCCAGAACTCCCCCTCCGAGGTCGAGCCCTCCCCGATCGTGATCACGACGATCTCGTCCGCCGTGAAGCTCTTCGGCCGGAACGCCTTCATTTCGGGCCTCGAAAGAAACTGACCCGCCTCCGCGGCCCCGACACCCGGCAGGCATTCGGAGGCCGTTGGAGAGGACGTCGTGAAGATGTTGAGAGCCGACGAACCCCAGTGGGAAGGCATCTGCCGACCGGCGGAGGCTTCGCCCGCGCGCGCCCCGACGGCCGCGAGCAACATCTCGTAAGGGGTGACGCCGAGCCCCAGGCACAGTGCCCGATCGCGGTAGTACGGGAAGAGCCAATCGCTTCCGGGCCTCATGTGTGAGGCCATGGCCACCTGGACGGCCTCGTGCCCGGCACCACTGATCTGAAAGAAGATCTTGTTCTGCCGCTTGAGCTGGATCTCCTTGTCGTCGAGCCGCCTCGACAGCAGCATGGTCCGGAACGCCCCGACGAGATCGTCCGGCGAGAGCCCGTGATAGGAGGCCGCGCGCGGCGCTAGTGTTTCTGTGGCCATCTCATCAATCTCCTTGCGCACAACGCACGCGATCCGCTCTGAACAGGTTCCCGAAGGCTATCAGCCCGTCAGGGCGATGCCCAGTTCCCGCACTCGGCGATAGAGCGTCGATCTCGCGACCTGCAGGCGATCGGCCGCGGCCCTGATGTTGCCGTGAACGGCGGAGAGCGACTTCGTGATCGCCACGCGCTCGTAGTCCTCCATTGTCACGAGGTCCTGCGAGAGCACATAGCCGGGGCCATCCGCGGGAGTGGACTGCGGTTGCTCGGGAGGGCGAACGACTTCCGGCGCCGGCGCGGCGAGCGACGCCGTTGAGAAGGCGCGGCCCGTTCCGCGAACCTCCGGAAACTCGTTAGGAGTCAGGAGGTGTCCGCGCGAGGCCACCACGGCGCGATGGATCACGTTCTCGAGCTCGCGAACGTTTCCCGGCCAATCGTGCTCCGCGAGCCGGTCCAGGGCGGCGGGTGTGATCCCTTCGACCGGACGCCCCGTGACGGCTCGGAACTTGTTGATGAAATGGTGCGCGAGGAGCGGCAGGTCCTCCTTGCGTTTGCGAAGCGGCGGAAGCCTTACTGGGTAGACCACGACCCGGAAGAACAGGTCCTCACGGAATCGGCCGTCGCGCACGGCCTCGTCGAGGTCCCGCTGGGTGGCGGAGATGAGACGCAGGTTGAACGGAACCCTCTCGCTCCCGCCGACTCGTACGACGGTCCTCTCTTGCAACACCCGGAGCAGCCGGGCCTGTGTGGCCGCCGACATCTCTCCAAGCTCGTCGAGGAGGAGCGTTCCCGCATCGGCCTGCTCGAGCTTCCCCCGGTGCCGCTGGATCGCCCCGGTGAACGCGCCGCGCTCGTGGCCGAAGAGCTCCGATTCGATCAGCGTCTCGGGAATCGCGGCGCAGTTGAGGTCCACGAAAGGCCCCTTCGCCCGCGGGCCGTTTTCGTGCAGCCATCGCGCCGCAAGCTCTTTGCCGCTCCCGGTCTCCCCCATCAGGCAGACCGAGATGTCGGACTCGACAACCTGCTCCAGCTCCGCGAACAGGTTCTTCATCGCCGCGCTCTCTCCGATGAGGGTCTTGAAGAGAGCGTCCTCGCGGATCCGTTGCCTGAGCGAGCGGTTCTCGCGCACCAGCGCCAGCCTCTCGGCCGCGTTGCCCACGGCTGTCAGCAGGCGGTCTTTCGAGACCGGCTTGACGAGGAAGTCGTAGGCGCCGCCACGCATCGCCTTGACGGCCGTGTCGACATCGTCCAGCGACGTCATCACGATGACGGGTACGGTCCCCCCGGAGGCGCCGTAAAGATCCAGGAAGTCGAGCCCGTTTTCGCCGCCCAGGAGGATGTCGAGGAGGATCACGGAGGGGGCCGTCGGTCCGGTCAGAAAGCGCTGCGCCTCCAGGCAAGAGGCGGCTTCGCGGACGCTCCAACCGTTGGCCTCGAGCACTCTCTTCACGAGCTCCCGGGCGAACGGCTCGTCGTCCACGACGAGCGCGTATCGCGGTTCCGAGGTTCTGGGGTTCGCCATCGCGCTCGGCTCTTCTAAGACACCAGCGCGCCGGCGGCACCGCCGGTTCTCGGAGCGGCGCGGGTCGGAAGCCGCCAGTCCGTGTGTGGAGCCCGGTTTCTCACCAACCAGTCGTACAAGAGGCCGCGGTAGGTGCGCGGCCTCAGGCCCTCTTGCTCGAAGAACGGCGTGAGCGCCCGGTTCAGCTCCGGGAGCCGATAGAACGGCACGGTCGGGAAATAGTGGTGCTCCAGGTGGTGATTCGACCAAAGGTAGACGAACCCCCAGAAGCGCGAGCGTGCCATCCGCGTCGACCACTTGGCTGGCTCGCCCGGAACAATGTCGTAGTGCTGCCCCAGCCGGTTGAGCATGAAGGCGGGCGGAAAGACTAGAAAGACCGGCACCGCGTACAGCCAAATCAGACGCTCCACACCGCCCACGAGGCCGATCGCCGCCGCCGCGCTGAGGTGGAGGGCGATCGCCGCCAGGCGTTCCCGCGCGATGCGGCGCCTCAGATCTTCCGGGTACGTCGCGGTCTCCCGCGCCGCGGCCCGGAAGTAAATCGGAAAGAGGGCCGGGGTCGCGTACAGCAGCTTGTACCAGCGCGCGTTGCGCTTCGGCGAAAGGTGGGCTCGCTTCGGGTCGTCTGTCGAAGAGCCGAGCTCGGCGTGGTGGTCGAGATGCCACCTTGTGAACTGCGAAGGCGAGATCCCGGAAGGCAGCGCGTAGAGAAGTCCCAGCCAGCGATACGCGAGCGGCCGGTCCCCGTCGAAGACGGCTTTGTGAACGACCTCATGTAGCAGGACGGTCCCGTCGAAGACGACAAAACCCATGACAAGCGCCGCGGGAATGCGAGCCCAAAAGCTGTCCGTGTACCAGGACGCGAGGAACGCGATCAGAAAGAGCGCGGCCTGGCGAAGCACGACCGCGAAGTGGCGCCTCGGAACCTTCCGATGAAGCTCCTTCAGGACGTCATGGGGGACCGCCGCGACGAGCCGTCTCTTGAGGTCCCCGATCGACTGCAGGTAGTGGCCGCCCTTCATGAATCGCCCTCTAGATTACGCAGTTCGAGAAGCCGGCGCCTCTTCTCCTCCGCCCCGCTCCTCGGCGACGACGTATAGGGGCCGCCCCTTGATCTCTTCGTAAATCCGCCCCAGATACTCCCCCACGACCCCGATCAACATCAGCTGAGCCCCGCCCAGGAGCAGGATGAAGCCCATCAGCGTCGTCCAGCCGCGCTCGTTGACGTGCAGCGCCTTGAGCAGCAGCACGACCAGGATGTACCCGAACGCGAAGACCGAGACCATGAACCCGAGCCACGTGGAAAGTTGCAGCGGGACGTAGCTGAAGGAGGTCAGCGCGTCGAGGGCGAACCGCAGCATCTTGCGCAACGGGTACTTGGTCTCGCCCCGCGTTCGCGGCGGGCGAACGTAGGAAACGCCCTCCTGGCGAAAACCGACCCAAGCCGTCAAGCCCCGGATGAAGCGATGCCTTTCGCGGAGGCGTCGAAACGCCGTCACGGACCGAGGTCCCATCAGGCGAAAGTCGCCGGTGTCGACCGGGATCTCTACGTTGGTCCAGCGCTTCATGAG
>WBZQ01001943.1_pt1 | contig 13780 bp, 10 predicted proteins | sample 5204251 | NCBI WGS metagenome assembly WBZQ01 (sample SAMN12412402, study PRJNA552823) | activated sludge metagenome | isolation source: activated sludge from nitrification reactor of wastewater treatment plant... | place: USA: Virginia | collected 2017-09 | reverse complement strand
GCCCGGCCGACGCCGGCGGCTTCAAGGACGTGAGCCTGGCCATCAAGGGCCGCGGCGCCTACTCGGTGTTCAAGCACGAGGGGGGCGTCCACCGCGTGCAGCGCATCCCGGCCACCGAGAGCCAGGGACGCATCCACACCTCCACCGCCACCGTGGCCGTCATGCCCGAGGCCGACGATGTCGAGGTGAACGTCGACCAGAACGACCTGAAGATCGACGTGTACCGCTCCACCGGCCCGGGCGGCCAGAGCGTCAACACCACCGACTCGGCCGTACGCATCACGCATCTGCCCACCGGTCTCGTGGTGGCCATCCAGGACGAGAAGAGCCAGTTGCAGAACAAGGAGAAGGCGATGCGGGTGCTGCGCGCGCGCCTCTACGAGCGAGCGCTCGCAGAGCAGATGGCCGAGCTGTCGGCCAACCGGCGCTCCCAGCTGGGATCGGGTGACCGGTCCGAGAAGATCCGCACCTACAACTACCCGCAGGACCGCGTGACCGACCACCGGGTCAACACCACCGTGACCCTGCGCGGTCAGGTGTTGGAGGGGCACCTTGACAAGGTCACCGAGGCCCTCCAGGCCGAGGAGCGGCGCCTGCGCCTGGCCGACATGACAGAATCGGGGACGTGAACCCCGACCTGCTGCGATCCGAGTTTCTCGGCGTCACCGTGCGGTTCGACGACGTGGATCTGCCGCGCGACGACCTCGCGGCGTTCTTCTCCGAGGTGAGCTCCGCCTACGATCTGCCCCGTTTCGAGTACAACCTCGAGGGCGGGGCGACCATGTCGAACCCCGACGGCGCAGAGTTCGTGCTGCGCCCCAACCACGCAGCCTGCGGCGGCGTGACGCGCCTGGGCTTCCACGAGGGCCTGGAGCGCCTGGACGGGTTGCTCGGCGATGCGATCGCGCGGTACGAGATCGGGCAGCTGCTGCTGGACGACGTCACGCTCGTCGCCACCTGGGACCTCGAAAACGAGGAGGCCGGGCGGGATCTCCTGATCGACGACGTGCTGCGGTTCGATCAGGAGCGCCTGGATCTGTTCGAGGGCGAGGACCTGTCGTTGGGGCTGCGCGTGTGGCGCTCGCTTGGTGAGGGGACGGTCGATTGCTCCATCGAGCCGATGCACGCCGATCCGTCGCGCATCTATCTGCGCCTGGTCTACTCGCAGCGTGACATCCCGATGGACCTCGCCGGTCTGCTGGGCGCAGTGGAATCGGTGAACCAGTTCCTGCAGGGGCCGGTCAAGTCGTTCATGCTGACGGTCGCCCGCCGCTGACCGCCACCGCCGGACGGACGACGTGACCGGTGAACCGCTGACGGTCGTCGAGGTGTTGCGACGCACGCGCGAGTACCTGGCCCAGCGGGGCGCCGAGTCGCCGCGGCTGGATGCCGAGCTGCTGCTCGCCGACGTGCTCGACTGCGATCGGCTCGCCCTCTACACCGGGTTCGATCGGCCGCTCACGCGCGCCGAGACCGACGCCTACCGCGCCCACGTCGCCCGGCGCGCCCGCCGCGAACCGGTTGCCTACATCCTCGGCACCCGCGGGTTTCGCAACCTGTCGTTGGCCGTGAGCCCCGCGGTGCTGATTCCGCGACCCGAGACGGAGCTGCTCGTGGAGTGGGCGCTCGCGGTGGCCCCGCGTGGCGGTCGGGTGCTCGATTGGGGGACCGGTAGCGGCGCCGTCGCGCTGGCACTGGCCGACGAGCGGGGTGACCTGGTGCTCTGCGGCCTGGACCGATCCGACGCCGCCCTGGCCGTGGCGCGTGCGAACGACCCGAACGGTCGGGTGGAGTGGCTCCTGTCGGATGGCTTCGCTGCCTGTGGCGAACGGCGCTTCGACGTGATCGTCGCCAACCCGCCGTACGTCCCGGCCGGTGAGTTGCCGCTGCTTGCGCCGGAGCTCGGCTTCGAGCCGCACGAGGCGTTGGTGTCGGGGCCTACGGGCCTCGAGGCGTTCCAGGCCATTGCCGCCGGCGGGCCGCCGCGCCTCGACGGCGGCGGCTGGCTGCTGGCCGAGATCGGGATGGGGCAGGGGGAGGCCGTCATGGGCCTCTGGCGCGACGCCGGCCTGGAATCGGTGACGGCGCGTGCCGACCTGGCCGGCATCGATCGCGTCATCGGGGGGCGCAGGTGAGGCGGGCCGACGTGGCGGCGTGCCGCGCCGCCCTGCTGGGTGGGGGTGTCGCGATCGTGCCGACCGACACCGTGTATGGCTGCGCGGCGCCGCTGGACGACCCGGAGGCGGTGGCCGCCCTGTACGCGCTGAAGGGGCGGCCGCGCAGCCAGCCCTGCCAGGTGCTCCTCTACGGGCGGTCGACGCTGGAGCGGGCCCTGGAGCAGCTGCCCGCCGCGGTCGTCCCGCTGTTGCGGGTCCTGCTGCCGGGAACCACCACCTGCATCGTTCCGGACCCGGCCGGGCGCTTCGGTGCGGCATCCGGCGACCAGCCCGGGGCCGTGGGCCTGCGCGCGCCGGCGATGGCAGGCGCGATGGACGCCATCGACATGCCGCTCATCGCCACCAGCGCGAACCATCCCGGCGGGTGCGACCCCTGCGAGGTGTGCGAGGTGCCCGCCAAGCTGCGCGACGGCGCGGCCTTCGTGCTCGACGCCGGCCGGCTTCCCGGCGTCGCCTCGGCGGTGGTGGACCTGCGCACGTCGGGGGCGGCGAGGCTGGTGCGGCCGGGCCCGGCACCGGAAGTGCTGCGTGGCACCCTCGCGCGGCACGGATGGCCCGTGGTGGGCTGACCTGCCGGTGGCGCGGATAGACTCGCTGCGGTTCCGCAGCCCCGCAGAGGAGGTCGCCATGGGCGCAGTCGATCGAACGGGAACGCCATGAGCACCGGGGGGCTCACCCAGCTGCGCGGGGCGCTCGCCGGCGAGCACATCGCGACGATGCGCGACCGCACGACGCCGCCGGCGGAGTTCCGCACCGCGTCGGCGGCGCTCTCCACGCTCGTGCTGGCCGAGGCGCTGGCGGACCTGGAGGGCGCCGAGAGCCAGGTGGTGACGCCGCTTGAGACGACGACGGTGCTGCGTCCTGCCCGGCGGGTGACGCTCGTTCCGGTGCTCCGCGCCGGACTGGCACTGATGGAACCTGCGCTGCGCCTGCTGCCGGGCTCGACGCGCGTGGGCTTTCTCGGCATGGCCCGCGACGAGGAGACGCTGCAGCCGTCGTTCTACCTGGAGCGGCTCCCCGACGACCTGCCGAACGACGACGTCGTGGTGCTCGACATCATGCTCGCCACCGGCGGATCGGCGGTGGCTGCACTCGATGCCGTGGTGGCGGCCGGGGCACAGCCGGCCCACGTACGCCTCGCGTGCCTCATCGCCGCACCCGAGGGAGTGGAGCGGGTACGACGGGCACATCCCCGCGTCGCGATCACCACGGCGGTGCTGGACCGCCAGCTCAACGACCGGGGATTCATCGCCCCCGGCTTGGGCGACGCCGGCGACCGTCTCTACGGCACGGTGGTCGAATGACGCGCGGGCTCGCGCTGGTGACCGGCGCGTCGTCCGGCATCGGCCGCGCGTTCGCCGAGCGCCTGGCGGAGTACGGGCATCCCCTGCTGCTCATCGCGCGCCGGGAGGAGCGCCTGCGTGAGCTCTCACACCAACTCGCGGCGCGCTTCGGTGTGCAGGCCGGGTTCGTCGCGGCCGACCTGGCCAGTGCCGACGGTCGGGCGACGGCACGTGAGGCCGCCGACCGGGCGGGAGCCGTCGAGGTGCTGGTGTTGAACGCCGGCTTCGGGGCCGCGGGCTCGGTCGTCGCGATCGGGCGCGAGCGGCAGGCCGAGATGGTGGCGCTGAACTGCGAGGCCGTTGTGGATCTGGCGTGCCACGTGCTGCCGGGGATGGTGGAACGGGGCTCCGGGACGATCATCGTCGTGTCCTCGGCGGCTGCATGGCAGCCCATCCCGTTCACGGCGACGTATGCGGCAACGAAGGCCTTCGAGCTGCACTTCGCCGAGGCGCTCGACCGCGAGCTGGACGGCACCGGCGTGCGTGTGGTGGCGGTCTGTCCGGGGCCGGTCACCACCGAGTTCGGCGAGGCCGCCGGGTTCGGCCCTCCCAGTCGCTGGATGCCGCACGAGTCGGCGGAGGGCGTCGTGAACGCCACGTTGCAGGCGCTGCGGCAGGGGCGCCCGCGTGTTGCGACCGGCTGGCTCGCCAAGGTTTCGACCACGGCTGCGGCCGTTCTGCCGCGCCGTCTGGTGGTGCGCGCGGCCGGCGAATTGCACAGGCGCCTGGGGCGGCGTCCGTAAGACTGCAACACTGCGGGTGCAGGTGTCCGACCGCGCTTCGTAGAATGGCCCAGACGCACCCACTCGGGTGCGGAGGCAACCTGTGACCAACACGCTGATTCCAGTCGTGTGTGCACTGATCGCGCTGGTGGCGGTCGTCGCGCTCACACCCCTCGCAGCCCAACTCGCACGTCGCGTCGGGGCCGTCTCGGAGCCCTCGGCCCGCGACATCCACTCGCAGCCGATGCCGCTACTGGGCGGGCTGGCGATCCTGTGCGGCTTTCTGATCCCGGTGATCTACTACCTGCCGGTGTTCGACGCACCCGCCAAGGGGCTGGTGGTCGGCGCCACGCTGGTGTCGTTGCTCGGTGCGCTGGACGACATCCTGGATCTCAACCCGGCGCTGAAGCTGGCGGGGCAGATCGGCTGTGCGGTCATTCCGGTGGCGAACGGTCTGACCATCGACCACATCACGCTGCCGCTGCTTGGCGTCGGCGACCTCGGTCCGGCGCAGTATCCGATCACGATCCTGTGGTTCGTGGCGCTGTGCAACATGATCAACTTCATCGACGGCATGGACGGGCTGGCGGCCGGCGTGTCGGCCATCGGGCTCACCACCTTCGCCGTGCTGGCAGCATCGCTCGATCGCGCCGTTCCGGCCATCATCGCCGCGTCGGTGGCTGGCGCCGCCATCGGCTTCCTGGCCCACAACTTCCACCCGGCCCGGATCTTCATGGGCGACGCCGGGTCGATGCTGCTCGGGTTCGTGATCGCCGGCGTGGCGGTGAGCGGGGTGATGAAGAGCGCAGCCGCGCTGGCGATCGTCCTGCCGATGCTGGTGCTGGCGATCCCCATCCTCGACACCTCGTTCGTGGTGCTCAAGCGCATCAAGCACGGATTGCCCGTCTACTCGGCCGACAAGAGCCATTTCCATCACCGGTTCTCGTCGATCGGCTGGGGCCAGCGGCGCACCGTGCTGGCGATGTACCTGTGGTGCGCGGTGATGAGCGGCATCGCGATGATCATCAGCTTCAGGCTCGGGGGTGCGATCGGCATCGCCGCCGCCCTGCTCGTCGCGGTGGCCGCCGGGACCTACCTCGTGTACCTGCTCGAGATCCTCAAATGGGGCGGCACGCCGGTGATCGACATCGTGCGCAGGCGTCGGGCGGAGCGCTCGAGCGTCATTCCCCGCTGACGGGACCGCAGATCACCGCGAGCTGTGTGACGCCCCGCCGCCCGCCGCGTCGCGTTCGGGCCGGCCGTTGCCCTTCACCTGTTCCGATGCGACGGACAGGAGCACGTCGACGATCTCGGGGCAGAACTGCGTGCCGGTGCGTGCACGGCACTCCGCCACGGCATCCTCGAAGGTGCGATGCTCCTGGTAGGCGCGTCCGCTGGTCATCGCGTCCCAGGCGTCTGCCAGATGGATGATCAGCGCGCCATCGGGAATCGCCGTCCCCGCCAGCCCATCGGGGTACCCACTGCCATCCCAGTTCTCATGGTGTCCACGGATCCACGAGACCTGCTCGGGCTGCAGCACGTCGGCGACGAGTTCCGCGCCGAGCGCGACGTGGGTCCGCACGCGCATGCGCTCGTCGGGGTCGAGGGGGCCGCTCTTGTGCATCACGGCATCCGGGATGCCGATCTTGCCCACGTCGTGGTAGAGCGCAGCTTCCTCGAGCAGGTCGATGCGCTCGTCCGGCCAGCCCAGCCGCTGTGCGATGGCCGCGGCCATCGCGGCGACCCGTTCGGTGTGGCGTGCGGTGGCCGGGTCCTTCGTGTCGATGAGTCGCGCCAGCGCGCGCAACGCCGTCTTGGCCTGCGTGCGGGTGAGGCGCTCGACGCGTTCGGCCTCGGACAGCTCGTCCACCACTTCCGGCGTATAGAGGGTGGTGTTGTCGCGTCCGTGTGACTTCGCCCAGTACAGCGCGCCGTCGGCAAGGCGAAGCAGCGACTCGGCATCGCCGGCGTGCTCCAGATCGCAGACACCCGCGGAGACGGTCAGGTGGCCAACACCCGGGTGGGCGACGGCGGCATAGGCCTGGCGCACGCGCTCGGCGGCGCGCCACGCATTCGGGCCGTCGCTGCCGGGCAGGAGCCAAGCGAACTCCTCACCGCCGATGCGCGCGACGATCTCACCGTAGCGCGCCATGGCCGCCAGGCGTCGACCGAACTCGCTCAGCACCGCGTCGCCCACCTGGTGACCGAAGCCGTCGTTGACGGCCTTGAAATGGTCCAGGTCGAACACGGCGAGAGACACGAGGGTGCCGTCCTCGCGGGCTTTGGCGACCTCGTCGTGCAGGCGCTCGTGAAAGGTGCGGTGGTTCGCCAGGCCGGTCAGCGCGTCGGTGGCTGCCTGACGGGCCAGGCGCGCACGCGCGTCGGCGTTGGCAACAGTGATGCCGACGAGCTCGGCGAACCGAGCCAACCGCACCTCGGCGCCCTCCGGCAGCCCGGCGGCATCCTCCGACGCGGCGGTGACCGCTCCCCACACGTCCGTGCCCACCCGCACCGGGGCGCTGATGCTCACAGGAAAGCCATGCCGGGCGAACACGTCGACCGGCGTGACCGCGCGGTCCTCGCTGCGCGCCGGCACGCCGTTCTCGTAGACGGTCGCGATGACGTTGTGCTCCAGCGGGATGCGTCGCGGCAGGTCGGCGATATCGGTGCTGCCGAGCCACGCCCCGACCCGGATCGCCCGGTGAGTGGTGCGATCGAACCGGCTCACCATGCCGCCCGTCGCGCCCAGAAGGAGCGCAACCTCCCGCGCCACGATGGCGAACACCTCGTCGGGCGGTGCGCCGGAGGCCACCGCCGTGGCGGCACGCCGCAGCGCTGCCTGCTCCATCGCAAGTGTGCGCAGCTCGATCTCGGCGCGCTTGCGTTCGGTGACATCCTTCAGGGTGTGCACGCGCCCGTCGGTGCGACCGTCAGGTGTCTCGAGGGGCGACGAGCTGAGGATCACGTGCACCTTCTCCCCGTCCGGACGGCGGATCACGAGGTCCCGTTCACCGACGATCGTGGGCTCGACGTCGGTGCCCACGAGGTACGGAACGGCGCCCTCGTCGGCGGCCTGGAGCTGCTCCCGCGAGTAGCCGGTGATGGTGGACAGCTGATCGTTCATATCGGTGATCCGCCCATCGGGGTCGATGACCGAAAGGCCATCCTGCACGCTCGAGATCACGGCACCGCGGGCGGCGTGCTCGGAGTACAGCGCGTCGACGATGCGAGTTCGCGCGCGGGCGAGCAGCGCCGAGACCACGACGCCGGAGATCCCGAACAGACCCACCACGGCGGCGAGCCAGGCCAGCAGCTGGCGGGTGAGCGACTGCAGCTTCCGGCCGTGCGCGTCGGCGAGCTCGGAGGCCCTGGTCGCCCATTTGAGGGCTGCGACGTCCAGCTGGTTGATCGCGGTTACCGACTCCTGCAGTACGGCGAGGTCCCTGGGGCTGCCGATGGCGTCGCCGGAATGGTCGGTGGTGATGACCCGGCCCAGCGTCGCGAGCGACGCGTCGACCGACGCGATGGCCGAGTTGATGCGGGCGTCGGAGGTCGGGCGGGAGCGCAGGCTGCGAATGTCGAGCAACCCCTTGGTGAAGGTCTGCTTGACCGATTCGTCGATGCCCGGTCGCCCCTGTGAACGGTTCTCGAGAAACGTGGCGTACGCCTGACGAAGATCGCCCCGCAGCCGATGCAGCTCCCGCGCTTGATGCTGATCGTCGGCCACGCTCCGCTGTGACGAGAGGATGCGGCTGCCGAAGAGAATGCTGGCGAGCACGACGCCCAGTCCCAGCAGTACGACCGCGGTCAGCTGCAGCACCTGAAGCCGGCGCGCCCGACTGAGATCACCCGTCCAATTTGCGGTTTCGTGTGCTGCCATCGCCGCCCAAGATCGTTGCGGGGAATAGTAGTGATCGGCCGCTCTGCAACGTATCGCCGGCCGCGGCGTGCCGCGGCCGGCGGTCCGACGAATCAGGTGAAGGGCAGCCAGTCGGTGGAGTTGGCGCCGTCGAGGGTGCTGAACTGGGCGCCGGACTCGGAGATCGTGATCAGGTGCTGCCCGATCACGAGCGAGCGCCGAATCGGGTCGTACGACCCGCCGGGCGTCGTGACGGTGCCTGTCGGAGCGATCCCATCCGCTGCGACCCTGAGCGCGACGGCGGACGGGCGGGCCGGTAGGTAGCGGCCACCGCCGGCGTTGTCGAACGCGACCATGCCGGAGCTCAGCGGCAGCACGAGCGTGCGGGTGGGCGACCACCACAGGAAGGCGTGGTGGTCGTACTCAGCCTCGGAGCTGGTGGCAGGGATGGTGTAGACCTGCGTGCGCCTCGGGTTCGCCGGGTCGGACACGTCGAACAGGCCCACCTGCAGGCCCTGCACCGTGCCGCGGTCGTCGGCGTTCTGACCGACCCCGATGAGCGTGTGGTCGTCGACCGGGTGCAGGTAGGAGGAGTACCCGGGGATCTTGAGCTCGCCGGCGATGCGCGGGGACACGGGGTTGGACAGATCGATGGTGAACAGCGGGTCGGTCTGACGGAAGGTCACGACGTATCCGGTCGCCCCGACGAACCGCACCCCGAAGATGCGTTCGCCCTTGCCGATGCCCGCCACGCGTCCGATCGGCGTGAGCCGGTCGCCCTGGAGCTCGAGCACCGTCACGGCGCTCTCCACCTGGGGCTCCTGGACCGGGGCGGACGCACCGACTGTGACGGATGTCGGTGCTTCGTCGACGGGAGTGGCGGGCGGCGCCTCGATTGCGGTCACGGTGCGTGCGCTCGTGGCGTCGGGCCCGGGCGACGCGTCGCCGCCGGCTCCCGGCACGACCGAACCGGTGCCGCTCGCCGGCGCGTCGGCCACGATGACCGTCGGCTGGCTGATCGTGGTCGCGACGCGCAGCTTTCCGTCCCATTCCGACATCGCGAACTGGTTGATCAGCGAGCCGTCGACGCTGCCGCTGCCCCGGTAGTCCGTTTGGGTGGGGGAGGTGGCGTCGAACACGTGCACGTCGGTCGACTCCACCCAGGTGTTGCCGCGCTGCTCGCCGCGGCCGAGGGCGACGTACACGCGGTTGGCCGACGCCATCACGGTGCTTGCCTCGGCCATGACGGCGTCGCTGTCCACCGGAGCGATGCCCTTGGACAGGTCGAGGGTCAGCAGATCCACCATGCCGATGGTGGTCGACGTGGTGGGCCGGCTGATCGCGGTGCACTGCACGGCTTGGCCCTGCGCGCGCACCGATCCCTGCGCGTCGGCGAGGGTGTAGTGCGGCACCCAGGAGTCGACGTTGGTGGCGTCGATGGCGGCCCGCAGCGACTCCGCGCTGGTCGCCGACATACCGATGTGCGCCAGCGGTTGGCTGGTGAGCACCACCCGTGCGGTCGCGCCGACCATGCGCGCCGAGCGGTAGGTCCCGTCAACCTTGAGCGTCTCGCGGACACGCAGGTTGGACGGGTCGCTGACATCCAGGTCGACGAAGGTGGTGCCCTCGCCGCCGATCGGTGGGGAGATGCCGGGTGCGACGTCGACGGCCGGCTCGATGCGACCGCCGGTGGTGCCGATCACGACCAGGCGATCGCCGCTCAGGAGGAGGTCCTGTGAGTACACGCCGCCGGGGAGGGCGATCGATCCGGCGATGCGCGGCGTCGTGCCCGAGGCATCGATGGCGTACACGCGCCCCTTGGCGATCGCGAAGACGCGCTGTCCATCCGACTTCACGAGGTCCGGTTCGTCGACGCCCGCCTCCTGCACGTTGGTGGTCGAGGAGTCGGCGGCCTGTGCTCCGGCAGGCGCGGCTGAGGATCGCGCCGCGCTGTCTTCCGCGCCGCCCGTTGCCTGGAGCGTGGTGGCGGTCATGGGCATGGCGCCGCCTTTGACCTGGCGTTCGAACGTCTCGAGCGCGGTCTGCCGGGCGCCGCGCACGAAGTCGTCGCAGCTGCGAAAGGGCTCCAGGCGGTTGTCGGCCGCGCTGGCGGCGGTACCGCCGAACACCAGCAGTGGAACGGCGATCGCGGCGGTGATGGCGGCTGCGGCGCCGGCGGTGGGAAGCGAGATCTTGCGTGTTGCGCGTTTCATGTCGGTGGCTCCTCGACGGTGTCACCCGGAAATACGCCGCTGGGTGCGCGATCGTCACACGCGGGAGCGACCGGTGCATGCGACCGCACGTCGCCGCTCTGTGTACCCTGGTCGACGTGCCGACTTCCCGGGGACTGCGCGTCGCGATGGTGACCGAGTACGCCTACCCGGTACTGGGGGGCGTGTCGGAACACGTGCACTTCCTGTCACGGGAGCTCGTCGCGCTTGGCCACGAGGTGACCGTGGTCACCGGTCGCGCGGGTTCGCGCGCCACGGTGGCCGACATCGACCGCCGGCACGAGCTGGAGGATGGCTACCGGACCGTGCGCGTCGGGCGTTCGCTGCCCGTGCCGAGCAATGGATCGATCGCGCGCATCACGGTGAGCCCGGGCTCGCGTCGAGCCCTGCGCCGGGTGCTGGACGGCATGGATGTCGTGCACGCCCAGGGGCTCATCGGCTTCGCCCTGCCGCCGTTCGCCGTGAACATGAGCACTGCACCGGTGACGGTGGGAACGTTTCACACCTACACCGAGGACGGCGAGTACTGGGCGTACCGTCGGTTCCACCGACCGATCGTGCGCATGCTGGAGCGACTCGACCGGCGCATCGTGGTGTCCGATGCCTGCGTCGCCGGGCTCGCACCGCACTTCGGGGGGGATTGGGATGTCATCCCGAACGGCGTGGACTGCGATCGCTTCCGGCCCCTGGCAACCGGCGAGGCCCGTCCGGACGGACCGCCGGTGGTGCTGTTCGTCGCGCGGCTCGAGCCGCGCAACCAGCTGGGTGACCTGATCCGCGCAGTGGCGCTGCTGCGCGACCGTGGGCGGCGGGTGCAGCTGCAGGTCGCCGGCGACGGGCCGACGCGCGACAGCGACGAGCGTCTGGCACGCAAGCTCGGTGTCGCCGACCGAATCGAGTGGCTCGGCCTGATCCACGACGATCTGCCCCGCCGCTACCGCGAGGCCACCGCGCTGGCCGCCCCGTGCACCCTGGCATCCTTCGGAGTGATCCTGATCGAGGCGCTTGCCAGCGGAACCGCCGTGGTATGTGCCGACAACATCGGGTTTCGCCAGGTCATTCGCGACGGCATGCCCGGACGGTTCGTGCCCATGCGTGACCCGAGCGCACTCGCCGCCGGTCTGGAAGAGGTCCTCGCGGACCACGCGCTGCGCACGGAGTGGGCCACGCGCGGGCGGGCGCTGACCTATGAGCGCTACGACTGGTCGGGGGTCGCTCGACGGGTGAGCGACGTCTACGCCGAGGAGTGGATTGCCCGTCGTTCGGACTCCGAAGTAACCGGAAAATCGACTCCAGAAGAGATCTTCGGGCGATAGCAGCGGTTCTTTTCGTTGATTTGGAGCCCAAAGCGGACCGGTCGAAGAGCAGGGATTTTGCGGTAAAGCCGCCCAATCACTGCATCGATACCGCAACGTGCCTCCGCTGTTAGGGCCGATTGAGCGTGGGGCGGGATGCCCCTACCTTCGGCCTTGTCATCGCACGGGATGCCCGCTCGCGATCGGGCCTCCCGTTCACCACGAGGAATGAGGTGCCCGTGTCGACCCAGGCTCGATCCACCACCGGCGATTCCCCGAAGACGCCCAATGCCGCTGCGGACGTCGAGGCGCTCATTCAGCAGCGCCTCCAGGCCGAGCGCGAGAAGCTCATGGACCAGATGGGCGTCGCCCTGCCGGAGGTCGAGCACTTCGCCAAGCCCCAGGAGCGCGAGTTCACGGGCGACCAGCGGGCGCACACCACGATCCTCTTCGGCGGCCTCACCTGGAAGCACGAGCAGCTCATCCGTGGGGCGCTGTCGGGACTGGGCTACACGGTGGAGCCGCTGCCGGTTCCGGACGTCAAGGCGTTCCAGCTGGGCAAGGAGTACGGCAACAACGGCCAGTGCAACCCGACCTACTTCACGGTCGGCAACCTGGTGCAGCACCTGCAGCACCTGGAGGAGCAGGGCAAGAGCCGCCAGGACATCCTCGACAACTACGTCTTCATCACCGCGGGCGCCTGCGGACCTTGCCGCTTCGGCATGTACGAAGCCGAGTATCGCCTCGCGCTGCGCAACAGCGGCTTCGACGGTTTTCGTGTGCTGCTGTTCCAGCAGTCCGGTGGGCTCAGCCAATCCGAGGCCGGCGCCGGCCTGGAGATGAACACCGACTTCTTCCTCGCACTGCTGAACGCCCTGAACATGGGCGACCTCGTGAACGACGTGGGCTATCAGACCCGTCCGTTTGAGATCGAGGACGGCTCCACCAACGCCGCGCTCGACCAGGCCATGGCCGAGCTCGAGCACATCTTCGCGACGAAGCGCCACTACACCATCGCCGGCGCCAAGGGGAAGATCGCCAGGACCCTCCTGCGCGGCAAGACCGACATGGTCACGAAGTTCCTCGACCAGATCATGGGCGACGACTACATCGCGGCGTTCCGGAACGTCGGCAAGGAGCTTGCCACCGTCGAGGTGGATCGCACCCGCGTCAAGCCAATCGTCAAGATCACCGGCGAGTTCTGGGCCCAGACCACCGAGGGCGACGGCAACTTCAACATGTTCCCGTTCCTGGAGCGCGAAGGCGCCCAGGTGGTGGTCGAGCCGGTCGGCACCTGGATCATGTACATGATCCACCAGGCCAAGCAGATGAACCGCGACCGCGCTGGGGTGACCGAATGAAGCGCTGGACGCGGTGGATGTGGATCGCAGGCGTGGCGCTGGCGTGCGCCGCGCTCGTGCCGCTGGTGTGGTGGTGGTCGCACGGCACGCTCATCCATGTCGGCCGCATGACCTGCCAGTGCGGTTCGTTCGCCGACCAGGACCGGGTGGCCGCGGCGTGGCGGGCCGCGCATCCCCTGCCGAGCGCGTCGAGCCTGCCAACGGACGTGGTGCGGGCGCCGAAGCCGGGCCCCACGATCGAGGGGCGCGTGGTGGACGTCGAGGGCCAGCCGATCGCCGACGTGCTGGTGCGCGCGCGCTCGGAGGCGACGCCGCCGGAGGACGCCGCGGTGGCGCGCTCGGACGCGAGCGGCGCCTTCCGCCTGAGCGGGCTCGGGTCGGGCAGCTACTTCCTGCGCACCTGGGCCGACGGATACCGCCGCGCGACCCGCGAGCACGTCGCGGCAGGCGCGCGCGAGCTGGTGCTCGCGCTGACACCGACGACGCGCATCGTGGGCTGCGTCGTGGACCGTGCGAGCGGAAAGCCGATCGACCGGTTCCGGGTGGGCGACGAGGAGTTCGAAGGGACGGGCGGGGTCTACGAGGTCGCCCGCGTCGACGGGCCACGCGAGCACCTCGCGGTCCGCGCGCCGGGGTTCGTGCCGAGCTTCCTGGAAGCGACCGACGACGGTGGCTCCGACCCCGTGCTACACGTCTCGGATCGGCTCCGGTGCGGGATCGAGACGATCGGGCGCGTCGTCGACGAGAGCGGCGCGGCGGTCGAGGGCGCCAAGGTGAGCGCGCTCTCGCGCG
>WBZQ01000715.1_pt1 | contig 13782 bp, 12 predicted proteins | sample 5204251 | NCBI WGS metagenome assembly WBZQ01 (sample SAMN12412402, study PRJNA552823) | activated sludge metagenome | isolation source: activated sludge from nitrification reactor of wastewater treatment plant... | place: USA: Virginia | collected 2017-09 | reverse complement strand
GATGAAAAAGAAAAACGACCTTTCCCTGCAGGATGCGATGCGGGACATGCTGAAGGAGTACCGCCTGAAGCCGCAACTCGACGAGAACCGGGTCAAAGCCCTCTGGGAAAAACTCATGGGCAAGACCATCGCCACCTACACCGCGCAGATCGCCGTGCGTAAAAACGTCCTGTATCTCACCATTTTGTCGGCCCCGCTCAAGCACGAACTGTCGTATGGTAAAGAGAAGATCATCAGCCTGGTAAACGAGGAGATGGGGGAAGAATACATCAAAGACGTGGTGATCCGTTGAGCGGCCGGCCCAAAACAAAACGGGCCTTGCCGGCATAACACCGGTTGGCCCGTTCCTGGTTTTTTATTTTGTACGGTGAAGGCGATCAGTTGCTTCTCGCTCTCTTAATCAGAATGTTGTAAGCCGCTTTGAACAGGTACTTCACGTCGGTCCAGAACGGATTGCGCTCGGAGGCTTGCAGGTAGCGGGCTTCGGAGGCCACGATCTCTTCCAGCGTTTTCGGCAGATCGGCATAGAACGGCGGAATGAGGCCCGGCTTGAATTGTTTGCGGTATTCCTGGAAATCCTGCGGATACAGGCTCATGTAGTGCCGGCTGAGCGGCCGCACGCCCACGATCTTCAGGTCGCCGCGGAGCAGGTTGGCCAGCATGGGTACTTCGTCGAGCCAGAACTTGCGCAGGAAGCGGCCGAGCGTATTTACCCGCGGGTCTTCCTTCATCTTGCCGCCGCTTTGCAGGCCGTATTGTTCGTAGACGAACTGTTGCAGGTATTCCGAGTACGGGTACATCGTGCGGAACTTGAACACCCGGAATACCTTGCCGTTTTTACCGACCCGGCGCAGTTTGATCAGCGGGCCGTAGGAGGCTTCGTTGTTGTAATCCGGTTCGCCGGTTTTTTCGGCGACGAAGTAGAGTTTTCCTTCCGCTTGGAAGGTCTTGACCAGGCGGTAACCGCAGGAATACAGGCGCCCGTAGGTTTCCATTTCGGAGATGACCCGGTTGTGGCCGGCGGTGAGGAGAAAATATAAGCGCTTCAGATAGGGCATTTTGGGCCAGACCCGCTTTACCCAGAAATCGAAGAAATAGTAGATCTTGTTGAGCGGCCAGGGAAATTTGGCCATGATACGCTCCTGACGTTGCCGGGCAGTTTCCACGCAGCCGATCAGCATGCCGCCCGGGCGCATGTGTTCGTTGGCCGATTCCAGGAATTTGTTGATGAAACGAATGTCGTTCAGTTGCTTCAGGTTGATGATGCAACCGACGCCCGATTCGTCGTAACCGCGGCAGGAAACCAGGTTGATGAGGTTGATGGGCGACGAAGTCTGCACAATGACCATATCGGCCAGGTTGTCGAGGTCTACCGTGCTTTCAATAAAATCCACGACTTGGTCCGGGACTTCGTTGTACAGCACTTTGCGGTAAAGGTTGGGATAGGCGGTCTTTGTTCCGGTAAAAGTTTGGTGTAAAGGTTGTTCCATTTTCGGATTAGGTTTGAACTGATTGACACATGGATAGCCCCGGGGCGGAGAACGGAAAATCCGTTCGCCTGGAAAGAGGACTTAACTCCGTGAAGAGCAGTGAGGGGGGAGGAATAGCGCCGGTCAAATGTTGATATGATCGAAATTCCTGCTACAACCGGCATGTGTAATCGGTGGGATCATTATCGTGTCTTTATTAGCAAATACTTCGCCAGATTTTTGATCTGCTGGGTATTTTTTTCTTTTATCCACAAAAAATTGTCGTCTGTCCAACGTTGTGGATGAAAATTGAACATTACTTTATCCGGAAATTGTTTTTTATTAATGGAATCTATAATTTCAAACGTCGTATGAAACGACAGATTGAAATAATTCTGCACTTTATCGCGCACACTCACTTTATAGCCGTCCCACATACGTCCGGTATCCGTCAAATAGAAAACTTTACTAAAGTCTATATCAAAATAAGGTTCTCCTATAATATTATAATTTCTATAGTTATAGTGTTTCCATACATCTTTATTGTCATATTTCGATTTGGGGCTACCATGCATACAAATGGTAGACACCGGCGCCACGCTGCGCAGTTTGTCCAGATGGCGTTCGAACAGTTTTACCGCCTTGTACGGATCGCCGCCGGCAAAGTCCATGTCTTCGTAGTGATATCCGATCTCGTGCCCCATTTCGTGAATTTCCCGGATGACGCCGGGGTCGAAACTTTCCGGCACCATCCGGAAATAATAGGTGCCGACGATGCCGCGTTCGTGTTGTACGCGGGCAAATTCGAGGGAATGCAACTTCCGGTCGTCCACATCGTGTCGCAGCATGATGCTGCGCGGAGCGGGCGTCTTCAGAAAATCGGAAAAGGTCTGGAAGGTGTATCGGGATTGTTGCAGGCTATCGAGCAAGGCCCGGTAGGCCGCGAGCGTAAAGTCGCGCATGGCGGATAGATCAGTTCTTGTCTTTGAAAAGATGGATGGCCGGGGCCAGCCGGAATACTCAGGCGGATTGGATCACGGCGCGACGTTCTTCATACACCTTTTGGCTCCATTCATACACCCGTTTCATGCCTTCGAACATGTACACTTGGGGCTCGTAGCCCAGTTTCGTGCGGATCTTGGTAATGTCGGCGTTGGAGTGCTTCACGTCGCCGGGTCGTTCGGGGCCGTACTGCGGCTGGATGTTTTTGCCGGTGATCTGGCGGAGCATATCGACCATTTCGTTCAGCGTGACCTGGTCGCCGCAGGCAACGTTGTACACCTGGTTCACGGCTTCGCTGTTATCGGTGAACAGGGCCAGGTCGTTGGCGTGCAGCACGTTCTCCACGAAAGTAAAGTCGCGGCTGTGCGTGCCGTCGCCGTTGATGCGCGGCTGCTGGTCTTCGATAAAGGCGCGGCAGAACAACGGAATGACTGCGGCATAAGGGTTATCGGGGTTTTGTTTGGGACCGAAGATATTAAAATAGCGGAGGCCGACGAAATTCAAGCCGTACGTACGGCAAAAAACCTGAGCGTAGTGCTCGGCCGCAAGTTTGCTGACGGCATAGGGTGACAAGGGGTTGCCGATGCGGTGTTCCACCTTGGGCAATTCCTTGCTGTCGCCGTAGGTGCTGGAAGAGAAGGCCAGGACGACCCGGTCGACGCCGGCTTCCTTGGCGGCGTGCAGGATGTTGACCGTACCTCCCACATTCACCTCATTGGTGCGCATGGGGTTTTCGATGGAGCGGGGCACCGAGCCGAGAGCCGCCTGATGGGTCACCTTATGGATGCCCTTCATGGCCGCCTGGCAGGTGGCATAGTCGCAGATATCCCCTTCGATAAACTCGAACTTCGGATGAAATTCAAACGGGGCGATGTTTTCGTAAAGCCCGTTGGAGAGGTCGTCGAGGACCCGTACCAATCCGATACGGTCGTCGTTGAGGAAACGCTCCACCAGATTGGAGCCGATGAAACCGGCGCCGCCGGTAATAAGCAGATTAATTTTCATGTCCGGTGTCTTCTATCAGGTTCAAAGCATCGTTGACCGTAGCAACTCTTATGCCTCTTTTTAAACATTCATGCACTACGGACTCGAAGTAACGGGGAGAACATCCCCAGTCCGTAAATTTATCTTCCACATCGTGCGTGTAGAAAATGAGCCAGCCGTTGGTACGCTCGGCTTCGCTGATTTTTTCGAAAATATAGTCGAGTGTGTGTTTCCCTTCATACAATTTTACCGTTTTCAGGTTACACAGGTCGACCGAATTCACATTGATGCCTTCTTCTATTCCTCTGGCGCTTCTGAACTGCGTGCTGGCAAATTTTTTCATCGGCAGCGTCTGCGCTCCGAAGGGGTAAGAAAAATTCTTCAGTTCCAGCCCGGGCACCAGCGCGGTTGCTACTTCCTGGTTTTTCTGAATATCGGCTATGCCGATACTGGACAGGGTTTTGGACAGGTCCATGTGGCTGTAAGTATGACAACCCAGTTCGTTGTGCTGGGCAAGCGCTTTTTTGAGGTGCTCGGTCGTAAACCGGGTCTCCGGGTCGGGACCGTTCATCAGCGACAAAGCGATGTAATAAGTGCCGCCCACTCCGAACTTCGACAAGATACTGCCGCCGTTCAGAAAAGCGGAAACAGGTGCGTCGTCGAAGGTAAAAGAAATTACAGGCCGGTCGAGTTTTACGTATGTTTTCTTCGCAAAACTAATCGTTGCCCATTTCCTTCGAATAAATTTTAGGTATCTTCTCATCATCAGTGGAGAGTTGATTAGTCGCAATGACGTACGGTTTGATCTGCTGGACCAGGTGTTTGGTAAAAACTTGCGCTCCTTCAACGTTCAGGTGGTCAGGATCGACAAAAAAATCGGGTCTGGTGATAAAGGCGGTGTCATCCGAATAAACAAATAGCGGGATATCGTACTCTGCCGAGGTTCGTTTCAGGTATTCGATGGTCGAAGAGGCGGCGACGCTCCGGCCGTAGTTGGGCGATACGACCAGAAAGAGCCGGGTGCCGCGCGCGCGGAACTTTTGCACCAGGAGGTCGAACAGGGCGACCGCGTCGGGGTTGAGCTTTACTTTGGGCGGTTCGGGTTCCAGTTCTTTGGTCATATCGGCCTGCATCCGGTCGAGCCGTGGTTTCCAGCCTTTGTCGGTGACTTTGCCGTCCAGCCCCTGGATAAAATAAGGCCGCAACAGGTAGTAAAAACTGGAATTGTAGGCGTACAAACGGGATTGCAGCAACAGCCATTCAAAGGTCGAGGTTTTGTCCAGAACAGGGCGAATTGGCGGGCAACTTTTGTAAAAAGGTCGCAGCACGCCGGCGTGGTCGTAGTTGGGCGGAGTCTCCAGGTCGTTGTCGTCGATGTTGAGGATCACAAACTTCGGCGCGTACCGGGCCAGTATGCCTTCCTGGATGGCCCGGAAATAGGGTGTTCCCTGTCCGCCCCGGCTGGCATTCCAGCAGGACATGCCGAGCGAATCTTCGATGAGTTGCGACACGTAGTTGATCTCCCCGCGCGAACTGCCGATCACGACGATATCCTCTTTGCACGCTTCAAGCGAGTATTTGGTCTTCTGGTACCGGCCATCGGGCGAATGGTCGCGCAGCCAGTCCAGCACGATGCCCGCCGCCACATCGCTGATGGCCAGCAAGGCAAGAATGATGGAAATTTTCAGTAATAGTTTTCTCATTGTACGTGGGTTGATAAGGGTTGATAGGGGTTGATAAGGGTTGATAAGAGGTTGATAGGGGTTGATAGGGGTTGATAGGGTTGATAAGGGTTGATAGGGTTGATAAAATACGGTATACGCTACATTATCAACCTTCATCAACCTCTTATCAACTCTTATCAACCTTCATCAACCCTTATCAACTCTTATCAACCTTCATCAACCCTTATCAACCTGCTCAGAACACAAAATAAATGAACTGGCTGCCGTCGAATACGCCGAGGCTGATGATGAACACCAGCATCACAATGATCGTGGCCAGCCGGACGGGCGCCAGCCGATGGTGCAACAGGGTTACCCGGGGGTAATATTCCATGAAGAACTCCATGACCAGCAGCGTCAGCAGGCCGAATACCGAGAAGGCAAAAATCCCGATGTCGCCGATGTGAACCCGGCCTTCCAGTCTGGTGAACATACCGCCGATGACCTGAAAAGCATCGTGTACGTTGGCTGCGCGGAAAAATACCCAGGCCAGGCAGGTCAGGGCAAAGACCAGGGGAATGCCGACCACTTTCGGTAGTTTGACCTTCACCGTTTTGCCCAGCACCCGTTCCACGATCTGGTAAAAGCCGTGCAGGGCTCCCCAGACAACAAAAGTCCAGTTGGCGCCATGCCACAACCCGCTGACCACGAAGGTGGTGAACAGGTTGGCATAGGTGCGGGCCGTGGTGCCCTTGTTGCCACCCAGCGGGATGTAGAGATAATCCTTGAACCAGGTCGACAACGACATATGCCAGCGGCTCCAGAAGGTCCGGAACGATCCCGAAAAGTAGGGCCGGTTAAAGTTCGGGGACATATGGAACCCGAACAGCAGCGCACAGCCGATGGCGATCAGGGAATATCCGGCAAAATCGCCGTAAATCTGAAAAGCAAAGAAAAAGGTCGCAACCAGGTACGACCAGCCGTTGTGCATATCCACATTGCCGTACACCGAATCGACGTAAAGCCCCAGCCGGTCGGCTACCACCACTTTCATGAAAAAACCGTACAGCATCAGTTTCAGGCCCCGGTTGGCCAGGCTGTAATCGAATTGTTTGTAGGTCAGGAACTGCGGTAAAAAGAAAGAGGCTCTTTGGATGGGGCCGGCCACCATGTGGGGGAAAAAGGCCACAAAGGTCATAAAGGGTACAATGTCTTCCACCGGTTCGAGTTCGCGCCGGTAAATGTCGAAGGCGTAACTCATCGACTGGAAGGTATAGAAACTGATGCCGACCGGCAGCAGTACCTTCAATGAACCCAGGCTGATGCTCTGGCCGAAAAACGAGAAGGCGTTGACGAAACTGTCGGCAAAGAAGTTATAGTACTTGAAAAAACCGAGCAGGGTCAGGTTCACCGCCACACTCGACCAGAAAAGCATTTTTCTCCGGCGGTTGTCCTGCTGCCGGTACAGCGCCGCTCCCACGAAATAGTCGAAGGCCGAACTGAAAGCCAGCAGGCCCAGAAAGCGTAACTGGCGGCCAGCAGGATCCAGTTCTGTACCCGGGCGCTGTGGCGGCCGACGGTCCAGAACAAGGCGAATACTACCGGAAGAAAAAATGCAAAATCAAGGGAGTTGAAAAGCATGGTATTATCGGTCTTTCACTTGATTAAAAGCCGCCGGAAATCGCGGCATTCAATTGTTGACAGTAGCAATTGCCTTGCCGGCTTTTTGTTTTACGTAGTTTTTCTGGATAAAATCGTAGAGGAATTGCGTCACGTTCACCTTGTCGGCCAGCAGGTGCCGGCTGCGTTCCCGGAACGATTCTCGATCCTGTTTGAGGATATTGTCCACCAGGGTCATCACCTTGTCCGAATCGCTGGTGTTGTAGACCAGCCCGTATTTTTCCTGGTCCTGGCAATAGCTCCGCGCGATGCTGTTGATGTAGATCGTCGGCGTGCCCAGTACCCCGGCCTCGGAAGCGATGGTTGCCCCTTCGCTGATCACCAGGTCGGCAAAAGCCAGGGCGTGGTGGATCTTTTCCGGGGCTATTTTGATCTGATGGTGCTTCAGTTCGGGCGACAGTTCTTTTTCCGAAGTGATGAAGACCTTCATCTGTTGGGAAAGCTTGCGGACCAGCCGGATCTTGTCGTCGTTGGACAGGCCTTTGTGGCCGGCGTCGTGGGTGGCATTCCAGGATACGAGCCGGACGATGGCGTACCGTTCGCCCTTGTTCAGTCCCAGCCAGCCGTAGACCTGCGGGTTGGGGCTGAAAAACTGCGGGTGCAGATAGGCGATCTCGTGGTATCCCGGGTAGCGGATCTGCTTGGGCCCCAGTTCTTCCGGCAGCACGTCCGGCGTGAGAATGACGTCGGTGAACGGCCGGTACAGCACGATCTGCTCCATGTTGCCGGAATCTTCCAGCGACAGGTGTTTTTTGCCCAGCAGAAACGCGGCGTGGGCCGCGTAAATGGAGCCGTGGCTTACCAGCAGATCGGGTTTGAACTGGAGGCAGGTCCAGACCATTTGCAGGTCGAATTTGGCCAGACCCCAGATCTTCCCCGAGAGCGATTTGTAGTGTTTGCCGAAGTTTTTGAAACGAAAATGTTCGGCCCGCAGCAGGTCCAGTTCGAATTCCTTGTCGCGCGCCGTAAACAATACCTCCGCGCCGTCTTTCTGGAGCAGGTGAGCCAGATGTTTGAAAAGATGAACGTGTCCCGGATGACCGATGTCGAAAAGAATACGCATCGTAGTGGATTTGGATGTTGGATTTATGGACGTTGGAATTTTGGACGTTGGACTGCTGGACATTGGACGTTGGACCGCGGACGTCTAACAGTCCAACGTCCAATGTCCAGCAGTCCAACGTCCCTCAGTCCAACGTCATTTAATACTTTGATACACTTTCAGTCCGAGTTTACCCACTTCGAAGAGCGGCTTGTTGACGATCATTTCATATCGTCCGTAAGCCACCTCATCACCGCCAAACCGGGCTTTGAATTCGCGTACCCCGTAGTCCTGGTCGGGGCGGCCGGCGCCGAGAAAATCGAAGTGGTCGAAGCCGTGTTGATACCCATACTCGATGGGGGCCCAGGTTGCCAGCACGCTGGGATGCAAACCCTGTGCCAAGCCATCCTCTCCGCAGATGTACCACTCGTAGATCACTTTATTGTCAAAGACGGGACACATAATGCCGCCGATGACCCGGTCTTCGTACAGGATGACGAAGAACTTTCCGATACCCGAACGATAGAATTTCAGGAAGAGGTCAGGGCTGCTGAGCGGCTTTTTCACCTTCTCCTGGTAGAGGTTGTGCAGGATCTTGTAAAAAGCCATCACATCCTCCTCCGAGCGGGCTTCGGCGATGGTAGCGCCCATTTTCAGGCTGGATTTTATCTGGCGGATGCGGCTGCTGCTGGTGCGTTTTTTTACGGCGGCTTCCTCATCGGTTTTTACCAGGTAGTTCAAATGCGGTTTATAGGCAAAACCGCACTGCTCGAAAGTCGCGCGCAGGTCGCCGGTATCGTAAAAGTTGCGGAACTCGACGTAGATGGAGTTGCTGCTGGCGTGCTTTTTCAGGTCGTTCAGCAGGCCCCGGGTCACCGCCTGCGTCTGGGCCGGCGCGGCCTCGGCCACGAGCGGCCCGCCCCACACGATCAGGCGTCGGGAGAGCCAGGATTTGACGCCGTTGCCGTTGGTCTGCACCACGCCAAGCAGCGAGCCGGTTACCTGGTTCGTGTCGGTGGTGGCCAGCAGCAGGAAGGGTTTATAGCCCGGTACGCCTTCGATGAATTCGAAGAAAGTGCTGCCCTGGAAAAAATTGCCCTGGGGGTGGGTGTGCAAAAACTGCCGGAACGCATCCGTCGGACCCGATTTCTGAAATTGCGCGTAGTTTGTATAGAGTTGTATTTTCATTGTTGTTTGCTTTTAAAAAGAATCAGTTCTCCGCTTTGGCATTCCAGCCATAACCCTGTTTCCGGCCGTTGCGGGTTTTAATGAAGGCCCAGACGCCGCTGGCCTTCACGGCCAGTTCGTCGATATTGCCGGTGTCGTTGACGCTCAGGCGTTTGAGCCGGAACAGGTCGGTTTTTACGGTATTGAACCCGTAATCCACGGTTATGCCGCACTGGTAGCCGGCCGATCTCGCCAGTTCGATGTCCCGGTCGGAGTAGTCGCCGTTCGGATAAGCGATGGAGGTAATGTTCAGACCGTAGTCTTTTTCCAGTACCTCTTTGGATACGGTGATCTCCTCGCGGGCTTCCTGGTTGGTACAACGCGGCAGGCAGGGATGGCTCATGGTATGCGCCTGCAGGTCGATGTGGTCCTTCAGGTGCAGGATCTGCTGGCGGTTCATGGCCTGGGGCGTCTGGAATTCGCGGTCGGGTGTAAAACCGATGCCCCGCAGGATTCTCAGTCTCTCCCGGTTGCTGGCCCGTTTGAGCGAAGATTTGGTCACGTTGGGGTGTTTGTAGGTGAACCAGAAGTGCCGGTTGGTATTGATGATGCCGGCACACAGGAAAATGGTCAGGGGCAGGTTGAGGCGCTGCGCGACCGGCAACAGGTGGTAGTTGCCGATGTGCCCGTCGTCGAAAGTGAGGATCAACGATTTAGGCGGCAGGGAATGCCGGGCCGGATCCTTGCAGGCCGCGATAAAATCCTGCAGGCCGATGATGTTATAGTGCTTCGCCAGCCAGGGGAAAGTCTTTTCCGCGGCATCCCGGCTGAGGTCGTGGTAGAGCAGCAGGGTTACCTTGTTGCGCTGGATGACTTCGCGGAACAAAAAAACCAGTCCGGAATACCGGAGTACCTTGAAGAATAGTTTTTTCATAGTGTAATGCGGTCGTTGAGGATCACGGCGACACGATCGCTCAGTCGATAAATTTGTTGAACCAGTTTTCCAGGTGGATCCACTTCCAGATCTCCTTGCCATGGCTGGCCTTGCGCGAAAGGTGCTGTTCGTACAGCGACTGTACTTTTTTCACATCTACGAGGCCGCGCGAAGCGAAGGAAGGCGAGTAAATGATGCTCTTGATGTACTCCTGGAAAGCCGGCGTGCGGAACCACTCGTCGTGCGGCGTTCCGAAACCGATCTTGTCGCGGCGGATGCGGATTTGCTCCGGCAGGCGGCCCTTCATGGCTTCACGCAGGATATGTTTGGTCATGCCCTCGCGGATGATCATGTCGTCGGGCAGCGTGAGCGTACGCTCCACCAGACGGTGGTCGAGGAACGGAACACGGGCTTCCAGGGAAAACCACATGGAATTCCGGTCTTCCCATTTCAGCAGGTGTTCCAGTTTGAATTCGAAGTGGTTGATCAGCGCCTCCTGCAGCGTAGCCGAGCCGTACAGTTCGCCGGCAATGGTGCTGCCGTTGGCGGCGTGGTAACTGTAGAACTCTTCGTCGATGTAGCCTTTTTCCATGGCCCGGGCCCGGGCGCGCACGCCCGCGGGCAGCATGAACAGTATAAAACTGATGAGCCCCAGTACTGCCCGGTGTTTGCGATAGTAGTGGAACATCTCGGAGCCCAGTCCGCCCAGTTGCCCCTTGTAGAGCAAGTTCTTGAAGTGGAAGCCGAAGAAGTAGTGATAACCGCCCAGCATTTCGTCCGCTCCCTGCCCGTCGAGCGTCACCGTCACATGGTCTTTGGCCAGCTCCATCACCTTGTACTGAGCGTAGGGGCCGGTGCTGGCAATGGGTTCGGCGTGGGCGCGCACCATCGAGTCGATATCGGCCATAAGCGTTTTATCGTCCGGCATGATGTAGTGCATGTTCGGAAGATCGTCTTTGTACAGGTGGATGAATTTGGACTCGTCGCCGAATTTGCCCTCCCCGTAAACGGCCGAAAAAGTATGTACGTCGTTTTTGTTGAAGTCTTTGAGCATCGAGGACACGATGCTGGACGAATCGAGTCCGCCACTCAGGCATACGCCGATGGGCACGTCGCTGCGCAGGCGCAGGGCAATGGAAGAAGCGAACATTTCGCGGAACTCCTCCGGGTCCTTGAACGGCTCTTTCATTTCCTTGCGGATGTCATACCACTTTTTGATCCGGAGAGCGTCCTTGGCACTGCTGCCGGCATCCATCCGCAGGTTGAAGTAACTGCCATGGTTGACCTTTTTTATCTCCGAGAAGAAAGTATCTTCGTTCTGGTCGGTCCGGTTGAAGATGAGGAAGTCGAACAGGGCCGACTGGTCGGCTTTGGGCTTGCGGCCCAGAACGGCCAGGATGGACGGTATCTCCGAGGCAAAGATCAGGCGTTTGCCGTCGGTGCAGTAATAAAGCGGCTTGATGCCGTAGCGGTCGCGCGAGCCGAATACCGTTTTTTCCTTGCGGTCGTAGATCACGAAGGTCCACATGCCGTTGAGGCGGTGGAGCATATCTTCTCCCCATTCCACATACGAAGTAAGGAGTACTTCAGTGTCCGTTTTGGTGCGGAACTGGTGTCCTTTGGCCTTCAGTTCTTCCCGGAGTTCGACGTAGTTGAAGATCTCTCCGTTAAAAATGATGACGTACCGCTCGTCGTGCGAGAACATGGGCTGATGACCGGCGGGGCTAAGGTCGATGATGCTCAGGCGCACAAAACCCAGCCCGACGCCGTCTTCGAAGAAGGTGCCGTTGTCGTTGGGACCGCGATGCTTCATCGCCTTGATCATATCCCAAATTTGCACTTCGGGCACAGGAGAACGGTCAAGATGGATAATTCCGGAGATTCCACACATAGGGTTGATTTTTTCGAGAGATTTTCGAGTTGACGTTAGTGTTTGTTCTTATTGATGGCAGGATATGCCGGCATGATTAAATTTTCAGGGTTGATCCGCCGGAGCGGTCAGGCTTTTGCGCGGATGCTTTTTGCCGGACAGCGATTCGTAAATTCCGATTATCCGCCAGGCAATACTGCTGGCATCGAGGCCCAGGGCAAGCAGTTGCTCGCGGCCTTTGGTGCGGCCCTGTTTGTCGGCGTATTGCAACGCCAGGCCGAGTTTTTTGGCAAAATCTTCCGGTTCCCAGGACGGCGATACGTAACAACCGTCGGTGCCTTCCACTACCCAGGGCGCATCGCCGGCCGGAGTGACGACCATCGGGCAATTGCAGGCCATGGCTTCCTTGACCACGTTGGGCGAACCCTCCGAAAAGGAGCACAGGGTAAACACGTCGGCCGCATTCAGGTATTTTACCACCGCATCGTGCGAAACTTTGTAGCGGATGAGCAGTTCCACGTTGGGCAGGCGCAGCTGTTCCAGGGCGGATTCTACCAGCGCGATATTTTTATTGGCATCGGCCGGATCGCCGAGGAACAGCACGTAGGTTTTGTTGCGCTCCAGACCCAGTTCCTTGCGGCTACTTTTGTCGTACAGTTTGAACTGTTCGAGCCGTACCCCGTTGGGGACCAGGTGCGTGACGTTTTTGCGGGCCACGGCGTCCACCATTTGCGGCGACTTGCAGATGATGGCCTGCACGAAAGGCTGGATCGCCTTGCTCAGATAGGTCAGCAGCCAACTTTTCAACTTGCGTTTGTTGCGGCCCGTGTGTGACCCGAACAGGTCGTCGCCCATGTACGACAGCACGACCGGCAGGGAGCCGGCAGCCAGCACGGCCACCCATCCGCAAAGCGAATAGTGGGCGTGAATAACGTCTACCGGGTTGTTTTTCAGGTATTTGCGCAGTGGCCCCACGTTCTTCAGGTAGTTGAGCATACCTTTGCCCATGATCGGGAAATAGGCGACTTCCACTCCTTCTTCCACCAGCGAATCCCCCTGCGATCTGATGAACGGCGCAACGTCGTAGTACTGGTTGTTGCCGCTGACCACGAATAACACTTTCATCTTTGCAGCTCTAATTGGTTGGAGGTGAGCACTTCCACGAAATATTCGAGGCGAAGCAGGAAGGATTGATATTTGTTGAAGTCACCGGGTTCGAAGACCCATTCGCCCTGCAGGTGGCGGTACCGGCCGGGCACGCCGTCCACCAGCATCTGGTAAGGGTCGCTCTGGCCGAAGGTGCACTGCATTTCGTTCACCAGATAACGCCCGTCGGCAGTCTCAAAAATGTCGACCGACTGCGAGCGGAACTGGCGTTTGTCGGTGACTTCCTTGACGAAATCGAGCAGGCCGAAAGAGGGATTTTCGTAGCCTTTGATCAGGCTTCCGCTGGCTTTTTCGCCTTTCACCATTTTTTTATGGGCAAAAAATGAATCGCCGATGCGCACGCAGCGCCATTCGTACGAATGCGGGATAAATTCCTGGAAAATGATGTATTCGCGCTGGATTTCAGCGCGCTGGAATTTGTATTCGGACAATTTGGACTTCAATTCGGCGGGGTTCAGCAGTTTTCGCAGTATCCGCTTCAGCAGTCCTTTCTTTTTCAGGTTCGGCCCGACACTTCTCGAAGGGCCTTTTCCGGAAAAGGTATCTTTTACATATTGAATGGCTTCTTCCCGGGATTTGATGATGGTGATTCCCCTTCCGGATGCACCGACGTTCGTTTTTCCGACCACCGGCAGATCGCAGTGCTCCACGTATTCCAGCGCTTCCGATTCAAAGTAAAACACTTTTGTCAGCGGGTGCGGCACCTTGTAGGCTGCGAGCCAGTACGACAGGTATTTTTTATTTTCATACACCTGTATTTCTTCCATGGTGGGGTATACGGGGATGCCGCAATTGGTATTGCG
>WBZQ01001940.1_pt1 | contig 13796 bp, 12 predicted proteins | sample 5204251 | NCBI WGS metagenome assembly WBZQ01 (sample SAMN12412402, study PRJNA552823) | activated sludge metagenome | isolation source: activated sludge from nitrification reactor of wastewater treatment plant... | place: USA: Virginia | collected 2017-09 | reverse complement strand
TCGAAGTAGATCACCGATTGGTCGAAATCCCAGGTTAAGTACCCCGTTTGTCACTTCACCCAGGTTGCAACTTGGGTGAAGTGACAACTTCGGTACTTAACCTGGGATCCCTGCACTAGTCCCCGCCCACATGCACATGCGGCCGACGATCAGGGTTCGGCTCGGCTTTGCGGAGAATCTCGTGGGTCAGCGGCGGGATGTCACCCTCACCTGAGATCAGGAACCGGAAGACGTTTTGGGCCGGTGGACGATCACTCCACTCGAAGTACACATGCGGCACCTGGACGTCGAGATTGCGCACATGCAGGAGTACGGCGGCCAGCACGTTCGGCACCGAGGTCCCTTTGGCACGGAGGATGCGGTGGCGGCCGATGCGCACACAGGTGACGGGCACGAGTGAGGCGAACTCACTGGCGTCGGTGATCTGTACCTCGAGGAAGACCCGGTCCTCGTTGTCTCCGAGGTGGTTGTCCAGTTGCACCTCGGCCATCTTTTCGTCGTACTCCTCTGGACCACCGCCCTGGAGTTTGTTCGCGATGAAGCGGATGGGTCGCGGGTCAGCGATGGCGGTGTCGAGGACTTCTTGGGCGCCCTCGTCGGGCACCACGCGAGCCACTCGAAGTTCGGTGGCACGGCTGACGCGGGAAACGATGCTGAGCACCAAAATCATGAGCGCGAACAGTGCCGCGATGAGCAAACCACCTGGGTGAACGAAGATCGTGTCGATGATCGTGTAGATAAAGACCGCGCTCACGAGGCCGAAGAAGACCGCGGCTCCGTGGTGCTTGCGTCGCCACTCAGTCAACGTCACCGCAACCGCGGCACTGGTCATCAAGGCGAGCACACCGGTGGCGTAGGCGCTGGCTTGAGCGTCAACGTTGGCCTTGAAGAGCACAGTGACAACGACAGCGATGCCAGTGAAAACCAAGACCAGAGGGCGAATGCTGCGCGACCAGTCAGGTGCCATCCCATAGCGAGGCAGGTACCTGGGCACGATGTTGAGAAGTCCCGCCATCGCGGATGCGCCGGCGAACCACAAGATGCCGATGGTGGACACGTCGTACGCCGATCCAAAAGCGCTGCCTAGCCGTTCGTGCGCCAAGAACGCCAACGCACGCCCGTTTGCTGCGCCGCCTGGCTCGAACTCTGCGGCGGGGATCAACAACGTCGTGACCAGCGAGGAGCCCAGCAACATCACGCTCATGATGACCGCGGCTGAGGTGAGCAGTTTGCGCGCGTTGCGGATGCGACCGGTTGGCGCCTCAGGAGTGTCTGTGGGATCGCCCTTCACCAGTGGCATGACCACGACACCAGTTTCAAAGCCTGACAAACCCAGGGCGAGGGCGGGGAACACCAGCAGTGCGGCACCGATGATGCCAAATGGCATCGAGTGCTCAACGGTCATCGCCTGGGTCCAGGTCTTGAACACCTCCGGGTGAGCGACCACTGCGGCGAGCCCATCGCCGATGACAACCGCAGAGAGGCCGAGATAGGCAACAACGAGTACGACGGCCAACCCGATCGCCTCACTAAAGCCCTTCAAGAAGACCGCGCCCAAAAGCATCAACAAGACCAGCGTCACCACCACCTGCTGGCCGTGGAGTGGTTGCTTCAGCAGTGGGTTTTCTAAGAGGTGTGCGCTGGCGTCTGCGGCTGACAACGTGATCGTGATGACGAAGCCGGTCATCACAAAGCCGATCAAAGTGAGCACCAGAAGTTTGCTCGGCCAGTAGCTCAGCAACTTCTCCAGCATGCTCAATGAGCCGTCGCCGTGGGGAGATTCCTGTGCGACTCGGCGATACATCGGCAACGCACCAAACAACGTGATGAGCACCAACACCAAGGTTGCGATGGGGCTCAACGCACCGGCGGCCAGTGCGGCGATGCCGGGTTGATAACCCAGGGTGGAGAAGTAGTCGACGCCCGTCAGGCACATCACCTGCCACCAGGGTTTGGTGTGGTGGTGAGTGGCGACAGCGACTTCCTCTTCATAGAAGCCGCCGTGGTCGATCTTTTCGTTGCGCTGAAGCAGCCAGGCTCGCAGGCCCTGTTTAGTCACAAGGAGTAATCGTATGCCTGCGGGAGGGCGTGACAAGTCACAGGTTTACTTGTGACTTTGACGCTTTGCCCGGGAGATCTCCCCCGCAAAGCGCACAACTGCCACGCAAGGCGAGCTCGCGTGTAGGTTTCGGCGCATGCGTCCAGTGGCACACCGAGTCAGCGCCATGGGGCCGACCATTTTCGCCGAGATGTCTGCGCTGGCCGCGCGCACGCAGGCGATCAATTTGGGTCAAGGTTTCCCTGATTCCGATGGGCCAACCAGCGTTTCTGAGCGCGCGGTGGCGGCCTTGCGGGGCGGGGAGAATCAATACCCTCCGGGCTTGGGTCGCCCCGAACTTCGCGAAGCGATCGCCAGTCACCAGGACCGCCACTACGGCATCGGTCTCGACCCCGCGACACAGGTCGTCGTCACGACTGGTTGCACCGAAGCGATTGCGGGTGCGCTGATGGGGTTGGTGAACCCGGGCGATGGCGTCGTCGTACTCGAGCCTTACTACGACTCCTACGTCGCGATGATCGCTTTCGCTGGCGGAGTACGTCGACCAGTGACTTTGCGTGCCCCCGACTTCCGCCTTGACGTCGACTCGCTGGAACGAGCAGCCCGCGGCGCAAAGGTCATGTTGCTCAACACTCCGCACAACCCAACGGGCACAGTGCTGAGCCCCGCAGAACTCTCGGCCGTTGCCGAGGTTGCGATCAAGCACGACCTCACCGTGATCACCGATGAGGTTTATGAGCACGTGGTCTTTGACGAGCACCAGCATGTGGCGTTGGCGAGTCTGCCTGGCATGTTCGAGCGAACCCTGACGCTATCGAGCGTGGGTAAGTCGTACTCATTCACCGGTTGGAAGGTGGGCTGGGCGAGCGGCCCAGCCGAGTTGGTCGGGGCGGTCACGGGAGTCAAACAGTGGCTCAGCTACGTCTCGGCTGGTCCCTTGCAATCGGCAGTGGCGCATGCGCTCGACCACGAGGCCCCGTGGCCCAGCCATCTTGCCCAACAGCTGCAGGCACAACGCGATCTGCTCGTCTCGGGACTTCTCGACCTTGGGATTCCTACTCGCTCCCCCGAGGGCACCTATTTCGCCATGAGCGACATCTCGTCACTGGGGTGGGCTAGCGGCAAAGAGTTCTGCCTCGCGCTACCCGAGCGAGCAGGTGTCGTGGCGATCCCGGCACAGGTGTTTTACGACGACCAGGTCGAGGGTCACCAACTGGTGCGCTGGGCGTTTTGCAAACAACCCGAGGCGATTGAACAAGCCTTGGAGCGCCTTGGTAAGGCGTCACTCCACGCCTGATCAGACCATCTTCACCACAATGTCGTGCAGGGAGTCGCCAGCGTGGGCGATGCGGTCGCCAGCATTGGAGAGGTGACGGTAAATCTCGCGCCGCTTGAACAACTCCACCACCTGCGCCAACGCAGCTGGCCCCGTCGGCCCATCCATTTTGCCGAGTTCCTTCATCTGGTCCTCGACGCTAAAGAGGTCACTGATCGCTTTGCGGTAGAGCTTCTCAATGTTGCGCTCAGCGCCACGAGCTGCCCGTGCGCACGGCTCGGCATCGGCGGTGTTCTTTTCAAGCAACCCGTAGCCGTCGTGTAGGGCGGTGGCCCCCACGAGCAGTTCTTGAGCCATCGCCATCGTGTGTTGGTCGGGAGCGACCTTGAGGATTTCCATTTCGCGCACGGTCGACTTGGCGTAGCCGAGCAGGTGATCCAAAGTCGCGATCGCCCGGTAGAGGTCTTCACGGTCCATGGGGGTGCTGAATGCGGAGTTCAGCGCCGCCATACTGCGGTCACGCAGGTCATCGGCTTCGGACTCCAGCGCCTTCACGGTCTTGCCAGCCTGCTTAGTGCCAGCATCCATGTAGTCCACCAGCGCCTGCATACCATCGACGGCCTGCTGGGATTGGTCGGTCAACAACGCGAAGAAGTCAGGCGTCTTGGGAAAGACCCGGTTGATGAGTTTGCCCAAGCCTGATGGTTCTTGTGTCGATTCAGACATCGATTGCTCCTTAATCAGAACGCTGAGGTAACCAGGCGGACCAGGAAGTACGCCACGATCGAGACGATGGCCGCCCCTGGGATGGTGACCACCCAGGTGGTCAGGATCTCGCGGGCCTTGGTCCAGCGCACCCACTTGGGGTGTTCGCTGGCGCCAATGCCCATGATGGAAGAACTCACGACGTGAGTTGTTGAAACCGGCGCACTGAGCATGGTTGCGACGTAAATAACCGCAGCCGAGGTGAGTTGCGCGTCAAGTGCGTGCAACGGGCGCACCTTGTAGATGCCAAAGCCAACGGTACGAACGATGCGCCAACCGCCCGACAAGATTCCGCAGGTGATCGCGGTGGCACAGGTCAAGATGACCCAGAACGGCACGGTGAAGTCTTTGATGAACCCGCCCAGAAGCAGCACCATCGTGATGATGCCCATGCTCTTTTGCGCATCGTTAGCGCCGTGTGAGAAGGCCAGCCAGGCCGAGGTCACCCATTGGGCCCGACGCAGACCGGTGTTGACACTTGGCTTGGCGCGACGCAACAACAACCGGCTCATCGTGCGGTGGATTGCGAAGCCAACGAAGAATCCGATGATGGGTGAGAGGACGAGTCCCATCAACACCTTGGTCACGCCGTCGGCGTGCCCGGTTGTGGCGAATTCGTGGAAACCCCACATGACATTGCCCGGTCCGGCAGAGACAACGACTGCACCGATCAGTCCGCCCACCAATGCGTGCGATGAGGATGACGGGATGCCAGCGGCCCAGGTGCCAAGGTTCCAGACAATTGCTCCGACGATGCCGCACAGAGTGACGGTGACGGCCAAGATCGGATCTAGGGAGTCCAACTCCACAAACTTTCCGATGGTGTTGGCCACCGCCGTGCCGCCAAGCACCGGACCAAGGAACTCAAAGACAGCAACCACGATGACGGCTTGGATCGGGGTCATGGCCCGCGATGCGATCACGGTGGCAATGATGTTGGAGGCGTCGTGAAAGCCGTTGGTGTAGTCGAAAAGGACCACAAAGCACACGGCGACGATCGCAAGAACAGCAAGAGTTGTCATCGGCCGTGCACCACTGTGTCTGAAATCGTGTTCATCTTCAGTTCATGCATTCTTTGCCTCACGTTTGGCTTCCTCGCGTGAGGCTAGCAGCGCCACTTGGACGCTGGTACCCCTACGGCCAAGACTTCTGAGCCTGAGACAGCGCGGTCGGCCACTACTAGCCCCAAGGTGCCCTGTCAGGCAAGATCGCGCCATGACCACTCTTGCCTATGTGCTGTTGGCACTGGCTGCTCTTGTGCACTGCTACATCTTCTGGCTGGAGTCGTTTGCCTGGACCTCGCGCAAGACACGAGCCATCTTTGGTACGACCGCCGAACAAGCCCAGACCACCAAGCAGTTGGCCTACAACCAAGGCTTCTACAACCTCTTCCTTGCCGTGGGTACGGCGATTGCCATCGTCCTGGGGCTCACTGGGCACCACTCAGTCTCCACAGCAGTGGCCCTAGTTTCGGCAGGCTCAATGGTGGCCGCAGCCCTCGTGCTGGTGCTCAGCGATCGCAGCAAGCTCCAACCTGCCGCGATCCAGGGAGTGCTCCCCGCGCTCGGCCTGGCGGCCCTGCTCCTGGGCTAGGCGATCGCCCGACGCTCATAAGCCCAACCAGGCCCGCGCACTAAGTAGGAGATGCGGTCACGCCAGTTGTCTGCGGCTGCGATGTCACGACCAATGTCGACGAACTCATGCGTCGCGATCTTGATCGGGTTATAGGTGTTGATGTTCTTGGTGAGCCCGTAAACCACCTGCTCGCCCTCTGGCTCGAAGGTGCCAAAGAGTCGATCCCAGATGATCAAGATGCTGCCGTGGTTGCGGTCGAGGTACTCCCGGTTTGAACCATGGTGCACTCGGTGGTGGGCCGGGGTGTTGAGGATCTTCTCGAGCCAACCAATGGATTTGATGGCCTCGGTGTGAATCCAAAACTGATAGATCAGGTTGAGTGATCGTGCCTGCTCAATGAGTGACGGACGCACGCCCATCAGCGAGAGCAGGCCATAAGGCACATGCACGGTAAGGCTGTCGGCAACCGGTTGACGCAAGGCGGTCGAAAGGTTGTAGCGCTCACTGGAGTGGTGCACCACATGCATTGCCCACAGCCAGCGCGACTCGTGACTCAAGCGGTGGTTCCAGTAATAGATGAAGTCCCACCCAAGGATTGCGACGGCAACGGCCGCTTTGGAGTTACCGAGATCTAAGGGGCTCTTCTTGAACAGTTTGGATCCGGCAGTGTTGGCTGCCCACGTCGTCGCGACGGTCAGTGCCGTGCTGAAAACTGCGGCCGTGGCCAGTTGACCCGGCACCTTGAGGTTGGGCACGGAACGGCTCGGCTCAATCCGATTGGGAACCGGCCTAGCATCGGCTTGCCGCAGCGCAGCAAGCTCATCTTGTACCTCACGGATGTGGCGAGGCACGGTTTGCGCCTCAGGAAGTTCGCCTTCGCGCAGGCGCCGTCGAACGACATCACCGACGGTGGTGACCACGGCCGCGATCGCGCCAACAGTCAGCAGCACCTTGCCGTGTTTGCCCACTCCGGGAGTCAGGGGGTCAAGCAACTTCTTTGCGACGTACGGCGCGGCAAGCGACCCCACTCCCATCGACAAACTCGCCACGGTGTCAGCCAGTTGGTAATCACCTGCTCGCGTGCCCGGCTCAACCGGGTGAGTGCGCTGCCACCACCACTCGGCTGCCATCGCAGCCGTAAAGAAGGGGATGGCGACAACGGTGAGATCTAGCTTCTTGGGAGTTCGGATTTTCATGTGGCCCCTGCCGCAGGAAGGTGTTCCTCTAGCTGACCAGCTTCCGCGCCCACAAACAAGGCAGCGGGAATGTGAGATTGTGCTCGCCTAGCAATCCGAAGGAGCGAACCAATGAGCCCGCTCTATAGTTACCAGCGCAGCAGCTCAGGGAACTCGGCTCACCAGGCTCGTGACAAGAAATGAGCCAGTTCGAGCGAGCCTTCGGTGACGCGGCTTGGCTTGTGTTGCTCTCCGTGCCGGTGTTGGTTGCGGTGGGAGTCGTCTATGGACGTCAGTTCAGCCTGACACTCAGCGTGACGATAGTTCGTACCTTGCTGGTCGCATCAATCGTCGGCGTCCTAGCTGTCACGCTGTTTCCCACGCCAGCAGGCGGGCTCGCCCGATCTGTTGAGTGGCTCCCGTTCACAGACTTGGAGTCGGCAGCGCGCCGAGCTCAAGTCCTCGCCAACATCGCGCTCACCACGCCGACAGGCGTTCTTGCGGCCTGGACATTGACGGGAAAGAAGCTGTGGTCAGTCGTCGCTCGATTCTCGCTTCTCCCACTGGTGATCGAGCTGACCCAATTCACGCTACCCATCGGACGAGTCGCCGCGACCGAGGATGTAATCCTCGGAGCACTCGGCATCCTGCTGGGCGCAACGGCGCAGCGATTCACTCGTGCGGCGTTTGGCTCTCCCCCACGCGAATGACTACCGCCTCCGTCGTACTCAGTCCGTCGCTCCCCAAGCCCGAAAAGCAACTCACCCGCCCGGCCCTCGGGGAAGAGGCCGGACGGGTGAGCTTTTAATGCCGCGTTGGATCACTCAACGACGGGCATCTTGATGACCTCGTCCTGGTCGAAACCAGCCGGTGCGTCACCATCGAAGTGGAGCTTGATCTGGCCGTAACGAGCAGCGGCTTCGCCTTCAACGAGGTCCTCGGCGCTGACGGTCACCTTGACGTTTTCGGTCTTGTCGCCCTCGGTCACAGCGAGTTCGCCGGTCGCGGTGGCGGTCGCCTTGCCCCAGTCACTCCAGGTGAGGCCGACGAGTTTGGCATTGCCGTCGCCACAGGCCACGGTGAAAGTCTCGGGCTGCGAAACGGTCTCGTCGGCGAGGCATTCGGCGATGACGGTCACGCCAGCCACGGCAGAGCTAGCAGCGTCGTCGTTGCTGTTGTCGCCACCGTTGGCGATCGCGGCGCCACCGAGTCCGAGGCCGACACCGGCAACTGCGCCGGCTGCGAAAGCGATGGTCTGGCGAGTGAAGTGCTTCATTTTCTTTCTCCTTCGTTCTCCGGCTTTGGGGAAGACCGGGCTTTTGGTTTCCCGGACGCCCTGCCCGGTAATGAGTACATTGCTCCGTCATTTCGTCACGACCGTTGCACCAACATCACAGGGCTGTCACAGCGATTTCGCCCTGATAGTTGATCTGTCACATAGACTGAGGAAATGCCTGCGATCACCGTGGATAACCCGCTGCTGTTGCCAGCCATCGCGGCCGCACCCAACGCGCACAGTCGACCGGTCCACTCAGTGACGACAGCGCCGAGGGGGTTTGAGGGCGAGGGATTTCCGGTACGCCGCGCCTTTGCCGGCGTCGGCTTCGACGTACTCGACCCGTTCATCCACATGGACCAGATGGGGGAAGTGGAGTACGCCGCGGGCGAGCCCAAGGGCACACCCTGGCACCCACACCGAGGCTTCGAGACCGTCACCTACATGATCGATGGCCTGCTTGAGCACCGCGACTCGGCTGGCGGCGGTGGCTTCATCACTGACGGCGACACTCAATGGATGACGGCCGGATCGGGACTGCTGCACATCGAGGCACCGCCAGAACACATCGTGATGCAAGGCGGCCTTTTCCACGGGCTGCAACTGTGGGTGAACCTTCCCAGCGCCTCCAAAATGGCGACACCGAGGTACCAAGACATTCACAGCAGCGCCGTCTCGCTGCTCACCACCCCCGATGGTGGCTCCTTACTCAGACTGATCGCCGGTGACCTGGGCGACCATCAAGGGCCTGGGGTGACCCACACTCCCATCACGATGGTGCACGCGACCATTAGCCCGGGGGCCAGCATCGAACTCCCGTGGCGCCGCGATTTCAACGCGTTGGCCTACGTCATGAGCGGTGATGGCCACGCGGGCGCCGAACGTCGACCCCTCAACAGTGGCCAGTTGGCGGTCTTTGGCGCAGGCGACTCGATCGTCCTTGGCGCTAACCAACGCCAAGACTCTCGCCACCACGCACTCGATGTGGTGCTGCTCGGCGGGCTGCCCATCAAGGAACCCGTGGCAGCTTATGGACCATTTGTGATGAACACCCGCGAGCAATTGGTCCAGGCATTTGAGGATTTCCAGGCTGGCAGATTAGGGACAATTCCGGCTCTAGTTGACTAAAACCACAAGTAAACCTGTGACTTTGGCGCTTTGCCCGGCAGTTCTCGCACCCCCCTTCCCATAACCCCTGAGCTGAGTAGATTGCTCACGGACTATTCGCACTCATTTGGGGAGGCATCTTGCCTTGGACCTTGCACGGCAACGGGCGCACCGTTGCGGCAAACGCATTAGTTGGCCCGTCTGAACGCTTGACCTGGCCACGAACAATTGGATTTGGCGCGCAACACGTCGTCGCAATGTTTGGCGCGACGTTCTTGGTGCCGGTCATCACCGGCTTCCCGCCGACAACCACGCTGTTCTTCTCCGGCGTGGGCACGATGTTGTTCTTGGCCCTCACGCGCAACAAGGTGCCTAGCTACCTCGGCTCATCGTTCGCGTTCATCGCACCGATCATGGCCGCCAAGGGTCAACATGACATGGGTGCCGCGCTGTTCGGCATCATCATCACCGGCCTGCTGCTCGCCGCCGTCGGACTCATCGTTAATGCGACTGGCACCGGGTGGATCGACAAACTGATGCCCCCAGTCGTCACCGGCGCCATCGTCGCCTTGATCGGTTTCAACCTGGGTGGCGTGGCCACCAGCAACTACCAAAAGTCTCCGTGGATCGCGACGCTCACGTTGGCCACGATCATCGTGATCGCGGTGATCACCCACGGACTGGCCGCTCGCCTCTCGATTCTGATCGGTGTCGCGGTGGGCTACTTGGCTTCGGCTTTGGCTGGTGAAATCAGCTTCAAAGCTGTTGGCGAGGCTGACTGGGTCGGGTTGCCGACATTCACCTCCCCGACGGTGACCTGGTCGATCGTGCCGATGTTCTTGCCCGTCGTACTCGTTCTGGTTGCCGAAAACGTCGGCCACGTGCGCTCGGTGGCTCACCTGGTGGGCGATGAATCGATCAACAAGCGCACCGGCATGGCGTTGACCGCCGATGGTCTCGCCTCAGCGTTGGCCGGTCTTGGTGGCGGATCAGCCACCACGACGTACGGCGAAAACATCGGTGTCATGACCGCAACTCGCGTGTTCTCCACAGCTGCCTATTGGGTGGCCGGCGGCATCGCGATCTTGCTCAGCCTTTCGCCCAAGGTGGGCGCACTGCTCAACACGATCCCACCAGGGGTTCTTGGTGGCGTGACTGTCGCTCTCTACGGTCTGATCGGGCTCATCGGTGTGAAGATCTGGATCGACAACCGGGTGGACTTTAGCCACGCCAAGAACCAGTACCCCGCCGCCGCCGCTTTGATCATGGGCATCGGCAACCTCACTTTGAACAAGGGATCGCTCAGCTTCACCGGCATCGCCTTGGGCACCTTGGCAGCCATCGTGCTCTACCACGTGATGTCGGCCCTGGAGAAGTTCCGCGGCGAACCCGCCGACGACAACCCCCTCCCGTAGGGCTTTGCGGGACGTCATACGAATCGGTCGCTATTGGGCTTGATTCGTATGACGTCCCGCTTCTGCTTTTAGGCCACCAAATCCGCGTGCTCGGGATGCCGTTGGAACCAACTCGCAACGAAACTGCACCGGGGCACGACTTTCCAGCTGGCCTCCTCTTTGACCATGGCCTCTTTAACCATGGCCATGGCCGAACCAATGAGCACAGCCCCGAGTCCCTGGCCGCCGTACGTCGGATCAATCTCGGTGTGGTTGAAGACCAGCGCCTCACCGCGAGGGAAGTACGTCGCAAACCCGACCAGCACCTCGTCCACTCGGATTTCGTAGCGCTGCTCGGCCTCGTTGTGGCTGACCTCGACGTTCTGACTCATCACACACCTTCTTGTGGGGGTCTTCGAACTCATAGTGCCATTTGAGGACTGGGCCCTACTAAGACAGCGAGCCCGCTAGAGACCGAGGTGATCGAGCAACCAGGCACCTAGCTCGGCTTCGTAGGCCACACGCTGCGAGGGGGTCGGACCATCATGGGAGCAGGGGTTTAGCTCCGCTCGGAACTTCACTCGCTCGCGCCACATCGATCCCAAGCCGTGCAGGCGGCTGACCCAGAGCGCAGGCTCCTTGATCAGCACGCGCGGATCATTGAGTGCACCCGTCACCAGCACATGAGGGGCGGCCGAACTGGTGGGCAGCGCCTCACAAGGCGAGTACGACGCAAGCCGTGCCTTCACCTCTGGGTCCGCCGGGTTGCCCCACTCTTCCCACTCATTGACCGTCAGCGGCAGAGTCGGGTCACTCATGGCGCCGACCACGTCGACAAAGGGCACTTCGGCGATCACGGCCCGCCATCGGTCGGGGCGACGTGACATCACCACTGCCTGCAACAGGCCCCCTGCTGACATGCCGCGCGTTGCCATCCGGGCTCCATCCACCACCCCATCAGCCAATGCGTCGGCGACCGCGAGATAGTCGTTGAAGGTGTTGAGCTTGTGTTCCATCCGTCCCTGGAGATACCACTGACGCCCCAAGTCGCCGCCGCCTCTGGGCTGCACATCGACGAACACCAAGCCACGATCGAGGAGCCCCAGCAAGACGGGGTCATAGTCGGCTGGCCAACATGTTTCGTAGGCGCCGTACCCATAAAGCAACGCGGGTGCAGTCCCATCAAGTGGCGTCTGCCGGGCGCGGTAGAGGATCGCTGGCACCTCTGTTTCGCCCACGCTGATGAGCCGATGCTCGGCGAGATAGACACCTGCCTCGGGGTCTGCGGCACCTTCGAGCACCACACCGTCACATCCGCGAAGCACTCGCACTTGTGGCTTGTGCACCCGCGATTGCTCCACGACCACCACCTCATCGCTACCCGGCTGGGGAACGTGAGTGAGCATGGCGCCTGCGCTGGTCGGGGAGAGTTCATAGCTGGGATGAGCGTCGGGCCAGACCGCAAGCACCTGGTGGCCATCACGCCTGGCATGGACGATGAGCCCGGCCAGAGAAGGCTCTGCGGTGTAGATGCGCAGGCCGGGGTCAGCGCACACCACCTGCCACTCCTCGGCCGGGGAAGGCAATTGGTCGGCCTGATAGAGAGCCGACTCGACGTGCTCGTGATCTGAGACCACGGCCCATCCGGCACCCCAGGGACAGGCGGTTGCCTGGCGTCCCTCAACTCTGGGCACCAGCGTGATGGTGGACTCACTCCCGGGCGCGATGCCGACCACCCCACTTGAGGTGCGAGTGTGGCTCTCGATGAGCACCCAACCGGCCAACGACTTGAGATTGAGGAAGGCAGCGGGGTGGGGTTCCTCGTGGACCAAGACGGGCGGTGCATTGGTGCCCGCTTGGTGAGCCCAGACTTGCCAAGGCCGAAACGTCGCATCGGCGACTGTGTAATAGAGGCGGTCACGCCCCCATGCGAGCCCGCCGTACGACGCCCCCTCAATCGTGCTCACCCACGAGCCGGTCCCGAGGTCGAGCAGGTGCACTGTCGGGCTTTCGGAGCCAGAGTCATCGATTGCGACCGCTAGCCATCTCTCAAGCGGGTCGATGGCCACCTCGGTGACTTCGAAGTACCCCGTGTGGGCATCAAGCTCGTTCAAGTCGGCCACTAGTTCACGGCCGCGCTCAGGCCTGGAGCGCCCGAGTTCTCGCGGCCACCGTTCGATCACCAAATCTGTGGACTGATACACGTGTGCCCGATGCATCACCGGGACCTCGCTGGTGTCCAGGCCCGGTCTTGCACTGGCCTCCGCGAGCAGCGTCGCGCGCAGCTGATCTAGGTGCGCAATCGAAGCGTCGTACTCCGCTCGCTGCGCGGCGAGCCAATCCAGGTGCAGCTTCATCACTCCACCAACACGCAGGCCGCACTGTGATCGGCGCTGATCGGCCTCAGTGCCGGATCGACAGCTTCGCATTGCTCCTGAGCCATGGGGCACCTCGGGTGGAAACGACAACCGGAGGGCACGTTGGCCGCGTTTGGCGGCTCACCCACGAGCAGGAGGGGTGCTCGGGTTCGCAACGGATCGCGCTCCAACCGTGCCCCGGCCGTCCGGAGGGCGCCACGGCGCCGGGCGAGCTGTGGGCGATGATGCTCGACACACCGGCGATGTTCGAACGGGTCGTGCGGGCGCACGCGGCCGACGCCGAGCAGGTCGCGCGCATCGTCGACAACCGCTTCTACCGCAACATCGCCACCGCGCTCAGCGGCACGCAGGAGTACATGGCGTCGGAGGCGTTGTACGAGCTGCACGCCGACCCTCGTTTCGACCTCGTCGTGGTCGACACCCCGCCGAGCCGCAACGCGCTCGACTTCCTCGAGGCGCCGGGGGTGCTCGCCCGGTTCCTCGCCCACCCGGTGTTCAAGCTGCTGATGATGCCGACACGTACCGGCTTCCGGGTGCTGTCGGCCGCAACCCAGCCGATCCTGCGGGCGATCGGGCGGGTCGTCGGGTCCGACGTGCTCGCCGACACCGTCGCGTTCTTTCAGGCGTTCGCCGGGATGGAAACCGGGTTCCGCGAACGCGCCGAGGCGGTGACCACCCTGCTGCGCGACACCCACACGAGGTTCCTCCTGGTGACTGCGCCGCGGCGCGACACGGTGGCCGAGGCGGCATGGTTCGCCGACCAGCTCCATGCGCAGGGCTTCGCCGTCGCC
>WBZQ01001938.1_pt1 | contig 13807 bp, 7 predicted proteins | sample 5204251 | NCBI WGS metagenome assembly WBZQ01 (sample SAMN12412402, study PRJNA552823) | activated sludge metagenome | isolation source: activated sludge from nitrification reactor of wastewater treatment plant... | place: USA: Virginia | collected 2017-09 | reverse complement strand
CACCGACCTGCGCGAACAACTTGATAGGAATAGTCGTAACAAATGCCCTTGCGACGCTTCAATACATTTTCTATCAGTTTACTATCGTCGAACAAAGGATTGGATAAATACGCCAGCGTGTCGGACTCGGTGATATCCCTTTTTTCATAGTCGTAGGCTATATTGTGCGCGATCCAGACAAAAATTGACCGCACCTTCTCCAGATCGGTTTTATACCGGCCGGTCAGCGAGTCGGTCAGTTGCGCCAGCGTCAGTTGGTTCAGTTCGACCGAGCGGGCAAAAGCATCCACCCGGGTGAAGTCCTGCCCCCACAGCCCGCAGGCCGCACAACAAAAACAAAAGACGGCGAGGATATGCCGGCAGATTTTCATGTCAGTAAAACTGGTCGAAATGGTCGTACGGTTAAGAAACGCTCAAAAATTAACTTCGCGCAAACGTTTACTAAACCTTGCAGGTTTAGTAAACGTTTGCGCGGCTAAATCGGTAACTTATTTTTTGAGTATTACTCAAGTAAAATAAATTTTGTTTTTTTGTTTTAAACCACCCAGAAAACCACCAATTTGTTTTATATTTGCCCAATGGAGCCACAAAAACAGTCGGTCGTTAAAAAGCAGGAGCGTTTTCTGAAGGGTCGCGGCGCACAGATCAATCCGCCTTCGCCCTATGAAAAAACGGTACGCAGCAGCGAACCGCTCGACTGGGCCTTGGTGTCTGATGATTGGGAAGACGGCGACCTGAAAACGGAATACCTGGAAACCCATCCGAAGACCATCCTGAACAAGGTCGACAGTGCCGACATTCCCGCTGACTGGAGCCTGAACCCCTACCAGGGCTGCGAACACGGCTGTATCTATTGCTATGCCCGCAACACGCACCCCTACTGGGGTTACAGCGCCGGGCTCGATTTCGAACGCAAAATACTGGTCAAACGCAACGCGGCCGAACTGCTGGAGGCGGAGTTAAAGAAAAAATCATGGCAGGTTTCTCCGGTCATGTTCGCCGGCAATACCGACATCTATCAGCCTGCCGAACGCAAATTCGGCATCACCCGCGCCTGCCTGGAGGTGTTCTGGAAATACCGCCATCCGGTCGGCATGATTACCAAAAACAGCCTGATCCTGCGCGATCTCGACCTCCTGACCCAACTCGCCTCCGAGAACCTCGTCCACGTGGCGCTCAGCATTACCACCCTCAACGACGACCTGCGCCAATTCCTGGAACCGCGCACCGCCTCCGTACGCCAGCGCCTGCGTACCCTGGAAGCCCTCTCCCGGGCCGGCATCCCCGTTTTCGTCATGATGGCCCCTATCATTCCCGGCCTGAACGACCACGAGGCATTCGCCCTGGTCAAAACCGTGGCCGACCTGGGCGCCCTGGGTGTCGGCCATTCCATGGTACGCCTGAACGGCGACGTAGCCCTGATCTTCGAAGACTGGATCCGCAGAACGATGCCCGACCGCGCCGACAAGGTGCTGAACAAGATCCGCGAAACGCACGGCGGCAACCTGCACAACCACCAGTTCGGCTCGCGCATGCGCGGACAGGGCCACACCGCCGCCATCATCCACGAGCAATTCCGGATTGCCAAGGAAAAATTTCTTCCCGGCCGCAAAATGCCGGAGTACAACCTCGCCCTGCACGAACACTTCAAGTCGCCGCAACTGAGACTGTTCTGAGCCCTATTCTTTTTTCCTTCCCGAATAGTCCATGCTGTTCAGGGCCATCAGTTCCTTGAGCGTTTTCTGCATCCCGTCCACCGAGCCGTCGAGGAAAATGATGTTGCCTTTGCCGTGCTCGGTGAAGTTCTTCACCGCCTCCGTCCACATGGAGAACAGGATGACCGAAGTGTCCAGGTTGGCATTCTGCATTTCCTTGGCCGCATGGCTCATGCCCTTGGCCACCTCTTCGCGGAACGAGGCCACGGCCTGGCCGCGCATCCGGGCGGCTTCCCGCTCGGCCTCGGCCGAGATCTTGATGGCGTTGCCTTCCGCTTCGGCGGCTTTGGTTTTGGTGATGAGCAGCGCCTGGCCTTCGTTCTCGGCCGCCGCTTTCAGGTTGTTGGCTGCCACGATCTTCGACATCGAACGCATTACCTCCTCGTCGAAAGTGATGTCGTTGATCTGCAGGTCGATCAGGTGGAAACCCCAGTCTTCGAGCATGTGGTCCACGTTGGTCTTTACGGCTTCCGTGATCTCGCGGCGCAGGCTGAGTACTTCCTGCTGGCGTTTGGTGGCAACGTAGGCGCGGATACTGCCCTCCACCGTACGGGTCAGGGTGGCCATGAAGTCGCGGTCGCTCAAAAACCGGAACGCGACTTTTTTTACCGTTTCCTCGGCGTTGTCCATCACGGAAAAAAGCAGCAGCGAGGTAAAATGCACGTTGGCCTGGTCGACGGTCACGGCCTGGAAATTGAGTTCCACCGCGCGGTTTTGCACGGAAATGCGCTTGAAGATCTGCTCGATGAGGGGAATGCGAAAGTTCAGGCCGGGATACAAGGTGCGGTTGTATTTGCCGAAAATGGTCGTAATGGCCACCGTGCCCTGTTGCACCGTCACGATGCTTAGCACGATCAGAAGCAGAAGGATCGGAAAGATATAGATCATAAAAATCCAGGTTTGGTGTTTGAATTGGACCACCAAACGTAGGTGTTTTGTCTAAAACCGACGATTAAAAAGCAATAATGTAGTCAACTGTATCCGACTTGGGAAGAAAAATATCCCCGCTAAAAGGTGGGGCATTTTTTGAATACCCCCAGGACAGGTAGATGTGTTCTTCTGAAGGGAACCCGAAAACCTGCGTCCACGAGGAATCTTTAGCCAGCAGGAGTGGATATTTTTGGGGGTGGTTCGTATAACCCCATCCATCGGAGATGGCACGTATGGTAGGGCTGACCAGGTTCACGTATAACGAATCGTGTTGTCCGGTTTCGTTAACCATTTTGAGCCGCAGGTGGCCGTCGACTGCAAACAGATATGCGGAGATAAAATTATCTGATCCGCCCAGCGGATAATAGAAAGGCTTGCCTATAAAGCCGTTTTTACTGACATCCATAAGCAGACTGGCACCTTCTACAGTACTGAATTCAAGGTTAAATTGTCCGGTCTGATCCGTTTTTCCATAAAATGACTCTGCACCATCCGAACCGTCTTTATTCTCCCAACTTGCGGAAATATAAATTGCTGCATCTTCCAAAGGTTTATTACTGGCCCCCTTCAGCACCCTTCCCCGCACTTTAGTTACAGAATATTTTTCCTTGTCACACGCCGTAAAAACCAGGAGAAGAACTAAAGACAAATAAGTTGAAGTAAAACCTGATACCATATGTTTCATTGTTGCCAGTTAATATTTTATGGAACGCCAAAGCACACTAACAATAAGGCTGCATTTTCGATATAATTTGTCCAAAACCGTCATTGTAATCAAAACCCTGCCGCCTGCCCGTCCTTCCTTGCGTCCGAAGCGCCGAAATAAACCCGGCTGGCCGCCTCGAACCGGATGGCCTGATAGCCCCCGTAACTGCCCGGCGCCGCCCAGCCCACCCGGTGGCCCATCTGCAGGAGGGTGCGGATGGTTTCGTACGGGATGCCGTTTTCCAGCGTGATCTGGCCGCTGTCCTTCATCTTTTCACCCGTCGGCTCGCTGCTGCCCTGGTGGTCGATGCGCGGGGCGTCGCCGGCTTCCTGGGCGTTCATGCCGAAGTCGATCATGTTCATCAGGATCTCCGTGTGGCCCAGCGGCTGGAAGGAGCCGCCCATTACGCCGAACGACATCCAGGGCTGGCCGTCTTTGGTCACGAAAGCCGGAATAATGGTATGGAACGGGCGCTTGTGCGGAGCATAGGTATTGGCCTGTCCGGGCTCCAGCGTGAATAGTTGCCCCCGGTCCTGCAGCATGAAGCCCAGTCCGTCGGGCACCATGCCGGACCCGAAGCCGCGGAAGTTGGACTGGATGAGCGATACCATGTTGCCTTCCCCGTCGGCCACGGTCAGGTAGATCGTATCGCCGTCTTTCAGGTTGGGGTTGCCGGCGTCCACCGTGCTGGCGGCACGATTCGGGTTGATCAGTTTCCGTCTTTGCGCGGCGTAGTCTTTGGACAGCAGGCGTCCGACAATTCCTTTTTCCATGTATTCCAGATCGGCGTAGAAGCGGGCGCGGTCCTCGAAAGCCAGTTTTTTGGCTTCCACGAAAAGGTGGATGTGCTCCGGCGACCCGAACTGGATTTTGGAAAAATCGAAGCCTTCGAGGATGTTCAGCATTTGCAGGGCGGCGATGCCCTGGCCGTTGGGCGGCAGTTCCCACACGTCGTAGCCGCGGTAGTTAACCGACACCGGCTCCACCCACTCCGAGGTATGTTCGGCCAGGTCGCGGGCACTGAGAAAGCCGCCGTTCTTTTTGAAAAACGCGTCGATGGCCCGGGCTATCTCGCCTTTGTAGAATGCGTCGCGGCCGCCTTTGGCGATTTTTTCCAGGGTATTGGCCAGTTGCGGGTTTTTAAAGACCTCTCCGCGTTTGGGTGCCCGGCCGCCGGGCAGGTACACCTCGCGTACATTGGGGAAATTGCCGTACGCCGCCTCCACCCGCTGCCAGGAATGGCTGGCCTCGTCGGCCACGGCAAAACCGTCGCGGGCGTAGCCGATGGCGTAGGCCAGCAACTCGTTCACCGGCTTGCGGCCGAACTTTCCGTGCAGCGCGAACCAGCCGTCCACACAGCCAGGCACCGATACCGGCAACGGACCCAGGGGCGGGATAAACTGGATGTTCCTCCTTTTGAACGTATCGATGGTCAGGGTATAGGGCGAACGGCCCGAAGCGTTCAGGCCGTGCAGTTTTCCCGTCTTCGCCTCGTACACGATGGCATACAGGTCGCCGCCGATCCCGTTGACGTGCGGCTCCACCACCCCCAGCACCGCGTTGGCGGCAATGGCCGCATCCACCGCCGTGCCGCCTTTGCGCAGCACATCCAGCGCAGCGGCCGTGGCCAGCGGGTGGCTGGTGCAGGCGATGCCGTTACGGGCCATCACTTCGGAGCGGGTGGCGAAAGCCCGGCCAACGGGGCGATCCTGCGCGGAGAGCGTCTGGAAAAACAGAACGAGGCAAACCGGGACCAAAGAAAAGGCGGTATATTTCATGGTATAAGCGTTGAACATTGAACGAAACCTTGCACAAGTAAGGCTACTTTTGCCAAAAGAATAAAATTCGGACATGAAAATAATTACCCGATATATCCTGCTCGTTCTTTCAGTCATTACCCTTTTGCCCCCGGCCGATGCCCAGACCCTCCGCGGCACTGTTAAGGACGCCGATAACAACCGCCCGATAGCCGGCGCCTCGGCCCAACTGACCGGCACCATGGCGCCGCAAGGCCAGGTGACCGACACAACGGGCACCTTTGTTTTCGAAAATCTCCGCCCCGGCTATTATCGGCTCGAAATCCAGGTTCAGGGATTTGAAAAACAGGTTATTACGGAGATCAGTGTTGCCGCCGGCAAAGAACAGAACCTGGACGTACGGCTCGGGCGCGCCACCACTACCCTGCCCGAACTGACGGTTACTTCCAACAACCCGCGGCCACGCCCCGAACTGCCGCTGGGCGAAATACCGCTTTCCCGCGAACAAACGCTGCGCTTCCCCGCCACCTTTTTCGACCTCACCCGACTGGCAATGACCTACGCCGGCGTCATGAACAACGACGATCAGGCCAACGGCCTGAGCATTCGCGGCAACAGCCCGGCCTTCCTGCGCTGGCGGCTCGAAGGCGCCGAGGTGGTGAACCCCAACCACCTCACCAACGCCGGCACCATCAGCGACCGGCCCACCCCGGCCGCCGGCGGCGTGCTGATGTTCTCCGCCCAGGTACTGGACAATTCCTCGCTGCTCACCGGTTCCTACCCCGCCGGCTACGGCGAGGCCCTGGGCGGTATTATGGACATGAACCTGCGCCGGGGCAACAACCGGCAACACGAATTCACCGCCCAGGCCGGCCTCATCGGGCTCGACCTGGCCGCCGAAGGCCCGCTGTTCCAAAAAGGGAAAAATTCTTACCTGGTCAACTACCGGTATTCCACGGTCGGTCTGCTGGGGGAAATGGGCATCATCTTCGGCGATGAGAAGATCAATTTTCAGGACCTGTCGTTCAAGTTCAATTTCCAGGGCCGCAACGGCAGCGAGTGGTCGCTTTTCGGCATGGGTGGCCTGAGCGAGAACATCTTCGAACACAAGACCGACAGCACCCAGATCGAGGAATTCAAGGATTTCTTCGACATCGACTACCAGTCCAAAACCGGCGTGGTCGGGCTGTCCAACTGGTCGGCGCTGGGAAAAAACGGCTGGATAAAAACCACGGTCGCCGCCTCGGCCCAGACCAATGAGCGCAGCTCGGTGACCGACCGGATCCAGTCCTTCAACAGTAGGGATGAAATATGGGAATCGAAAATTTCGGGCTCGGTCACGGTTTCCCAACGCCTGAGCGGCCAGTGGCGCCTCCTGGCCGGGGCTTTGCTCACCCGCCAGCATTTCCGCGGAGAATCGAACCTGTACAACCAGCCGATGGAGAACCCGGACCACGACTACCTGGCTTCCCAGCCCTGGGCCAGCGTCTCCTGGAATAGCCGCAACGAAAAAACGACCGTGCAGGCCGGTGTTCACAGCCTGCTCTTTCCTTATCGCGACCGCCGGATCGTCGAGCCGCGGCTCACGGTCAGCCAGCAACTCGCGCCCGGCCACCGGCTGGTCCTGTCGGGCGGGCGCTACAGCCAGATCGCCCCGCTCTGGCTCCTGGAATCAGACCTGGATATCATGCGGGCCTGGCAGGCCGGTCTGCGCTATTCCTGGACCGCAACGCCGGAATGGACGTTCCGGGGCGAAGTTTTCTGGCAGCGCCAGACCGACGCCGGCGTGGACGACGTGCCTTCCGCTTTTTCCCTGCTGAACGAGAACGAATACCGGGTCTATCTCCTGCGCCAGTTCCGTTACCATGGCCCGGGCGAGAACAAAGGCCTCGAACTTACCGCCGAACGCTATATCGCCGACGGGTGGTTCATACTGGCCAATACCACTTTTTTAAAATCGGAATACCGCGGCAGCGACGGCGTATGGCGCCCGACCCGCTGGCAAACCCGCTACATCGCCAACCTGACCGGCGGAAAAGAGTGGCAGCGCGACAAACGCCCCGGCCATGTCCGCGCGTTCGGCATCAACGGCCGCCTGGTCTGGACCGACGGGCTGCGCGCCATGCCGGTCGATGCCGTCGCCTCGGCCCAGGCGGGATACACGGTATTCGACGAACGGAACGGATTCTCCATCGCCCAGCGCGACTTTGTGCGCCTCGACCTGCGGGTGTACTGGAAACGCAACCTGGGGAATCGCCGGAACAGCACTTTCGCGATGGATTTTCAGAATGCGACCATGCAGGAAAACCTCGCTTATCAATACTGGGATCCTTATACCCAACAGGTTGAAACGAAATACCAGTTGGGCCTGATCCCGAACATCAGTTGGCGGCTGGAATTCTGAAAATAAAAAGGCCCGGCGAACACCCGGTGTTTTGCTTCCCTGCGGGATGACAAAAACGGTGTCGGCCGGGCCCCGGTGTTTTTATACCCGTGGGTTCATGCCCGCTCCATCACTTTCGGCGCCGCCGCCAGTACTTCGTCTTTCACCTGGTCGGCGTATTTTTCAAAGTTTTTCACGAACTGCTCGGCGAGTTGGCCGGCTTTCACGTCGTAGTCATTCTTGTCGGCCCAGGTATTACGCGGGTTCAGGATCTCGGACGGAACGCCCGGACAGGAGGTCGGGATGGCCATGCCGAAAACTTCATGGTTCACAAAATCCACTTTGTCCAGATTGCCGTTCAGTGCGGCAGTGATCATGGCCCGGGTGAAGAACAGTTTGATCCGGCTGCCGGTGCCGTAGGCGCCGCCGCTCCAGCCGGTATTGATGAGCCACACCTTGGCTTTGCTCTTGCGCAGTTTTTTGCCCAGCAGGTCGGCGTATTTGGCCGGGTGCAGGGGCAGGAACGGAGCGCCGAAGCAGGCGGAAAAAGTCGATTTCGGCTCCTTAATACCCACTTCCGTACCGGCCACGCGGGCCGTATAGCCGCTGATGAAGTAGTACATGGCCTGTTCCGGCGTAAGGCGCGAAATAGGCGGCAGAATGCCGTAGGCGTCGCAGGTCAGGAAGAAAATGTTCTTCGGGTCGCCCATGGCCCGGCTCGGGGTCACGGCGTTGTCGATGTGGTGGATCGGATAGGAAACGCGGGTATTCTCGGTGACGCTGCGGTCGGCGTAATCCACTTTGCGCGTTCCGGGGAAGAATTTTACGTTTTCCAGGATGGCGCCGTGGCGGATGGCCCGATAGATATCGGGCTCTTTCTCTTCGGTCAGGTCGATGGTTTTGGCGTAGCAGCCACCTTCGAAGTTGAACACTTCGCCTTCTGCCCAGGCGTGTTCGTCATCGCCGATGAGCGGGCGGTTCGGATCGGCGCTGAGCGTGGTTTTGCCGGTGCCGGACAGGCCGAAGAACAGGGCGATATCGCCGTCGGCGCCCACGTTGGCCGAGCAGTGCATGGGCAGGGCGTTTTTACCGCGGATCGGCAATACAAAGTTGATGACCGAAAAAATGCCTTTTTTGATCTCGCCCGTATAACCGGTACCGCCGATAAGCAGGCGGCGTTTCTTGACGTTCACAATGGCGAAGTTGTGTTTACGGGTACCGTCTTTTTCGGGATCGGCCTTAAATCCGGGCACACAAAGCACCGTCCAGCGCGGGTCGAAACTGACCAGTTCGTCGAGGTCGGGGCGCAGGAACATATTGTTGGCAAACTGGTTGCTCCAGGGATATTCGGTCACCACCCGGATACGCAGGTGGTAGTCGGTATTAGCGCTGGCATTGGCGCGGACGTCGCGGACGTACACGTCTTTTTTCTTCAGGTAATTGCAGCACTTGCGCCACAGAGCGTCGAACTTGCGGCTTTCGAACGGGATGTTCACTTTTCCCCAGTTGACTTTATTGGCCGTTTCGCTGTCTTTCACGATAAAGCGGTCGTCCGGAGAGCGGCCCGTAAATTCGCCGGTAGAGATAACGAGGGCGCCGCTGTCGGCCAGGTGGCCCATGCCTTTGCTGATGGAGTGTTCCATCAGTTCTTCGGGTGAAAGGTTCCAGTAGGCGGTTTTCAGATTCTTGAGGCCGAGTTCATCGAGATTGGCGGCAGGGTTTTTAAATCCGATTTCTTGCATAAACTTAGTTTTAAAACTGGTTAGGCGATACGCTTGACAGTCGCCGTTCGGCAGGAGAAGCCAGGGGTGGGTGGTGGTCGCAACGGCGGTGCAAAGGTAAACCGGACAAAGTGTTTTAGGTAACGGGACGAAGTTTTTAGAATATTTCAAAATCTGTTGGTCTGCGCCGTTTCCACACTCCGTAGCCCAGGCCGGCCAGCACAGCGACGCCCAGAGCGATCATCCAGGGCCGGAAATTGGTTTCATGCGGCAAGTCCAGGGCACACATGTCGCCCGTCGCCATCAGGCTCGCCCAGTAAAACGGGTGCAGCATTTCGCCGTTGCGGTCGTCGTCCAAAAATTCGAGTTTGGCCAGGCGCAGCGCCTCGTCCTTGTTCTTTCCGGCCTTCAAATGGCGGAAAAACGCCTCCACCAGCAGGGGGGCGGGGTTCTCATGCAGCCGCCACAGGCTCATCACCGTACAGGGAACGCCGGCACCGGCAAAAGCCCGGGCCAGGCTGTACACACCCTCTCCGTGCTGCAGTTTGCCGTAGCCGGTGTGGCAGGCGCTCAGCACGGCAAGGTCGGCGTGCAGTTGCATGATCTGTAGTTCGCTGGCGTAGAGCACGTTGTTGTAAAGCGCGGTATCCTGTTTGGGCACTCCGAACATCAGGCAGGACAATTCGGGGTGTTCGTCGTTGGCGAAACCGTGCATGGCCAGCAACAAAATACGGCAGTCGGCTGCGATCCGGCGGAACTGTTTCTCGGTGGCGTCTTCGCGGTGAAAAGCCTCGCCCTGGATCAGGTGCTGCACCTTGCGCAGTTCATCCTGGGTACTTTTGATGTCGGGCAGCGGGTAATTGGGCAAAGGATTGTCGCGGGTCTGTCCGGCCGGGCCGGGATACGACGGTGCGAACCCGGCCATCGCATACCGGGGGGCGGATTCCTCGCGGTGACGCCGGCTGATGTCCTGCTGGGTTTTCATCAGGGTGGCGGAGTAGGCGTAGCCAATGCTGAAATCGCGCAGGAGCCAGGGTAGTTTCCGCCAGTTGGCCTCGGCGGGGCGGCGCAGCAGGGTTTCAAAGGGAATGAAGGCCAGCGGCCCGTCGGGAATCAGCAGCAGGCTGCGGATATTTTCACCGCTGGCGCGCAGTTCGGGTTCGAGCAGCAGGTCGTACAACTGCGAAGCGGTTTGGAGGAAATGCTGCCGACCGGCCTTGTCGTTCTCGTTGCCCTGATACAGATAGTCGGTAAAAGCATGCACCAGTTCTTCAAACCCCGGCGGCAGGGCGGCTTTTCGCCAGGAAAACATACCGGCGGCATCGAAATAAAAAACAAAGGCCTCGGTTCCGGTCAGGAAAAAACTCACCAGGGCCTGGTCGGGCCGCAAGAGAGCCGGCACTCCGTTTACGGTAAGGAACTGCACTTCTTCCGACAGCCGCACGTAGTCGGGGAAACTGTCGCGCAGGAAGATCTTAAATTGCTCCTCCTGCCGCTTTAGTTCGAACAGTTCTTTTTCCAGTTGGGCCAGCCGGCTGCCATCTCCGGCGCTGCCTTTTTCTTTTTCATTGGCAATTTCGTGGTCGTACCAACTCATTTTTACCCGCAGGTCGTTTTCGCGCCGGCGCACGTCGGCGGGCAGGGCGTAGTCGGCCTGGGCTTGCACGAGGCTTTGCAGCAGCAGGATGCCCCGCGCTTTTTCACTGAGCAAAAAGGCGCGTTCGGCATAGCGACGCTCGTGATTCGAGGCGGCGTACAGTTTCCAGGCCACGCGGAGGGCTTCGTCGAACCGCTCGCGGCTGTCGCCCAGGGCGAGCAGGGAAGAAGATTCATAGGCATACGTGGCCCGGAGCCGCGCCTCGACGTACGGGATGAGTTCGTAGCATTCCAGGGCTTTTTCCGGCCGGCCGAGCTGGGTGTAGGCCCTGGCCTTGCCGATTAACCCCTCGATGATAGTGTTTTCGGCCTGAAAGGCGCTTTCTGCGGGGTTTTCATCGGTGTTTTTGGGCTGAAAGCCCTTCACCACACACTGCAACACCTGTTGAAATTCGACCAGGGCCTCGGCAGGCCGGCGATGACGCAGATAAAAATTGGCCAGGCTGTTGTGCGCTTTTCCGACTTCCCGGCAAAAAGGCGTACCCAGGGCAATTGTTTCAAAACGGATGGTCTGGCGAAAATGCCCGGTCGCGGCCGGCAAATTGCCCAGCGAATCAAAAATGACGGCCGACATGGCGTGATACCCGGCACGGTAGTAAGCCTTCTCGTCTTCCGTACCACTCAGGCCGGCAATGAGCGCCGGCACTTTGTCGAGGGCGGCGTGGCAGCGCGACAGGTCTTTGAGGTTCATCCAGGCCCGGGCCTCGCTGAGCCGGGCGGTGATCAGGGCTTCCTTGTCGGCATTGGCTACGGCAGTGCCTTCGGCGATGGTGGCCAGGGCTTCGCGGTTTTTGCCCACGTCGATGAGGGCGATGGCCAGGTCGCCGTATTTGCCGATCTCCGGCTTGTTGTTCCTTTTGCCGTATTCGATGCCCCGCCGGAGCAGGTTTTCGGCCCGGGTATAGTCGCCCAGGCGGGTGTACAGGTTACCCAGTTGATGGTAAATGTAGGCGGCGATCTTGTCGTTTTTTTCACCCTGCCGGTTCACGAAGAGGTTAAAACTCTCTTCGTAGTGTTTTACGGCGTTCGAATAATCGAAGGTGTACCACTGATAGATATGGCCTTTGTTGAGGTGGATACGGGTGAGTTGCTCCCATTCACCGGGTGAGCGGGGCGAGCGCCACATGCCTTTCAGGGCCTGGTCCAGGTAATCCTGTGCGGCGAAAGGCTGCACGAGCACGTCGGCCCGGGCATAGGCGAGCGGAATATAACTCTCCAGCCACTTGTCCAGTTGTTCATTCCTCCGGAAAACGGCAAGCGCCTGGAGGTGCCATTCGACGGACTTTTCCGGTTGGTGCTGCTCGATGCTTTGAACGGCTTTTTCCAGGTAGTCTTTCACCAGCACGGAATCCGGTTGGGAAAAGGCCGGCAGGGGAAAACAGGCGACGAGTAAAAGGAGAGAGCGCAACATTGGTTCAGGTTTTTGTCGGTGGAGTAAAACAACGAAGAGGCTGTCTCAGCAGTCTGTTTATTCGTTTAATTGCGGATTTGGTTATAGGTAGCGCCCTCGATTTCAGGGTTATTTACCGATAAACAAATCAACATATAAACGATTCACCGACTGGTGAGACAGCCTCGTTGCTTTGCATATTTCTGCTCAGGGATTATTCTGCTTGTACACCCACCAGATCGCCAGGAAGACGATCAGCAGGATGAGCAGCCACAGGGGCCAGCCGAAACCCGCGTCGCCGGCTCCAGCCCCGGCCAGGCAACACTCGCATTTGCCGTTGATCAGGAACTGAGTGGAATCCACCGGTGTCACCCCGTGGCATTCCGGCTCGGTGCTGAGCGAACCCTCAAAAACGACGCAGGAACGCAGGGAAGCCGCCGTGCTGCCTTTCCAAAGGGAGCGTATGCCGTTGCAGTTGGTCCTGGCTTTAAAAAAGATGGATCCGCACTCGCTTTCGGGGTGCCCGCCGGGTGGCGTTTCCGGCACGCCGGCAATGGTCATTTCCACCCGGAATTTCCAGGTGTTGGAACGCATGTCATTGTCCTTCGGGGCAAAACCGTCGGGGGTAAAATTGGTAAAATCGGAAGGAAAGGACAAGGTCACGAATTCGTTCAGCACCGGCGCTTTGCCCTTGTTGCACATCTCCAGGCGGAACTTTACCTCGTACTGGTCTTCACCGACCTTTTGCACGTCCTCCACCGTCAGTTGGTTGGGGTCGAAAGTCGTCAGGTACTCCAGTTCGTATTCGGCCATGGCCACGATGTAGTGGTTGGTAGGCTTGCCGCCGGCAGGCGACTGTACGGTTACGGCAAAAGGCGAACCGGGGTCGAGGTCCAGGTTATAGTTATTGAACTGCCCCCGCAACTGCTGGTAAAGCGGATCGTCGGGGTTGGAACTGATCGGTACGGTATCGGTGATCACCGCCAGAAAACTGAGGAAGGTGTCCTGCGGGGCGAAGACCGTGTCAGCCCACAATACCGGGAACACCCGGTTTTCGGTAAAGCCGCCGGGCATATCGGCTATGCCGGCTATTTCACGCGGGTAATACACGAAGTCTCTGAACCGGCCGGACATGGCCGCCTGGAACGCGCCCGAATACGTCAATCCATTCACCGTACCCGCAGCCCCCAGCGCCGAAATGCCGTATTCGCGGATCCGGGAGGTGTCCATCCGGTTTCCGGTCAGGAAGTAGTTCGGGATCTCGGAGTTGGAATATTTCAGCGCTTTGCTGGCCAGCCCCTGCAAAGCCCGGGTGCCGGAGTTTTTAAAACCGTTGTAAAACAGGTACACCCCGGAGGCATTCAGGTTACCCGGCCAGGACACCACGAAAGTGGTCAGGTAGTTTTTCCGGACGGCGTGGTTGGAGAAAATGTCTACGGCAGGAGTAGTGGTGCCGCCCAGCCGCGAACGAAATTGTTTGCCCGGAGGCGGAGTGGTGATGCTGCCGACGTTGACCGTATTGACGGCCCGGGCCGGCGGTTTGCGGTTG
>WBZQ01001937.1_pt1 | contig 13813 bp, 8 predicted proteins | sample 5204251 | NCBI WGS metagenome assembly WBZQ01 (sample SAMN12412402, study PRJNA552823) | activated sludge metagenome | isolation source: activated sludge from nitrification reactor of wastewater treatment plant... | place: USA: Virginia | collected 2017-09 | reverse complement strand
CAGCAATCCGACTGTCCAATTCAACTGTTTGAACACGCGCTCGTATTGCACAGCCACTTGTTCATGCACGGCGGAAACCAGCCATTGCGGGCGTCCGTTGAAATCCCGCAGCCGCCCATAATCTAACCGTAGATCCGAACTTTTTTGGCCCAGACTGCGCTCGACTTTCCATTCCATCATCTGTTTCAGTTCGACGCGAGAGCCGGGCACAGTTTCCAAGGTCACAACCAGGCTACGTGCGCTGCCAGCCGGTAACGTTGCGCTCAGATTCCGCATGCGCGTCAAACCCGCTTGTGCCGCCGTACGTGTCAGGTGATCGGCAAAAGCGCCCTCGTCCGTCACATTCGGCTCGGTAAAACCGGCGCGAATCAGCCCGGCAGGCAAACGCAGAACACCCAAATTGCGTGGTTCGAATTCACCCCCGCTGCGGCGCAAAGAAACCAATGCGAGGTGATTTTCGCTAATTGCCAACGCGGTGCGCGGCAAATCAGGAGCGGTCAGATAATTCCAAATACCGGAAAAAAGCGGAAATTGTGCCATGGTGATTGCAGACTTGGTTTTGCGGCTTGCGAGTAAGTGACAAACGACTTGCAAGCGTGCTGAAGGCGGGAAAATCGTGCGGCGCGGCCTTCGGTGTTGGTTAGTATTCTGAAAATGCCTTTCCGTTGGAATCGGTGCCTTCCGCGCTGCTTTTTACGTCGCCGATGCCGCCACTCGAATTGGGATCATTTCCTTCAAGCGTCGCAGGTACTTCCGTCCAAGGACATTCGGGACAAACCGGGTCTTTGGGAATCTCGCGCAAATATCCGGCTGACACCAGCTCTTGTAAACTGCCGGGAGCTTTTTCCTTATCCGTCGTGTAATAGTCAATCGCCCGCCGCATCGCCCACAAATCCTGTTGCAAAACGACTTCTTTCGCGCGACGAATATGGGTAATGAACCTGGGAATGGCAACTGCCGCCAAAATGGCAATGATCACCATCACGATCAGCAATTCCATGAAGGTGAAACCGCGTTCCGCGCGTCGTGTTTGCCTGCCTGGGCGACCTGTCACTCGTAAAATTTGCTTGTTACTCATCGCTACCATTCAAAATACCGCGTTTTGCCATCGAGCGCTGTGCCTTGGGCCTTGCTGTAAACGTCGTATACGTTTTGCCCGCCCCAGGAAGTTGCACTAGGTTCGTCCTGTACTGAGCGCAAGCCCCAATCAGTTTTGCCGGTGAAAGGGTCTTTGGGAATGCGGCGCAGGAACCGCACGGTAACATCACCTTTGTTGGGTGGATGGATGCCTTCGACCAAAATTTCCAGGGTTTGCGGATAGCATTCATCATCCACTTTGCGATCAAGCGGGCCGACCATCCCCTGTTCACAGGAAATCTTGTACGAGTCAATCGCCTTCCGCAATTCGCGCAGATTGCGACGCAATTCCATCTCGCGCTCCCGCTTGATCAGGTTGCGCGCTACCGGAATTGTCCCTGCCGCCAGGATCGAAATGATCGCCAGCGTAATGATCAGTTCCAGCAGCGTAAACCCCGAATCGGCACGACGAGCACGCTGTGAAAAGAGCCTCCGGCCAGAAAACCGGCCGGTGGCTCTTTGTCGTTCGTCCATTGGCATGCGCCAGTTATTTTTCATGGGTCGCACTCGTTACGGCGTCGCGACTGATGATGACCTGCGTGCCTGTGCCGCTCACTGCCGTACTGACATTGCCTGCCATCGTCAACTTCGTATCGCCGCTGTTAAAGGCGAGCTCGCTCTGCCCTTCACTAAGCGAGATGAATTCGATCACGATCAATTGCCCATTTGCTGTCACTGGCGTGCCTTGCGCATTCTTGATACGCACAATGAGCTTGCCTTTCTGAATGTCGTAATTCAGTTCCGGCTGGGCTCCGAGCACACCACCATCACGCACAGATTTGACCTGCAACTTGGCGGCATCAAATTTGAGCGCGACATTTGCGCCAGTCATCTGGGTTTGGCCGTTGACTTCAACCGCCACAGTGAAAGACTTGCCAACCTGTTGTTTGATCGGCTTGGGTGACAGATTCAAAGAGATCGCCATGTTGCCGCCGCGACCGGATGTCATCGTCGGCGCAGCCTGACTGATCTTTTGTTGCGGCTGTTGCGGCAACAATTCCTTGGGCATTTCAACCGGCGCAGAGGTCGGCTTGATGGCTTTGCCTAAATCGCCGCCCGAAGGTTGCACCGAACGCTTCAACTCAGCCATCTTCCGCAAATAAGCTTCGGAAGGCTGCGAAGAACGAACCGTTGCCGGAGCGACTTCACGCTCTGGCTTGAAGACCTGACCGGCAAATTCGTCCGCAGGATCTTTCTTCCCGTCTTTGGCGTCTTTGCCATCTTTACCATCCTTGCCGTCCTTACCAAGGTCGGAGGTCCCCTTCGCGGCAATATCTCCTTCCCCCGTAGGCGGTTGATCCGGCTGCGGTTGCGGAGGCGGCGTCGGGAACGGTACGGGTTCCGGCGAATTCGGCACAGCGTTGTTGTAGCGCCGATTGTCGAGCGCATTGTTATCCAACGTGCGAGGTGCCCGAGCGGATGCTCCCGTGTTGGTATTGCTGGCATTAACCACCGGAGCGCTGTTGCTCGGCACAGCACTGGCCGGAACTGTGGCAACCTGACTATCAGGCGTCAGCGGCACAGTTTGTGTAGGCGGCAATTGTTGTGCGATCAAGCGGCGTTCTTGCTCTTCTTCCTGTTGCGCACGGAAGATGACTTCTTCGATCTTGGGCGACAAACCGCCTTGCTGTAAGCCACCATCTTTGGCCAGGTGGTCTTTCGCATTGATCCCCGCCGAACGCACGATGTGCGGCGTAACCGTAATCACGATATCGCTTTGACGGCTTTCCTGACGCGGCGCGGTGAAGAAACGGCCCAGAATCGGAACCATTCCCAACACCGGGATGCCTGCGCGCGAATCACCGCGAGATTCCTGATTGACGCCCGCCACAACCGAGGTCACACCATCTTTAATGCGTGCGGTGGTGTTGAGCGAACGTTGCGTGAAAGTCGGCGTCAATTGCGAGTCTGCACCGGAGGCAAGCACGTCCGATGTTTCAAACTTCATCTGGATTTCGACGTAACCTTCGTTGGTGATCACCGGTTTGGTTTCGATCACCAAACCGACATCGCGGTACTGGATCGAGTCAATACCGGGATAGCCGAAACCGCCACCGCCACCGAGCAATCCGTTGCCGAGATTGCCCCCGGTGTTGATACCACCGTTGTTAATACCGCCGCCAATCCCATTAACACCACCGCCGACGTTGCCAAAACCGCCAAATCCATAACTGGTGCCAAGTCGAACCGGCACGCTGCGCCCGACTTTGGTGGTGTTTTGTCCGCCATCAAGCACGTGAATTTGCGTCTTATAGAGCAGTTTGGAATTGCCTTTGGATTGCAAAAACGAGAGCGAAGTCGGCGGCAGGCCAAGCAAAAATCCGCCCGCACCCACCCCGCTGAAGCCCGCGACCAAAGCACCGATGTTGGTCACGCCGGGCAAAATATCTCTGCTGCCGAAACCGCCCAGGCCATTCAGTGAACTGGTAACTCTTGACGTGTAGTATGGCTTGCCCGTCTCTTTGTCCACATATTCCACCTGATTGATGGACTTGCCTTCAGTCGCAACCTGGTTACCGATCTGCAACAAGCTGTCGTGCGAGACTTCGTAAATTTCCACGTCGAGCACAACCTCATTCTTGTTCTTGTCCACACTGTCCAGAATGTCCTGGATCAACTGCAATTCTGAAGCCGTCGCTTTCACAATCAACACGTTGCTGTTGTTTGAACCGCCACCAGCAGGTGCCGCGCCATCAAGCGTCGCCATCGGGCGATTGCCGCCGATGATCTGTTGTACCAATTGACGAGCTTGCTGGCCGCTGATGTTGCCGGGATAGAAGGTTTTGACCATCAGCTTTTCATAGCGCGGGCGATTGGTAGCGTTGTCGGAATAGATCAGAATCGTGCGACGATCAATCTGCTCGAAGGTGTATTTCTTCATCAGCAAGATCGTATCGAACGCTTTCGCCACTGTGACATTGGTCAAGTCAATATCTACGTCATCGTTTTTGACCTGATCATCAAATACGACGTTCAGGTCCAACTGGCGCGCCAACGTCCCGATCACATTTTTGAATTTCGCTTTGCTGAAGCTGATATTGCTAACGACATCACGATTGCGCGATTTTGAGAGGAATTGAATATCGCTGGTCGGCCGAACGTTGCCCGTGGCTGTCACATTGAGCGGCTCGCCACCATTTATCTGCGCTTTTTGTTGATCCAGCATGCGCTCCATCTTGATGCGCGCAATTTCGTTGCCTGGATCATATTGGTAAGCCGTGCGGTATGCGGTGTAAGCGCTGGCAAAATCACTTTGCTCAGAAAGCGCATCGCCGCGTTTTACATACATAATTGACGCTTGCTGCAATGCGCGAATGTAGTGCAGCTTGTATTCGGGATTGTTAGGCTCCGCCGCAATCGCCAAGGCGTATTGCTGTGCGGCCAAGTCCCATTGTTGCGCCGCTTCGTATTTCTGCCCTTCCCGAAAATTCTTCTTGCCCGATTTGCCGCCTGCCAACGCCGTGCCCGGTGAGATCAGGCAAAGCGACAGGATAACAACGAGCAATTTACGAATCAGGATATTAGTGTTCATGGTGACCTTCTCTTTTTCTAGTGTGGAGCTGCTATCAACTCTTGTCCAACACGCGACAAGATTAGGCATCACTTGTCGCCCCAGAATGCGATTTTGTCTGTGCAACAGCCCGCAATCGCATCAACAGGCTGGGCACGGGTGGGGGCAGGGTCAATCAGTAACGGCGGCGGCTGAATCTCCTGATGCAAACACTTACACCGGCTTCCACGCCACGCCTTCGGGATCGTTCCATTATCTCCAAACAGTCAAATCGTTCTTGGCAAACCTCAACTTTGATCTTCAACGAATGTCACGCGGTTGATTTCGTGCAAGGTCGTCTGCCCTTCAAACACCAGCCGCAAAGCGGATTGGCGCAATGTGCCGAGTCCTTCTTCGGTTGCGGCACGACGAACTTCAGAACCGGGCCGACGGGCAATGATCATTTCGCGAATGTTGTCGGACATATCCAGCAATTCGTGGATCGCCGTACGCCCGCGATAGCCCGTGTTGTTGCAAATTTCGCACCCTACACTGGTGTAATACACGTGTTCCCGGTATTTCGTTGATTGAAGCCCCGAGTCCAGCAACTCTTTTTCGCTGGGTTGATAAGGCTTCTTGCAACGGGAGCAAAGCATACGCACCAGTCGTTGGGCCAGCACACAGTTAAGCGCTGAGACGAAGTTGTACGGCTCAACACCCATATTAATGAAACGACCGATCACATCAATCACATTGTTGGCGTGCACCGTGGTGAACACCAAGTGGCCCGTAAGTGCAGAGTTAATTGCAATTTGCGCTGTTTCCATATCGCGAATTTCGCCGACCATGATCTTGTCAGGGTCGTGGCGCAAAACCGAACGCAATCCGCGTGCAAAGGTCAGCCCCTTCTTTTCGTTAACCGCGATCTGCGCAACACCGCGCAATTGGTATTCGACCGGGTCTTCGATGGTAATGATCTTGTCTTCGTCGTTGCGGATTTCGTTGAGCGCAGCATAAAGCGTCGTGGTTTTACCGGAACCGGTCGGCCCAGTAACCAGCACCATGCCATAAGGCTCCAGAATGAACCGCCGGAAACTTTTGAGCAAGTCAGGATCAAAGCCAACAACTTCAAGACGCAAGTCCTTGAACGACTCGTTGATCTGTTCCTTGTCCAAAATACGGATCACCACGTCTTCGCCGTGCACGGTCGGGATGATCGAAACGCGGAAGTCCACTTTCCGGCCCTTGATGCGCATGCGAAAACGTCCGTCCTGCGGCACGCGACGTTCGGCGATGTCGAGTTCCGACATAACCTTGATACGCGAAACGATCGTCTGGTGATGGCGAATGTCAATCGGATCGCCGGCTTCATACAAGGCACCGTCAATACGATAACGCACGACCATGTCCGAATCGCGGGTTTCCATGTGAATATCAGAAGCCCGCTTTTCGAGTGCTGTGAACACAATGGTATCCACCAGCTTGATAATCGGCGACATTTCCGCATCGCCCGAAAGCCGGTCCAGATCGAGCACTTCTTCGCCCTGGTCGGTTTCTTTGACCAAGGCGGCGCGGAACCCTTCCGTGGCTTCTTGCAACACACGCTGCGAGGCGTCGCCTTTACGCAAGACGGCTTCAATCGCAGTTTGTGTCGCCACTTCCACGCGCAGCGGCGCACGCAGCTGGGCTCTCAATTCATCCAGCAGGAGCAGGTCCGATGGGTCTGCCATGGCAATGACCATATGGCCATTTTCACGCCGAAGCGGCACGAATTTATTGCGCAGCATCAGGTCAATCGGCAGCGATTGCACCAAAGCGTAATCCACTGGCTGGCTTTCCAAATTGATAAAATTAAGCCGGTACCGCTGCGCCAGCCGCTCGGCTTGCTCGCGTTCTGAAACCTGCCCGTTTACACCGTTGAGCGCTTTCAGGGCTTGTCCATTTCCGTTGATTTGTTCTTCTGCTGCTGACATTCGTTATCCTGACTGCTGAACTGCAAAACAATAATTTTTAAGAGGCGCCTCTGCTGACCATTTGCAACAACGGCAAATATATGGCGAGCAAAATCGTGATTACGATGCCAGCCATAAAGAATAGGATCGCCGGTTCGATCAAACTCGTTAATTGCCCTAACTTGGTTTCCGTCTCGGCGTCATAAAACCCTGCAACTTCATCCAGCATTTCGCGCAACGAGCCAGATCGCTCACCGACGCCGATCATATCTATCGCCAGTTCCGGCACCCAGTTGGCAGCCGCCAAACTTTCAGTAAACGGTTTCCCTTCACGAATTTTGGGCAGCGCGGGCTCTGTGCTTCGCAAAAGCTCGCGATTGGCAACAGATGCGAGTGCGATCTGAAACGATTCAACGGCCGTGATACCGCCTGCCAAAAGCGTTGCGAGACTGCGAGACAATTGCGCAGTCGTCATTTGCTTGACGAGTTCACCAATAATCGGCAGTTTCAAGACCCAGCGGTCCATAGTGCGGCGTCCGTTCTCTGTGCGCCGCCAACTCAAAATGGCAAAGATCACTCCCGCAATGGCAGGCAATAGCCAAAAAAGGTTTTCGCGTACACCAGTAGAAATGCCTACCACGACTGTCGTGATTGTAGGCAAATCTGCGCCCATGTTTTCATACAAGGAGGAAAACTGCGGGATGACAAAGGTGGTCAATACAGTGATCAAGATGAACGCTGCGCCAAGCAGCATCACCGGATAAGTCAGCGCGCTACGGATTTTACGACGTAAGGCAGCAATTGCTTTATTGTACTCGACATACCGACGCAAAACCTCGTCCAGATTCCCCGAACGCTCGCCTGCGAGAATTGATGCCGTATAAATTTTGGGGAAAGTTTCGCCCTGCGCTTCGAGCGCTTCAGAAAGTGCGCTGCCTGACGTAATGCGCGCTTCGACGTCAGCCAGGACCAGGCGGAGCTTCGGATTCGGCGAACGCTGGCGAAGCATTTGAATGGACTGCAAAACTGGAAGACCAGCATGAATCAGTGCAGCCAGCTGTTGGTTGAAGAGCAAAAAGTCATCAACTTTGATTTTGACAGACCGTTGCCCAAGCTTGCGCACACGCACTCCGGCCACCATCCCGGACGTTTCGACCGAGAAAATGCGGTAACCTTCCTGCAACAATCGTTGTCGCAGCTCCTGCTCAGTGAGACCCTCTACCGTACGCGTAACGATCTCCCCGCCAGGGGTACCGAGTTTGCAAATAAACTCTGCCATTTTGAAACTGCTCTCGCTGAATAAAGTTCGCTCAAGTTGTGAGGGAGTCTTTGTCGTGCCTGTGTGCCCAAAACCTTGCACTTGTGCTGTGCCCAAAAGGACGCAAAGCGAAAGGTCAGCGCGTGCGTGAGGGTGATACGTCATCTAGGACTCTGTAAAACTTCAATTGGAAACAATTGCTTGTAACACCTGGCGGAGTGAGGGCTCCGTCATGGGGACGATTGAAGCCTGAAAGACCCTAGGTGAATGCGGTAGATGATTGCCTGTGATCGTTTCGGCTGTGGACTTGGGCTGCAGGCCAGACCAGACTCACAGTGCTCATCTACGCGGTCGTAATAATTTGCCAGCGCCGCATTGTTGGCAATGCACACTTCACCTGTTTGAAAAAGAACTCCGCTTATTTCACGCTCGGAGTCCTCAGAGGTTTCACAAAATTTCTGCCTTTATATGAATCAGAGAATGAAGGAGGCTATGCGTGGAAGGTCGGACAAATAAAACAGAGCGCAATCACTTTTAGTTGTGATTGCGCTCATCAAATTTGGCCCAAGATTTTGCGGCTTGGCCCGCTGTGTGTGAGGTGCGAGGTGAATCAGCCTTCCGCAATAATATTATTTTGACTGACACAGGCTATTCCCTTGCGTCTGATACGCAACAGTCGGACAGCCCGGCGGAATGACCGGAATTGTGATGGAATATTCCGGGAAAGCCGTCGCATAGCGCAGATTATGTCCGCCGCTATACGAACCGACTTTCGTCGCCGTCGCGCCCATCAGAGGTACATTGGCAAGCGTCTTTGTTGAACCGGAAGGATCGCACAAAATTGTGCGATTGCCGATTGCGTAAAAAGTCGCCCACCCTGTACGTCCACTGGGCACGATTGTGTTCATAGGGGGTGAGGTGCGAACTGAAGGAATACGTTGTTTATCCGAAGGAATGTAGCAGTTTATCGGAAGCTGACCGGAGAAAGTATTTTCCGCATCATCGTGGACAAGGAAAAAGAGCGTTCCGCTAAAAGCACTACTTCCTGTAATCAAATCTGGTAACGGCGTATACGCATACAATCGCGTATCGGCCAGGGGGGCGCCAACGCCTGCGACTTGGCTCGGGAATCCATCAAGGACCATCGTATAGGGGAGCAAGTCATACTGGCTGGCGTTGAAAAACATTGTGGCAGAGATGCCATCCGCATTGATCGGAGAGGCGTAATTACCATCACGACGGGCAGCCGCCATCGCAGCCAAACCGAAGCGATGTCCTGTAGGCGTAACGACCAGTTCATCACCTGCCAGGTAATTGAAACTGACAGGCCGCCCTTCCGTGTCAACAGCAACCGCGATCAGGTATCCGGTTACGTTTGGATCAAGGTCAGACGCAACAAATGTAGTGGTCTGATTCCCCGTCAAACAAATGAATGCGTCAGCAATGTTACAAGTATTGCTATCGACGAAAAAGACGTGGATTGCGATGTCCTGTGTAGGATGAACGTTGGTGATAGTAATGCGAGTGTTAACTGCTGCGCTCAACGCATCACTCGTATAGTAGTTAAAGAAAAGCACACTACCCAGCTTGTTCTCGTGAACAACTCTACCTTGGGTAGCATCGGCCGCGCTGCCAGGGAGACCTTGTATTCCTTGCGCCTGAGCATCAAGCGCCGCCCCCGTGACCAGCCAGGTAAAAATCAGCCCGGCGACAATTAAAAACTTGAACATGAGGCCGCGACGTGAGGTTCGCATCCCGTTCTCCTCTCTATCTACACGGCGTTTCCCCGAATCAGCGCTCGATGGCTTTCGGCAATAGATCAGCACCTGATGGACCTCGCCCGAATGCATTCCACCTAGAACTAAGGCTCGGCTCGCCGACAATTTCGGAATTCAACCAGAATTCGAGTTATGTATTTCCCTGTTGCCCAGTGAGAACGTCAACGGGGTGTGACTTAAGTTCGCACCACTCATAATTGACTGCCCCTGATCCCCATAGATTGTGCATAAGGCATTAACGTCAATAATGTCGCAATCTGAATCCGAAACTCGCAACCGATGAACGGGCGAAAAATCTTGATGAGACATTAAAACCTTGCTATAGAGCCATAACTTATCACGCAACAATTATCAGTTACGCATTTGGGGATGGGGTCGAGGCGACGAAAGGGTTACTTCGATATGAAGCATTTGAGGTTCGTGCCCAACGCGGGCGGATTGTAGCTTTGATCGCTAGGTGAGTCAACCAGCAATTACTGCCAACGTGCGGCAGCAATGGATTTAATGAAATCAAGCTGCCAAGCGCTTGCCAATTTCATTGGGAAGCGCGCCGCCAATCATCTAGCCAAAGTAGATCTGTCGTGGTAAGCTAAAGTCTCATTTCTGATGGGCCCATGTTTTAGTAGCTTCATCAGTTAAAGCCTCGATAAGAACTTCGACAGTTTAGAAGCGAAAGTATCAAAAACTCCGTTTTGCATCGTGTATTGCTGGCGCGCTAGAAACGGAGACGCTAAAGGACTGAATCCAAAGTGATCGGCCGAGAACACGAGTTTGCTCATCATCCTGAGTCCGCCGTTGCCATTGCACTTGGCAAAGGCCGAAATACGCTCAGTTCTCCTTTGGGTCGCTTGTCCCTAAGCTTTATAGATGGTCTTTGTGCTGGACGCACGGGGTTGTTGCTGACGAATCACACAACCAATATTGGCCGCGGAGAAGATTGTCAGGTCATTCTCGAAGGAGAAACCGTTTCGCGCCTGCATTGTGAGATTGTTCGTTGGGGTTCTGCATATGTGCTGCGCGATTTAAGTCGTAATGGCACATTTGTGAACGAGCAACGCATTCAACAGGTGCAATTACAGGATGGCGATCAAGTGCGCATTGGGCAAAACATCCTGTTGGTGCAACTCCTCTCAGGCGCAAACACAAGCTCTCTCGCCCATAAGAACACGCTCCCGAATCGCGTGCCCCCCGTGTTTGAATTCAAGCCCCATATCGTCATCAAAGGTTTGGAAGAAGGTGTCACGCAACCGTTTGATGAAGACTACCTGACAATCGGGCGACGCCCGGATAACCATCTGGTCTTAGAGGGCGACAACATCTCTCGTCAGCACGCCGCAGTCGAACGCCGCGACGAGAAATACTATGTCCGCGATCTTGGCAGTGCGAATGGTACGTATCTAAACGAACAACGTACGGATTTGGCCGAATTGAGCGAAGGCGATTGTTTGCGCATTGGCAACTTTTTGCTGACCATCGCACTACGGGATCGGGACTGCATTTTGACTTTCAAGAAAGCTACACGCTGATTGCAGTTTTTAAGTGATCAGGCGACCTTAAGATCCAAGGCTGGTCGTCCGTATCGCTGAAGCAATCGAGAATCTTATGCTCGGACGCATCATTGGCAATTACGAGGTCGTCAGCCCCTTTGGCGAAGGAGGCATGGGTGAACTCTACCTTGGACGCCACACCCGCCTGGCGCGCGAGGTCATCATCAAGACCATTCGCACAGAAGATTTTAGCCCGCGCCAAATCGAACACCTGCGCGACCGTCTGGAACGTGAAGCCTTCGTCCAGTCACAACTCGATCATCCGAATATCGTCCGCGTTTACGATTTCATTGCCAGCGGTGAAACGACTTGTATCGTCATGGAATATGTCCCCGGACGTGATTTGCGCAAAATGATCACGCGCGAAACTGGACCGATCCAAGCACCGCGCGCGCTCAAATTGTTCAAACAGATTCTCGCCGCTATTGATTACGCCCACCACTTTATCTATCTAGACAAATCAGGTACGCGCCATCAAGGCATCATCCACCGCGATCTGAAACCGGCCAATATTCTGGTTACGCCCGAAGACGTGGTGAAAGTCACCGACTTCGGCATTGTCAAAGTTCGGGGCGTCAAAGGCGGAACACAAATGGGATTCAACCCTGGCACGCCAGAGTACATGAGCCCTGAACAAGCGCGCGGGCGTGAACTGGATCAGCGGTCGGACATCTATTCGCTGGGCATCATGTTATACGAGATGCTTTCGGGCAGAGTCCCCTTTGAAGGCGATGGCAGCGGAACATCTGATTACGAAATTCGGCGCGGTCACATTGAAATGACAGTGCCTCCTCTGTCGGCACACTACTCCGATATCTCATCAGAGTTGGAAAAAGTGGTCCTGAAATCGCTCGAAAAAGATCCGGCGGATCGGTACCAAACAGCCCAGCAATTCCTTGACGCAATTGAAGAATATGAATTGACAGGCAGCGCCAAGATCACTGGCCGGATGCTGGGTGCGCGCCAAACTGTGATTCAGGACGGACGCGGAACCGGTCGGCAAAGCCTGGCGGACGCGCCCACAGTAGGCATTGGGAATACGGTTGTCACGGATACAGAACGGCCTTCCGGCGGCGGAATCAATTACAACAACCAACTTCCTGACTACCGGCTGCCCAGCGGAAATGACAATTATGGGCGGGCCAGAATAGGCCAGGAACAATCTGAACCGAAGTCCAAACTCCCGCTCATTATTGGTGCAGCGGCCGTCGTTCTATTCACCATCGCGGTGATTGCCTGGCTCATCAAAGGAACCACACCACCAGTAACGCCCCCCATCGGTGGAAATGGGGCGATTCCTCCCGGCATGATTGCCATTCCCGGTGGCGAATTTATGATGGGACGCGACGATGGCAACGAATATGAAAAGCCAGCACACCCGGTCAAGGTCATTCCGTTCCTGATTGATCAATACGAAGTTACCAACGAGCAATACGCAGAGTTTGTCCGGCAAAACCACCGCAATCCGCCCCGCCATTGGGCGGATGGCAACTACGCCGTTGGCGAAGCCAAATTGCCCGTTTACAACGTGAACTGGTTTGATGCGCGGGATTATTGCGAATGGAAAGGCGGTCGCCTGCCGTCTGAAGAAGAATGGGAATTTGCCGCGCGTGGACGTGAAAATCGTCTGTATCCTTACGGCAACGAGTGGAAACCGCAATTTTCCAACGCACGCGAAACCGGTTTGGCCAAGCCTCAAGGCGTTGGCAATTACCCTGATGGCGCCAGCCCCTTCGGTTTGCTGGATATGGCTGGCAATATTGCCGAATGGACCTCCAGCGATTTCACTCCTTATCCCGGCAGCCCTGCCAGAGAACAATCAGGTTTCAAAATTATCCGCGGCGGAGCCTTTAACGCGCCAGCCAAAGAACAAACCGCTACGGATCGTTTCTTTGACCGCCCAGAGCGTTCGTTTGATTACATCGGGTTTCGCTGCGCCAAAGATCCCAAGTGACGCGAATGGATGGCGTCAGCATCGCTTTGTGCTAAACTGACGACCGATGAACGCCGTCAAATTTCGCATCCAATTTGGTTTCGTTGCTGCCATCCTCGCGGTCGTGTTTTGTAGCGCCGCAATCCCTGCCTTTGCTCAACGCCAATACACAGTCGAAAAAGCTGCGACACGCGCTGCCAATGAACGCGTCAAGGCCAAAACGGTCGCGCGCACTGCGCCGAGCAAAGGGCTTCTGATCATCCTGCTCAATCCCAAAGTGGCAGGCAAGGTCACAGTCAAAAATGCCAAAGGGCAAATTTTGACTGAAGGAGAAGCGGACGACACGGGCCAGGCAGAATTTCAGCTTGCGCGTGGCCAGATATATACGGTTGAAGCGAGCGCTCCGCGCTTTAGCAACGCAACGAATACGTCGCGCCCGTTGGCGAGTCAGACGGCGGTGCGTGTTGATCTGACGGCGCAAACAGCCTCGATCAAATTGCGCGGGCTACCATTGAACGCCCAAATATTCATTGATGAAACCTTGCGCGCGACGGTGAGCGATAAAGAGGCAAACGGTGTCCTGGAAGTTGAGAACGTCAGCCCTGGCGACCACAAAATTTTAATCCGTCATCCTGAGTACAACGACTATACAGACCGGCTGGAAAAACTGGAGGCAGGCGTCGCAGTCACCTTCGGTCGTATTCTACGTTCGATGACG